>Ga0247823_10003473_pt1 | contig 12761 bp, 9 predicted proteins | sample 13C_PalmiticAcid_2_FD_192426 | JGI IMG/M metagenome (GOLD analysis project Ga0247823, IMG submission 192426) | Soil microbial communities from agricultural site in Penn Yan, New York, United States - 13C_PalmiticAcid_Day30 | ecosystem: Environmental > Terrestrial > Soil > Agricultural land...
CCCTCTACACCGAGCAACTCACCCACATCCCCGCCCTCCTCCCCAAGCTCACCGGCCTCGCCGCCCTCCGCCGCCACGACATGGACGCCGGCGGCGTCGCCCTGCAAGTCATCAGCCACGCCCCCGGCCTGTGCGCGCACGGCCTCTCCGCCTGCCGCGCCGCCAACGACCAGCTCGCGGCCGCGATCCGCGCCGAGGACCTCCGCGCGGGGAGGGAAGGGAACGGGAACGGGCGGTTCGCGGGTTTTGCGGTGGCCCCCATGGCCGACCCCGCCGCGGCGGCGGGTGAGTTGCGGCGGGCTGTGCGGGAGCTGGGGTTTGTGGGAGCGCTGGTGGATAATCGGTGCCTGGGCCGGTTTTATGAGGGGGATGAGTACGAGGTGTGGTGGGCTGCGGCGGAGGAGCTCGGGGTGCCGGTGTATCTGCACCCCACTTGGGCGGGGGAGGAGGAGATGCAGGGGAGGTATGAGGGAAACTTTGGGGCGGCGGCGGCGAGGGGTATGGCGTCGAGCGGGATGGGGTGGCACTGCGAGACGGGGATGCATGTGCTGAGGTTGTTTGCCGCGGGGTTGTTTGACAGACGGCCTGGGCTGAAGATTGTGGTTGGGCATATGGGCGAGATGATTCCGTTTATGCTGCAGAGGATTCAGGCGCTGAGCCGGAGGTGGGGGGTGTTTCGGAGGGACTTTGGGACGGTGTATGCCGAGAACATCTGGATCACGACGAGCGGCGTGTGGAGTCTGGATCCTTTGCGTTGTATCCTGGCAAATACCAAGCTGGATCATATCCTGTACAGTGTTGACTATCCTTTTCAGACAAACGAGGCTGGGTTGGAGTGGATTCGGGAGCTGGAGAAGAGCGGGCTTGTGGATGAGGAGCAGCTCAAGGCCATCGCATATGGCAACGCCGAGAAGCTGCTTGGTGTCAAGCTGCCTGGCAGCCCTCAAGAAGCGTTGAATTGATTACCCATACCCGAAACTTGGTACTGCTTACCACGAAACCGAGCAATGCTTTATCGGCATGTTAGTTAGCATATGGAATGTGAGAAATCAAGCTGGAAAAAGGCCTCCAACATACGTAAAGGACGCAATGTCGAGTCTCCCGTAGACACTTTCTCTCAAAGTTAAACCGGGGCCTTGTTTAACTGAGAGCTTCAGATACGGTTGGAGATAGCACAACTTAATTTGGGTACTGGACTCGGAAACAATAACTGCCATGCGTCAAAAACAGGCGCAAGCGTGAGTAAGAACTAAATTGATCGAAACAGATAGAGAGGATTCATTGCCTTACTGAAATACCATGTTGCTAGCCTGCAAGATACAATCTTGGAGATGAAACATCTGTATTCCAATGATTTCAAAAATTCAGATCTGCTGGTCCAGCAACAAGGAAGACCGAGACAAATGTGGTGCCAAGACCTCGACTTTCAACTCCGAAGCCCTGGCTGCGCATCTTAATCTGCATCCTTAATTCACAGAGATGCGGTTCAACTCCTCCTTCGCTCAATTTTTCTGCAGGAAAAGATTCGATGGAAACTCTATCAAAAAGGAATCTTCTGAAGATGATATCTCGAGAAGCCGAGAAAAAATGAATGTGTTACTCCTCCGGGAAGGCTCGAACTTCCAACCTCCTGATTAACAGTCAGACGCGCTAGCCAATTGCGCCACAGAGGATTAACGACATTTTTATGTGTTTCAAAGACGTGTTAACAATGTCCGTCTGCTGAGACAGATTCAGCTCTCCTTTCTGCTCATTGATATCGACGTAAATCACAAAGAAACAGATTGGCATCTCTTGGATGTCATGTGTAACCTGGTTGGTTTTTTTATTAAACAAGTCAGAAAACCAAGGTTGAACTGAAACGACTGCAACTCTCTCCGAGGTATCTTAATCGGCACTAGAAGCCAAACACACCCAACACATGATGATCACATCTAATTATCCGTTGCTCGGAACTGGAACTCAGCCGAGCCATGATATGATGATTCAAACAACACCAACCCCATCCCTCACAATCCCTTCGCGCGATCTTCCTTGATCAAATCCGCCGCGCGCTCCGCAACAGCATACACCACGCTCTGGATATTTCCGACTGGCTCTAGCGGGAACACGCTCGCGTCGACAACGCGCAGCCGCCTCGTCCCGTACACGCGCAGCCGCTCGTCCACCACGCCGCCCCGCTCCAGCGGCCGCATCGCGCAGCTGCCGGCCACGTGGAACACCGAGATCTGGCGCTGGCGCACAATCTCGCGCGCCGTCTCGAGGTCGTCCGCGCGCAGCTCCGGCAGCCGCTTGCCGCCCTGCTTGAGCACGCCGCCGAAGGGGGTCGCGGGGTCGACGATGCGCTCGACGAACTGCACGGCGCGCGCGAGCAGCTCGAGGTCGAGCGGGTTGGAGTTGTACTTGGGGTCCCACAGGGGCGCGGCGGCGACCGAGGGTGAGGTGATGTGCACGCTGCCGCGCGAGAAGGGCTGGTTGATGATGGTCATGATGGTGATGTAGTTCTCCGGGAGGACCGGGGTGATGTAGTGCGCCATGCTGGTCGGGCGGTCGGGGATGGAGACCTGGCTGGGGAAGAGGAGGTATTGGAAGGCGGCCTCGTTGGGGGACTCAATGAGGGCCTGGATGGCTTGGGAATCAGGGGTGGTGAGGTTGGATGTGTGCTGCGAGAAGAAGTCTTTCTTGGCCTCGGTGGGTACGATGCCGGAGCCGTCGACGAGCGGGGAGTAAGCGACGCTGATGACGCTCTGACCGAGAGGCCCGGCGCCGCCTGACTGGTACATGCCGACGAGGGCTTGGAGGATGTTGGCGTCCCGCAGGACGTCGCCCGAGGGCACGCCGTCGGCGACCTCGAAGCTCTGGCAGACAATGGGGTGGTCCTGCAGGTTCTCGCCCACGTTGGCGTTCTCGACGACCACGGGGATGTTGTGCTTCTCGAGCAACTCGCGACCGCCGATGCCAGAAAGCTCGAGGATCTGCGGTGTCTGCAATGCACCCGCGGCGAGGATGACTTCGGCGCTGGCAGAGACCTGCTTCTTCTGGCCGTCCTTGGTGATGATCTCGACGCCCGTGGCGACGGCATCCTCGCCGCTGGCCGTGTCAAAGAGAACCTTGCTCACAAGCGTCTCGGTCAGGACGACGAGGTTCGGCCGCTTAGCGACCTCGGGGGTGTAGTATCCGGTTGCGGCATAGCTTCTGGTGCAGGTGGCCGGGTCGATGCTCGCGTGGTTCTGGAAGGCACCCAGCGCGCTGCCATCGCGGGGGTCGGCTGGGATCTCGAGGCCGAGGTCGGCAAAGGTCTTGAACCAGGCCTTGTTAGTTACACCATAACCCTCGCTGTACGAGACATGGATGGGCCCGTCGCCCTTGGCCAAGTCCTCGTTGAGGTAAGTCAGGCCAAGCAGGTCCCGGGCGGACTGGGGCGGCGCGTGGACGGTCGCAAACTTGCGGAAGTATGGGGCCAGCGCGTCGTAGTTCCAGCTCGGATTGCCCAGAGCAGCCCAGGAATCGATGTTGCCCTTGGACGGGTAGACCAGCATGAGGAAGTTGAGGGCGGAGCTGCCACCGAGCATCTTGCCCCGGGCCTGGTTGACACACCGGTTGTTCAGTGTTGGCTGTGTCACTCATTAGCCGGACGTAGCGGTCTGGGGTACCCGGCGGATGCCACTGACCTGTGGAGGGGAGCAGAAATTCCAGTCGTACTCGTCCTTGCCGTACAGAGCGGCGACCAGACCCGGCGTCAGCACCATGGGATCCGCACGGCGGTCCGCGCCGGCCTCGACGACGAGAACACGGACATTGCTGTCCTCTGTGAGGCGATTGGCGAGCACCAGGCCGGCAGTGCCGCCGCCGACGACAATGTAGTCGAACGGCTGTTCGAGGTCAGCAGCAGCCATGGCGAGTCCTCCTGGCTGGGCAATGGGTGTGGGAGAAGTGGGGTCGGTAACACAGAACGCAAAACAAAATCGGTAGGTATCACGGGTGACCGGGTCGGTGAGTCGACTTCGGGATGGGTCTTGGAGGGCGGGATGGTCGAGTGTTTGGGGTAGCACTCAAGCAGGGTCGCGTTTCACGCGGTGGAGGAAAGTGCGGGAAAGAGGCACGAACTGATATATCGTGATGAAATAATGAACTTCCCTGTCGAGCCCCTCTCTTTCAAAACCACGACAAGCGAGGAGGTGCTTCCTCGACCCCCCTCGACCGAACCCCTTGACCCATGAGACGCCTCGGGTCCTGTTGGTCGCGAGAGAATCCAACAAGGGTTAGCCATCACGTCTGTGGTGCCACAACAACTCCACCCAGGTTGGCCCAACAGCCTTTCCAATCCCTGGGGCCTGGTCAATGGCGATCATTTCTCTTCCGCGTAGAATGGGAGTCGGCAGTTCTTTATGCATGCCTGGAACGAGCCGGAGGAGATGGCCCTGAAAAGAACGCGAGGAGATCATCCCCACAAACTGCCACCTTGCCTGGCGGGCCGAGACTCACTCTGCGGGAAGCCATTGACAATAGTGACTGCGTTGTCTCAGCCCCAGGGATGAGATTGCCTCGTTCGGTCAAGGGGGGACTCGCAATGGGGAAACCAAGTGCGAAACCTGGAACCCCATTCTCAGGAAAATGCCGTTGAGGGACAGTCAGGAACAGAAAGGGCGCGGGGCGAAGTGGGATGAGCTCCAGGGGCACGGCGGGGTCACCAGCAGCTGGTCCAATGGCCAGCCCTCGAGCGTGCCTTCCTGGCTTGCTTGGTGGGATGGGGTTACGGATGCAACCGTGTGCTGGGTTCCTGGCAGGAGCGCATGTGGGCTCAGGGTGGGTTCCGCGCCGCGCCTTGCTTGCCGGACCCGGTTACCACAGCACCAAGCCCGTCGCTTGCTGCAGGAGCGACGAATTATCGATGCACAAAACGCACCCAAGGGCTCGGGTCTCCACAGACCCTTCACAGGCGAAACGAACCATTCCCGTTTCCTGCCAGCGCGAGCCACTGCACCAATCCCCGGTTCCCCGGCGCGAACCCGGTTCGGTTCGCGGATGCGTTCTCACTGGCCCGACCCTTGTTTGAGTTGTGCAGATCTCGGAGACCAGTCCTCGCTTCCAGGTCTTTGTCCCATGTTCGCGTGGAGCTCAACGGTCGCCTCGTACATGTGGACCTGAGACACCCAGGACACCCACACTCGAGCCACAAACCACCCGGAGCCACGGCAGCACAATGGACACGCCGATGGGTCCTGTGCAACAGCGAAAGCCGCTGCAGAATACTTGGCAGCCGTTGCAGATGCTGCCGACCCTGCTGGCACCCGAACGCGAGGGGGTTGCAGATCCTCATCCACTTGTTCGCCGACCATTTTTACCACAACACGGGGCCGGGGGTGCGCATGCGCATGGGAGGTCCATGAGCTGGAGAGGCTACTGTGTACTGTGTATTGAGTGCGCATGTTTGGGATACTGGGGGGCCTTGTTCTGGCCTCGGGAGTGTTTATCCCATCGTGCGCAGCTATCTCACACGCTTGGGAGGGATATCACAGCAAACCGCCCGGGCTCGTGTCGCATGAGGAGGAGGGTTTGCCGCTTTCCTTTGTCCTACGACAACCGGCTTACCAGGCCACATGCGGACCAGTCCCTGAGAGGAAATGCTGACTCGACCCGGCCCGCGCTACTGCGCACCAGCGAAGCCTTGTTTTGCCTCTCCAGACAGCCGGAGCTCACCCCCAACGGCCCAGTGGAGCTTTGCTCACCTCCCGGAGCACAACATGGCCCGGCATGGTTAGGGCCAACCTCGGCCTCGCTCCCCTGTCCCGGCCTGGCCCAGTCCCAGGGGTCGCCGCTCGAAGGGTTCCCCAGCGTCCAAGCCGGTAGTTCTGCAAGCGATTGTGAAGATCTTCAGTTTTGTTTCTTTTCTTGTCGTGCCCATTTTGCTCGAGTTTTCTTCTCCTTTTGTTCCGGGCACTCTCCCCTGCAACTTGACCGCTCTGAGGGGGCCCCTCCCGCCGAGTTCAGCCCCTGAAACCCTCACCACCACGGCAGAGCAGCCAAGGCCCCACGCGGGACCGTGCCGTGGCATAGCACCACTGGCCTTCAGATGGAAATGCTGCACCGCTCCAGACTTCAAGAGCCCTTGCCCTTGCTCCCGCTCCTATTCCTGTTGACAGGTTCCACTGCAACAATTGCCGTCCGGTGTGGTCCTACATAGTGCCCGGTATATCGCACACCGGGCTTCGACCCTTTTTCTCGACCACTCCAACTCTCTCTCCTCTCGGCGTCAGTTTCCGGTCAATGAGCACCAGCAGTCCGACGACATCGGCAACCAGCCCACGCCAGAGATCCTGGGCGCCATGTTCGAATATATCGAGTTTCCGGTGCTGCCCATCGTAAAGGCGCATTTCATCGTCAACTCCGTCCTCGCCTTTTTCACCGTGCTGGTCGTGGCCCTGCGTCTTGCGGCTCGCTTCATGTCCGGCGCAGGACTCTGGTGGGATGACTACCTCATCTTGTTCGCCCTGCCCCAGGGCCTCGGCATGTTGATCATCCAGGGACTGTGTGAGTACTCTGCAAGTCACAACGAAGGCAAATCCAAGACTGACCTCTTTGATCTAGGGATGCCAATGGGCATCGGCTTCAACGTGACCGAAACGCTGCCGAATCTCGAAACCATTCTCAAGATGCTGGTCGCCTACGAGCTCATCTACGCAACAAGCATCAGCACCATCAAGATCAGCGTCATGGTCTTTTACCTCCGTGTTTTTGTAAATAGCGGCCTCCGCATGGCCACCAAAGTCGCCCTGGCCTTTGTCATTACGTGGAGCGTCGCCAACATTCTCCAAGTCTTTCTGATCTGCCGCCCCTTTGCCAAGACCTACAGTCTCACGGTCGAGGGCACTTGCGGCGACCAGGTGGCATCCTTCATTGCCATCGGCGCCTTCAACATCATTACCGATGTGATCATCCTCACCCTGCCGCTGCCAACCGTTTGGGCTCTCAAGATGTCGACCCCGACCAAGCTCGGTCTCACCGGCGTCTTCCTCGTTGGTCTGATGTAAGTGTCGCCAAAGTCTCCAGGTTGAGCCGTGTTGACAACCCTCCAGTGTCAGCGTCGTGGCCATCATCCGCATCGTCACCCTGACAAAACTCGACCTACTGAACCTCACGGGCACCATGATCTGGGCCGACTTCTGGTCCGCCACCGAGCCAAACCTGGCCATCCTGTGCGTCAGCCTGCCCATGCTGGGCTCGCTCTGGTCTCGGTGTTTTGGGCGCCAGGGCGCCTCCAAGCTCGGCTACTCGGGCGAGAACGGCACCAACGGCAGCGCCTTCAGCAAGCTAAAGAACCAGAGCCACCCGAGCAACCAGATTGCGCTCGAGAGCATCTACGCTGCGAACCAGGAGGTGCATTATCAGTCCGCCGTCGCTACCGCCGCCACGCCCGTCCCCGACCGAGACCTCTCGACATACACCGAAAGAGACAAGGACAGCGGCTCCGATGTGGCGTTGACGGAGCATGAAAACAGCCGGCAAGATAAGAATGGGGGCATCAGGGTGCAGACAAAGTGGACCATCTCGCACGACTGAGACGAGTCCAGTCCTCTGCGCAAGCCGTGCGCTTTTGAATCTCGGCATTTCATTTGTATTCCACTGTGTATATTTTTGACAGGAGTTCTGTACATATACGGAGCATCACAACCTGGGCGGTCCCTTGGCTTTGGGAAGCGGTCTCTTGGTTGGCAGTTTGGCGGGTTTGATACCAAAAACTGGTTTCGGGCATGGTTAGGAAAACGAAAGGCCATAGATATGATACCAAACAGTTCGAGACACAAACATCACATCAAGGGGTCACTGATTCCCCGACTGCGGCCGCCCAGCAAGGTGTCAACTTGGCATGGATGGATCCCTCCGGGTGAACCACACCATTATCACGGGCTTGCGCACTTTTTGCACCCTTGGCCGCTGCATGAGCAAGTTCCAATCTAGATCGGACGTCCCCTTGCAGAAATCACGCCACTGTTTTCCATGGCGTCTCGGCTCTCTGCATGCCCAGGTTTCGTGCGTGCTGTGGCGCCAGGGGGTGTCGATTCGGCTGTGCCGCCATGATGCAGCCACCACGAGCCCAGATCCGCTGAGTAAGAGGCAAGCTGATCAATGGTTGATCTTCTGAAAATGTTCTATAACTCAACCCGGAAGTTAACCTCTAGAGAATGACCCTCGTGCACGCTTTGTCTGAAGTTCTTGACTCTGGAGTGCCTTCAGCACTTTCATAATTATAGACTAAATGTTAAGTGGATCTCGACTCTGAATATTTCCTCCTTCGTGAGTGGGCTGGTACGGCGGGTATGCTGCCCTATGCTAGTGGTATACCTCGGGGTATACCGCTCTATACTAGGGTGCGATGCCTTGTATTGGGGTGTCTGCATAGTGTATCGATGCTTTGACACTATAGCTATACACCTGATCAAATGTATTAGGAGTACCCATAGGTGGGTAATTCCTAGGCCTAGAGAGAGCCCAAACAGTACGCACATCTCCAAGAACGAGGGCGATGGATGGCAGGCCCAATGAGATGGAACTTTGAGCTGCTTTAAACCCGCACCCAATCGCTCCAACTGTGGGCTCTGAGATTGAAGCCATCAAAACCCTCTCAGTGATGAGTCCAAAGTCCAGATTTCCAGAGAACGGTCAGTCCAGCGTCGTGTTCATCCGCCGCTCGTCGGTGTTCGGAGAGTTCGGCGCAACGGGCAGATACAAATTGGGCGTCTTGGTTGGTAAAAGGCAAGCTTTGGTCGTTGTCGGGTATGCTGAAAATCAAGAGTCAGCACGTCCACGCGTGGTGACTGGATTTGAAGGGTGGCAGTGGGGCGTACTTTTGGAACATACATCAACCCCAACATCAAATTCTGTTTGGCGTCGCTGAGCGACTCGCGGAATTGCAGCTTCTTGTCATTGGCGGAGAATTTGAGGGCGGTCCAGGGCTGATCCCCAACCTACTGTAACCTGAGTCATGCCTGGGCCAGTCTCACTACCGCTTACAACTGCGCCGATGACCTCCATGGTAAGAGTGGCTAATAATAAGGTAGCAGAACAGATTCTGGCTCTATTCGGAACTCAACGTTGTGCGAAGGTGAGACATGCGTCAGTGGGCACCGGCGATGCACTCTTCCCTCTCCCTTCGCTTTAGATCTCAACAAGCACGCACGCAGGACCCAAGCCCGCCGCGGTCTCCCTCAGGCACCTCCTCCCCCTCAAATGCCTCAGCAGGCTCGCTCTCCTCGCCTCCATCGCCGCCACCGCCGACGAAGGACCCATCAAAACAGAAGCCGCCTGCGGTGGCGTGAACTGCGACCAGGCACTGCTCTCTCTCTCTCTCTCTCTCCTGACCGTGTTCCTCCTACACCTCTCGAAACTTTCTCCAAGCCGGTGTGACGCGCGGTCCGTACCAGCCAACCCATCTCGACTCAGTTTATTGATTCTGTCTTTGACCCCTTAAGTTTGGATCCGCCCGACCTCTCCATTGTGGGCCATTCTTCGATATCCTTGCTTTTGGAGCCCGTCTCCGCGGTCTCGGTGTCAATAGCACCATGGGACTGACTGTACTCTGCATCCCACTGAACCAGCTTCTTATCTAGTCATCTAGTCCAGTCACAGACGTGGTAATGTTCAAACCCCCTCGCTTTTAAAACGAGGACTGAAAAGCCGGCGAAGGTCCGAGAGTCTGGCTTATCACCGAAAGCCGGCCTTCTTGTGGTTGCCGTTTATTAGCTGATTGAGCGCTTGTCCCCCCGCAGACGCAGCCCGGGTCACGTTGGGTACTGTGTGTTATCGCATTGTCTTCATACTGTACCGCGCCTCGACCCAGCCCTGCGATCGGGACTTGGCGGCGTCCGGCTGAGCAGCTGGCACCAAGTTTCAGTCCATCTCCAAATATTGGGTGCAGTACATAGGGATCTCCAGCCGGGGGCCGAATGCCTGCGCTCTGGCCACATCAGGTTGCAGGATTGCCTCTTTCTCTCAAGGAGGGTTGGGTCTCATGATTTGGCATTTGGGGCTTCATTTGCGGCGAGACGTTGGGCCCTCCTTGTGGTCTCCCGGACGAATGTGCGAAGGCCAAGTAAGGGGGCTGTATATGCCTGGGGTGGTTGCCGGACGGGGGCATCCGCTGCGCAGGAGGTAGCCTTAAAAATCCCGACCTCGCCGCCACTGGCCCTCTCCAGAGCCCCGTCGCCTACTGCTTCCCAAACCACACCAGCACCATCCGACCATGAGCTTCTACGGCCAGCGACGAGCCGACAATCGGCGCAGCAATTCCGCACAGCAAACGCCCAACCCCGTCATCGAAAAGTCGGTTTATGGCGCCGACGACGACGAGGACGACGACGGGCGCGGCATCACAGCAGTCTTTAAGAAACGCTACGAAATCGCCATCCCGACGCGCAATCTCAGGTGGACAAACCTTGCCAGATATCTCGAGCTGGAATTCAGGGAGCTCGGAGTCCAAGTTCCCAAGTCTCAAAAGGTTCGGCACTCCTCTGGGTGCGTTTGCCTGCGCCACCAATGACAGCGTGCCGCGTGCGCGCGCGCGGGGGTGGTTGCGGGCGCAGCCCAGCTCTGCTAACACATCGACCTCCTCGCAGAAGATTACGGTGCGCAACGAGCATTTTGTGGTGATGCTTCCTGTCCGGTTCACAGCTGTAAGTCGCATCACCCCGACCCACCAAACCGAATGCAAACCTGAAACTGACGACGAACTTTGCTGGGCACAAAAGGAGCAAAAACAAGACATCGACCTACTACGAGGCAGCCAGGACGAGATTGATGAGTTTTTGCTCGCACTCGAGGAAGATAAACTCTGGGGGGGTTGGAGCGACTGAACGTGAGGCTCTCAGTGCCCCATCAGAGCCATGCACAATGCACACTCAGAAAGAAGCCTTGCCATGTGGCGGTGGACGGAGCATGTCGCGAATGGTTTCCCTCCCAGCTGAGCCTCACCAGACGAGCCCTGTTGCTCGCCCCAGTTTGGTTGGGCTCCAACCAAAGGCTTGGTTGGGAGCTCGTTGGCGTCCTCTAGATGTGCCCGGGTCGTCGCAAGGGGTGCTGGACGGCTGGCCCCAATCAGAGACGAGAAGACCGAACGTATCGGATTTTCAGTTCCCCCCCCTCCCTCCCCCCCCGGCCATGGTGTCTTTGCGGTGTAATCTTTCATCTCCCAGTCACCTTGGAGTGTTGGAGCCACAACGTTTCCCTACACACATGCCCAACAGCCAACGTTGACGCCGCGCCGTGCCGTTGCAAACCACGGCGCAAACCACACGTGTTGTCGAGCGCGGGGAGCGAACGGCGGAGCAATGGCAGCCATGAGCGGCGGCCGTCGTGGCTCCGCTGGCGACCACGAGGACCACAAGATCAAAATGTTTTACATTGCCATGCAGGAGTCCCAGAAATACCCATTCAACCTCGACCCGAGGCATACATTCGAGAAGATCAAGTTTGTCAGTGACTTTCGGCAGCATTTCGACCAGACCAAAGACGACATCCTGCTGGTGCTGGGCCAGAACGTCAAGAGCTTCCGGAGAAAGTTGATAGAGAGGAAGATCCGCGTCGAGTTTTACGACGCGGGCCTGCGCGACTCCAGTTCGAACTTGATCTCCACGCCCCCTCAGCGGCAACCACCCGTCGCTGCCCCCAGGTCTTTGGACACCCCTGAAATTGAATGTGTCGAGGGCTTTGCCAGCAGCTGGGACAGCAAGGATGACACCCACGTCTACTCCGTATCCAACCCCAAGTATCTGGATGACATGTTCGGGATCGACCGTCCGCTAGACCGTGCAACCAACCCGAGACTGCGTCACGGGAACGCAGCCGCCGGCAACGAGCCAAGATTTCAGCCACGAGCCGATCCCGTCTGCCGCTTCATGTACGTCTCAGAATCGTATATATACCACCCATCGAAAGCCAGTGATACAAGGCATCTATTCTGACTCTCTTGAAAGCTTCCTCGCCACCTCTGCGCCCAACGCACGGCGGCTCAAGATCACGGAAGAGCTGCTCCTCAAGATCCTCACGTACCACCAAGTGTCGCCGTATTTTCTCAACCTCATTTCCTCCTTTGGCCACGAGCCACTCTCGGGCGCTGGCGATCACTTCTTTGGCGGCTTCCGAAGTCGAAAGTTCTTCTCCGAGCCCTTGTTCAACTTCAGCGCGCTCGGCCGCAGCGGTTGCCACTACCAGCTCGCCTTTGAGTTCCGGACCGTTTTCCGCCCGCCATCGCAAGATGCTGAGCACGAGGACCGGCAGCTGGGTGAGAGAGAGATCATCAATGGATTTGTCAATGATGACCCCCGCAAGATTCGGCGCCGCACCACGAGCAACAACAGGGGCACTGCGTGGAGGCTGCTGCCGTCGTGGCTCAGGCCTCGCGGCGACGACGACGCTGATGACGAGGCAGCCACGGAGTTTTCGGCGCACATCTCGGACAATCCGGACCTCTGGCCCCTGGGCCAGTGCGCCATCTACCACCATTTTGACGTCGGGAACGGAAAGAGCCTGTGGATGATGACGGCGGCCGAGGGCGAAGGGAACAGGCGGCTGTCCGAGCCCGAGGATGGCCAGGGGTACCCGTTTCGGGACGTGAAGGACGCGCGGTTCAGCACCAACGTCTTGTCCAGCAGCCCCATAGACGAGCGCTTCAGGGCCAGCCTGTCAGTCCTGCTCTGGCTGGCGGACTGGTCCCTGAGCGAGTACGGCCATTACATCACTATGCTAGACGACGAGTTGCAGAGGAT
>Ga0247823_10003474_pt1 | contig 12753 bp, 10 predicted proteins | sample 13C_PalmiticAcid_2_FD_192426 | JGI IMG/M metagenome (GOLD analysis project Ga0247823, IMG submission 192426) | Soil microbial communities from agricultural site in Penn Yan, New York, United States - 13C_PalmiticAcid_Day30 | ecosystem: Environmental > Terrestrial > Soil > Agricultural land...
AACACAACACATCGCTCCTGGCATTACACAGCCCCCCCACCCCAACACTAAAACAAAACAGAAACCAAGAGGAAAGAAGTCAAAAAGATACAACACCGAGGATTCCCCTGTCATCACCGGCTTGTGTACTGGTTCGGCGGTCAAAAGCTTCTGTTTTGGGTATGAGGGGTCAAAAAACAGGGGGGAAAGAGCTTCATCGCATCAGCCAAAACCGAGCAACAAAAGAACCGCGGCCTTTCGACCTCCTCTACCCTATTCCCCTGCTAGTTTTTAGTCCGAGTCCGAGTCCGAGTCCGAGTCTGGCGACTCTGACGGCTCATCATTCGCTCCGTCCTCTTCCTCGGAGCCTTCTGCAGGCCGCTGCCGCCGAGGCGCATCAGGATCGAAATCCCACGGCCCGCTGAACTTGAACGACATCTCGACGCCAACGTTGGCCGTGCTGGTAAAGATTGCGGGGTACAGCTTTGCGCCCGGGATGTTGACGAAGGTCTTGCCTGGCATCGGCGGACGACACCGTTAGCCACGCCAACGGCCCAGGCCGGAAGTGCAGGGAATAGCTTTACTTACCCAAGTACTCCCCGTTCTTTGTGAAGAAGACCGACCTTGTCGCCCACTCAAAACCGCACCCGACCGAGGAGTCGTCGCTGGAGAACGTTCGGCCGGGTGCGGTTTCCCGGTTTCGAGACGAAAGGCTCGAGGCATAAACATCGCCGTCGTCACCGTGATACCCAATGGACAGCGATGAGATTCGACCAAACCCGAGCAGCCCAACGAGGTCGGCGGAATCTTCAGAGATGCCGATGCCAAGAGTACTAGGCAAACGGGCAAAACGCAGTGGTCAGCAGTCAGATCGTCACACGCAGATAGAAGCTAGGATTTGACCTACTTTACGGCCTCACAAGAGCCCTGAGGCGCTGTGATGCGGACCTCAAAGTACCAGTCCCGGTCGGCAGGTAGGCAATGGCTGGCCCGAAAGATGCCGTATGTGGCGTCTTCGAAATCTTCATCGTCCAGTGGGTAACAGGCGCCTGGGGGAGGTAACTTCAAGTCAGCCACGACTCGGGCTTTAGTGAAGCAAAAGAGGAAAAGGGAAAGGCACGGGATGTGGGGTGCGGAGATGCAGGAAAGAAGAGAAGGAAACGGGCACAACATACGCGCCACTCTCAGCGTGTTCACCGCGTTCTTGTCGACAACCAAACCGCAAGCGTGGTCCCCCAGATGTATTTTCGTGGGCATTGGGGCCGGCGGATCAGCAATTCTTGCGCCGGATTCGGCCAGTATGTCATCCAGGTCTTGATGATTGTAGCATCTTGCCGTGTACCGCGGCGTCCAGCCGTCACTGTCCTCGGCGTCGAGGTTAAGGCCAGGGACACTCAAGAGGGCCTGCAGAGCATACTGTTTGTCGCGAGTTACTGCTCCGTGAACAGCCAACTCGCAAAGCTGTGCGTACTGCGGAGATTTCTTGAGCGCGTAGTTGACGGTGTCGAATACCACCTGTTTCACGGGCAGCCGACATGCCCAATACAAGAGGCTGTGACCCCGTCCGTCCTTTTGTTCCCAATCTGCGCCTTCGGTCTCGAGAAGAGACGCCAGGATCTCGGCGTCTTCTTCCTTGATGGCACGTAAAAGTGGCGTCTCGTCCGCTCCGTCGCGGCGATTCGGATTTGCGTGAGCTTTGAGCAGCATCGAGACGAGTTCAGCATCTCCCTTCATCACAGCGTACATGAGAGGGGTCCTCCCGTCAGCGTCCGTCTCGTCAACCTCCATGCCAGCCCACTCATCGTCAAGGAGCATGCTAACAACGGTGCTCCTCTGCTTCACCACCGCGAGGCCGAGTAGTGTCCCGTACCGCTCATCGTCCAGTCTCGGCTTGCCGCCGGCTGGCGTGGTCTTCTGCAACAGCGTCCTGACGACATGGGATGCTCCGCTGGTCACGGCGTTGCGTATGGCGAATCGCACCTCTTTTTCGTCCAAGCTCTCAAGCAGCAGGTCGACGACTTGGTCCTCCTCCTCGGAGACTGCCAAGCCGAGAATGCACAAGCCGTCTGGGTCCTTCACAGCGAAATCCACTGGGTTCGGCTTGTCCAGCTTGTTATGCTCGAGAAACACCCGGACGCACTCGACACGGCCATGCAGAGCGGCGAGTGCGACGGGCGTGTAGCCCCAGTCGTTGGCCAAGTTAGGGTCGGCACCCAGGTCGAGGAGAAGCCGTACGCACTCTGCATGGTTGTCGTAGGCGGCGCGGTGGAGCGGCGTCACGCCGGCGTTGTTGGCAATCCGGAAATCTGCCCCCTTGTCGATGAGCGCCTGGACGCTCTTGACCTTGCCCATCTCGGCGGCGAGCAGAATCGGGGTCGAACCGCGGTTGTTGGGCTTGCTCGGGTTCGCGCCCAAGTCGAGCAGAATGAGCGTCAGATCGTCGAACTCCGTGTCGCTAGCATAGTGTAGCGGCGTGCGGCCCGTCTCGGGGTCTTCGATGTTGATTTCGATGCCATCACCTGAAGATGACCCTGGGGGGAACTTTTCAAGTAGCAGGCGGGCAATCTTGAGGCCATGATCCGGATCAAGCGGAAAGTCGTAACACGCCTTAAGAAACGCGGTAATACCATCACACGGCTCATTGGGCTTCAGATCGGCGCCCTCGAGATCGAGAAGGGCGTTGATTGTGCCAAGAGCTTTCTCCTCAACGGCAATGTAGAGCGGAGTGCGGCCTTGCTCGTCGGCAATGGAGACACTCGCCCCGGCTTTGTGGAGCGCTTGGACTATTGCGGCCTTGTCTTTCCGGACGGCTAAGTGAATCGCAGCGCTTCCGGTCTCATCTTTCCAGTTGAGATCTGGAGATGAGGCGATCGCGATGTTGAGCAACTCTTCCGAGTCTTTCTCGACTGCTAGATGAAGAAGCCCCTGTCCTGCACCTTCCTTGTCGAGCTCCAGCAGTTCTCGCACAATACCGAGGTGCTCCGCAGCAGCTGCTAGAAAAACGGGCGTATAACCGTCTTCGTCTTTGGTCCTCAAAAGCGATACTGCAGCCTCTTCCTCTTCTACCCCTTTCGGCTTCAGTAGCTCTTTGCAAGCGAGCTCCTGGCCATGCTGTGCGGCTATGTGGAGAGCTAGCTGGCCACTTCTTGTGGATTGGGTTATGCTCGCTCCGTGTTGCCGCAGTTGCTGGATGACTGCGAGTTGGCCCGTCTTGGCTGCGGTGTGAAGGGGGGACCAACCCAGATGGTTGGGGAAATCCACAGGCACATAGTTTCCCTCGAGTAAATCGCCAACCAAAGCAGTCTGAGAACTCTCAACGGCCAGGTGCAGAGCGGTATTCCCATCGGTATTGGTCAACGGGGATATCACGTCCGGGTTAGACTCCTTGTACCACCGTAGGATCTCCAAGACACCCTGAGGGTACCCAATCGCACAAGCGTAGGACATGGCATTTGCGGCAGTCTTCTTGTTCCCGTGGTGGCGTGATCCTAAGATAGCCCTGATAATGCCCAGATGCCGGTGTTGTACCGCGATCTCGAGCGGGCTCGCAGCTGGCCGTCGCGACAAACTCGAGCCAAACTCGACAACTTCATCCCCTCGATCATCATCGCCTTTCTCAGGTGTTGCAGACGCAGCATTGATGAGGTAGGTCGTGATACCCAGATGCCCGAATTGCACGGCGATGTGGAGGGGAGTATGGCCCACATGATTCTTGACGGAGCGGCTGGCCTCAAGCTCCAACAACAGCTTGACCGTGCTTCGATGGCCCCCAGAGACGGCCAAGTGCAAAGCAGTGTTTCCGTCGCTGTTGGCAGCGTTGATATTGACAGGGGAACACGGAGTGACTTGTGGCTCTTTTTGGTCTGTGCCGTTCTTGTCACCAAGGGGTAATGGCCCCCGTTCTGAGCATCGTACCAGAGCCCGCACGACAGAGGTAAAGCCTCCCTCGGCCGCGTACATCACAGCGCTGTGGCCCGACTTGTCCTGCAACGTGAGGTCGGCCTTGTTGTTTGCGAGCATTTGTGCGATATCCAGCTGGCCAATCTTACAGGCAAGATGCAGCGCGGTGAGCCCGGTACTGGTGGCCGAGTTGACGGGCGCGCCCCGTTCGATCAGCTCGCTTACGGCCTTGATGTGGCCTCCCCGCGCAGCCTCGAGAAGCACATTGTAGCCGTTATCGTCAACCGCGTCCAAGCCGAGCTCGCCGCCACCGTTCAGCAATGCGCGGAGAACGCCATCGTGGCCGAACCGGGCTGCTTTCCTCAGGGCACCGGGGCTGCGTATTCCCCGGTTCAAGAGCAGTTGGGCAATCTCGACAAACCCGCCTTGCGCTGCAGAGTCAAGAGACACTCTCAGCTGTTCGGAAGAGTCCTCACAAAAGCCGGGCTGCCCAAGGAATTGTTCTACGACTTCCACCAGCCCAAAGTGAGCGGCCACTTCCACGGCCGAGGTAGGCAGCTTGTCGTCATGGCGACTGACTCGAAAGTAGCCAAACATGCGTAGCCAAGTCGAAAAGCTCTCAGCGTTGGACAGAAACTCGCAGGTCTGGCGGGCGGCCTCGAATTTGTCAAGCGCATGACGATGGTGATGGGCCCAGTTGAGGCAGGCGTACTCTGCAAGCCAAGACTCCCTCGACAGCCCGTATCTTCCCGGCTCCGCCGACGGCGGTACCCAGTGCTTGCCAATAAGGTCCAGATACTTGAGACACTGAGACAGGAGGTAAAGGTGGCTGTCCTGCGGCAGATCGGGTCCCGACTTCTTCCGCAGGAAATTGCCGTATGTTCGGTGTCGGACTCGCGCTCTGTCCCCTGAGACGACAATGATGGGTCCCAGTGCCCGTCGCAAGTCGTCCGCAGGGTTCCACGAGATGTGAGATTTGAACTGATCCAAGCTTTGGGTGTCGGTCGTCATGCTGAGGGCGACACAGACGGCAAGCTCCGATGGTCTCAGGGGTCGAGAAGCATGCAAGACCCAGGGCATAGCAGCCGCCTCAACCACGCGGGGCCGCGTCAGTTTTCTCCATTCACCATCAAGCGTAGCTTCCAGGGAACTAGGGACCCTGTCGAGCAGCGCATGGATGGCCGAGGTGGTGGCGGGAACGGCAGTGGTCTCGAGGAAGCCGAACTTTTGAACCACCTCAAACATGGTAGCTGATTCATTGCACAGCTTTTGGATCGCCTTCTCTTGCAGAGCTTTGTCCCTCCAAACCGGCTTGCAAAGTGCGAGCGCATCCAGATGAGCCGATGCCAGAGATTCCATAGCTTTTTGTCTCTGATGCTCCTCCACAATGTCAACGACATGGCAGAGATTATCCGAGCCGGTTCCCTGCCATAGATCGCCTCGGTCAGTTGCAAGCAGCAACTTGAGCGTCAAGGGTGACTGTGTAGCTTCTATCAAACACTTGATATCACCGAGGACCTCTTGTTGAGCTTCAGAGGCCAAGAGATGGATGCCGTGGATGACGCAATACAGCGACCCGCCAGTATGAGCCGTCGAAACCAGTGAGAACAACAGGCCTTTCATGGCTTCCTTGGTCAAGATGGGCCACTCCACGAGCCACGAGCACAAGGGAAGGTGGACTTGAGACTGGAAGAGAGATCGGAGAGTTTGCTGGCAAAGCGAAAAGATCAAGTCTTCGGCTGGACGGCCGACGGCCGTGTTCGAGTCCCGCTCGGCAAAACTGAACGAGAGCACGAGATCGCCCCTTTCACGCAAGAGGCGGACTATTTTGGATGTCAGTAGGGTAAGCCCAGAACCGCTGGGGCCCACCAGATTCAAGATACAGCTCTCAGCACTGTCCTCGACCCAACTGTGGTACCAGTCTGTGTTGGTCACCCAGTCGTTGATGGTGTGGGCAGCAGGGGCCTGTGGGTGCGTTACCGGGTCACGCCCGCGATACTCTTCTGGTTGAACATTCCAGATGGCTTGGAGAAGCCGCGTGCGGGCATCGTGTGGCTCTATTGCGAGAATGTGAGACTCGTATCCTCATCCACGGCGGGGGCAGTTTGTAAATCTCACCGCTCGGGCTGTTGGGCAAACACTTCTTGATGGATTCGACAATGGCATCAGCGGCCGGTTCGTCACCCCTCAGCTTGAGGACGTGGCCAATTTCGCAGTCGAGACGCGTACTAGTAGTAGTACTGTTGTGATAATGGCCGCCACACGTTCTTGGATCAGCTTCAGATACAGCTCCAGGTTGTTGTTGGTCTGGGTAGCCCCTGGAGAAGAAGTTGACGACGCGAAGGCCCTCCAAAACGGGCCACGACTCCCATTCAAGCTGATCAATGGCTTTCAGGAGGGAATGGACAAACGACGCAACGTCTGGCCAAGGTGCTAGTTCCGAAGACGCCAGGATTTGGAGTACCAGCCTGTCACGCGTACGCCGACCCAGCGTGGCGTGGGGGGTGTCAAACAGCACCTGCGGGCAACCGGGTGTCAGTACGGTATGTACCGGCGCTGAGAGTTGAAGGCAGGTGGCCGTTTGAGAAAACGAGAAGGTGCTCTTCATACGATTGCAGCTGTCGATTCCCTAACCCAATGGTAATAACGCTCCGACTCGGCAAGGACAAGCGCTTGCTCAACAACATAACTCCCAATGTCATGGCAGATGATGATCCACCGGGGGGTGTGAGCCCCGGAGTCTTCCTGAAGCTGTGCTCGCTCGGCATCGAGATATCGCAGCAGCTCCTCGGCGCGCTCTCTAAGGTCTACTTCGGGGACGTGGCCGGACTCTTCTGTCGAAGTTTGGTCGAGACTCTTGATGCCATGGAATGTGTTGAATCCTGCTTGAGGGAAATGCTGTGCAAGGAACCCCATGGGTGTATGTGGGAGCGTGTCCTGACCATCCTCCCTGGCCGCCGCGTGCACAGCCTGCTCCCCCAGGACCCCCGTGACAATCAATATCCTAACACTTTGAGGTTTGTCAGATTTGCGGGTGCTAAGACGCGGCAAGTTTGACACCCACCTTGGATGAGGTTGCACCTGTTCCATCCTCTCGGAGATTGTGTTTCCTTGAGTTCACTTCTAGCTGCTAACAAAGCATGACCGCCGTGGATGTGTGTCAACGTCGGAACAGCCTCCTGGTTGGGGTCCGGAGCCAAAGACTGCGAGGGGGGCACGAGGCTGAGTGCTTCCATCCCCACGAAAGGGAGACAATGCCATGGGGCATTTGCGTGTACAGGTGGCTGGCAGCGCCCACCCGAGGAGCTGCCGAGCAAAGACATGGGGGAACTGGACCCGACTGTTTAGGTGTGTTGGCTTGCACATACATTGGTAGGTCGACATGGGATGCAGTGTTATTGGTGATGATGCGAGAGGCGAGGTCACACTGCAGCTCAATAATCAATATTCGCTCGAGGCTGAGCAGGACTTCCGATGATGTGGAATGAGGAAAAGGCTCTCTGCGATTTCTGCACCAAGCCCCTCCCAGCTCCCCACGCCTTCCAGATTCAGCAATAAACTCGAGCAAAGCTACGCCGCTGCCTGGGCTGCCTGGCCCTCAACAGCGGCCGCACCTTCCGCGCCTGCCGTGCCGGCCGTACCAAGACCAGGCTTTTCCACGGCGATTGGCTGGGCTCCCAGAACGGCCGTCATGGTGTGCACCACCACATCCTCGTGCAGCTTCAGCGCATGCAGGTTCGACCAGTCGATTTTCTTCACGTACTCGGACAGGAGGAGGTCCTCGGCGTCGAGGACGTGCGTCGGCGCAGTGATGACCGAGTCTTCCACCACGGGTACACAGTGCTCGCGCGTGCCGAAATGGCACAGTTTCTTGATCGCGTCCCGGACCCTGAAGTTGCCCTCGGTCTCGGCTTCCAGACTGAAGGCAAACTGGCGCCCTGGCTTGCGTCGCAGAATGAGAGCGCCCCGCAGAAACGACGGCGTTCCCTTTTTCTCGTCGGCGTCCTCCTGCATGGTCCAGATGACAGCATTGTCGTCGCCCCAGTCCTTGTCCAGGACCCTCCGTTCGCCCTCGAGTCGCACCGAGTGTGCCTTGATCTTAACCTTCTCCGTCTCTCGCCCGGCCCCGGCGTTGAAGCCGCCATTGGGCAGACCCAGGTTTGCTCCCAAATTGAAGTTGTTCTTGACATTTTTGGGATCCGCTCGAGCATCGATGGTAAACATGCCTTCGGGGGCAATGCGGTAGATGTCTGGATCCATGTCCTCGTCGCCAGCGGCGTCCCGGAACACAAACTGAAAGCTCGCCCTGACGAACCTCTGCGTCTCCCGGTTGCTGACCAGACTGAAGTCAAAAACCAGCAGGCTGGCCTCCTCGCCGTTGGGGGTGATGGTTCCGTGCCCCAACAGCGCCAGCCTCACCCGCGCAGACAGCGTGTCTCCGCGGTTCAGGAGGACACGTCGATAAGTCTTCCCCGGCGGGTTTTTGTGCCGGTAATGGCCCCCGGTCCCCGCTTTGGCGTCGTCGGCAAGAGGTTCGAGGATAATCTCAAACTCGTCCATTGCGGTTCAATCTGTGGTGGCTGCGCTGACGTTGTCTTGGGGGACAGGATTTGAGTCTTTGGCCCCGGGCTCGGATGGGCTCAACCTCTTAAATAAACCTGTGTGGTGTCCATCAAGAGCCGTGGCCGTGTCTGTCGCACCGTCAAGGTACAAGAGACTCTCCTCGCCTGAGGCTGGCACCCCAGGGCTGCTCTCGCAAGGTGATTGGCGAGCAGCCTCTCTGACTTTCTGACTCCAGGACTGAGCACTGAGCACCGAAACGCGAGCCGCCCTACTCGGGACCTTCAAGACCTTCACATCGTGAGCACACCCCGGTGCTGCATACATCGCTACTCCACTCATCTTAATCACATCAGCCCCCAGTAACTACCACACATCCTTTTCTTTCGACATCAAGAAAGAAGCCAGCCCTCCATGCGCAATCCTCACGTAGTACAGTCGAAGGGGGGGATGGACGTCTCGGAGCGGGCTGGAGACAAAGCAGAGGCTGGAAAACCCGAGGGCGGTGATGAGAAGCAGAGGATCGCAAGGAGGGATTCGGCCTACGACGTCCCCGCGGCGAAGAAGCCGACGGCTGGTCCTCCATCCCATTACAGAGAGTCGCCAAAGCCGGGGGCCAATGTGCGTCGGAAGAGAGACATCTGCGAGGAGCTGAGAGAACTGGTCAACCACGATGACAGCGATGAGGCCTTTGAGAGATTCCGGGCCGACAAAGACTTCCAAGGCGCCTTCAAGACCGACAAGGAACGCAAGGCCTCCCGCTCGCAAACAAGCTGGCAGGTATCCAAAGGCAATATCCTCCATCAGCTAGTGGCGGGAAGCCGGGAATGGGAATTAGACGACATCTCAAAAGTACTGGCCCGCATTTTCAAAAAGCCCAAGGGCGGCCGCGGGCTGAAGGTCCTTCTCGAAGATGATCCGGGAGACGGCACACCAGTGTTTCTGGCCCTCGCCGCCGGCACGAACTGCAACCCCCGCTTCATCAGCGCCCTGCTGAAGCTGGATCCGCTCCCTTCAAACCTCGGCAAGGTCCTCTGCAAGCCGTCTCGGCATCACAATGAACCCTACTGTCTGCATGCCACGCTGCGTTCCACGACACGCAGCAACTTCGCCGACATCAAAAAGATCATCGAGTTGATGCGCCGCCACAAGCCAAAAGAAACGGGCACCAAGCCGGTTCTGCCCTTTGAGGACAAGAACCGGGATGGAAACACGGCGCTTCACCTGGCCATTAGGGCGGCCCCTGTTCTCAGGAGCACCCATGGCTCGAATGATGCCATTGAGCCGCAATACTTCGATGTTAAGGAGGCGCTAGAGCTCATCGAGATACTAATTGAAGCCCACCCCAAGACGCTCGAGGTGAAGAGTCAAGTGCCGGTAGACAATCGGCCATCGGCAGGGCGACGGTCCGTTGACCGAACTCCTTACCAAGAACGCATCTTTCAGCTTACCGAGCAGTTCAAAAGGGACAGCGCAACCCATTCTGACCCTGTTCTAAGTGGCCGTCAGGATGGGCCCGAGTCCGGAAGAGCTAGCCCGTTGATCAAAAACAAGCAGCTGTCGGTGCGAGACTATCTCTTCATGGACGACTTCCGGCGGTATGTCATCAAGGACCCGGTCGCTTCTTACATCAGCTACTATTGCATCAAGCACCTCCCGAGAGAGGTGGTCATGGCCTGCCTGTATCGTCGGGGAGAAGAGCTCCTGACCGAGTTTGATCTCTTGGGATTCCCGCGCACGACCATCAGCGAGACGTACCTCAGGAGCCTCGAGACTCACGTGCGATTTGAGCAGACCCTCAAGTACGTGGCTTTGCCGCGGCTAGTCTATGTGCCACCGACGGCAAGCACGGCTCCGAACCCGGCGTAAGCAGAAGACGGACCCCCAACAAGAGCTAAGTACTGACCAGGGATTTTGACTGCGGCAAGAATGAGTAGCGATGCTCTGAGCCGCAAGAAATCTTCCAACTTTGGCCGCATCTTCCAGTGGCTGCACGATAGAAACGTTCGCAGGATTGAGAGGGTGACGGTCGAGGAACAAGAAGCGTCCGACCAGGACTTGACCATCATCAAGTGCCTCAAAGACTTTAGGGTGGAGGTCTGGGAGTGGACAAAGATGGACCTCTCAGCCGAGGTCATTGCCATGTCGTCTGTCGACGTGCGCGAGATAAGACTGCACTCGTCCGGCAACCAAGCCGTCTTGAGAGGGTGGTGCGCTCCAGAGGGCTTCGCGGACAGGACCAGATTCCCCAAGGTGAGCAGCGATGCTCCGGCTTCTCCCATGCATCGTGAGAGAGACCAAAATGCTGACATCTGTCCAAGCTTACTACCATCTTTGTATCGTTTTATGAGGTATGTCTGGTGACTACGCAGTCCGTCCTTGACCACTTGAGTTGATTCGCGTCACGAACAGGGCCAGGAAGACAGACAGACGCTGCAAGAGTACGGCATGGAACTGAAAAGCAGCCTAGAAACTCGGAAGTCGCAACGGCTCGCAGAGAAAGCGTCTGCTCTGCAGACACTCGCCCAACAAGCCATCGAACTGGCAGAGACGGCGACGGCCACCCAGGACAGCAGCGAGCATCAGCAGCATGCCGACAAAGTTTCTCATCTTAAATCCAAGCTTGAAAAGCTCTTGAAACAGGAGGCCGCGACGGAAACTTATGACGCCCCAAACTCGTCTGACGGGACGGATGGACTCACCGTAGATTTTGACATTATCCCACGCGGCATGGCAGGGAGCGCCTCGACGACGGATAGACGTGCCGTAAATTCGGGGCAAGTTCTCTCCCGATGCTCCAGGACATGGTGGTACTCGCTGATATTGTATGTGCTGACTCGTCGACAACAGCGAAGGCGGCCGCATCACTCGGACCAAGGAGTTGACCAGCTTCTTCCGCAACACGGTAGCCCGCAAGGACCCAAAGGCAGTCAAGATCGCCGTGATCGACGACGGCATGGACTCGGCCCTGCACATTGTCGACGGGAGCCACGCCAAGGTGTTTGCCGGCAACTCGTTCTGCACCTCCCTGTCGGACTCGATGAACGCCTACTACGTCCCGCAAGGCAGCCACGGCACCCGGGTTGCCTCGGTGATCTGCCAGATATGCCCCAAGGTGGACCTCTGCATTGCCAGACTCGACGAGCAGAACCTACGGGGCGGCGAGAGAGTCATCAACCCGCTCTCGGCTGCAAGAGTGAGCCCCCCCACGCGCCCATGGCATCATCTTGACATTGTGTTTCTGACTACATCACGCGGTTGCGGGGAAAAACAGGCTATCGAGTGGGTGATCGAGTGTGGAGTCGACATCATATGCATGAGTTGGACCATCGAAACCTCGGGCGAGGATACCTTGGAACCCCTGAAAAAAGCCATCAAAGCGGCCAAAGACAAGGGCATCATCATGTTCTGCTCGGCGAGCGACCAGGGCGGGAGTTCCCGGCTGGATTGCTACCCAGGCGCCTTCAGCAACCAGGACGGCCACCACTGCATCCGCATCGGCTCGTGTTCCTCCTCGGACCTCCCCTCCATCTGGGTGAACGAGGACCAGATCGACTTTCTGCTCCCGGGCGAGAAGATTCTCATCAAAGACAGCGATGGGACGTCAGAGCATCAGACAGGCAGCTCGTACGCCACCGCGGTGGCTGTCGGCCTGGCCGGCTTGCTGATCTACTGCACAATGGCTCTCGGCTCAGGCATACCGCCGTCCTCGCGTCATCGGGCGGAGGACAACGACGACGGGGACGACGACGACGGCCAGGACGCCGCGACTATTGGGGACGCCGACAGTCAGTACAACGACGGCAATAACGGAGAAGCGGAGTCCGACAGCGACGAGAGCGAAGTAAACGGTCATGTCGGCGGAGCCGGGGCGGCGGCAGAAGAAAACGGCCATGCCGGCGAGGCCTCCGCACCGCCACCAGCTGCAGCAGCGGCCAGCACGGCTCCGGAGGAGTTCAACTGGGACCGGCGCCTCATGTACAACATGTTCAGGAACATGGCGCACTCTGCCACCGGGGCGGCCGCGACAAAGCTGATCATGCCGGAAAAGTACATCATCGAGACGCTCAAAAAGTCTCTCAAGTGCCAGCAGAACCTCGGCAGACTCAAGTGGGATGCTACGTTCCAGACTGCGTTGGGGAATCTCCTAAAGGAACTCAAAGTCAGTTGGTCCCTTCTCACCCCGCTCCTTGAGCACCCACTGTTGGCTCTTTATTAACCACAGTCGTCTAGCGGGGCTCTGAAAGCCGAGGGTGATGGAGTCAAACAGAAGATAGTTTGTTTGGGTTGTGTGTGTGTGTGGTGGGGGAGGAG
>Ga0247823_10003475_pt1 | contig 12750 bp, 8 predicted proteins | sample 13C_PalmiticAcid_2_FD_192426 | JGI IMG/M metagenome (GOLD analysis project Ga0247823, IMG submission 192426) | Soil microbial communities from agricultural site in Penn Yan, New York, United States - 13C_PalmiticAcid_Day30 | ecosystem: Environmental > Terrestrial > Soil > Agricultural land...
GGCATGGGCCGTGCGCTGCCGCCGCCGCTCGCGAGCGCCGCGGCCGTCGCGGCGGGGGTCATCACCGCCGGCAACGCCGACGATCACCCCCATCATCACCACCACCACCACCATCACCATCATCATCACCATGCGCACGGCGGACACGTGCATGGCGGCCACGGCGAGGGTATGAACCACGGTAATAACACGCTCCCGCCTATTCAGGGCGGCACTGGTGGAATCGGAACCGGAACCGGAAATGGCACTGTGGGTGTGAGGACGGGGGCAGGGGCGGGGGATAATAACATGCCGCCGAGGAGCCGGCCCGAGGAGTTGCTGCGGGATATCATCACGCTGGCGGACGAGGCGGCGCGGTTGGCGATGGGGAGGCGGTTGGATGCGGACGAGACGGAGGAGGAGGAGGAGGAGGAAGGAGAGGAGGATGAGGACGAGGAGGATGAGGAGGAAGAGGATGATGATTTCATGTAGAGTTTGTCAGGTTAGTGGGGTCGGTTGGGTTATTTGGGGATTTTTGTTGGTTGTGGGAGGCCCGGTCATGTCATGCAGGGTTTTTTTATGTGAGGTGTGTTGTGAGGGAGATTCTGGGTTGGTATGGACTTGGTGCTAGGTTAGGAGAGGATGATTTCATGCATGTGAAGGAGTAGGTGGTAGTGGTGGTGGTGTTGGTAGTTGGTTTGTTTGAGTTCTGTCTTGGTGGAATAGTTCTGGTCATCGATCGGTCTAGAGGGATGGGTATTGCACAGCATGACAGAGCATAGGGCAGGAGTATATGTCAGGTAGATACTTGGAATAGAATATTCAAAAAGCTTTGATTGATTGATTGACCAGCAGACCAAGTTGATCAAGTCGCAAAACAACTTCGAGTCTTGCACCTCCTCCACATCCATCTTTCCCCCCTCCCCCCGTCCACCACCCCGTCCCGGCTTTTCATGTTCCTCTCGCCCCTCTCGTTTAGTCATGTGCAGAAGTCAAATGGAGAACTTCCGTAGATGGTGACAACTCAGACCAGCCAAAACAAAACACAAGACAACCCAGCAGGCAGCACAAAGAAAGAACCGCTGTGAAGAGAGGAGTCATCATGCTCAAACCTCAGCATCTGTATACATACAACCCATCCATCCCTCCCATTCACTCCTCCGAACCACACAGTTTTTGATCACCTCGACACCAAATCGGGCACCTCGTCACTAAAGCGTATAATAACAGAAAACGACAAGCCCCAAGAAGAAACACAGGACTGCCTGTGTGTGAATCAACAAGACAGAACCAGGCGAGACCAGACCAGACGATTTTGGATAACACAGTACAGCTGCTGCTAGCATCCCCAAATCCCATTTCCGTCCGGGGTTTCCTTCGATTTGTCTTTGTTTTGTTTTGTCTTCTGTTTTAGAGCCCATTTTCTATATCCATCACCCCCGTCCATCCATCCTCACAGCGCTACACCCCCCCAATTCAGAGCGCCAACCTAGCGCCCTGCCTCTTCATCCCCACCACCGCCCGCCCAAGGGGAGGAGGAGCAGGAATAGAACTCGTTAGCGCATAATCCTACTCGCGCGGGGGCCGCCCACTCAGACCATCCCTAACCGCCGCCAAGATCAGCTCCTTGGCCTTCTCGACGCCCTCGCTGGTGCCCACCACCTCGATGGCCTCGCCCTGCGCCTGGTCGCGCGGCACGGTGATCTTGCACCCGCTCTGCTTGCGGATGGCATTGACCTTGCTGCCGCCCTGGCCAATGACGAAGCGGTACGTCTTGGGGTCGGGCAAGATGAGGTAGCCGACCGCGTTCTGCTTGCCAGCCTGCTCGAGGGCGTTCTGGATGGCCTTCTTGGCCTTCTCAATGTTCTCGGGGGACCCGCGGAGCACCCAGGGGATGTCCCCTTCCTCGGCCGAGGACTGCTCGACCACCTTCCATGAGTGGGCATCGGCGACGGTGTCCTCGTCGTCGGTGATGAGGGGCAGGGCGCCGCCGTTCGCGCGCGCGTCGGTGGGGGCCGCGGGCTTGGCGGGGACAGCTTGCCCGGCGTGGTCGACCGTGACGTGGTGGTCGTTGCGGAGCTTGCGGAAGATTTGGCCGTTGTTGGAGACGGCGTGGTGGAGGGCACGGGGGATCTGGATGGTCTCGCCCTGCTGCTCCTTGACCATGTTCTGAATGTGGGCCTTGGCCTTCTCGACATCGGCCGCCTGGCCGATAATCTTGACGGCGGTCTGGTTGCTGCCCTGGCGGGGAACGTCGATCGAGACCTTGAACTGGGTCTCAATGTTGCGCTTGGTCTCGCCGCCACGGCCAACGATAGTCCTGTGCTTCTCGACGGGCACCTCCAGAGCGTCGGTAACCTGGCTCTCGCGCTCGGCCACCATGGCTTCGATCTGAGCGACGATCTTGTCGACGACTTCACTGCGGCCCTCCACCTTGATGGTGTTGCCGTCGGCATCCTGCTTCGGGAACTGGATGGTGCGCGCAAGCGTCCGCTGGTCATCAGAACCACCAGCCTTGACGACGATTTCACGGAGGGTAGAGCCTGCAGATTGTCAGCACCAGAGTATATTCATCACGAGAAGGCAAACTTACCACCAGTGCCGATGAGAGCCTTATGGTACTTCCTCTCCACCTCAATCGTCTTGACCACAGTGTCGTCAAAGACGGCCTTCTTCTCCTCCAGAACCTTCTTGGCTGCAGCCACCTGAGTCTTGGTGCCCTTGATCTGGATCTCGACTTGATCTTCAGTGGACTCCTTGGCGCCTGGGACATCGATCTTGGCGCCAGTAGACTGGCGCAGCTGCTCGAGGACAGCACCGCCAGAGCCGATCAGGGATGGCAGCTGCTTCTTCTGAACAGTCACCGTGGCGGTGAACGAGTTGTCCTTGAGGTACTGCAGAAGAGACAACAGCTCGTCGCGAGCCTCGTCCGCGCCCCGCTTGGGACCGCGGACGATAACTTCGTCGGCTGCCTGCTGGCGGCGGCCCTTCCCAGCGTCGCTGGCCGACTCGCCAACAGAGTCATCATCCTTGGCGTTCTTCGCGTTGCGGGGGAAGAAGATAAGGACCTTGTACCGGGTCTGCAGCCTGTTGATCTGGGTGCCCTGGGCGCCGATGAGCTCCCGATGGAACTTGGGGTCGACCTTGAGCACATGCGTTACTTCGTCCTGCAGCTGGCGGCCGAGAGCAAGAATATGTGTCTTGGCTGCCTCTGCCTTGGCCTTGGGGCCCTTCAGCTGCACCTTGCCGTCGTTGACCTGGATCTCGACGTCAAACTTGTCCCTCAGATCCCGAATGTTGCTTCCACCCTTGCCGATCAGGTGGTTGGCAAACTTCTGGGGGAACTCAAAGTCCAGGGTGAAGCCACGCTCCTTCTCGTCCTGCTTCTCTTGCTCGACAAACTCGAGGCACTTGGCGGTAAGCCACTCGACAACAGAGCTAGGGCCGCGGATAATGACAGTTTCGCCACTGTTGGACACACGAGCGCGGATCGGGTTGGCCGCCTTGTCCTGCTCATTCTTGATGAACCTTTGCAGCCGTGTGTGGAACCTGTGCAGATGTTAGATTACCCATCTTGGGTCTGATACACCGCCACCGGGGGCGCACTTACTTGATAGGCACCTCGATGGAGCTGGAAGAGACAGCTTCTTGATTGCGCATCAAGTCCGCAACATGACGCTGGGCATCCTGGAGCCACTTCTGCATCTCGGTGATATCGCTCTGGCTCGGCTGAGACCGCGGAACCTCGTACGATGCTGGGCTTGAAGGGCCTTCGTAAACCAAGAGAAGCGGGGCGTTGGCCTCGGAAGCTTCTGGGACTACCAGGTGGACGCCAAAGTTGTCGCGTACCTGGGGCGTGACCTCCTTCCTGATATACTGGTGGTAGAACGGGTCGACGGGGACAGTGGCCATCCGTGCGGGGGGGTGCCCATCAACCAAGGCCTTGATCTCCGACTGGGCCCTGATAACATTCTTGCCGTCGCGTGCGTAGAGCTCCCAGGGCAGAGCGCCGTCCTCGGTGAAGGGGGCGTTGACGTGTACAGCATAGGCCTTCTCGAGGCGCTCGATCTCTCGCTTCTGCTGAAGATAGCGTGTGACGTTGCGTGCGTGGGCGGCGGCGCCGCCGGGGGCTTGGCGATGGAAGCGCGAGATGTCGAGGTTAGAACACTGCATGTTCATGGCGAGGTCAATCGCCTTCTCGACACCGGTGCCGACCTGGTGAGAGTAGCCAATGACTTGGACAACATCGTCATCTTCGTCATTGGGAATGACGATGGTGCATCCCGTGTCCTCAAAGAACTGGTCCATCGAGGTGCCCCGCTCCCCGATGATGAACTGGTGGCGGCCCGGCTGAATGTGGATCAGTTCCACGAGCAGCTGATCACGGAGCTCCTGGGCCTTCTTCTCAATCTCCTCCCGAGCAGCGCGCACGGCCTCGCGGTCACCGGCCAGCTGAATGAAGCTGTCAGTGGCAGGGGAGAACAGTGGACGCTGAGACGAGGCCGGCACGACAGGGGGCGCCGACGAAGAAGCCTGGGGAGTGGGGACGCGGATCTGGATCCCCTTGTTCTGCTCGATGTTGGCCAGGCTGTCCTTGGAGGCGGCAATAAACGGGTAGAACTCGGCCGGAATGCCCTTGACCGGAACGTTGACTTGGCCAGCGCGCTCACCCATGACCTTGTAGATGAGATTGCGGGCGTGGGCAGCCTGTTGGGAGTTGCCCTGGATGATAACTTGAATGGAGCTCTCGTCGTCATCATCTTCCGTGGGCGTGTCGTCCTTGGGCACCTGGATCCGCGCGCCCGTCTTCTCCTGCAGCGTCTTGATGGTGGCGCCGCCCTTGCCAATGATGTGGGGTCTCGCCCAGCGAGGAACCTCCAGCTCGAGGGTCAGCTTGGTGCCAATCAGGCTCACAAAGTCCTTCAGCGATTGCGTCGTGCTGTCGCCCTTGGGGCCGGTTGCCTCGACCCGGATCATGTTGTCGGGCTGGGTGACGACCTTGATCTGGGCGCGCGACTTGCGATTGAAGTCCTTGACGATGTCGGCAAGTGGCTTCTTCAATTGGGAGCGGGGAAGCACATGGTCGGGCTCCAGAAGGAGGTACTCGACGTTCTGTCCCGGGATGGAGAGGCTCGGAGCCGAGAGGGCTGGGGGAACCGGCGTGTTGGCCCCGGAGGGCGGCGCGGATGGCTTGGGAGTGCCATTGGCCGGGCTGGCACCGCTCTTGCCGTTCGCATTGGCCCTGGCAGGCCAGACGGGGGCAACGTTGGCGGCGGGCTTCGGCGCAGCTCCGCCGAGCTCGGGGAACAGGTCGTGGGAGTCGGTGGCCAGGCCCGCCTTCTTCGCAGGTTGAGGGGCCTTGGCTTCGGGGTGCCTGTGGGGAAGCTCCTCGTCACTGGTGTCCTCGACGGTGACGTGGTGCGACTGGTGCTGCTCCAAAAGCTGGCTCGCAGCAGAGGGCTCGGTAGCGTTGGCCGACATTATGAGGTACCGATCGAAATATTCCTAAGAGATGGCTCGAATCAACAGCGAGAGGGTTCGCTGAGGTGTCTGGGGGATCCGGCTCGGGTCTATGTAGCTCAGACTACGGCAGCGTTAGCAGAGCACACCGTGAGGAGAGGGTTCCCGGGGATTCGGAGGACGGGGAATTTGGGGGACCCGGCGACCTGGGGGATGGGTCGACGGGGCGATGCGATGCGAAGGCGGCGGGGGAGTGCGTGGGCCATTGAACTTACATCTTGGGCTGGGCAGCTGTAGTGATTAATAGATAGGTATAGGGAGGAATTAGATGAATGGAGCGACCTGGGGAAGCAAAGGTCGAGCACTCGGGGGCGGTGATAAAGGGGCTGCTCTGCAGAGACGAGTCTCGAGAAGTTGTTGAGTGGAAAGTGGCCCGTAGAAAAAAGTGGAGTAATTATAGTCGATGGATGCTGAGGGTCCACCCAATAAATGCGAAGTGCAATTGGACACGAATTGGGACTCGGCGAGCAGAGTGTGCGATGGTGACAGGTGAGATTCAAGTGGGCATCAGATAATTACACGAGGTGATGGGGGATCGGGCGAGCTGCTCAAGGGGCGGACTGAGAATTTGTACCCACGATGTGTGGGAACAATTTCATATGACACCTTACCCCAAGAAATTGTCACGAGCGGACATGCAGCAAGACGTCTTGTCTCGACGTCCATGGTTCTGGAACAATGCTTTTGTCACCGCCATCCCTAACCCTTCCTCCTCAACACCTTGAAACATCACGACAACAGACATCAGCCACTCTGGAAATGCACGGGATGGCCCGTACGGCATGGCCAAGCAATTTCTCGTGACATATTGCGGTGACTGAAACTTGCCATCCACAGACCACGCAGGCCCGTGACAACCCATCCTCAAGGTTGTGACCGCGGCTTCAAGACCGCCATGCCTTCGAGGTCGAGGACCAAGGACTCGAAACTCAGACATCCTGGACCTGTCTGCAACATATGGACCGTACCCGTGTCCCATATTCTCTCCGCGGCAAACAATGACTGCTCGTTGCATTCCACCAGCGGGGCCACATGGAACGCGTGCCGGAGGGGCTTTAGATGGAGGTGCCCGGCCGGGCCGGGGATTCACTACTCCCCGAACCTCCCAGACGGAGAGTGACGGACACCGGATCCATGGATGCAGAACGACAGACACATTCTTCAAACGCTGGAGTGTAACGGAGCCCGCTATCATCCCGTGAATATGCCGCAAGCAAAGATATCCCCATCAAAACGGATCGTCAAGACCACAGCTCCTGACTGACAGCTGAGTTGCAGTGCATGCGGGATCCTGGTTGACGTGCGCATCTATTGCCTGGCGCTGCTGCGTTGTCTGCTCCAGAGTGGCCGCGATGTCGGGTGTAATTTCCAACATCTCTAGATGGGGGCGCAGGGCCTTGGACTTGTCGGGCTCTTGTCGTCTTTCTAGTGGCCAGTGGTGATCGTCGACTTCCTTACGCGGGGGTCAGAGGACGGGTCGAAAGGGAGCGAGAACAGCAATTGACTCAAGAATGGAGAGGGGCACAGTTTCTGGTTGCAGCAGATGAGAGTGAATCGGCTTCAGAGCAAACCAGCTGGCTGTGTTCCACAAACCACCTTGGGAGAGAGATAACGTTTGTTACTTGTGCTTGCCAGTGGGGGAATTTGGCTCGCTTGAGCTGCCAAGGTAAATAGCTCGGGGTTAGGGTTTCGATAGTTCGAGCTCGCTGGCCCAGCACCTCGTGGACAAAAAAAAGCGTACACCAAATCGATAAACCCCATCTTCATAAACCCGTTTCTTACCCAATACAAACCCAAAGTCTTGATGAAATAAAGCGAGAGATATCTCTAGGTCTTTTCTTCTTTCTTTTCTTCCTTTTCTTTCTATTCTTCTTTCTTCTTTCTCGTCTTCCTTTTTTTTTCTCTACCTCCTTTTTCTTCTCAAAAAGGAATGAAGGCGTCCCGATCCATGGTTTGGATGTACGGTTTTTTTTGGCGAGATGGAGCCCAGCGCCTTCGAGATATGAGTGTGGGATCAAAAGGATCGGCGCAGAGCTTGCACATCAACCTTCGAGACCCTGACCAGCTGGAGGGGCTGAGCCCCGCGGGACTGATCTGTCGAGCCTGTCTGTGACCTTGGAAGTTGAGCCGTGCGCTAAGCCTAAATCCCATTTCGGGCTCCATGATATCGACGGCTCGAGGCCGCGATGACGGGTGTTCTGGCCATTCAGTCCCGCGATAGTGGCAACAGGCGCGGCACCCAAATCCGGAATCCAGGACAAATTCGTTCGAGACGTCATGCCTTATGCGTGCAAGAGGTAGGTTCGAGGTAGGTATCTCAATTGACCTTCTTCCGACCCCAACAATACTTCTATCGTCCGTCACTCGCTTCTTCAGCTGCTTGCCTGCGAGCCACGGAAGGCCGAGTTGCCGGATCTGTATACGGGCTAATATGGGAAGCGAAGCTCGCTGGTGGCAATTCGCACCTGATAGTACTGGCTACTCCGGCAGCTTTAATGGCTCTATGCGTGCAGATCGAGTGCGGCACGGGACAACATAGTCGACTGGACAATGGAGTTCTTCAGTTCCGCTACGAGGGGAACCCTTCTTGCAGCAGTGCGATCTGGGGTACATACAGACCCGGCATCGATGGTGTTTCCAATGCAACTTCGAAACCGATACAACAAAGTACGAACCGACTACGAAGACTTTGTTCATGCGATGATGCTGTGGTCCCAAGTTTGTTGATATGACTATTCCATCCAGCAGTTCGTTGCCGCCGAGCTGAGCATCCTGAGGCATCATCTTTGTCGGCATGGCATGGTGGGATCAAAAACTTGGCCACGTCCTGCCCCGCTTCTGGCTGGAGTCTTCCAAACGGTCGGCGGGGTCTGCGATGCAGGCTCATGGGTGATGCAACAGAGCCGAACGTCGATCGCCCGTATTCTCAGTGCCCGTCTGGAAGAAGCAGAGCAGCATCTGGCAGATCGGGGTCTTTTTTCCCTGGAGGGTCTTTTCTATCGCCAATCACAGTGTCGGCGCCATTTCTCGATTCTGACGACGGCAAGCGCCCGCCCCATGCAAACCGCCGACGTCCAAATTCCCCGTGCCCAGTTCCCACTGTGTCCGGCTCCGTTTGTGTCCCCACTCCCACCCCTTCATCCCGCGGCTAGCTCCTTGGCTGGGCTGTTTGGTCAAACGTCGTCCATGCGATGCCCATTCCAAGACCTCCAGACGACGGGAATGCGCGCGGCAGCCAGTTTGTTGTCTACCCCGTAGCTATTTTCAACTGCTTGACTGCTATGTATAGAGGATGGCTGGCGGGTTGGTTTATCGGCCCCTGTGATGTCACAAACTGCTTTGGGGGTCCCAGGTCTCTGGGGGAAGCACTGGGTCGCCAGACGACGACTGGGGGCTCCTGGAGCGCTGGTGCGGCATTGCAAGCTTCATCAGCTGGGCATTCACAGCCAGCGAACTGGAAATGGACAACTGATTGACCAGTGACATGCCGTGGTGCGACAGCCCTAGCAATCACCGACCGTTCTGCTCGGCTCTCATCCGGGCGTTTGGCGTCCGTCGGCGCAGACTCCAGGCCGGGAGAACACCACAAGATTCCGTCCCCCCATAGTTGAGGTGAGGGTTGCTACAAACCACGGCGAGGGTCCCCCTCCAAGTTTGGGAGTGGTTCTGCTCCGTTTCGACCCTGCACTCGGGAGTGTGCCTTCCAGGTTCTCAATCTGCAGAGCATTGACTCCGAGATCCGCACTGTGTGTGGCTTTACCCAGGAGGGCTGGGGCCAATCACGCAGAGCCCCGCTAAATGTCACCAGAGGCGGGCGGCCAGTGCAGCAGCCATCTTGAACAGCGCCCGGCGGAACCTGGGATCCTGGAACCAAGCAGAGGACGAGATCAACCCAGGAGCAACGAACGGAGGGAAACGCAATTTTGCTCGCTGCGACCCTCGTTCCGTGCCTCCATTATCCCGGCACCCATCCAGCTGCTTTGTCTGGCTCTCCCAAAAACTGTACGTTGGAATTTTTGATTGCTATTTTCCGCTGTTTTTTGCTCCCTTTTCCCGGGATTCTGGGATTCTGGGCCCGTGTGAGATGGACAGTCCAAAGATTAGCCACAGCGCTAGTTCGCAACGCCGCAGGCTCACTAAGAAGCCGCCGACCACAGCGCACCACCACTCCCACTACGCCGGCTCCAGGTTCAGCGCTACCTCGGACGGCCGTGTTGACGCCCAATCTCTAGGAAGCAAACGAAGCTCGACCAGCTTGCGGCGGGCCCCCAGCGCACCCCTCGGCCCCAGGACGCCCGCTGTTGTTAACAGTACCACCACGTTCGATTCCTCGCCACGCTTCCCCGCCGCACCCTCTCCCCTCGCAACCCGGTCGCACACCTCGCCCATCCTTCCCGACGGCAGTCCCGCGGCGCTACCTGCCTCGCCGCACTCGCACTCCCACCACCACCTGCAACCCCGAGCTGACGCGCAGCAACCACGATCCGGCCCGCCGAACACCCTTCAACCCCTCAGCTCCAAGACGTCGGACGAGCTAATTGGCGCTCCCTTTGACGGCACAGCAATCCTCGACCGCATCGCAGCGACGGAATCGCCCGCTCAAAGAAACAGCAGCGACCACAACACCAACAATCCCACCACCAACCACAACCACAACGACAACGAGAACAACGACAATATCCAACACCAGACCCCGCCTCGGTCTGCACCGCCCTCTCGCCCACACTACGCGGTCCCCGGTACGCGAACCATGGGACACTCGCCGCCGCCGCTTCGCCAGTCGGCGACCTTTCCGGCCGGCGAGCTCCCAATTATGAGCGAGAAAACTGGCTCATCCAAAGCCGACAGCGCCTCGTCCTTCAAGCGCTACTCGGATGAGTCAAAGGAGAGCAAGATCCCGAGCATGCTCAGGAAGAAGTCGGGCTTCTCCGGCTTCATGAACAGCTTGGTGGGGTCACCAAAGAAGCCGCTCATCTCGGCGCCAGAGAATCCAGTGCACGTCACACATGTCGGCTATGATAGCTCGACGGGCCAGTTTACAGTATGGGATTTCTCGGTCGTATGTGTGTTCTGCCGATTGCGGTGTGCTGACTTGTGGACAGGGGCTGCCGAAGGAGTGGCAGCGGCTCATCAACGAGAGCGGCATCACAGAGAAGGACACGCGAGAACACCCCCAGATCCTCGTCGATGTCTTGACATTCTACAAGGAGACGCAAGAAAAGCCGCAAGAGGACCAGCAATTAGAAAAGTTCCACGATGCCCGAGCAGCAGACTACCGCGGTCTCGCCACCCCGCTATCTGCGACCACTCTCCCTTCGCCCAGCCTACTGCAATCTGGTTATGGCGCCATGTCCCCCTTGATCAGCCCGCCCGCCAGCCCACGGTTTCCCAACGTCGGCCATGAAGGCAGCTTCGAGAACCCGCGCGCCCCTCCCCCGGTCCCCAAAGGGCACCTGATCCCAGTCAAGGATCTCAACCTGATGCCCAGCCGGCCCGCCCCGAAGCCTCCGACGAGCCATGCGTCGAGGGCGCAACCACCATATCCGGCAAAGGACTCCGGGATTGGCATGCCCCCGCCCGGCGACGATGCCTCACCCACCTACGTGCCTCCGAAGGATAATGTGCCGATGCTCCCGGAAGAGCACAGGTCGCGATCCAATTCACGAGCAAACGGGACAGCGCCCTATCTACCCCAACCATCGCCTTCGATCGCCTCGCCAGGGGGCCAGGCGGCGGCTTACCAGCAGCAGTTGCTGCAGCAGCAACAGGAGCAGGCAATGGCACAGGCGCAAGCAGCCATGAGCGGCCAACTGGGGCGGCAGGCGAGCAAGCGGCAGCAGCCGACCCCGCCGTCGTCGCAGCACCAGCACATGCAGCAAGGAGATCCGAATGGCGCCAGCCGGGTGCCACAAGCACAACAAGCTAGGCTTGCGCAACCGGGCTCGAGGCCGCGGCACAGGCCACGGCAGAGCAACGGCGTTGACGTGGTCGCCGCGCTGAAGAGGATATGTTCCGAGGGCGATCCGAGGGAGGTCTACCGCGGCTTCACCAAGATCGGCCAGGGCGCTTCGGGCGGCGTGTACACGGGCCACGAGAGGGGGACCAACCGCCTGGTGGCCATCAAGCAGATGAACCTCGAGCAGCAACCAAAGAAGGACCTGATCATCAACGAGATCTTGGTCATGAAGGAGAGCTCGCACCCCAACATTGTCAACTTCATTGACAGCTATTTGTGCACGGGGGAACTGTGGGTCGTGATGGAGTTCATGGAGGGCGGCAGCTTGACCGACGTTGTGACGTTCAACATCATGACCGAGGGGCAGATTGCGTCGGTCTGCAGGGAGACGCTGCGTGGTCTGCAGCACCTGCACTCCAAGGGTGTCATCCACCGAGACATCAAGTCGGACAATATCCTGCTCAGCATGGAGGGCAACATTAAACTGAGTACGTGTTTACCATCTTCTTCTTTCCTATGCTCCCCGTCCTGCCGGTCCGCCGTGAAACTAACTCGCGCACACAGCCGACTTTGGCTTCTGTGCGACCATCAACGAGGCGCAGAACAAGCGTACGACAATGGTCGGCACGCCGTATTGGATGGCGCCGGAGGTGGTTACGCGGAAGGAGTACGGCCGCAAGGTGGACATTTGGTCGCTGGGCATCATGGCCATCGAGATGATTGAGGGCGAGCCGCCCTACCTGACCGAGTCGCCCCTGCGCGCGCTGTGGTTGATCGCTACGAACGGCACCCCGCAAATCAAGAACGAGCAGGAGCTGACGCCCGTCTTCCGCGACTTTTTGTACTTTGCCCTCAAGGTCGACCCGGAGAAGAGGGCGAGCGCGCATGATCTGTTGAGGGTATGCTCCCCCCTTTTCCTTCCCTCCCCCGCTGCCGACGCTGTGTTTCTTCGTTTTCAGGGTCCACGGAAGCTGACTTGACTCCCCCCGGCGTAGCACGAGTTCATGAAGCAGTGTGTCGACCTCTCGACGCTCGCACCACTGGTCCGGGCGGCGCGGGAAGCCAGAGCGCAGGAGAAGGCCCGCAAGGGGCAATGAAGAAGTTTTTATTTACTCATCTTCTTCTCAACTCAGGGCATCATGGCATATTCAAATCCAAACCTAGCGATCTTTAACCTGGCTCTCTGTCTCTCTCTCTTTTCCATCGCCGCGGATTACACACACGGCTGGACACATGGGGGCATTTTCCCTTACTCAAGACAGGACAGGACAGGACAGGACAGGAATCTCACACCC
>Ga0247823_10003478_pt1 | contig 12740 bp, 12 predicted proteins | sample 13C_PalmiticAcid_2_FD_192426 | JGI IMG/M metagenome (GOLD analysis project Ga0247823, IMG submission 192426) | Soil microbial communities from agricultural site in Penn Yan, New York, United States - 13C_PalmiticAcid_Day30 | ecosystem: Environmental > Terrestrial > Soil > Agricultural land...
CCCATCCCGCCATCAGGGTCAATCCGCCGATGGGCGTCAGGTATGTTAGCTGTGAAATGTTTGTGGCAATCGCCAGATAAATGCTGCCTGAGAAAACGGCGGCACCCACCGCAAATAAGATGCCTGATAGCAATCGTTTGCCTGATGGACTGGTGAGGGCCACAGCCGCAGCTATAGCCGCATACAGCATATTATAGCGCACGGCTGTCTCAAGGCTTTCTGCCTGCGCCGGTGTCAGGGTAAAGGCATGATCGCCTGCGGCACCCATAATCACGGACAACAAACCCAAAACACTGGCGCAGATCAGTAAACGGTTCATGATTTATGCTGCCTTCTTCAGGCTCTCCATGTCGATGACAAAGCGGTACTTCACGTCGCTCTTCAGCATACGTTCATACGCGTTCTCAATTTCCTGCATCTTGATCATCTCAATATCAGAAAGGATGTTGTGCTTGGCGCAAAAATCCAGCATCTCTTGCGTCTCGGCGATACCACCGATCAGCGAACCCGCAATCTGGCGGCGGCGGAAGATCAAATTCATGACCGATGGCGATGGGTGCGGTTCAGACGGCGCACCGACCAATGTCATGGTGCCATCACGTTTCAGCAACCCGGTGAATGCATCCAGATTGTGAGATGCCGCCACGGTGTTCAGGATGAAATCAAAACTGCCCATGTGGGCTGCCATTTGTTTCTCATCTTTGGAAACCACGACTTCATTCGCACCCAGCTTCAGTGCATCCGCACGTTTTGATTCAGATGTTGTGAAGGCCACAACATGTGCACCCAATGCGTGGGCCAGCTTGATACCCATGTGACCGAGACCACCAATACCAACGATACCGACCTTCTTGCCCGGTCCCGCCTTCCAATGACGCAGTGGTGACCATGTCGTGATACCGGCACATAGCAGCGGTGCCACACCGGCCAGATCTTTCTCATCATGGCTGATCGACAATACGAAATGCTCTTCCACAACAACGGCGGCTGAATAACCACCATAGGTATTCTCGCCACCACCAAAGGCCGGACCGTTATAGGTGCCGGTAAAGCCATTGTCACAATATTGCTCGAGACCCTCATTACAGGATGGGCAGGTACGGCAGCTATCCACCATGCAACCTACACCGACTAGCTGGCCTGCTTTGAATTTCTTCACGTCTTTGCCGACGGCTATAACGCGACCCACGATCTCATGGCCGGGAACAGACGGGAAGCGCACACCCGCCCACTCACCACGCGCGGTATGCAGGTCGGAATGGCAGACACCGCAATAAAGAATATCAATGGCCACATCTTTCGGTCCCGGCTCACGACGCTCAATCGTCATCGGGGCAACGGGGGATGTGGCGGACTGCGCGCCGTAAGCAGCAACTTTGATCATAAAAATCTCCCTAAAGAATAAATCGTCGTCGATAATCTAAAACGTAATCGGTGCTAATCAAGTGAGAAACAAATTAAAAGCATAATCCTAGTAAGGATCTTACCAATCAGAGCTGCGAATAAGAGGTAGGCATTAGGTGCTTATCCGATATGGCCGCGTAGTTTCCGCATGCTTTGCCTTTGCTTCATCGCTAATCTGTGTAAGGAACCAAAGCTTATTGTAGACATCATTCACTTCTAGTGCGGTTAAACAATCTTTAGCTTGACTACATATTTGAGTAACTACAGAGCTAATCTTGTGGGGGTAAGTGACATGCACATGCGCACTATTAACGGTAACATTTTTAAGAGTGCATTGATCAGAGAAAACAATGACAGACCACATGGGAATATTATCGCCAATGAAGCGCTTTAGGTGCTTTAGGTGCGATGCATTTTGCATGACGGGATTATAGAAGTGTTCTTTGCGGCTAGAGCCACGGCCTGTAGGAAATGTCTGTGTCCAATTCTTGTGTGCTTCATTTCCAAAAATCCACCCACCATAATTTTTGCTCTCAAATACAAATATCCCCTTCGGACATATTAAAAGCGCGTCAATTTCTGTTGTTTGATTATTCTCTTTCGGAAGATAAATGTTGAATAAGAATTTGCCGCCATTGTCTTCAAGGTGTCGCAAATTTTTATAAATTAGATATTCACCACGTTTGCCTTTATCTAGGCTGGAATATGAATTTTTTGTTATCTGATAATATGACCCTTGCTTGTATTTTTTGTTCTTGTACCCCAGCATAATTAATGCGAAGGCGGCTATGATGATAATCAACTCCATTAGGATCACATCTGCTCATCTATCCATGCCTTATTGGCCAGACTCCACTCCACTGTTTTCTTCAGCGACTCTTCAAAGTTCTTTGGTGGTTGCCAGCCGAGGGACTTCATCTTTCCGCCATCCAATGCATAACGCAAATCATGACCCGGGCGGCTGGAATGAAAATCAACCATTTCATGTTTAAGACCCGCAACGGTCAGGCCTTGCGCGGGGGCCAGATCGCGAACGAAGCCTTCGATCATCTTGGCCAGCATCAGGTTATCAACTTCGCGTTCACCGACGATATGGTACGATTCAACGTGGCCTGCAGCGGCCTTCTTCCATGGCTCATTCTTCAGCAAAAACATATGCGCATCGGCAACGTTACGGGCGTGAATGTAGTGGCGCATGCCGGCCTGTAATTTATCCGGTGTGGCGTGAATGGGCACAACTTCGCCATTCAGAACGCTACGCACGACTTTGGGAATAAACTTTTCCGGGTGCTGACGTTCGCCAAAAATGTTCATCTGGCGGGTGATAATGCAGGGCAGGCCGTAAGTATTGGCAAACGATGTCACCATCTGTTCGCTCGCGCTTTTGGTTGCGGCATAAGGGTTCTTGGGGTTATGAACGGCACCTTCCTGATGGCCGGGATAATCCGGGTCCAGCGGGATAGGGCCAAACACTTCATCGGTTGAGAAGTAGATAAAGAGTTCAAGGTTCGGTAAGCCGCGCGTCAGCTCCAGCATGTTGGTAGTGCCGACCACGTTCGCTGTCACGAAGCTCATCGGGTCACTAATCGAACGATCGACATGTGATTCGGCACCCATGTGCAGTACATGTGTAACGCGTGCCAGTTCCTTGATCAGGTTGGGTCCCGCCGGTTGGCGGAAATCATAACCGATATGTGTAAAGCGTGGATGGTGAAACGGATCAATCTGGATGTCGCGCAAGCGGTCCAGAGAACCCGAATAAGACAGCGAGTCGATGCCGATAATGCTGAAGTCAGTATTCTTCAGCACATGTTCGATCATGTGATGTCCGACAAATCCGGCAGCCCCGGTAATGAGAATTGTTTGATTCATAATCGTTCCAGCGGATTTATTTCTATAGGGGTTTTACAGGAGGTCTTTTGGTTTGGGCGTGGGCATAAACCCACTGCACGGAGTCATCTTTAATAAAAGCAATCATGTCATAGCTATTATAGGGCAGTCCCAGTGTTTTCTTGAACCTATCAAAAAATGACATGGGTCTATGGGCCTGTATAATCTTGCTATACAGGTCTTCTACTCCGAACTCTTTCTTCTGATTATAGGCGGTGGTGATATCGTAAACTCTGTATCTGTGTTGTTTGTAAAAAGAGATGAGGTCTTTTTCGTTACGGCAGCATGATTTTATGAGCTCTGTAATGATGCCGCTTACAACAACTTGGTCCTCCGGGCTGTTCTGTCTGGCTTCTGCAAGGATTTTATTAGGGTTGCCCGAATTAACGTTCTTGCTGCTGACCAAGTGTCCGCCATCATTCTGTCCATCTAACGCGATGGGGCTCACAAATTGTAGTAAGGAAACCAGTTCTTGATAAGAACTCTTTGCGCCTGAGCTATGCACTGTTGCTTCTAATTTTGCTTGCTCAGTGACAGGGAGTTTTTTAATGCCGAAACTTCCATCAATGAGTTGCAATATTTTACGCCAGTAGGCATCTTTTCGCTCAGGTGACAGATCTTTACTGACACTTAAAAGGTAATTCAATTTATCACTGTTAAGCCCCGTCACCCCTGTGAAGATCCCTGCATTATTGATGTAGGAAGGACTGCCCGTATAAAGCTGTTTTGCATCACCCTGCATAATGAATAGGGCTTGTTGGTGCAGCAGGATCATATTAAAACCCTGTCGTACGCTATATGCGCCCCAGAATAATGGGTTAGGGGTGCCTCCGGCGCCATGCTGGCGGAAGTTATTCGTTGTTAATTTCTCCATGTAGGCAAGGGCGCGTGCGTCGATATTTGGCCCCCTGCTTACCGGATCAACGCTTTCAACATGTGCCCAACGATACATGATGGGCAAGAATTCTTCATCCAGATCGGTCTCTACAGAAAAAAGCTCTTCAAAACTTTTACGAGAGAGATTGCTAACGAGTGACAGCAGGCTTGCCGGGCCTTCCTTATCTTTGGTCATGGCGACGTAAAGACTGGGCAAAGTGCCATATCCACGAAGATCCGGTAATTGTAAGGCCTCAAAATCATGTTCGAAGGATCCGGTATAGACTGAATTCATGCCGCCACAGGGAATCCGGACGTTGACAATGGCACGACGCCCCTGCCCTGGAGCGCGATCATACAAATACGTAGAAGTATGCGTGATTATATTCTTTGCGTCGGTTATCTCTGCCTTGGCACTGTTCAGATCAATATTAGTGATTCCGTACTTCTCAAGTTTGCGCAGTTCCGTGATGCCCGAATAGCCATCAGTATCAGCGTCGCGCCAAACTAGTAATTGGGGCCATACAGGATCTGAGGCATCGATTAAACCGTCTCTGTTCTGATCGTATAGAGATAGTTTAGAGAACCCATCCTCGATAGTGCTGCCGAACAATTCTGCGTTTGTTTCAATAACGAAATCACTGTTTATATCAATAGCCAGTAGGCCATCATCCGGTTTGACCCAGGCGCACTCTTCTGAAAAGTCATCATTGTTTCCATTCCAGTAGACACTGGATTTCTTAATATCCGTGAGTTCTATGCCATCTCCATCCAAATCAAGAGCAATGACAGACGTATAATATCGATCAAATGCTCTCTTTTCAAAATGCCTTGGCGCCTTTGCAGGGGCAACTGTAATGACGTCCCCTGCATGAGACTGACTAGAAGACATGGTCAGCATCGCCATGGTAGCAATAAGGCTAAATGATAGAATTTTCGTTATCATATAGCGCCTTAAGGTTTATTTGCTAAATGACAGGCGGCTGACGCGTCGGCCATCCAGTGCGATAACGGTGACTTTCCATCCCGCAAAATCAAAGTGATCACCCTTTTGCGGCATGCGGCGCAGAACATGCAGCGCGATACCGGCGATGGTATTGTAATCACCTTCAGGCAATGATTGCTCTTCCAGAATTTCAGCCAGTTCCTGAATAGTCAGGCTGCCGCTGACGATAATGCTGCCATCCGGTTTCTTTTCGAAACGGAATTCATGACCTTCATGATCCTCCGGAAGATCACCTGCAATCGCTTCCACGACGTCGGTGAGCGTAACGAGGCCCTCGAGGGTGCCATACTCATCGACGATGAAGGCAACATGCAGGCGGTCCTTACGGAACGCATCCAGCGCCTGCATCACGGTGACCGTTTCCGGCAGTACAATCGGGTGAACGATAATCTCGTTCAGTTGTGCCGGGTCACCGCCGTTCAGCAGGAAATTCGCCAGATCTTTCTTCTGCACGATACCGGCGGGTTCTTCGATCTCGCCATTACCAGCCACGACCAGTGACGAATAAGGACAATCTAGGATGTCTTTCTTGATCTCGTCGACATCATCGGCCAAATCAATCCAGAACAGGTTCTTACGCGGTGTCATGACGCTGGTAACGGTTTGCTCTGAAAGGCGCATCACACGCTGCATCATCAGGCGTTCTTGCGGATCGAAAGCAAATTCGGCCTCGTCACTTGTCAGGTTGGCGACTTCGCTCTGGATGTTCGGGTTTTCCGATGTGCCGCCCAGCAAGCTTAAAACCGCCTGTGACATCCGCGTGCGTGGGTCGATGGTGCCGAAGGCTTTGCGGCGGTTCTTCAGTGCGACCTGATTGAATGTCTCGATGATGATCGAGAATGCAATCGCGGCGTACAGGTAACCTTTCGGAATATGGAACCCGAGGCCCTCAACGATCAGGCTGAAACCGATCATCAGCAGGAAGCCAAGGCACAAGATCACCACAGTCGGGTGGGCGCTGACGAAGTTCATCAGCCTGTTGCTGGCCACGATCATCAGGAACATGGCGATACAAACCGCGATCATCATCACCGGGAGGTGATGTGTCATACCAATGGCGGTAATCACCGCATCCAGCGAGAACACAGCATCCAAAATGACGATCTGTACGATGACTTGCCAGAACTTGGCGTAGTTCACTGGGCCGTCGCGGCCTGAATGGTGACCCTCCAGTTTCTCGTGCAGCTCCATCGTGCCTTTGAACAGCAGGAAGCCGCCACCGAAGATCATGATCACATCACGCGCCGAGAAGCCGTGATCCAGAATATAGAAGAGCTCTTGCTTGAGGTTTGCCAGATGCGAAATACCCGCCAGCAGGCAAAGGCGCATAAGAAGAGCGAGCGACAGGCCAAGCATACGGGCCTTCTGACGCTGATGCGGCGGCAGTTTGTCGGACAGGATGGCAATAAAAATCAGGTTGTCGATGCCGAGAACAATCTCGAGGACCACCAGAGTGGTCAGGCCGGCCCAGGCTGCCGGGTCATATATCCATTCGAACATTTGAGGTTCAGTCGCTCTTTCAAAGGCAGGGGGTAATGCTTTCTTCTTTACATAAAGAAAAGCGGTCTCCTGCCGTCCTTTAGGTTACAAAATTTCGAGGGCCAAGGGTAGGAGTAAAGCGTAGGCGTATTCGCGGCCGTAGAATATTCGGTTATGATGCGGCATGAGCTCTCAATCATTTATTATCGAAAATCTAGAGCCTGACCGCTTCCCAGAAGTGCAGGCTTTCTACGCCACAATGGATTACACTTATCCTATCGATCCAAATTCCACGGTGGTTATCGCCCGCAACGGACCCCAGATACTGGGGGCTGTGCGCCTGAGTTATGAAGAGCGCACGCAAGTCCTGCGAGGTTTTATGATTCACCCTAATTATGAACGCCGTGGCATCGGTACCCTGATGTTGCACGAGCTGGAAAAGCATATGGGCAGTCGTGATTGTTTCTGCTTGCCCCATGAATGGCTGGCTGGTTTCTATCAGCAAGCAGGGTTTCAGCGCGTGCCGCCCGAAAGTCTGCCGCCCTTTCTCCATCAGCGTTGGCAGGAATTAAAAGATGGCCCATTCCCGTATGTGATCGCGATGCGCCGCGCGGCAGTGCCGTCCACAATCAATATCAAGGCAGGAGAGATAAAGTCATCATGACCGATGATAACAACATCAACAGCTACGTGCCGCACAAAGCTCTGACAGCTGGTATAGCCTCTATCGTTACGGTTATGATCTTGATCGCTATGAAGGCTACCATGTATGTGCTCAGTGATTCCGCAAGTGTGCTGGCTTCATTGATGGACTCAATTGCAGACGTGACCGTCTCAGTGATGACATACTTTGCTATTCGCGTATCCTTAAAGCCCGCTGATGATAATCATCGTTCCGGACACGGCAAGATCGAAGGACTGGCAGCATTATTTCAGGCATCACTTATCATGCTGGCAGGTCTCGGCCTGTTTGCCGAATCATTGCGCCGCCTATCCAACCCGCAACCCGTTGAGCATCATGAACTCGCGATTGCCGTTATGCTGATGTCGATTGTACTTTCTGTCGTGCTGGTCCGCATCCAGAGCCGCGTATTAAAGGAAGCACCGTCATTAGCGGTTGAAGCCGATCAGGCCCATTACTCAACAGACATTATTGTTAATGCAGGGGTTATCGTTGTCCTTCTGGCACTTATGGCGGGCGCACCTGTCTGGATTGATACTTTATTTGCCATGCTGGTCGTGGTCTACCTCGGGTGGGCAGCCAAGGGCATCGCCAAATTGGGTCTGGATATGCTGCTGGACCGTGAACTGCCCGAAGAAATTCGTCAGTCTATTATCAATAAGGCGCGGACACATCCGCAAGTCATGGATATTCACGATCTGCGCACCAGCCGTTCTGGCATGCGCGTGTTTATTTCATTCGACATCGAAGTGGATGGCAGGATGAGCTTGACGGCCGCCCATGATATTTCCCGTGCGCTTGAGATGGAGTTACTGCATGACCATCCTCACGCCGAAATTATGATCCATATAGACCCTTACGGCGATCCGCACGATAGCCGCCATAATATGAGGTAGAAATATGACCGCCACTGCCTACATGACGATTGACGACTCACCGACCCATGATACCGATGCACTTACAGACTTTCTGGTCGAACGTAACGTGCCCGCTGTCATCTTCGCGATCGGTACGGCTTACACTGATTTGCATCTGCAGTGCGAAGGTATTGAACAATTACCTGATCCTATCCAGCGCGCGATAGAGAAGGGGTTTTTGATCGGCAACCATACCTATACACACCGTCGTTCCTCGGAACTTTCTTTTGAGGACGTTGTAAAAGAAATCGAAAAAACCGAGACACTTATTGATAGTCTTTATCGTAAGGCGGGCAAAACCCGTACGCACAAACTTATCCGCTTCCCGCATATTGACCGGGGTGCGGGCGGCTGGGTCGTTGATTATGATGCCGCCGGTCAATATGGCGATACGCTGGGCGAATTGTTCGGCAAGGGTCTCAATATTACCCTCGATCCGCCATCAGCGGCGCAGGTTGAGAAGAAAGCCAAAATTCAGGATTACTTGAAACGCGAAGGCTTTAGTGCTGATTTGTATCAGGGCGTCAATTTCCCCTGGTATACGCAAACAGAAATGGCACAGGCACGCGACAGTCTTTATACCTTTTCGACATCCGACTGGATGATGAATCCGGATTTTGCAGACCACCGTCATAAATGGGCTTATCAATCGCTTGATGCGCTCAAGCAAAAAATTGATGACGACCCATGGATATTCAGTGACAGCAGCGCCAATATCATTCTGGCCCATGATCACAATAATATGTATGACGTGACCACTGCGCTGGTCGATCATATGCTGGCGCGCGGTATTAAGTTCCTACCTGTTTCATAGAGGAGAGAGAAATGGCAAAAGCCCTTGCTAAAAAAGAGTCTAAAAAGAATGTTCTGGTTACCGATAAAAACCGCAAATATGTGCGCGTGATTGCCGATTACGGTCAACTGGGTGATCTTGCTTTCTCTGAGGTGACAGATAGCCTCCACGCCGTCATGCGCCAATCCGGAATTGAAGATTACAAAATTGATTCCACATCGGTTCCCGCATTCGACACCTATGCCACAGGCTTTACGCTGGCGCAGCTGGCGGTCAACAGCAAGCTCGGTAAAGACCATATATTTTACGTGAATACCGCGCCGCGTAAGGACAAAAAATCTGCCCGTATTAATAACGAGGGTGAAGGATTGGTATACGCACAACTGAAAAATGGTGTGCAGATCGTGGCTGTGAACAGTGGTTACTCACTGACCTTTATCAAACCGTTCGCCAAAATAATTTGCGAACTGAAGGTTGATAAGGCGGGTTCCCAATTCCGTTCCCGCGATATTTTCCCTTATGCAGTCGGCGCGGTACTGCGGGGCGACTCTTCCATTCTCGGGAAAGATGTCAGCAAGACAGTGCCATCTACCATTCCTGAAAACCGTGTTGTGTATACGGATGGCTACGGCAATCTGAAAACATCCGTATCACCAAAGGACCTGAAAAAACTCCAGGGCAAATTGGCATACGTGAAGGTCGGCGACTCTGAGAACATGCCGGTTCACGTCGGCACGGGTATCTTCTCGGTGCCGGATGGCAATTTCTGTTTCGCCAAGGGCAGCTCCGGCTGGTCACTGGGCACCGGCAAGAACCGCGTTGAATTCGCTGAAATCGTCCGTCGTGGCGGCAGCGCCGCCGACGCCTTTGGCAAGCCCGCAGGTGGCAAAGTCGTGATGTGGAAAGCTATTGAGCGCTAATCGCATTTTATTGTTTTGAATAAGGAGAGGCCGCCCATCTCAAGCGGCCTTTCTTTTTTTCTTGTACGCGCGGCTGTTATGGTTATAGCGTCCCCCTATAATCATAAAAATGAACGGGGATTACGTGATGAATCTCAAAAAATCCTTCTCGGCCATGATGGCTGCCACCGGATTAACAGTGACCATGGCGGCGCAGGCCGATGATATCGGCAACAGCTTTAACAGGCAGGGATTATCTGATCGTCTGCATGCCTCTTGTGCGGTACAGGAAGCGCAGCGCGAGCGCCTCGTGCGCAAGCTGCCCGCAGGCACTGACCCCGCGCCAGCCTTCAGAAACAAAGGCATAACCTTCGTCATCGAGTCTCCGCATTTCGATCAGAATATGAAAGCGGATGCGGATGTATTGTTCGCGAAAATTCCTGAACATACAAAGTCATTGGCATTTAACGAGGGGGGCGTTTTTGTCTGGTCACGCTACGGTTTGGCTGAATCTCTACCGTCACGTAAAAATAATATCAATGGCTACATCATTCCGGGTTTATATCTCCCCGATCAAAAACGTCTGTATTTAACGTTCATGCTCGCGGGTCTCGACCGTAAGTTTTACGCAGAACCGGCGCGCCGCACGCGCATCGCCAACCATGAGGCCGGTCACATGATGGATGATATGCTGGGTAACTACAGTCATTATAAGGGTCGCCAACAAGCCGATGGTCGCTTGACTGATCGCCGTGATTACAAGGATGCCCTCAATCGTGATACAAAACGCATGCGCCAGCAAAACACTGATGTAACGGCTTTCAGTTACTATGCGGCGGGCAGCATCGGCGGCGACCATAATGACCAGCAGCGCTTGCGTCGTGAAGTCTTTGCCGAACTATGGGCAGAATCATCAGGTTATGGTGGTTCGGGTCTATCGAAACATTATCCCGATACATATAGTTTGGTAAAAGGGTTCTATGATCATCTGGCCGATACGTACAAAGCGAGCGACCCGCGCTGCGTGTACAAAAAAGACGGTAGCGCCGTTCCTGTTGCTACATCAAAACATGTGCTCGACCTTTAAGGCGATGGCTTCATGCTGGGGCCAAAGGCCCGCTGTGTAATGTTGGATACCGGTTGATCCGGCTCCGGCGGTTTACGGGCATCAACATTCAGGCCGCTTTGATCCAGCTTGGTCGCGACGTTGTTGCCCATTTCAATCATGGCATCTGCGCCCATGCCCATTTTATATTGTCCGGCAATTTCCTGTGCGCATTCACGTGTGGCCGCTACTTTGGCGGTACGCTGTTCTGCAGGGGACAGGTCAGCTTGTGCCTGCAGGAATAATTCCTGTGTGCTGGCACTATCCATCGCACCGCTTTCCAGCTTCTCCGGCAAATTCTTGATGGCCTGTTTCGGGTTTGCAAACGGATCGCCTTTGTCAAAGACCACAGACTCGACATCATTCAGCAGATAGCTCTCGCCTGTATGAATATTCTCAAGCGCGATAACCTTGCCATACAACGTATCGGCCTTCTCCCACACCGGGGCGGTGGCTGCCGGGTAATCGACGGGCCTTGGCATTGTGGCTTTATAATCTTCGCGGAGCCCGGGAAGCACTGTAACATCGTGTCCGGACTGTCCGTTGAATTTTTCCTGTTCAGCATCTGTGGAGGAAGGGTTCTGGTTCTTCGTACTGCCGTTCGACAGGAAGATATCGTCGTTCTCGCTACCCTGAAATGAATCTTTGCCGGTGCTGCCGTAATAAGTGGCGGCACCATTGTTCCATGCCGTGCCCGGGCCGGACTCAACCGCGGTAGGGGCAATCAGTTTTCCGGCTTTCCCTGTTGGCTTCAGGGGTTCACCCTCTTTGTACTCAGTCACCATATATAGAACCCATATTGTTCCCCTGATCATAGAGTAAGGGGGTTATGATTCTGTTAATTACCGGCTGCGGGCAGAAATCTATAAATGGTGATTTGGATTTGATTTTTGCCAGTCTGTGATTTACAGCTAGGCATCATATTGGGGCGCGGGTGTAGCTTAGTGGTAAAGCTCCAGCCTTCCAAGCTGGCTATGAGGGTTCGATTCCCTTCACCCGCTCCATTATTAACCTCATATCTATCTGAAATTTAATGATTTTTTTGCTCAGCCTGATTCGTGGCGTCCCTGATGGCCGTCATCGCGGCGGGCGCATACGCAAACGGCAGAGGCTTCCTCGTCTTTCAAAATCCATGTAGTGGGGATGGCATCGCGGGCATCGGCGCTATCTTTCTTTTCCGGACGGAAAAACTGTTCGCGCGTCGCCGGATTGCTATATTCCACCAGCACTTCATCCTCATCGATCTCGAAATGTTTATGAATAAGGTGCAGGGCAAAGCGATCCAGTTTGCCAAACTGCTTCAAAACCGCACGAATGGCATTCATACATTCCATATCATCGGTTTGTAAGGGTGGTACTTCGTGAAGGTCTGCCAGTTTGCCCCATTGCATGGGTTGAATGACCATAGATGTCATATCTATCTCCTGATTATCAGGTCAATAAAACGCATAGAATGAACATAAGTTCCGAAAGCCTTCTGTAAAACGAGGGGTCTGGGCTCAATCAGCTATAAAACAAGTTGACACAGAGGCTTAACTTTCTTAAACCCTCGGCTAACGCGCTGGAGGCGAACGCACCTGCGGAGCCGCGCTTTTTATGAACTCTTAAAACCTAACTCTGTAGGAGCATTTGAAGATGGCAAAGGAAAAGTTTGAGCGGACGAAACCGGTGAGTGCACACTGCCAGCAG
>Ga0247823_10003479_pt1 | contig 12738 bp, 13 predicted proteins | sample 13C_PalmiticAcid_2_FD_192426 | JGI IMG/M metagenome (GOLD analysis project Ga0247823, IMG submission 192426) | Soil microbial communities from agricultural site in Penn Yan, New York, United States - 13C_PalmiticAcid_Day30 | ecosystem: Environmental > Terrestrial > Soil > Agricultural land...
GAGAGAGATGGAGAGATAAGGGTGAGGTGGGGGGAGGACTTACACGAAGCCAAACCCAAAAACCACGGACAGAATGACCTTCTGTCGGCGCGGCAGCTTGATGGTCCAGACGACGGGCATGGGCAACAGAAAGATGAGAAAGTCGGTCACTAGAGTTTCTCAGCACCTGACACCCCTCCCGACCACCCCTCCCAGACTCACCCATGTGCAACCCGGTATTCGACCACCACACGCTCTGCGGCTGGCAGTACTTCTTCTCCATTGTAAAGTCCCAGTACGACTGCAGCGGGATGCACGCCGTAAACGTCACGAGCGCCATGTAGAGGTGCGTGACGACCACGATGCCGAACAGGATCTGGCCCGCCACGCGCGCCCACTTGAACGTGAAGAGGTGGATGTAGAGCAAGAGGATGGCGATCTTGGAGAAGGCGAGCGAGAGTAGGTAGAAGAGGATGCCATACCAGGCCGCCTGGATTCACAGAGAGTCAGTCATGAACGGTTGTTGGGGGGTGGTTGGAGCGCGACTCACTCTTCCCCAGGCGATGGCGGACGGGGTGTCGTTGGGATCCAGGTCCCAGATATGGTGGCCGGCACCATGGATGGCTTCTGTTGTGGTGTCAGGCGGTCCACGAGAGGAAGGGGCCGTGCAACGAACGTTCTATTACCCCGGCGCAGGTCGCCCCTGAGAAGATCTAGGTCTGTCAACACCCATCAGAACAGCCGACACGACTTCAGAGCGTACCAGTGCGAGGAAGATGCTCCAATCTGACCAGCCCAGCACCCGGATAATGACCCCTCGCGTGTAGAACCGCAGCCCGACAAAGAAGGCCGCGATCCACCAACAGATGGTGGACGATATGATGATGTTGACCTTGAGGGAGTCGTGCGGGAGATCCTGCGGCAGCGGTGGCGGCCCTGCGGCGGGCGGCGACTGCGTATCACTCATGATGTGTCGGGACGGCGCAGCCCGGCGTCTGGCAGCACTGATAGAAACCGGGCAGTTGGGACCATTGTCGCTCCTCCAAAAGTCGAGCAGCAGTCCGCGGTACGACGGCCGTCGGCGATAGTCAAACAAGATGCTCAACTGTGATGACCGCGGATGCAAGCGTCGAGAGATTGTGGAACCAGGACAATACAGGCCATCTTGGCATCTGCCCTCTTTAAGACACGGCGGGTAGATTCTGCCGGCAGACGGCCCCAGACGACGTGTCACTGCTGCGGCCGTCGTCGTGCAGGGCGGCAGGGGATGCAACGGTATTTGACAGGGCCAAGCGTCTGGGGAATAAGCTGAGCTCGGTTCCGCCCGCCATCGCTTCGGCAGTTATAGCCCGCCCAGCCTTAAGCGGGTGAGTTGCTTGCTGTGCCGTTGACGGTTCGGTTCACGCCTACTTGTGAGATGAGTCCAAGTCGTCAGAACTGAGGAACCGGGAATCGGAGATCAAGTACTAGCTAGACTGATATTGCAGTATGATCGTCCGCTAAGCACCCTCGAACTGGCCATCTCAGCCCAGCCAAGCCCATCGAGTTGGCAGCTAAGGATAGGGGTCAGGGGTCGAGGCAGCTACAAGACCCCGGGCCGTGGTATCATCACCTGTTGGTAGGCAAGACCAGCACAACGGTTGCATCTGGTTATGCGGCTAAGGGCAGCGTTTACAACTGATTGGGACGGGAGTAGGAATGTTTCGCCTGTGTCCCAATGTTCCAGTCCGAACTGCCCGATCGACGCGACGGGGCTAAAAGATGGCTTGTTCACTCTTTCCCCCTCAGCCGCCAACTTCGAACGACATTGTCCAAGCGGTGAAAAATTTCCTCACAATACCTTGGTTAAGAGTGTGTGGTTTGTGCCTTTTCAGTCGCTCTGCAGATGGTGTGCGCCTGTCACGGCGAGGCAACCGTCCCGGCCTCCACGTTTCGGAGCCTTCCATTCGCAGGGTCGTTCCGGGACGTCTGAGCGTGCAGGACGGGGCATGCAAGCGAACGAGTTGACACGGCTCGTGGGAAACAGCGCCACAACTGCCATTAGCATGTTGCTTATAATGTGGGGAAAAGTCCGTGATCTCTTAACCAACATGGGTTGACATCTGGGACCCTGGCTTCCCCCTCAGCTGGGCCGTGCGTTGAGTGGTGTGGGAGCACAGCGTGCCATTCCATTCTTGGGGTCGGCTGCCCGAAAGGGGAAGTGCTTGACGGTGGTGGCTGCAGATATTGAGGCGTGTTGGATGGCTAAAATGTTGTTTGACATCAGCCGGCGCACCCCCCGTTCCAGACTGTTGGCTTCGCTCCCCTCGCTACCAGCGAATGCAGACACACCACAGGACCAGACCACGGCAGTTGTAAAAGTCTCGCGGAGACTGCACACAAACCTCAGACCGATGCCACTCGGCGAATTAAACACGAGAACAATGTGAGTCGCTTTGGCCAGGCCCACAAGCAGCGCAGCGAGTGGTTTCTTGGACAGAAGCATGAAGCAAATGTGATTGGTGAATTCCATTACCGACGTCCAACACCGGCTTGTCAACCTTAGACTCTAAATTTATCTGCAATTTAGTGCTGGAGTTTCATATAACGGTCACCCCCAGCCCCTATCTGAGTCGGGCAAGGCACCCGGTTCACCTGTGTCTTGTCTAATCCCGGCGCGGCGGCAAGGCACTTGCATGCCGCGAGTCAAATTACAAGACTTTAGTAGATATGGAAACTCCTAAATGCTGTAATGAAACGCGCGTTGAGTGCTTCGGTTGGATCCGAGGATATTGAGGTTTGTGTAACCGGGCCCAAAGTACCTCTCCTGGATCTAACTCTGGTTGAACGCTGGAGTTGCCACCGACGCTTGACTTACAACTACACCGCCCACACGTTCACAACGCATCGGCGAGACGTGCTTGGTGATACTAGTCGTTACTATTACTCTTCGGTCCTACAAAGCCACAGATATCCCCATCGCAGCTTCACATCTTCTTCAACTCAATGTCATCAATGTACAGCACGTTCGGTCCGCTCCCCTGCCAGGTATCCGCCTGCACCGCAAACGTCAACATGCTGAACGACGCCTGGGCCGTAAACGTAAACGTGCTCTGCACCCACTGGCCGACGGGCTGGTTCTCGGGGTACCAGGTGTTGACGCGCACGGCCGAGTTCTGGTACATGTAGTCGACGTAGTCGAAGCGGAAGATCATGCCCGTCTGGCCGACGTTGTTGGTCGACCACCACCACCACGTCAGTTCGTAGTCGGCGCCGGGGTCGAGTTTGACGCCGCGCTGCGCCCACTCGGTGCCGACGTGCTCGGGGCCCTTGTAGTCGATCTTGAGGCTGTACCGGCCGGAGCGGGCCTTCTCGTCGGTGACGGCGATGACGGCGGTGGAGGGGTTTGGGACGCTGTAGCCCGGCTTGACGACGTAGGGGCTGAACTCGCCATTCTCAAAGCCGCCGTTGGCGATGATGGGGGCGGGCGTGGCGGTCGGCTCGCACGGGGCCGTGGTGGAGGTGCAGACAGCGTTGCTCGTGAGGCAGGCGTAGGCGGTCGGGGGGTTGAAGGTCGCGGCGTACTGGTCGGCGAAGCACGAAGCGACCTCGGGCATCACGGTTCCCATCTCCTTGAGTGCCTCTGTGCAGTAGCTGGCGAACTGGGCTCCGTAAGGAGACTCGATAGCAATGGAGACCATGGTGCAAGCGGTGGGGACGGAGACGAAGCATCTCTCCGGGTAGTGAGTTGACGTCGGGTCGCAGTAGGAGCTCGTCGTTGTGGTTGTCGTCGTGACGGCGGCCTCGGTTGGCGTAGGCAGCACCTCGCTGGTGGACGTCGGGGTCACTGTCGACGACGGCTTGCATGCGTTGCGTCTCCGGACATGCCCACCCTCGACGGCGACCGTGAGGCCAAGGATCGAAAGAGCGACTGCCCGGAGGCTGAAGGGAGTGGACGCCATCTTCACGATTGGTTTGTGCAGATTCGGCAGACTGAAAGAACGAGGATCGAGTCTTTGCCAGATGGACGAGCCGCAGGAGTGGCTCTTTCCCCTTCAAATAGCCCGCCCAGAGACTACAAACACCTCAAGCCTGACGCAAGACCCAGCCCGGACTGAAAGTGGGACCAGGTCCTGGGTCAGGGTTTGTGTTGTCGTTTCCGGCCAGTCGGTAGCGCTAAAAAGTCCCCGGTGCTATCGCCGACTATCGATGCGGAGTGGACCGAGCAGACCATGAGGGTCCCTGTGTGCACCAAAAAGGAAATTTGACAACAGAAACCCACAGCTGAAAACAGTCAGTTGGAACCGTGCCAGCATGGTGTTCCCAAACAGAGCATACCTAAGATTGTGTCGGCTTCGGCCAGTTTCCTTTCCCAAAGACTCAAACACGCACGTGCCCGTGTGCTGAGGCTGCCGAAATGCCGTTCTGCTCAGGGATGCGGTTCCGCTCTCGGCTCGGCCTCAAAACACAACTTGGTGTCTCAATTGGGAGGAGGCAGTCGGCCAGACACGTCGCCGTGGCTCCGCCCTGGAGATGTCACCTCGGTCCCCGGACTGCCCTCGGTCCACACAACCTGGCTCAAATCTCCCTCGCGCCAGTACCCTCGCCCTCCCAGTTTGTAGATAGCAATGCGTTCCTTCCGCGACTGCTTCGCCCTTCGTCTTAGATCGCCATCGTTGCGCCAGAAGTGGTCGAGCAGGGCCTTTTGCCGTGCTTTCAAAACACGCTCCCGCAGCTCAAGGTCTGGAGTAGTCTGGGGCAAATCCCACAGGACGTAGCCACAACGCCGAAGCCAGGCATTGTCCGCGTGGTAGACGACGTCCCGGCGCCAACAGTTCTCGTGCGCGCTCCGCCACCACCGGAAGGGGCCCGATCCATACCCGTCGAAGGGCCTGTCAAAAGGCCAGTGCATATCGACGTCATAGTACTCCCGGCCATTAACCATTGACCGGCCGTCGATGTGGTCCCAGAAGTAGCACCAATCGTCCCTGTCCGAGTCGGTTGATCCGTACTGGAACGTCCTGCCGAGCATGTGCTGCGTAGTGGGCGGTCCTGTTGGGCTCACTGCTTGAAGCAACGCGCGCCGCTCGCTGAAGGTGGTTGCTTGGCTGAGTCTGAAGAGGAAGTCGAGTCCTTGGAGAAGCTTGGGGAAGAACGTGTCAGGGGTACGGGGCTGGCAGTGGGGCATGGTAGAGTGCTCACGTATGCTTGCTTATGCGGATTGCTTCCGCCTACCGTTAACCAGTTGATGCTCCTGTGCATAAACCCCCATTCGATATCATGTGAAGCGACCTCGTCAAAAGCTGAGAGAGTCAGCACAAGCGGCCACGAGAACAGAGCGCCCCAAAAGCAGTGACTGTACCGTGAGATAGCACCCGTTCAAAGTAGTCATGAATGCAGGCAAGCTGCTCGTTCGCCCAGGGCGAGAAACGGGCAAAAAAGTACACAACCAGAACTGTTCCTAAACGACGTCTTTGTTGCTGGTTATAAGGGTGCCGGAAAAGGTTGCAGTAGAGCTGGTAGCGGTACATTGCGCGGTGGATGCGAAACAACTCGGCACCAGACGTTGGGTTGCCGTCGTCTTGCAAGAGGCCGAGCTCTGTGCGGCGCAGCGGCAAGGTATCCTGAACAAATTCCGTGGTGAAATGCTCGATGATGGCATGCGTCTTGCTGAGTGTGCTCGCGAGATGCATTTCGACTGGGCCTGGTTTCGTGAACAGGTCCGGCTGCACTGGGAGACGGAACTCGAAGACACGGTCAATGTGGAGGCGGAGAAAGGACTCGATGTTCGAAAAGTCGCAAGGGTCGAAGCCGGGCAAGCCTGCGAGGTATGTCGGGAAAGCGTACACCATGAGCTCGGGCGAGATCTGGTTTCGAAGAATGGCCCGGACGATCCTGTCGCGGTCCTCGGCGAAGGCAGCATAGAGGGACGAGTGGCTCAAGATAGCGGACGCCAGTGTTGGCATCATGCTGTCCAGCTGTGACAACATCAGGGACAGTAGATGCAACGGCATCCGCAGAAAAGGAGGAGTAGGCGTAGCCATTGTCCAAACTCTCAACTGGAAGGCTTGGCGCTCGCTCGAAGCCTGTGTTCTGTTCCAGTTGGCGGTGTTGTGGAGGGCAAATCGGGGCACCAAGTGGCCGAGTTGAGCACGCAGCTCTGCGGGGAAGTCAAAGGTGGACCTCTTTTGTCCCCGACTTCCTTTTCTGGGCATCTGGCGGGAATGCACGTCGGCGGTTGGGGTGCTGTTGGTTTGGTGGTCGGAATGAGTCACGGGGAGGCATTGGCAGGGTTGGTGCTTGGAACACACCAACCATTTTCCTTTTTAGCTCTCGCTCAGATTTGTTTCTTTCTTTCTTCTCGAACATTTCCTGTTCTTTGGCCCTTCCAGTGGCTGCTCCTTGTCGTTTCTTCTTTCTGCCATTTTCTCTTGTTAATCCACGAGTTCCAGTGTTGGAGACATCCCAGATATCGCTACAGATTGTCCACATTGCGAGACAGATCACCTAGATAGGAAATCCAAGCATCTTGAACCAGTCTTCTCAAACAGGTTGATCGAGTGTCGATGCTGCCGAAGGACTGCTGTGTTGCATACTCCTTTTGAGGCACGACTTGGCCGTCTCAACTGGGACACATTTGATCAAGCTCGCCGTCATGGCTATGCGCTACAGGTTTCCGTCGGCATCCCTTGACTCCCGTTGGTCCAGACAATTTGGCTCAAGTCCCCGTTGCTCCAGTACCCTCTCCCACCGCGGGCGTAAATCTCTCTCCTCTCCCGCCACGACTTTTTCATCTTGCCCTTCAGATCCCCGTCCTTCCGTCGAAAGTGATCGAGCAGGCTCAGGTTCCTCGCCATGGAGACGCGCTCCTCGAGCTCTTCATCACTGATGGGGGTTTCAGGGTTGTCCCACATCACGTAACCACACCGCCTGAGCCAAGTGTGCGTCTCATAGTAGAGTACAGGGCGGTGCCGCCATGTGGCCTTGTGAGAGGCGTGCCACATGCGGAAAGGGCCGGACCCGTACACGTCAGGCCCATTGTAGGTCCACCATTTGGTGATGGACTTGTGGTCGCCCGACACAAGGTACTCGGAGAGTTTGCTCCACCACCACCGCCACTCCTGGAGATCCACAAGAGTAGATCCGGCTGAGAGTTCGCTGTAAAACGTATACTTCATTTCGGAATGTCTATTGCCTTCTCTCTGGAAGATCTCGCGTTGCTGATTGTACGTCCGGGCTTGGTGAGCCCGATAGAGGAAACGGAGGCCGGAAAATAGCTAGAAAATGTCAGAAGAGAACTGGACGTGACGAAGTGTGGGGTGACGAGACGGACATATGCTTGTTTGTGCCAGTTGCGGCGACACGGGGCCAGCCAGTTGGCGGATTCGGAGCCCCATTGGACATCGTGGGCAGCAAAGTCGTTGTAGGCTTCACTCGGTCAGCAAGCTGGCGTGGCAGCAGAAAACAAGACGTTCAGAGAGGACGTGCTACTGGTAACTGACCACGAGATAAGACCCGATCGAAATACTCGCAAACTGAGGCCAGTTGCTCATTCACCCAGGGAGAAAAGTTGCTGAAATAATTGCTAAAAAGGATGGGCCATAAATGGTCTCTCTCCTCCTCCCGAGTAAACGGGTGGCGAACCAAGTCGCAATACAGCTGGAAGCGGTAGATGGCACGGTGAATACGGAAGACCTCAGTCTTGGTGGCGGCAGTGAGGTTTCGGCGCCGGAGGCCGAGCTCCTGACGAACCAACGGGAGGGTGTCCCGCAAAAAGTCGTTGGTGAAAAACTCAACTGTAGCATGAGTCCGGCTGAGGGCCGCGGCAAGTCGTAAATCTATCGAGCCTGGCCTGGCAAAAGTCTGGTCTTGGGGTTCTGTGTCACAGAAGTCGGTGTCGACGGGATGGTCGAAGAGAAAGTCACGGATCTGCTCCAGCCCACGACGGCTACAACGGTCGGGTTCCCACAAACTGGCTGCATGGGTGCGCATGGCATAGTTCAGGATTCCGGGTGAGATTTGGCTCGTGATGATCTGGCGCACGATGCGGTCGCGGTCCTCGTTGAATGCAGCGTAGAAGGACGAGTGGCTGAAGATGGCCGAGACCAGTGATGGCATGCTGTCCAGTTGTGCGAGCATTATGGAGAGTAGATGCAGGGGCATTTGCAGTAGTGGTGGATCTGCCATGGTGATTGCTGTCGGCTTAATGTTGCGGGTTGGTGGTTGGTGGTTGGTGGGTTGGTCGTTTGACTGTGGGGTTTGTCACGACTCTGGGACTCGTTCCTCGATTAGGTATGACTCAGTGAGCGCCTGCTCAAAGTTTCAAGTGCATGTTGGGCTGTCCTCAAAAAACCTACAGGCTCGGAGCCCCCGCCCCAGGTGTTGGTTGGTTGGTTGGTTGGTGCCTCTGTCTCAATGCAACGAGTTGGCCCCTGGAGTCTTGCAGCTCGGCTCTGAGGACACACCATCCGCCGCTACCTCCCAAAAGCCTAGTCAGCATCACCTTGGCGGTTCAATGGATTTGAGGGTACTTGAGAAATCCAAGTTCCCACAGATGTCAGTCGGCATCCCCTGGCTTAGGTATCTTGGTCCAGACAATTTGGCTCAGATCCCCCTCGCTCCAGTACCCCCTCCCGCCGCGGGCGTAAATCTCTCTCCTCTCCCGCCAGGATTTCTTCATCCTGTCCTTGGCCTTTCCATCATATCGCCGGAAATGGTCCAACAGAGACTCCCTGTCCGCCTCCTCGATTACCTGCTCCAGCTCTTCATCGCTGAGCGGCGTGTCCGAGTGATCCCAGAGGACGTAGCCGCACCGCCTGAGCCAGGCGTGCCCCTCGTAGGCGAGACCGTCTAGCCAGCAGGGCTTGTTCGCCACACGCCACATGCGGAAGGCGGCCGAACCGTAGATATCGGGTCCGTTGTGTGACCACCGGTAGCTGACTGCCGCATGCTTGCCGTCCCGGATCAGTTGGTCCAACTGGTGCCAGATGGAATTCCAATGGTTTGGACCGTAGGGCCTTGACCCGCAGTCGAACTCGGCGGCTAACATGTGCTTGGTGCGAGGTGGCAGGTCGCCCTTGGAGCGCAGCACTTCGTGGCGTTGGTGGTATGTTTTGGCCTGGTCGAGCTGGTAGAGGAAGTCCAGACCGTAAAAGAGCTTGCGGAGGGGTCATAAAAGCAGTTAGCAGCGGCAAATATGGGCAGCGGACGACGAAAGAGGGGGACAAAGACTCACGAGCCCTTGCCGATGGCAGTTGGACTTGCCGAGGGTCAACCAGTCGATTGACTCGGAACCCCACTGGACATCATGGGCAGCCACCTCGTCGAACGCTGGCTCCTCAGTCAGCGGCGCTCAGTCCCAACCTGATACAGGACGATATGGGCGGCCTACCTCGACAAAGGACCCGCTCAAAGTAGTCATTGATGCAGGCAAGCTGCTCGTTGACCCAAGGGGAAAAGGAGTGGAAGAAGCGAGCGTGTAAGATGGAGGCAAAGTAAGATTTTTGCGGCTCGTTAAAGCTCTGGCGGAACAAATTGCAATACAGCTGAAACCGGTACATGGCACGGTGGACGCGCAACTCTTCATCGGCCGAAGCGACGGTGTAGCCCGGGCGCCGAAGGCCGAGGTGCCGGTGTACCAGCGGAAGCGTGTCGCGGAGAAGGTCACTCGTGAAATATTGGATCATGGAGTGCGTCCTGCTGAGAGCGCTGGCAAGATGCAGGTCTACCGGACCGGGCAGCGCGAAGGGCTCCTTGGGCGCCTGTAGGTCGGTGAGGAAGTTGTCGGAAAGAAACTTGTCCATTTGACGCTCGTCACCGCGGTCAAGGTCGTCCAAGGTTGCGGCATGGGTGCAGAGGGCGTACCTGATCATGTCATCAGGGATTTGGCCTGCCATGATGTCCCGCACGATCCTGCCGCGGTCTTCGATAAAGGCCGAATACAGGGATGAGTGGCTGAAGATGGCCGACGCAAGAGACTGCATGTTATCAAGGTGCGAGAGCACTATGGAAAGCAGATGCAAAGGCATCCGCAGCAGCGGTTGCCGTGACATGGCTCTGGACCCAATGGAACTGGATGTCATCCCGTGAGTCGAAGGATCGGTTGGAAGTTGGTGTCAACTTCGCAACTCCGGCCTGTCACCGAGAGGTTTAGGCAAAGAGTTCGACGGAACAGCATCAGCAAGACAACAATCCATCAGCTCAGGTGCGTTGGGCTTTCACCAAGGCTGAGACTGGAATGAAATCAGGAGAAGGGGTAACACGGCCTTGGTTGCGGGTGTGGCTGTGGGCGTGGCTGCGGGCCTCACAGTGGATTGGTGAGGGAGGTATTCTGTGCTGTGCAGAGCGTCCAGGCGGTGGTGGTGGGACTTGTTGGTCGTTCGCTTGTTTGGGGTTGTTGAAGAAAGGTTGAAATGGCGGAAATTGACTGGCTGCCTTTGGTTCACTGCTCCATCGCTGATGACTCACCCAACGTACCTAACCCAACAACACCCAACACACACACTGCAGTCCTGCACGTGACAGCAGACGGAGCAGCACTGGGCGGTGCCCAAGCGGGCGGCCAGATTCCGCGACCTAGCACACCCTTGGCGACGCGACCACCGACTCGAGATCGAGCACTGAGTGGCACTGTGTGACAAAGTGGGCACCGAGCACCTAGCCGCCCGTTGCATGGTGCGACAACCAAAAGGCGATGGCCCCGACCCCCCGGGCTGCCTGGCAACTTGCGTTAGCCCAGAGCGCGGGACATGGCCGTCGAGGTTCCGACCTCATCAGGTGTGTGTTTGGTGGAGGCTGGGGAGGATCCGGAGACAACCAACCCGTCGGCGGGGCCACGGTTAGGTGCATTTGCTTTCGCACCTGTCTCGCTGACCGGCGGGCAAACCCGCGGGCAGAACAAGAGCCCCCTCGCGTTCAGCCTACACGGTGCCACGGTGGAGTGGGAAGGGCGCCCACGCGGGCCATCATCCATGGACGGGTCAGGCTCACCGAGGGAGGCAGCTCCCCAGTGCGACCGGGACAGACCCTCTGATCAGGTTCCAGCCAGCGGCCTGATTCAGGAGTACCATGGCAGAGCTCTTGTTTAAATATCACGCTGAGCTAGACTTGCCATCTCCGTTGCACTGAATGGTTGAATCTGCCAAACCACACGATCAGCCCCTTTCACACTTCAGCGCCGCCGTCTCTCTGTTCAGCATCCTCGACCATTCCTTGCCGTGTTTTCGTTTACCCGTGTTTCTGTCCATTTGTCCTCGGTCCCATTCTTCACCGCAGTAAGATGTCTTTTGAAAGACGAAACCGTACCACCAGTGGAGCCAGTCGACGAAGCAGGAGCCTGAGCAGAGCGTTTGGAGAGTTGAGTTTGTCTTCCGACTACTCTGGTGCTGCCTACGACACGGCAAATACCACTGGGTATACTCGATATGCCGCCGATGACCTGGCCTTCCGCCCTCGCTCGAGCTCGCGTCGTCCTGGCAGCTACACAGGTCGCTCTCGTCACGCCGACCTGACATTTGAGACGAGTCCCGTAGACCGTACAACGCGGAGCCGTTCGGGTGGTTCTGGTAGCAACCACGGTTCATACTACCCTCCTTCCGCTTCCCGGGACTGGAACCGTGAGAGACGTCGGTCGTCTGCCAGTCAGTCGGGTGAACTGGCCATCTTTGACCTTGAGTACGACGAGGGCGAGCAGCCAAGGGCGGGGCCTAGCCGCCCCAGAAGACAAACCCTGTCCTCGTCGGGCTCTAGTTGGGAGCCAGCGCGGCCAACCACGACGGGCCGTGCCAGGGATGCGCTCACGTCTGCATTTTGGAGCGAAGATTCGCCCGAGTTCCTGTCCCCCGAGAACGCCATATCCGCAGGGAAGCGCCCATATGGCAGCCCGCGCTCTCACTCGAGCGGGGAGGGGGTGACCTTCGGACGCAGCAGCGGTGAGGACGGCTCCGGTTACAGCCCTGAAATCACCGCCTCGCCTATCTTCACATCAGGGAAAGGCCGCGTCGGATATCCACAAATCTACGCCACTTCGTACAAGTCAGGCTTCTCGGACGACATGGAAATCGACGAGAATGGCCAAGAGCGTTTCAGAGCCGGCTCCAAGCTTGACAATGAGCACTCCGCCTACCACGCATGGCAAGAGGACTCCCACGACGCCGAGGGCAACTACAGGCACAGAATCGCCGGACTTCCCCGGCGTCCCAGGGAAGATGTGCGAGCAGGGATCGGCGGCTACAGGATGGACCTGAGAGGAAACTTCACTGTCGATGAACGTAAGTGATCTCGGGTGCCGTAGGATCCACCCCCCGTGATTCTTGCTAATACTCTTGCCCACTGGATCAGACCGCGATCTCCGTCGACACGTCAATGACGCCTTCAGGGCTAAAAGAGAGTACGTTTCCCCCAATCCCTGTCCCACCCCATATCCACTAACCGCGCGTCCTTGTCCAGGGAGACGTTGGGGAGGGAGGCCTTCAACCGAGACTACCACCGCGTCTGGGTCAAGAGGTCCAAGCAGACCGGCCGTGACAGCGTGGCGGCCCACGAGGACGCCGCTTCGGACGCACGCACCCACGCCAATAAGTTGTATTCCGAAAGTGAAGCCCACGCTCACTACTTGGACCTCTTTGGCGACGACGATTACACCCCGCTGAGCTCCTGGGAGGGCCGGGCAACACCTCGCCGTCGGAGATCCTGACTTCCCGGGTTGGGTTGCTTGATGGTGTGTTTCGAGTGGAACTCCGTTTCACACTCTCTCTCGTCGTTCCAAGTTCTCCTTGATTC
>Ga0247823_10003480_pt1 | contig 12737 bp, 14 predicted proteins | sample 13C_PalmiticAcid_2_FD_192426 | JGI IMG/M metagenome (GOLD analysis project Ga0247823, IMG submission 192426) | Soil microbial communities from agricultural site in Penn Yan, New York, United States - 13C_PalmiticAcid_Day30 | ecosystem: Environmental > Terrestrial > Soil > Agricultural land...
CGCGCTCCTGGGGCGTGGGCGCGCTGCTCTCGCTGCCGCTGTTCGACGGTGGCCGGCGCGAGGCCGGCGTGCAGAACGCGCAGGCCGAGTTCGACGCCGTGGCGGCGCAGTACCGCGGCCAGGTGCTCAACGCCCTGCGCGAGGTGGAAGACCAACTCTCCGCCCTGCACCTGCTGCGCGAGCAATCGCTGGCGCAAGGCCGCGCCGTCAACGCCGCGCAGCGCGCGAGCGCGATCTCGGAAACGCGCTACCGCAACGGGCTCGTGAGCCAGTTGGAGCTGCTGGATGCGCGCCGCAACGAACTGCTCAACCGACGGCAGGCGCAGCGGGTGGAGGCGGCGCAGCAGCAGGCCACGGTGCGGCTGATCCGCGCGCTGGGCGGGGGATGGGAGTCAACTTAATCCGCCAAATAGGGGTGTAAAACGCGATTATTCACCCTTATAAGAGCAATTAACTGGCCGAGCTTGCCAACCCGCCAAGTCGAGCTGAATAATCGCTCGTATCCGGAGGTCAATACGTTATAAACCTCCCAATACGAGCGATTAACATGGTCAATTCTCCCTTGCCGCTTCCCGTCGCCCGGGTGCTTGTGCGTCTGGGAGAAAACGTCTCTCTGGCCCGACGCCGGCGGCACATGACGCAAGAGGCCCTGGCCCAGCGCATCGGCGCATCGGTCAACACGGTGCGGCGCATGGAAGATGGCCACGCCGGCACGGCCATCCAGCACCTGGCCCGCGCGCTGCAGGTGTTTGGCGAGCTCGACAAGCTGGAGCAACTGCTGGACACCTCGCGCGACAGCGTGGGCCTGGCACTCATGGATGAGCGCTTGCCGCAGCGGGTGCGCACGCCCCGGGTCAACAAACCCGGCAACGCGTTCTGAGCGCTCCTCTCAAGATGGCCACAACGAACGCCACGGCGAAGCCGGCGCGCGCCGCCGCATCCACCGAGTTGGACCTCTGCCTGGGTCAGACGGGCCAACGGGTGGGGCGCCTCATCCACGTCAAGCAAGGGCAGCGGGAGTTCTCACAGTTCAGCTACGCCCCCGACTGGCTGGCATCGACGCAAGTCTTCGATGTATCACCGGACCTGGACCGGGTGCCCGGGTGGCAACTGCGCAAGCCCACGGCCAAGGAAGACTCCTGCTTCTTCCTGGCCCTGGCCGACACCGAACCGGACACCTGGGGGCGACGGGTCATCGCCCGCGCGCACGCCAAGGCCCGAAGGAACAACCCAGGCCTGCCCGCGCTGACCGAACTGGACTACCTGAGCCGGGTGGACGACGCCAGCCGCATCGGTGCACTGCGGTTGCGCAACGCCCAAGGCACTTGCCTCGCCAGCGCCGAGCCGGGCCAGCGCAACACGCCCGTTCTGCTGGAGCTGGACAAGGTGCTGGCTGCCTCTCGCGCGGTGGAACTCAGCCGCGAGACCCTCGAAGACCTTCGCTACCTGCAAGGCAAGGCCACGTCGCTGGGCGGCCTGCGCCCCAAATGCACCCTGCTCGACGCAGACGGCTCCCTCGCACTGGGAAAGTTCCCCAGCGTGCAGGACGAACGCAGCGTGACACGGGGCGAAGTCCTCGCCTTGCGGCTGGCGCAGATGGCGGGCATCGACACGGCATCGGCCAGGATCGAGACGGTGCAAGGCTCCCCTGTGGTAGTGGTGCGCCGGTTCGATCGAACGGCGGACAAGGCCCGCATTCCCTACCTGTCGGGCGCGTCCATGCTGCAGGCCCGACGGGGTGAAGAACGGGCGTACACGGAACTGGTGGACGCCATGCGCGCCAAGGGTCAGGACTTCCAGGCGGACGCAAGGGCGCTGTGGCGGCGCGTGGTCTTCAACTTCCTCATCACCAACGTCGACGACCACTTGCACAACCTCGGCTTTCTGTACGCCGGCAGGAACCAGTGGCGGCTGGCCCCGGCGTTCGACCTCAACCCGTTTCCGGACAAGGACCGAGAGTCCAAGACATGGCTGAGCGAAGACAGCGGCCCCGTCGGCTCGGTTCAGCAATTGATGGAACAGGCACCGCGCTTCGAGCTGAACCCACGGCAGGCGCTGGTCACCCTCGGGCAAGTGGTTCAAGCCGTCGAGCAATGGCGCGAGGTGGCCCTCTCCGCACGGGTGGGCATGACGCCCGACGACCTGACGGACTTCGAATCTGCGTTCGAACATGAAGGCCTCGAAGAGGCCAGGGCTCAGGTCGCCGGCAAGGCCTGACCCGTCAGCGCGCAGGCCTGCGGCAGGTACTTCTCAAGCATCGCGAGGATGGTCGCGGCTTCGGCCTTCGACTCTTGATCAGGTTCTCGTACTCAGTCGGTCTCACCATGCACGTCCAGGTTCAGTCGCGGCCCCTGCGCGATCTGGGCAACGACGGGATCGTTGTCCAGCAGCGACGCGGAGCCAATGACCACCAGGTCGATGTCACTGCGTTCGGTATCGGTTCCCTTCGCCACGGAGCCGAAGACAAACGCCTCATGAATGCCGGCCACGAAGGGGCGAAGCGCCCGCTCCAGCGGCTCCGTGAGCGCGAACGACTTGCTGGGGCTACCAATGCAGCTCAGCTCCCCGCCAACTGCGTGAACTGCCGGAACCGCGCCTCCACGCCCGGGCTGCGGAACAGCGCGTCGAGTGGCTGGCCCCAGGTGGTGGTCACCACCTCGCGCAGCATCACCAGCCCCACCGAGTGCTTGACCACCGGCTCCACGAGCTGGCGCACCGACAGCTTCCAGATGCCCGGCAGCGCGGAGATGCTGCTGCGCGGCACGATGGCCGAGCACAGGCCGCTTTCGACGTGCGTGAGCAGCGAGAGGATGGAGTCTCCCTCCAGGCGCACGGTGGGGCGCAGGCCAAGGTCGTCGAAGACCTTGTCCATCAGGCGGCGGTTCAGCATCTCGGGCGACAGCAGGGCCAGGGGCAACTCGGCGGCACGCGCCCAGGTGACGGGGCGTGCGCTGGGCGCGCCGCCCTGCGCGGGCGACACCAGGCAATAGGTTTCCTCGTAGAGCGCGTACTGCACCATGTCGCGCAGCATCTCGGGCACGAGGTAGACGATGCCGGCGTCGAGCTTGCGCTCGCGGATGCCGCGCGCCACGAAATGCATGTCGCCCACCTCCACGACCAGTGAGGTCGCGGGGTTCTGCTCGATCACCAGGGCGGATAGCAGCGGCGCCACGAAGGAGGTGATGGGGATGATGCCGATGACAAAGCGCTTGCGCGCGTCCGGGCGGCAGCGGTCCACCATCTCGCGCAACTCGTCCATGGAACGCAGCACGCGCCGCCCCTGCAGCGCCACGGCCTCGCCGGCCGGCGTGAAGCCTTCGAAGTTGCGCCCGCGCACGACGAGCGGGATGTCGAGCTCGCGCTCCAGCGCCGCGATGGACTGGGACAGCGAGGGCTGCGAGATGCCCAGCTTCTTGGCCGCGGCGCCGAAGTGATGGGTCTCCTCCAGCGCCAGCAGGCATTCGATGCCCCGGATCACGGCCGGGCCCCGTGCGTCGTGCGCCCGTTATTCATGCGCCGGTTCCGCAAGTTGCGTACCACGCCGCACCCTCGCCAGCACCGGTCTTGATAGGCCCATTGCATCGAGCGCGCGCCTCGAGATGGCACGCGGCGCACGCCCGTGGTGCACCCCGAGGCGCGGCGTGGGCGCCGATCGATAGGCAATGACCTATCAGTCATAAGCCCCGCGCTCGCTGATCGGGCAGCGCGCAACGGGGCGCCTGAACGCCCTGTTGTCACTCGGTGCGCGCCCCGGTTGCCGCGCCACCAGCGCGCACGCCCGGCCCGCGCGCGGTGTGCAACTTGCACCGGACAGGGCATGGCTGGCACGGCGCTTCGGCGCACACCCTTGGTGCCCGCCCCCGCCAGAACCCGAACCCGATTGAAAAGGACCCCGCCCCCATGAGCCTGCACCCGACGCCCTCGCGTCGCCACCGCGCCCGATCGGCCCTGCTCGCGCTTGCGCTGCTCGCGGCGCTGCTGGGCGTGTGGCACGCCATCGTGGCCAGCCCCGCGGACGCGGGCGCCGGCATGGACGCCGAGTACGCCGCACTGATGGGCACCGCCGCGAAGGGCGGCTCCAGCCTGCCCACGCCGGCCGAGGTGGGAAGCACCATCGCCGGCCACCTCGCCAGCCCGTTCCAGTACCCGGGCACGGAGCAGCCCGGGCTGCTGGTGCACCTGGGCTACAGCCTGGCCCGCGTGGCCATCGGCTTCTCGCTGGCGGTGGCGGTGGCCGTGCCGCTGGGCTTCGTCATCGGCATGTCGCCGCTCATGCACGGCGCGCTCGACCCCTTCATCCAGGTGCTCAAGCCGGTCTCGCCCCTGGCCTGGCTGCCGCTGGCGCTCTACACCATCAAGGACGCGCAGGTGTCGGCGATCTTCGTGATCTTCATCTGCTCGATCTGGCCGACGCTGGTGAACACCGCCTTCGGCGTGATGCGCGTGCGCCTCGAGTGGCTCAACGTGGCGCGCACCCTGCAGACCAGCCGCTGGCGCCTGGTGCGCCACGTGCTGCTGCCGGCGGCGCTGCCCACGGTGCTGGCCGGCATGCGCATCTCGGTCGGCATTGCCTGGCTGGTGATCGTGGCCGCCGAGATGCTGGTGGGCGGCACCGGCATCGGCTACTTCATCTGGAACGAGTGGAACAACCTGCAGATCGCCAACATCATCACGGCCATCCTGGTGATCGGCGTGGTGGGCGTCGCGCTGGACGGGCTGCTCGCGCAGGTGGGCCGCCGTTTCTCGTACGCCGAATGAGGCTCGGCCCATGACGAACACCACCCACCCCGCCGCGCCGCTGCTGCGCATCGAAGGCATCGCCAAGTCCTACGACGGCAGCGTGCGCGTCTTCGACGACCTCTGGTTCGACGTCTTCCCCGGCGAGTTCATCTGCCTCATCGGCCACTCGGGCTGCGGCAAGACCACCATTCTCAACATCCTGGCGGGTCTGGAGGACACCAGCGCGGGCCACGTGCTGCTGGACGGCCACCAGTTGCAGGGGCCGCACCTGGACCGCGCCGTGGTGTTCCAGAGCCACGCCCTGCTGCCGTGGAAGAGCGTGCTCGACAACATCCTGTTCGCGGTGCAGGGCCGCTGGCCCGCCTGGCCGCGCGAGAAGGCCGTGGCCCACGCGCGCCACTACCTGGCGCTGGTGCACCTGGGCCATGCGGAGGACAAGCGGCCCGCCGAACTCTCCGGCGGCATGCGCCAGCGCGTGGGCATCGCGCGCGCCCTGGCCATCGAGCCCAAGATCCTGCTGCTCGACGAGCCCTTCAGCGCACTGGACGCGCTCACGCGCGGGCGCCTGCAGGACGAGCTGGTGAGCGTGTGCCGCCAGCGCCGGCAGACCACATTCATGATCACGCACGACATCGACGAGGCCCTGCTGCTGGCCGACCGCATCGTGCTCATGACCAGCGGCCCCGAGGCGCGGGTCTGCGAGATCGTCGAGAACACCCTGCCCGCGTCGCGCACGCGGTCGGACGTGCACCGGCATCCGCACTACACGCCGATGCGCAACCACCTGCTCGAGTTCCTCGTCAACCGCTCCGCGCCGCTGGAGGCCCATGCCGGCGACGCCGCGCGCGACCACCGCCGCCCGCCCATCGTTCGCCCGCTGCCGGCTCCGGCCCTGCAGGGCGCCTGATCCCGCGTCTTTCTCTCGCTTCCCCCGCCCTTCCGTTCACGCAAAGGACCTTCACATGAACCGACACGACGACCCGTCCGCCGAGCAGCCGCGCTACCGCGCCCTGTGCCCCTGCGGCGCGCACGCCTCCATGGAAGCGCACCGCGCCGAACTGGGCGAGGCCATGGACCCCACGCACTATGAGGGCGAAGAGAACTTCATGGACCGCAGCGTGGAGAGCGCCGTCGTCCACGCGCTGTTCCCCGACGCGCCGTTGCGCCGCGGCTTCCTCAAGGCGGTGGGTGCGCGCACCGCGCTGGCCGCCATCGCCAGCGTCTTCCCGCTCGGCATGGCGCAGGCCATCGCCAAGGAGCCCGGCCCGCTGGAGAAAAAAGAGCTGACCCTGGGCTTCGTGCCCATCACCTGCACCATTCCGCTGCTGCTGGCCGAGGCCATGGGCGAGTACCGCAAGGAAGGCCTGGGCGTGAAGCTCGTGCGCACCCCGGGCTGGTCGCTCGCGCGCGACAACCTGGTCAACGGCCAGTACGACGCGTCGCACATGGTGCTGGCCATGCCCATGACCATGACCCTGGGCGTGGGCGCGCCGCCGGTGAAGACCTACACCTCGCTGGTGCAGAACATCAACGGCGACGCGCTGACCCTGCACGTGAAGCACAAGGACCGCCGCGACCCCAAGACCTGGAAGGGCTTTCGCTTCGGCATCCCGCACGACCATTCGGTGCACGCCATGCTGCTGCGCTACTACCTGGCCGAGCACGGCCTGGACCCGGACAAGGACGTGGAACTGCGCGTGTTCCCGCCGCCGGATTCGGTGGCCAACATGGCCGCCGGCAACCTGGACGGCATGTTCTTCGCCGAGCCCTGGAACCAGCGCGCGGTGTTCGAGGGCGTGGGCTTCCTGCAGACGCTGTCGCGCGACATCTTCCCTGACCACCCCTGCTGCGTGCTGTCCGTCACCGACCGCATGCTCAACGAGGCACCCAACGCCTATGGCGCCATGTTCCGCGCCGTGGCGCGCGCGGCGGCCTTCGCCGACAAATACGAGAACCGCCAGCAGGTGGCGGAGTTGATGGCCCCGCGCGAGTACCTGAACCAGCCCCTGCCGGTGTTGCAGCAGGTGCTGCTGGGCCGCTACGCCGACGGGCTGGGCAAGGTCGTCGAACGCAAGGACCGCATCGGTTTCCAGGCGCTGCCGCAAGAGTCCACCGCGGTCTGGCTGCTGTCGCAGCTCAAGCGCTGGGGCGTGGTGCCGGCCCAGGTCGACCTCAATGCCGTCGCGCGCGAGGTGTTCCGCTCGACCGACGCGAGAAAGCGCATGGAGGACATGGGCCTGGCCGTGCCGCCGGCCACCACGCGCCACACCGTCATGGGCAAGGTGTTCGACGCCAGGAAGCCCGACGAGTACATCAAGGGATTCGCCATCCGGCGCATCTGAAGCCCGACCAAGGAGAGGACCGTGAGGGGATACCACGACATCGGCGGCAAGGCCGCCGGACCGATCGAGAAGATCGAGCTGCCCTGGCAGCACTGGGAAAAGCAGGTCGAAGCCATCCGCAACCTGCTGGGCGACGCCACCCGGCGCGTGCTCTCGCTCGACGAACTGCGCCTGGGTTTCGAGAGCTTCGGCGAGGACAAGTACCTGCGCTACTCCTTCTACCGTCGCCGGCTCGAGGCCATGATCGACACGCTGGAGAAGAAGGGGCTGATCACGCGCGACGAGGTGATGCAGGCGCTCGAGCAGGTGCGCGCGAACTGGCAGGACCTCGAGGCCTGCGCCGCGCCGACGGCCGAGCGATGAGTCGCGCGCCCCTTCTGCCGGTGCGCTTCCAGGTCGGCGACGCGGTCGAGGTACTCGACCTCGGCAAGGCCGGCCACGTGCGCACGCCCCACTACGTCCGCCACAAGCGCGGCGAAATCCTGCAGTTCTGTGGCTACTTCCTGAATCCCGAGGCCTTGTCGGTGGGCGACGTGTCGGGCCCGCCGGTGCCGCTGTACCGCGTGCGGTTCCGCATGAAGGACCTGTGGCCCGAGGAGGTGCGTTCCGAGCAGGACGTGCTGTGCATCGAGATCTACGACCACTGGCTGACCCCCGCCACCCACCCCCTGCCCGAGGACACGCCATGAGCGAACCCAACCCGCACACCGTGCACGCGCACGAGCACACCATCCACGACCATGACCATGACCACGACCACCACGCGCCCTCGCTGGTGATGGAGGACGAGGCCGGCAACCTCGACGGCCAGCAGCTCGTCGATGCCCTGCAGGCGGTGCTGGTGCGCAAGGGCATCCTCTCGCCCGGCGAGATCACGCTGGAGATCCAGGCCATCGAGGCGCCGGGCACGCACCTGGGCGCGAAGATCGTCGCGCGCGCCTGGACCGACCCGGGCTTCAAGGCCCGTCTGCTGGCCAACGGCAAGAACGGCGCGGCCGAGCTGGGCCTGAAAGTGGGCGAGGCCCAACTGGTGGTGGTGGAGAACACGGCCGAGGAGCACAACCTGATCGTGTGCACCTTGTGTTCGTGCTACCCGCGCTCGCTGCTGGGGCAGCCACCGTCCTGGTACATCAGCAAGGCCTACCGCGCGCGCGCCGTGCGCGAGCCGGCCACGGTACTGCGCGAGTTCGGCCTGGCACTGCCCGCCGGCACCGCCATCCACGTGCACGACAGCAACGCCGACATGCGCTTCCTGGTGCTGCCCCTGCGCCCGCCTGGCACCGAGCACCTCGACGAGCCAGGCCTGCAGGCGCTCGTCACGCGCGACGCCATGATCGGCGTGGCCCAGGCGCTGCGGCCATGAGCTCCGCCGGGCCGTTCCCAAGGTGCTCAGCCGCGCACGAGCAGCGCGAGTTGGTGCGCCGCACCGACGCCCTGCACGGACTGCTCGCGGCCTGGCTGGACACGCCGGGGCTGACCGTGGCCTGCGGCCACTGGGAAGACGGTGCGGTCTCGGAGATCGTGCCCGAGGGCCGCGCCGTGCTGCTGCCCGCGCGCTACGGCGGCGTGTTCGCCGGCGTGCGCGAGCTGCGCCTGACCGGCGCGGCCCACCACCTGCACATCGACCTGGGCCGCGTGGAGCGCCTGCGCTTCACGTTGGCGCCCTGTGTGTGCCTGGGCTTCAAGCCCTCGTTCGAGGTGCGCCTGATGAGCCGCAACCGCGCCGGCACGGCCTCGGGCGATTGGTCCTTGTCGCTGATGCTCGGCGCGCCGTACGCCGGCGAGTCGCTGGACCAGGAAGCCGCGCGCGGCTTCCTGGCGCGGGCATGCGCCCAACTGCGCGCCCACCCCGAGCTGACCGAGATCGTGGTGGACGAGCAGGTGCGCGCCAGCCTCGCGGGCCAGGCGATCCTGCCGCTGCTGCGCGAACACGCAGGCACGCCGGACGGTGACTGGCCGGGCGTGCTGCGCGCCCTGCGCCCCGCTGCGCCACACGCCGAGCCACACAGCGCCGCCGACCCCGCCATCCTGCCGCTGCTGCGCGAGGCGCTGCGCCTGCCCGACGCCACGCTCGTCCTGCACCGCGAGCGCGTGCTGGTGGAGTTCCAGACCGAGCTGCTCGACGGCGTGCACCGGTACGAGGAGCAGGGGCATGTGTCCTGGCAGATCGGCGCGCAGCACGACCACCACAGCCACCTGAGCCTGTCCGCCGTCGACCACGTGCTGTTCTCGGCGCAGGCCTCGCCCTGCCAGGGCGGCGGGCTGAACTACACCGTGTGGTTCCAGACCGCGCGCCCCAGCGGCAACCCCTTCCAGCCCCACGGCTACTTCTCGGTCACGCTCAACCGGCCCTATGCGCAGGGGCGCCCGCGCGTGGAGGTGATCGAGCCGCTGCTGGACCTGTACCGCCGCTTCCGCGACGCGCCCTGGGTGGTGGCGGACGCGGCCTTCCTGCGCGTGCTGGCCGAAGGGCCGCCCACGCGCGCCGAATCAACCGTCGAACTTCAGGAGAACCTCACATGAGCGGTCTGGGTGGATTGAACAAGAGCCCGAATGGCGTCGTCGTCGGGCTGGTGCAACTGCAACTGCCGGTGATCGAGACGACCGAACACCTGGCGCGGCAGACGCAGCGCATCGTCGAGCTCGTGGGCAAGGCCCGGCGCAACAACGCCGGCCTCGACCTGGTGGTGTTCCCCGAGTACGCGCTGCACGGCCTGTCGATGAACACGAGCGACGAGCTGATGTGCTCCATGGACGGCCCCGAGGTCGCGGCCTTCAAGGCGGCCTGCGCGCAGCACCGGCTCTGGGGCTGCTTCTCGCTGATGGAATACAACCCCAACGGCAACCCGTACAACACCGGCATCGTCATCAACGACCGCGGCGAGGTGGCGCTGTACTACCGCAAGCTGCACCCCTGGGTGCCGGTGGAGGCCTGGGAGCCCGGCAACCTCGGCATCCCGGTCATCGACGGGCCCAAGGGCATCAAGCTCGCGCTGATCATCTGCCACGACGGCATGTTCCCCGAGATGGCGCGCGAGTGCGCCTATCGCGGCGCCGAGCTGATGCTGCGCACGGCCGGCTACACCGCGCCCATCCGCCACGCCTGGAAGATCACCAACCAGGCCAATGCCTTCCAGAACCTCATGGTCACGGCCAGCGTCTGCCTCAGCGGCAGCGACGGCACCTTCGACTCCATGGGCGAGGGCATGTTCTGCAACTTCGACGGCACGGTGATGGTCGAGGGCGGCGGCCGCGTCGACGAGATCATCACCTGCGAGGTGCGGCCCGACCTGGTGCGCGAGGCGCGGCGGCACTGGGGCGTGGAGAACAACCCGTACCAGCTCTGGCACCGCGGCTACGTGGCGGTGAAGGGCGGTGCAATGGACTGCCCCTACACCTTCATGCACGACATGGTGAACGGCCGCTTCGCCCTGCCCTGGGAGGATCAGGTGGAGCACACCGACGGCTCGTCTTGCGGCTTTGCGCCGCCCACACGCGCGCACGCGCCGGACAACATGACCTGAACCGGCGCACCGGTGGGCGACGCTCAGAAACCGACGAATCGCGCGAAGGACTCGACGTCCTCGCGCGGTGTCTCGAAGCCGTTCACCGGCGCGCGCTCGTCGCGGTAGCCCAGCGACAGGCCGCACACCGTCACCTGCCCATCCGGCATGCCCAGCACCGGCGCGATCACCGCGTGGTACGGCGCGAAGCTCACCTGCGGGCAGGTGTCCAGTCCGCGCGAACGCGCAACGAGCATCACGCTCTGCAGGTACAGGCCCAGGTCCAGCCAGCTGTGCGGTTTCAGGCAGGCGTCGATGCTGAAGATGAGGCCCACCGGCGCACCGAAGAAGCCGAAGTTGCGCCGCGTCTGGCGGGCGCGAGCGGCGGCGTCGGTGCGGTCGATGTCCAGGGCCTGGTAATAGCGCGCGGCGAAGTCGGCCTGGCGCGCGCCGTATTCGTCCGGCAAGGGCACCGGGAAGTGGTGCGGCGGCGGCAGTTGGCCGCTGTCGAAGACAGCAGTGATCGCGGCCTCCAGCTCGCGGATCGCTTCGCCCGCGAGCGCGTGGACGTGCCAAGGCTGGGTGTTGGAGTTGCTCGGCGCACGGCCGGCCACGCGCAGGATCTCCAGCACCGTCTCGCGCGGCACGGGCTCGTCGCGGAACGCTCGCACCGAGCAGCGCGAGCGCAGCAGGCTGTCGAGGCACGCGGCGGATTCGGCCACTGACGGTGTCATGGCGCGTCCTCGCCAGGGGCCGGGTGGTACGCGATGCGCCCGGCCGGCAGGAAGAACAGCGCGATCACCGCGCCGCCCTTGGCCTCGGGGTAGTGGTGGCTGCCGGGCGGCGGCGCGGTCCAGCCCGCTTCGCACCAGCCGTTGGGGCCGGCCAGCGCGGCGCCCGGTGTCACGGGGATCACCATGTTGAATTCGCCATAGGGGTGCGCGTGGTATTGCCCGCGGTAGCTGCCGTCGGGGTTGCCTTGAGTGTTGCCCCGGCTGTCCATGTAGACGGCGGTGATGCTGAAGTGGTGCGTGCGTGCCGAGGGTTCGAGCAGGCGGCTGCGGCGGTAGATGGGCCCGTCGATCTCGACGTTGGCGGCCCAGCCGTCCTCCACGCCCCGCTTGATCAGTCTTGCGAGCGTGTCGTAGAGCGCGCTGCCCGGGCCGCGCTGTTCATTGAGCCAGCGCTCGACCTCGGTGCCGGCCGTCATGTCCTTCACCTCGGCCAGGAAGGGCAGGCAGCACTCGATGAGTTCATCGCGTTCGCGGATGTCGGTGTCCGGTTGCATCGTTCACTCCTCCATGCGGAAACCCGAGGCCCGCACCACTGGCGCCCAGGTCTCACGTTCCTGGCGAATCATGGCCGCGAACTCCTTCGGTGTGCGCGTGCGCACCTCCAGGCCGACCTTCTCGTAGCCGGCGCGCAGCGCGGCGTCGCGGCTGGCCTTGTCGATGGCGGCGTGCAGGGCGTTGACGGTGTCGACCGGCGTGCCGGGCGGCGCGAAGACGCCGTAGGTTTCCGCGCCGCGGATCTGGCCGAAGCCCTGCTCACCGAAGGTCGGCACGTTCGGCAGGAAGCGCGAGCGCTGCTCGCTCGTGACGCCCAGGATGCGCAGCTTGCCCTGCTGCAGGTAGGGCAGGAAGTCGGCGACGAAGCCGAAGTAGGCTGGGATCTGGCCGCCCAGCAGGTCCTGCATGGCGGGGGCCGAGCCACGGTAGGCGATGTGCTCCAGCTTCAGGCCACCAGCCTCGCCGAGCTGGTAGCCCAGGAAGTGCGCCACCGAGCCCGCGGCGGGTGAGGCGTAGAGGGCCGCGTTGGGCGTCTGGCGCACCCAGGCCACGTAGTCGGGCAGGGTCTTCACGCTGGCGGGCACGTTGCCGCTGACGGCGAAGGCGCAGCCCGCCGTGACCACCGAGGACACGGGCACGAAGTCGGCCTCGGCGTCGTACTGGAGCCTGGTGTAGACGTGCGGGTAGATGGTGAGCGCGGAGGTGTGCGTGCACAGGAGCGTGTTGCCGTCGGCCGCTTCGCGCTTGAGCTGGCCGTTGGCGATGCGCCCGGCCGCGCCGGCGCGGTTGTCCACGATGAAGGTGCGGCCTTCGCGACGCCAGGCGTCGGCGAGGTGGCGCGCGGTGGTGTCCAGCGTGCCGCC
>Ga0247823_10003481_pt1 | contig 12736 bp, 8 predicted proteins | sample 13C_PalmiticAcid_2_FD_192426 | JGI IMG/M metagenome (GOLD analysis project Ga0247823, IMG submission 192426) | Soil microbial communities from agricultural site in Penn Yan, New York, United States - 13C_PalmiticAcid_Day30 | ecosystem: Environmental > Terrestrial > Soil > Agricultural land...
TCGCCCTCAGTTCGCAGGATCCCGCCGAAGTTCGTCAGATGACGCTGACGAACCTCAGCAAGTTCCGTCGGACAATTGAGCTGACGAGCTACGTTGAAGTCTGTCTCACCACGCCTGCTGCAGACCTGGCGCATCCGGCGTTTCAGAAACTGTTCATTGAGACGGAATACATCCCTGAAGAACAGGCCTTGCTTGCGCGGCGGCGTCCGCGTGAACCGCAAAAACCCCCGCTCTGGGCGATTCACGTATTGTCATCGACGGCGGAGTTTGTCGAGGACGTTCAGTACGAAACCAATCGTGCCGCGTTTCTCGGACGGAATCGCGACGTTTCGTCTCCCGCGGCGATGGACTCGCACGCGCAGCTCACCGGCGAGACAGGGTGCGTTCTCGATCCCGTTCTGTCGCTGCGCTGCCGCATCGCGGTGCCGGCCAACAGCACGGTTAGCGTTACCTTCACCACAGGTGTTGCCGAGTCGCGTGAGGCCGCACTGCGTCTCGCTGATCAATTCCATGAACCCCGTGGGACGCAACGCGCGTTCGAACTGGCGTGGGCCTTCAGTCAGGTGCAGTTGCAGCATCTGAAACTGACCGCCGCGCGGGCCCAACGCTTCCAGCAATCCGCGACCTATCTGATCTTCCCCAACTCGGCGGCACGCGGTTCCGAGTTTTCGATCCGCAACAACCGACAAAGTCAGAGTGGATTGTGGCGCTTTGGGATCTCCGGCGACTGGCCGGTTCTCCTGGTCACGGTCTCGGAACCTGATCAGGTGGATTTCGTCCGCGACGTGATCGCCGCAAGAGATTACTGGGATGCACACGGCCTGCGGGTCGATGTGGTGATCCTTAACACGCATCCCGGCAGCTATCTCGACGCGCTGCAGGAACAGTTGCAGCGCGTGCTCCAGGAGCCGCGCCGGCTTGTGACCGCGCGGACCTCGGTGTTTTTATTGCGGGCGTCACAGATCGCCCGTGAAGACCACTGGCTTCTTGAGGCGGTCGCTCATGTCGTGATTGACGCACGGCGTGGTTGGTCTGGCCTGCCGCCGTTGACGACCACGGCGGGAGAAGCCGCGCCGCCTCCAGTTAAGAGCGACGTCAAAAAGCCGAAGTGGCCGTCACAGATGATGGCCGCGCCTTTGTTGCGGCGGAAGCGATTATCCCATGATCTGACCAGCATCGCGGCAGAAGAAGGCGGCACCGCTGACCGGCCGGACGATCTCGAATTCTGGAACGGCATCGGCGGGTTCGCGGACGATGGCCGTGAATACCGTCTGCATCTCCGCGACGGCGTGACCTCGCCAGCACCTTGGTCCAACGTGATCGCCAACCCGCGGTTTGGCTGCCTCGTCACCGAATCGGGCAGCGGCTACTCCTGGTTCGCGAACAGCCGGGAAAACAAGCTCACGTCGTGGTCCAATGATCCGGTGACCGACCCGCCGTCCGAGCATCTGTTTCTGCGAGATGACGAATCGATGACCGTCTGGACGCCCTTGCGCGGCGTTGCCCCGGACGTTTCCCGCTGGGTGCATCACGGCGCCGGCTACACGCGATTTGTGACGCAGTTCGAGCAGCTTGAACACGACATCACAATCTCGATCGCGGCCGATGATCCGGTCAAGTTTGTCTGCGTAAAGCTCAAGAATACCGGCCCCACGGAACGGAAGATGAGTGCGGTGTTTGCCGCGGAACTGGTGCTCGGCGTCAATCGCGAACAGACCCAGATGCACATTGTCACGGAACAGGATCCGACGACGGGGGCCCTGCTAGCTCGCAATCCTTATCACGCCGAATACCCGGATCAGGTCGTCTTTGTCGAGACCTTGTCGAACGATCGATCTCTCACCGGCGACCGCCTCCAGTTCTGGGGGCGATCGAGTTCCAGTGCCATCCCTGCGGCTCTCGCCGAACCGAAGCTATCGGGAACCACCGGTGCCGGCCTGGATCCGTGCGCAGCCATCCAAGCCTGCGTTTCGATCCCGCCGGGGCAAACTACCGAGATCATTTTCCTTCTGGGCTGCGGAGCGAACGGGGTGGAAACGCAGCAATTGCTGCAACGCTATTCGACTGCCGAATCCGTGCGCACGGCGATGCAGCAGACACGCGATCAATGGGACCACATCCTGGGTGCGGTGCAGGTGAAGACACCCGATCGCGCACTGGATCTGCTCGTCAACCGGTGGCTGTTGTATCAGACGTTGTCCTGCCGATTGTGGGGACGCTCTGCATTTTATCAGTCCGGCGGCGCGTACGGTTTCCGCGATCAGTTACAAGATACGATGGCGCTGGTTTATTCGCGTCCCGATCTCGTCCGCGAACATCTCCTGCGGGCGGCCTCCCGGCAATATGAAGCGGGAGACGTCCAGCACTGGTGGCATCCGCCTCTGGGACGCGGCACGCGCACAAAGTTCTCTGATGATCTGCTGTTCCTACCGTTCGCTGTGAGCCATTATCTCAAGGTGACCGGTGACGAATCGGTGCTCGACGAAGTGCAGCCGTTTCTGGATTCGCCGGCGCTTACGCATGACGAACATGAACGGTACGAATTCCCGCAGGTCTCGTCCGAAACCGGTACGCTGTTCGAGCACTGCCGCCGCACGATCGCTCAGAGCCTCAAGGTGGGCGACCACGGGTTGCCGTTGATGGGTTGCGGGGACTGGAACGACGGAATGAATCTCGTCGGGGCACTCGGACGTGGTGAAAGCGTCTGGGTCGGCTGGTTCCTGATTGTCGTTATCGACGAGTTCGCACCCATCATGGAACGTCGTGGTCTGACCGACGAGGCCCGGCAATTCCGCGAACATGCCGCCCGGCTGCGAACGGCTCTCGAGCAACATGCGTGGGACGGGCAGTGGTATTTGCGGGCGTTCTACGATAACGGCACACCCATGGGATCGTCGCGCAGTGATGAATGCCAGATCGATTCGCTCGCACAGTCGTGGGCCGTACTTGCTGGGGCAGATCCCCACCGCACTGATCAGGCAATGGAATCGGCGCTGAAGCAGCTGGTGTTCCCCGCGGATCGGCTGGTCGCGCTGTTCCAGCCGCCCTTCGATCGGAGTGCGCAAGAGCCGGGTTACATCAAGGGGTATCTCCCGGGGGTCCGCGAGAACGGCGGACAGTACACGCACGCCGTTCTGTGGCTGATTCAGGCATTGGCACGCCAGGGCGATGGTCAGCGCGCCGTGGAGATTTTTGATCTCATCAACCCCGTGCTGATTACTGAGGCTTCTGAAGGCGTTCAGCGCTACCAGAGTGAGCCTTATGTCCTCGCTGCCGATGTTTACACCGCGGCGAAACACCGCGGTCGCGGCGGCTGGACCTGGTACACCGGCTCTGCAGCGTGGGCTTACCGCGTCGCTGTCGAATCGCTGCTCGGGATGGATGTGTCGGGGACGGAAATCCAATGGCGACCGTGCGTGCCCGCCGAGTGGCAGCGGTTCCAGGTCTCTTACCGCTATGGGAACAGTCATTGGACTTTCACTGTGGAAGTGTCTGAAGCTGCCGACGGAAAGCCAGCGTCCGATCCGATTGTCATGGTCGATGACGGCGCAGCTCATCATGTCGTCGTGAAAGCGTCGGCAGGTGCTCGACGTGTATCGAACCGGGCGATGAATGGTGAGCGCAGTACGCCGTCATCGCCCCATTTTTCCCCTGAAACCGACGGGTCGTCGGATGTCGATAGGATGCAAGAGGTGCGGGATGGCCACGGCCGAGTTATCGCTTAATGAGTTAATGGACGAGAGGATTCTGCGCGGTTGCACGGTGCTGATTTCCCAGCCAACCGACCTCGACGAAGAAGGACGCCCCGCGGATCTCTGGGTGGTCATCACGGAGTCCGAAGTTGCCCTCGTCACCTTGGAAGAGAGTTTTCACTCCCATTCTCGCTGGAAGTGCGTGAAGTCGTTCGCGTTGAATGACCTTGAAGGGAGCCGCGTGTCCGCCGAGGTCGGCTGCGGCTTCCTGCAGATCAAGTTGGGCGGGGTGTGGGTCGATCTCGTCCGCTTCTCGAATGCGTTGTCGGAAGAGTTTCACACGGTCTGTCATAAGCTGGAGCGGCTCCGGAGCTACCGCGAATTTCTGATCGAGGACGAAGCCAGCTCGGCGACGGAAACGGCAGCGGCGTCAGAGACCAAAGCCGAAGCTCCGGTGGACGCCGCGCCGCTGTCACCAAAGCTCTTTCGCCGAGTCATGGTGCTGCTGTGGCCTTATGCCAGTGCGCTCACGTTTCTGATGGCGCTATCCTTGTTCACGGTGGCGTTGGAACTCGTTCCGCCGTGGCTGCAAAAGGATCTGGTTGACCGCGTGCTGGAAAAGGGCTCGAAGGAGCCGGACCAGACCTCGTTCCTCTCCGCGCTCGCGATGATTGTCAGCATCCTGGCGGTCGTTCGCTGTGTGGCCGCTGTTCTGTCGGTGGTGAAAGCGCGGATGGCCAGCTCGATCGGCGCGCGGCTGACGGCGGCGCTGCGTAGCCAGATGGTCAACAAACTGCAGCGGTTGTCGTTGTCCTATCACGACCACAATCAGGTGGGGCTGTTAATGAGCCGGGTGTCGTATGACACCGAGGCGATGCATGCCTTCGTTCATCACGCCACCGGTGGATTTCTGCTGCAGTTCATTCAGATGTTCGCAATCGGTGGCATGCTGTTCTGGCTGAACGCAAAGTTGGCGTGGTACGCGCTGCTGCCGTCGCCGCTGGTCGTGCTCGCCGCGTGGTTGTTCTGCCGTTATTTTTATGCACGACAGGGACGGTACTGGGATGCCGTGGGTCGGCAAGCCGTCGCGCTCACGAATCTGCTCACGGGCATTCGTGTCGTCAAGGCGTTCACGCAGGAGGACCGGGAAAACGCCCGCTTTTCCACGACAAGTGATCAGCTGCGCGATCAACGCATTCAAGTCGATTTCGCCACCTCAATCTTCTCCACCGTCGTCGGCTTTCTGTTCGCGTTGGGCGGCTTGATCGTCTGGTACGTCGGTGGCCGTGAAGTGCTGGGACAGGCCATGACGTTAGGTTCGCTGATTGCGTTCCTCTCGTATCTCGCGATGTTCTATGCACCGCTGACATCGGTTTCGGAAGCCGCCTCGTGGATCAGTACATTCGTCGCCGCGAGCCATCGCATCTTCGATCTGCTCGACACGCCGGAAGCCGTCGAAGACACTGCTCCCCCGGAACCCATCCGGCCCGTGCGAGGGCAAATTGAATTCAAGGACGTCTCGTTCTCCTACGACGGTCGGCAACAGGTCCTGGAGAATCTGAATTTCCAGATTAAACAGGGCGAATGTGTAGGCATCGTGGGGCGCAGCGGGTCGGGTAAGTCGACCCTTATCGGCCTCATCAGCCGCATGTATGACTACAGCGGCGGCTCGATTCTGATTGATGAGCGGCCCATTCGCAGCTACAGCACGGCCGAGCTGCGCAAGCAGGTCGGACTCGTCCTCCAGGAGCCGTTCCTTTTTGAAGGAACCGTCGCGGCGAACATCGCGTACGGCAACCCCTCGGCGTCGCCGGAACAGTTGATTGATGCGGCGAAAGCGGCCGCGGCGCATGATTTCATCCTGCGTCTTCCATTTGCCTACGAGACGGCACTGGGTGAGCGCGGTGCCGGTCTGTCGGGTGGGGAGCGGCAACGCATCTCGATTGCCCGTGCGATTCTGTACGACCCGCGGATTCTGATTCTCGACGAGGCGACCAGCAGCATCGACACCGAGTCGGAGCGCCTGATTCAGCGCGCCATCGAGCGCTTCTCCAAAGGCCGGACAACAATCGCGATCGCCCACCGGCTTTCGACACTCGAATGTGCGGATCGACTGCTGGTCATCGATCGTGGCCACCTGGTTGAACATGGAACGCATGCGGAGCTTCTCGCGGCGGATGGGATCTATGCGAAGCTCGTGCGAATGCAATTCGGCGAGCGGGCGGCAAACCGGGCTATCATCGACGAAGAGGATCCGGACCCGGCGGCAACAGAAGCCGCCAGCCAAGCCGCGGTCGACGCCGTCGAATTTGAAACGCGCTGGCTGAATCCGGGCGATGTGACGCTGGAATCAGGGCCGCATGGAATTCTGCGAGTCCGGCGTGGCGAAGAAACATTTGACGGCGTCTCGATCATCCGGGCATTCCCGGCGACACATGGCGAGGATTATCTCAGCCTGCGATTCACCGACGCCACTGGCGGACAGCGCGAGTTGGGCTTTATCCGCAAGCTGGCCGATTGGCCACAAGAGGCACAGGCGCTGATTCGTCGCGCATTAAATCGTCGTTACCTACTGCGCATTGTGCTGCAGTTCGAGTCGATCCGTGAAGCGCAGTCCGCGTTAATGTGTACCGCGGAGACGGAGGACGGCCGCGTGACGTTTACCGTGCAGAACGTGCAGCAGAACATCAAGTGGTTCGGTGAGAATGGCTGCCTGCTGACCGACGCCTGTAACAGCCACTTCCTCATTCCGGATGTGCGGATTCTTTCCAGTACCCAGCATGAACTGCTGCTGTCACCGGTGCCGACGTTGTAGCGCCTTACCACGTGATGGACGGCGTATCGTTCACGCGAAACTCGCCCGTTGTCTCGTTATACACCCAGCCACACGCGGCCGATTCGGCTGCGGTGATCGGATTTTGCGTGGTGGAGGCGACATTTGCGTTCGGAGAGCTCCCCACCTGAGCGGCGGGGAAGGGCCCTGATAGCCGGGGTTGCAGGGAAGTCTGAATCGCTGCTGCCGTTGGATACGCCCCGGTTTCAGCCCGGTGCATCTGCAGCGCATCGCGGATCACGGCGAGAGACCGCTGCGTCCCGTTGGTGCGCGCTGTCGCTGCGGTTCCAACCATCCGTGGCGCAGCCACAGCGGCGAGAATGCCGAGCACCAGCACGACGATCGACAATTCGACGAGCGTAAACCCACGCGGAGTCGTCGCAATGGGCCGCATCGAAGAACGCTGCATGGCGGAATCCTGACTGGACCGTGGGACGTGGTGCGGCGGCAAAAATGCTTTCCGCACGAATCTCACATAAGCAAGCCTAGTTTCAATTTCGCCACACGGCAGTGAAGAAGCCGTTTAAACGAGCAATCCTTAGAGAGAGCAGTGATTTACCGCTCCGTGGATTGGCACGGGTCGTTACCGTGCAACCAAGTCAAGAACCACCTGTGTGGTGGCAGGGGGAATGGAACAGGGCTAAAGCGCCGGCTGCTCAGTCAATAAAAAAAACGCCGGAAACCATTATGGTTTGCGGCGTTTCAAGTGGAGGGTAGGGGATTTGAACCCCTGACCTCTTGCATGCCATGCAAGCGCTCTCCCAGCTGAGCTAACCCCCCGGGATGCACGAACTCGTCCGGTCCGGCTTTCACCGTCTGACCGATCGTATCGCGTGCAGTGGTTAATCGGATTTTTAACGGGTTCCCATGATGATTTCCAGTCCGACGGCTGGGGGATCCTCGCAAAATGTTGGAATCCGTGGCGAAAGCCGTTTCTGCTTCGGAAGTTGCGACTCTGGCTGGGGCTGTGAAGACGTGGCGACCTTGTCACTGTCCGGTCCGTATGCTACATCCGTCTACGAGGTCGCCGCGAACGGATGTCGCACGCCAGGGATGATCATGAGCAGGATGCTTTCAGTTCGGCAGGGATCGCTGTGGGTCGTCGCAGTGACGCCGTTTCTGCTCGCCGCCGTGGTGCACTGGGGCCGTCCGCCGGTGCCGCTGGCCATCTCTGCTACTCCGCGACCAGCGTTGGCGTTTGACCAGTACCTCGTTGATCTCGGGCCGACGCAGCCGATGCTCGAACTCCACGGCAAATTCCGCTTCCGCAACCGCGGCGGTCACCCGGTGAAGCTCACGACGGTCGAGCCGAGTTGCGGCTGTCTGCAACCGCTGGTGTCCGCCAAGGAATTTGCCCCCGGCGAAGACGGGCAGATCCTGCTTCGCATGCGACCGGCGAATGAATCACCCGGCAAGAAGGAATACTACGCCGATGTGAAGTACACCGACCCCGAGCCGCGCGAAGTCCGCATTACCTTCAAGCTGGAACTGCCCGAACGGGGCATCATGGTGAAGCCGCGGGCGCTTCTGGTGTATCAACTCAGCGGTGAGAAAACGGTTCAGGAACTGCGCGTCATCGACAGCCGCGACAGGCCCGCGCGGATCAAAGACGTGTCGGTCAACAGTCCGCTGATTGGCGTCGAACTCGGTGAACGGCGACCGGGCGAGACGGGCGGGATAGAATCCATCATTCAGGTGATCGTCGACGGTCAGGTCAGCCCCGGCCGGCATGATGCGGTCATCACGGTTTACACGGATGATCCCGAAACTCCCGAAGTGCGCGTGCCGGTGATTATTCAGGGACCACGCACGGGTGATGTTGCGAAGCCATGACCGAGATATCACAAGAGACCCACGGTTCAGAAACCGTGGGCTTCGGACGGTTGCAGCGGGGATTGTGGTGTTGGTGTACGTTCGCAGTCGCACCGCTGGGATGGTTTGTCCGCGGGCAGTTTGTGCGGCGGCTGGAACCCGAGCGGCTCGACAAGGGGCTCGTGCTGATTCTGCCCGGCATTGAGGGCCGCAGTTTTCTCAACATCTCACTGATGCAGGGTCTGCTGGACGGCGGCGTGCCCTATGCCATGGAAATCGTTGACTGGACGACCGGCAACAAATTTCTCTCGCTGTATCACCTGCGGGCGTGGCGACGGAATCAGCGACAGGCGGCGCTCATTGCGGAGCGCATCGCACAGTATCAGCAGGACTATCCCGGCCGGCCGGTGTGGCTGATCGGCCATTCCGGCGGGGCGGGAATGTCGATGCTGACGCTCGCCGCGCTGCCGGACGGCACAAAAATCACCGGTGTGGTGTTGCTCGCGGCGGCGTTGTCGCGCGGATTTGATCTCGCCCCCGCGCTGCAAAAACTCGAGCGCGGTTTGTGGTCGTTTCATTCCTGGAATGACTGGATCTTCGTCGGTCTCGGCACCACGCTCTTCGGCACGATCGACGGCCGGCATGGCCCTAGCGCGGGGATGCTCGGCTTCTGCCCGAAGTGCGAACTCCCGCGCTTCACCCAAACTGCCTACCACCCGGTGATGCTGAAGCAATTCAACCTCGGCGGCCACTTCGGCTGCGTCCACCGCGTCTGGGTGGAAGACCACATCGCGCCGATTCTCAACGAAGCCCACGGTCTCTGAACTATGGGTCTTTTCTCGCGGATGATCACCCATGAAGGGTGGCCCCGGTTGACCGTACTCGGTCTACCGGGGTGACGCAGTCACAAGAGGCATTTCTGTTCGGTTGCCAACTAAGACCTCTTGTCGGCTCCGCAACACCGGTAGGCGAGTACGCCAACCTGTGCCACCCTCGGTTGACTTCCATATAAGTGCTCGGAACAATGGTCTTGTGGAGTCTAGTCTCGATTCTCGAGTAGGGAATCAGCTCCTCTGTTCCCGTTCGATGATGGTCTAGAATCGGCCATCGGGAGATCAATTCATGTCTGAAAATATGTCTACAATTCTCTCTCGATTAAAGGAGTCATCGGCGACTCTCAATCAACTCTGTGATCGTGGTGCCGATTCTATTCGTGATCTCGAAGAGTTTCTTGCGAAAGAGTGCAGCGTTGGTATTGAAGCCTCAGTTCCCGTTTGGAGCGAGGAAGATGAGTACCACGGAGAATCTTTGAGTTTACGTTATGCCCGATGGGGAAATCAATTTCGTGTGCTTCTAGAGTGGTCTGACAGCTCAGTGCCCTCTCCGCACGACACGTCGTGTAAACCTTGGGCCGAGTGTAAACGCGAAGACAAGCTGCTTACGCTTCCCAAGCTGGCGGACTTGCTGGAAGCCATCGAAGTCGAGCTGAATCTGCGAGTTTCGAAAGCGGCTGCTGCTATTGAGCAGATCGCTCAGATTTCGCCTCCCACCCCTCGTAAGAAGGGTGGCAATGATGTCGCGAAATAGATTGACGTGCCCTCACCCGGGCCTATTCCGCGTAGTTGCGCTGGTGACATGCATGATCTTGCCACTGACTCTTGTTGCCTTCTTAGTCGGCAAAGAGATTCCGGTAATTGGTTGGGCTGTGGCTTTTGCTCTGCACTCAAAAGTGCTTGATCTCTGCACCAAAACGCGGTGTGAAACTGGTCTTACTAGCGTTGTGTTAAGTGCCATCCGGCACTTTCGTGGGACGAATATCTCACACGATGTGTAAGTTGTAGCCTAACCGCTATGCGACGATGGGTGGCTAGGTTCGACAACCTAGCCACCCACTTTACAAAAGTGTCACTCCACCGTATACGGTGTCGTAAGCCGGAACTTCGGGTGCTGGTCGAGATATTTCTGCACGCGGTCCGTGCGGGCGATGGCTTTGGGGAGGAAGTCCAACGCTTGTTGCAGGCGGTCGTCGGGTTCGGCGCAACTGAAGCGGAGGAAGCCGCCGCCGGCGTCGCCGAAGCACTCGCCGCCGAGACACGCCACGCCGAACTTTTCGTCCGCGGCTTCGAGCAGATAGAGCGCGAGCCCGTGGCTGGTGATGCCGAGGCGGTTGCAGATCGGGGCGACACTCGGGAAGACGTAGAACGTCCCCGCGGGATCGAGCGATTTGAAACCGTCGATCTTGTTGAGCCCGGCGGTCAGCAGATCGACCTTGCGGCGGAATTTTTCCATCTGGCCATTGCGCTCCGTGGCATCACGTTCCAGCGCCGCCTTCCCCGCGAGTTGCACCAGCGGCGGCGTGCACGAGAGCGTGGTGTTGATCATCTTGCCGATGGCGTCGGTCACCTCGGCACTGGCGACGCTGAAGCCGAGTCGCCAGCCGCTCATGCTGTAGGACTTGCTGAAGGTGTACGCCGCCACGCACTGCTCGAGCATGCCCGGCTGAGCCAGCAGCGACACATGCTCGCCCTTCCACACCATGTGGCAGTACGGCTCGTCGCTGAAGACGGCGATGTTCTTGCCGCGGAGCAGGTCAGCGATGTTCCGCATGTCGTCGAGCGTCATCACGCCGCCGGTGGGATTGTGCGGCGAGTTAAAGAAGATCGCCCGAGGTGACGCATCGGTCTTGAGAAAGTTTTCGATGGCCGACAACTCGGGCCGGAAACCGTTCGCTTGTCGCAACGGTGAAAAGACCGGTCGACCGCCACGTCGCAGAATGTTCGGCAGGTACGTCGGGAAGTACGGGCTGAAGACGAGGACACCATCGCCGGGATTGACGAACGCTTCGCAGAAATATTGCTCGAAGACCTTCGCACCGGGGGCCACACAGACGTTGTTCATCTGTGCGGGAATCTTGAATTCCTGCTTCACAAAATTCGCGGCAGTTTCGCGGAAGACGGGCAAACCGGGGGACGGGCAATAGTGCGACTGGTTATCGCGAATGGCTTCGATACCAGTCGACTTCGCGGACGCCGTGCTTTCAAACGGACTGTCGCCGATTTCCAGTTCGACGACGTCCTTGCCCGCAGCTTTCAGTTGCTTCGCGATTGCCAGCACACTGAACGCAGTTTCGACTGACAACGACTTTGCGAAATCACTGAGTTGCACCGTCACGGAGATGTTCCTTCGACATTTGCCTGTTGCGTGAGAATGAGCCGCATTCTGACGGGTTGCCCCCCCGAATTTCAATGCGCGATGTCCGTTCGACTTTGATCCCCTGTCGTGTCATGCCATGATGGGAGGATGTGACGGGACGATTTGCAGGGGGTGCAGAAGAATGACGACGCCGAAGTTACTGGTGCTGGCGGGCGATTTTGTGGAAGACTATGAGCTGATGGTCCCGGTGCAGGCGTTGCAGGCGCTGGGCTATCAGGTGGATGTCGTGTGTCCCGAAAAAAAAGCGGGGGACAAGATCCGTACGGCGATTCATGACTTCGAAGGCGACCAGACTTACACCGAAAAACGCGGGCATGATTTCACGCTGAATGCGACGTTCGCAGAGATTAAGACCGGCGATTATGCGGGACTGATCGTTCCCGGCGGCCGCGCACCGGAATACCTGCGGCTCAACGCGGATGTCTTGAAGATCGTGCGTGAGTTTGCGGGGAACAATCGGCCGATCGCGGCGATCTGTCACGGCCTGCAGATTCTGACCGCGGCGGGCGTGGTGAAGGGCCGGCGCTGCACGGCGTATCCTGCGTGTGGCCCGGAGATCACATTCACCGGCGGCGAATATGTGTCGATTCCCGTGGACCAGGCGTATGTCGACGGCAACCTCGTGACGGCTCCCGCGTGGCCGGCGCATCCTGCGTGGTTGCGCGAGTTCCTGAAGGTCCTCGGCGCGAAGATTTCGATTTGATGTTTACTGGAAGCCCACCCATTCCTATGGGTGGGTCTCTTCGGTTTTGTCACAGAGTAAAGAGACCCAGGGTTGGGAAACCCTGGGCTTCCACTGGAACAGATGCCCGAGATCGTGCTGGCGACGTTGAATGCGAAGTACCCGCACGCGGCGTTCGGGTTGCGGTATCTCTTTGCCAACATGGGCGAACTGCAATCGCAGACGGTCCTGCGCGAGTTTACGATTCAGCAATCGCCACTGGAAATGGTCGAAGCCCTTCTGCGCGAAGAACCGTGCATCATCGGCTTCGGGGTTTACATCTGGAATGTGGAACCGACAACTGCGGTGGTTTCTGCACTAAAGCGATTACGCCCCGACGTCACGATCGTCCTCGGCGGTCCTGAAGTCAGTTTCGCGGATGACGCACCGCCAGTGTGCGATTTGGCGGACTATGTCATCACCGGCGAGGCCGATTTTGCGTTTGCGGCGTTGTGTCGGGATCTG
>Ga0247823_10003482_pt1 | contig 12734 bp, 10 predicted proteins | sample 13C_PalmiticAcid_2_FD_192426 | JGI IMG/M metagenome (GOLD analysis project Ga0247823, IMG submission 192426) | Soil microbial communities from agricultural site in Penn Yan, New York, United States - 13C_PalmiticAcid_Day30 | ecosystem: Environmental > Terrestrial > Soil > Agricultural land...
TAGTGGTGGTGTAGATAGCAGCTACGTAGCGATCAAAGTCATCGAGCAGGGATTAAGGCCATTGGCCATTCATCTTGATAATGGATGGAACAACGAGGTGGCGGTTGGAAATATCGAGAGAATAATTCGTAAGCTGAATATTGATCTCTATACGCATGTGGTGGATTGGGCGGAGATTCGTGATTTGCAGAGGTCCTATATAAAGGCGTCGCTGCTAGACCTTGAATGCGTTTCTGATCATGCTATTAATACAATTCTTTTTGGCCTCGCGCGAAAATTTGGCATTCGGCATGTGATTCACGGCGGAAACGTTGCGACTGAATCAATTCTGCCGAGGGCTTGGGGCTACGACAAGCGCGATGGGGTAAATGTTCGTGCGGTGCATCGCCGTTTCGGAACGGTGCCGCTGAAAACTTACCCAAGCATGTCGCCGGCGCAATTGTTTTATTACTTGTTTGTTCGAAAGATTTCCGCGTTTCCTATATTGAATTATTTGGATTTCAATAAAACGGAAGCTGTAGAGGAATTGAAAAATCAATTGGGATGGGTGCCTTATCTTAGAAAGCATGGAGAAAACAGATTTACTCGTTTTTTCCAGGAGCTGTATCTTCCGAGAAAGTTTGGAATAGATAAGCGGCGAGCCCATCTTTCTAGTTTGATTGTGGCGGGAGAGATCACAAGAGAAGACGCGGTTTTGGAATTGGAGAAGCCGTTGTATTCGACTGACGAAGAAAATGACGAAATCGAATTCGTTGCGAAAAAATTGAAGTTTTCGACCGCTGAATTAATCGAATTGATCGACGCTCCGCCCAAGCGACACCAGGACTACCCGAATGTCGCGTGGATGTTCAATCAATCTTCTGGCTTTGTGCAAATTGCTCGTTACGTTGCGAAGGGAGAATTCAGATTCAACCGACTTCGAGAAATATGGAGTGCAGGAAAGAGGGCAAAGGCGTGAAAAAATCCGGCAACCTCGGTGGTACGCATTTGCATCTTTATTACTGCGCATGGACCAATGAAAGTCGTGCGTGGCGCGAGGGAGCAAGCGCTCTGCGCCATGGGTTGGCGAAGCAAATAACCTATGTAGGCTATCGCAGCGGCGAGCTGCCTGAGGCGCAAACGCGAGAAGAAGGGCAACTGATATATCGTATTGGAGCGGCTCCTGTGGTGCCAGGAAGTTCTCGATGGTTGCGTGCGGCTTCGCTCCCTCGTTGGTGGCGGGCATGCCTGAGAGATATAGACCTTGCGAACGTTGATTTAATCGTTGCTCACAGCTTGGCGGCCCTGCCCGTCGCGCTGGCTTTGAAGCGGCGTGCTGGTGTTGGACTGGTGTACGACGCGCATGAATTGGAAACCGAGCGTGCCGGATGGTCCTGGGGGATACGGCGCATTGCTCGCTTCTTTGAAAAGCGTTTGATACGCAGATGTGATCACACTTTTGTGGTCAGTGATGCTATTAAAGATTGGTATCTGAACGCCTATCCAGGGCTCGCGATCACAACGGTTAGAAACATTGCTGATACAAAAGTAGTTTCTGAGGCTAGTTCGTTGCGTAAAACGCTAAAAATAGCTACAGAAACGCTCGTGTACACCTATTGCGGTGCAATTACGAGGGAGCGAGGGCTCGAAGAGCTTGTAGATGTTTTTTGCGATATTGGAAGTGAATACGCTTTGGTTTTGGTAGGTGATGGTCCGGCGTTGGATGAGCTAAAAAGCCGTGCAAACGGTGCGGGGAATATCTATTTTCATCAGGCCGTTCCGGTGGAGCGTTTGGTGAACTTGATATCGGGTGCGGATGTGGGCGTTTTTGTGACGGCGAGTGCTTCGCTTAGTTATCGGTATTGTTTGCCAAATAAGGTGTTTGAGTACGCTGCCGCAAAATTACCAATGCTTTTGGGTGATGGACCGGAGTTGCTCCGCTTCGCACAAGAGTACCCGGCAGTTCGAACGGTTGCATCAAATCGGGCTGCGCTGCGCGAGGCCATCACCACGTGGGCGTGTGATGAAATTCGGGCTGCACGATCGGCAATTCAATACACACCTCCTACTTGGAGGGATGAGGAACATTTGCTGATTAACGTCTTTAAGGACGTGCAATCCAAGTATGCTTGATTGAGGTTGATTTATTTGGTTTAATAATTATTGACCAAAGTCTCGGCGTATGAAAAATTTTCCGTTGCTAATTCGGGCCTGCGCTGTATCGATGTGGGTGCTCGGCACGTTGCTGACCGCCTCTGCAGCGACCGAACCCACGGCAACGCATGCGTCCGTTGTTAGATCACAAGGTCCATCAATTGCTGAGGATCGGTGCGGCGGGGCATTGGAGGCGGAGATTTGGGCTCTATGGGATGCGCAAGGCCGCACGAATCTGCGAAAAGAGTTGATTGGTACCCGTTTGCTGGGACAGGGGGATACCTATGCGCTTTACGACATTCAGATTTACTTTCACAACCTAGAAGCTATGGCAGAGCGATGCCAGCGTGTGGATCGTTTGATGCAACTTGCGGACGACTTGATGCCCGCTTTTGGTGCTCTTCAACCCTTGTCCGAACAGAGTCGCGCCGATATCGGATGGGTGTGCAAGGGTGGCGCGGTATGCAATGCACGCAATAAGCTGATCAACAAGGAGGTCATGCTGGTCAGTGTTCAGGGACTGGGGCTGATGAGTGCGCTCGCGGGAGCGCTTGCGCGCTCGCCGGATGCACAGGCGCGAACACATCCTTTTGTTCGGCAGACGGTGAAGACTGCGGTCGCTCACCTGCGTCGCTGGGGAGATAGCACCACCCGTCTGAACTGGCAACGCTTGACAGGCGCGAAATCCCAGGACTCGGAGGATGCCAGTTCAGCATTGCTTTTTACCGATAAGCCACTGTGGCAGCTTGCTATCTATGCCAATTTGGCTGGCATAGGCGTTCGGCAGCCGGATTTGCTTCAGGACATCGGGTTGACGAAGACGGTTCAGCGAGATTTGGCGCAAAACATCGACCTGCTGCTCCGGCTTTTTAAGGCACGCGTGACACTGTCCACGAGCGACAGCTTGGAGCTGGGACGCGTGACGGTGGCCGAGGTGGACCGTGGGTTTTGGAGCCTGCACCCCGATTACCGCTATGCCGCCTATGAGGGGGCAGAGCGGCCCGCGACCTGTCGCGATGGCGCTTATGGCAGCGCTCAATTGCTGATGAATGCCAAGAGCATCAAGCCGGTTTCCGTAGGCTGGGATTTCAGTCACGCTCGCCGCCTGGTACAGGTCATGAACGCGCTGGATCTTAATGCTCAGGCCTTGCGTACGTGGTACGCGTTGTCGCCCTCGGCTATACCGCCATCCGATTTGACAAAAGCCTTTGCGGCGCAGTTGCTGGTCGCGATTTGGAATGGAAATGTGCAGGCACCGCTGTTTAAAAACTATTGGGGAGGCTTCAATGGCTGGTATCGGGTTGCATATGACGACGGAACGGGGCGTTGTGTCGGAGGCATACCGCCGTTTGGTTTATCCGATTCTTTTGTGACTGGAGGGTACGCTGATTGGGCTCGCTATTACCCGAAGATTCATGAATTGGCTCTCAATGTCTTGAAGCTCTCAAGATCTGACCAAACCGATGATCGGCAATTTATCCGTACGCACTACAAAGGTCTTTCCGACATTGCTTCTCCCGCTAATCGGGTGCTGAATCAACTTATGTTTTGGCCTAGTTTGATCCAATAGACCTCAGATTTAATGAAGCACGTCTGGATACTCAATCATTACGCACAGGAGCCCAACGGAGCCGGAGGCACCCGGCACTTCCATTTGGTTGACCATTTGCAAAACAACGGCTGGCACGGAACGATCATTGCCGCGAGTGTGGACCACAGCACTGGTCGCCAGCGCCTGGCCTTGCATGAGGAGCGGCGCTACGAGTCGTTTCAGGGCGTTCCGTTCCTGTGGGTGAAAACGCCTGAGTACGCGGGCAACGGTGGGGGCCGCATGCGCAATATGTTGGCTTATGCGTGGAGTGTGCTGCGTCGTCGAACGACGGCGGATTTGGCTCGGCCCGACGTGGTGGTTGGCTCCAGTGTTCATCCGTTCGCTGCGGTGGCCGGGGCGCTATTGGCGCGGCGGTTTAACGTGCCATTCATTTTCGAGGTGCGCGACCTCTGGCCGCAGACTCTGGTCGACATGGGTAGATTGCGTGATGGCGCCCTTGTCACTCATGTGCTGCGCAAACTTGAACGATGGCTATACCGGCGCGCTGCGCGTACCGTGGTGCTGTTGCCTCAAGCGTGGGAATACATCGTGCCGTTGGGCATAGCCAAGGATCGAGTTGTGTGGATTCCCAACGGCGTCGATCTGTCACTCTTTCCCTCCGCGCCGGCTTCGCAAGCGCAAGACGGCGTGTTCACATTGATGTACTTTGGCTCCCACGGACAGGCCAATGGGCTCGACAACGTATTGCAGGCCATGGCTGAGTTGCAAGGAATGCCTGTCGAGCAGCGCATTCGCTTGCGACTGATCGGCGATGGCCCACTCAAGCCCACTTTGATGGCCCAAGCCAAGGCGCTAGGGCTACGGAATGTGGTTTTTGAGCAATCGGTGCCCAAGTCACAGATACCAGTAGTGGCAGCGCAAGCAGATGCATTTGTGATCGCGGTACTTGATTTGCCGGAGCTGTACCGATTTGGAATCAGCATGAATAAGTTGTTTGATTATTTGGCTGCGGAGCGGCCTATCGTCATGGCATCGAGCGCTGTCAATAACCCTGTTGCTGAAGCTGGCGCGGGTTTGACTGTCGCGCCGGCCCAGCCCCGTGCCCTTGCCGAGGCCATCGCAAAAATTGCCGCTACCCCTCTGGTCGAGCGCCAGCGAATGGGCAGCGCGGGACGCGAGTATGTGGAGCAGAACCACGGGTTCGATCAGCTGGGAGGGCGATTGGCAGCGGTGTTGGATGCCGTGCTTTTGGAATATAGGGGGCCGCGATGAAACGCCTCTTCGATTTCATCGCCGCCTTGTTGGGTCTCACCATCCTGAGCCTGCCATTGCTTGTGCTCATGCTGTTAGTTCACCGCAAACTGGGGCAGCCCGCATTTTTTCGCCAAATACGACCGGGCTTGGATGGCAAGCCTTTCCAGATGATCAAATTCCGGACCATGACAGATGCGCGAGGCGCGGACGGCCATCTCTTGCCCGACGAAAAACGGTTGACTCCTTTCGGCCGCTTCCTGCGCGCCAGCAGCCTCGACGAGTTGCCCGAGCTCTGGAACGTGCTCAAGGGCGACATGAGTTTGGTCGGCCCGCGTCCATTGCTGATGGACTACCTGCCTCTGTACTCCGCCGAGCAGTCTCGTCGCCATCAGGTGCGCCCCGGTATTACGGGCTGGGCGCAGATCAACGGGCGCAATGCGTTGAGCTGGGACGAGAAGTTCAAGCTCGACGTTTGGTATGTCGACAACCAGTCGCTCTGGCTCGACATCAAGATCTTGTGGCTGACGGTGCGCAAGGTGGTGGTACGCGACGGCATCAGTGCGGCGGGCGAGGCCACGATGCCGCGCTTTACCGGTTCGCGAATGGAGCACGAGCAATGACGTTGCCGCTTTATGCCGTGTACGGCGCCAGTGGCTGTGGCCGCGGCGTGATGCCGTTGGCTCGCGCACAGCTGGCACTCGAAGGCATTCCGGCATCCCAGTTGGTGTTTGTGGACGACCAGCCCGAAGCCGCTGAGGTCAATGGGCAGCGCGTGCTGCGCTATGCGGATTTCCTGCGGACCGATGCGAGCAAAAGACACATCGTGATTGCCATTTCGAACAGCGTCGTCCGCCAGGTGCTGGCTGACCGTTGCGCGGCCGATGGCGTGCAGCCCTGGACAGTCCGGGCTGCCAACACAGTGGTCATGGACGATGTCTCGCTGGGCGAGGGCGCTGCGCTCAGTCCGTTCGTCACGCTCACCTCCAACATCCGCATCGGCAGGCACTTTCACGCCAACCTGTACAGCTACGTCGAACACGATTGCGTGGTCGGCGACTTCGTTACCTTCGCGCCCGGTGCCAAGTGCAATGGCAATGTGCACATCGAGGACCACGCCTACATCGGGGCCGGCGCTGTCATCAAGCAAGGCAAGCCAGCCAAGCCTCTGGTGGTTGGCCGCGGTGCCCTGGTTGGTATGGGCGCGGTGGTTACGTGCGACGTGCCGCCCGGCATCACTGTGGTCGGCAACCCCGCCAAACCATTCATCAAAAAAGGTTGAACTGTTGTGTTGAATACCCCCTTCTCCCCTTGGCCGAGTTTCACCGCCGAAGAGGCCGATGCTGTGCAGCGCGTGCTCCTGTCCAACAAGGTCAATTACTGGACGGGGCAGGAATGCCGCACGTTCGAAAAGGAATTCGCCGCTTGGGCAGGCACCGCGCATGCGCTCGCACTGGCCAATGGCACGCTGGCCCTGGACGTGATCCTCAAGGGCATGGGCATCGGGCCGGGTGACGAAGTCATCGTCACGCCACGTACCTTCATCGCGAGCGTGTCGTGCGTGGTGAATGCAGGGGCGACGCCGGTGTTCGCGGATGTCGATGCAGAAAGCGGCAATCTGTCGGCCGAGACCATTGCGCAGGTCGTCACGCCGCGCACCAAGGCTGTCATCTGCGTGCACCTGGGCGGTTGGCCGTGCGACATGGATCCAATTATGGCGCTTGCGGCCAAGCATGACTTCAAGGTAATCGAAGACTGCGCGCAGGCGCATGGTGCCCGCTACAAGGGGCAATCCGTCGGCTCCATCGGTCATGCCGGCGCCTGGTCGTTCTGCCAAGACAAGATCATGACCACGGGCGGGGAAGGCGGCATGGTCACGACCAACGATGAAGCGTTGTGGCGCACCATGTGGCAGTACAAGGATCACGGAAAGAGCTACGAAGCCGTCTACGAGCGCGAGCACCCGCCGGGCTTTCGCTGGGTGCACGAGAGTTTTGGCACCAACTGGCGAATGCTGGAGTTGCAAGCGGTCATCGGCCGGGTCCAACTGCGCCGGATGAGCGACTGGACGTCTGCTCGTACACGCCATGCACAGGCTCTGTGGGAGGCTGCCCGTTCCCATGCTGCGGTGCGTGTGCCCGTCTTTGTGGCGCAAGATGCGACGGGCGGTGCCCATGCGCACTACAAGTGCTACGTTTACGTGCAGCCGGAAAAGCTGGCAACCGGCTGGAGCCGCGATCGGATCGTCGAGGCGATACAGGCACATGGCGTGCCCTGCTATCAAGGGTCTTGCTCCGAGGTCTACTTGGAGCGGGCGTTCGATGACACCGGCTGGCGACCGACTGAGCGATTGCCTGTTGCACGCGTACTGGGGGAAACAAGCCTGATGTTTCTTGTGCATCCGACACTCACCTCGGCCGAGATGGACAAGAGCTGTCAGGTCATCGGGCAGGTGCTGGCAGAGGCGTCGGCTTGAGTGTGTTGTGGGCTCGTCTCGCAGCCCACGTGATCTTGTGGCGCTGGCTGCTGGCCAGTGCCATGCTGGCGTTGTTGGTGCTCAGCTTGATGCCTGCATCTCTTTCGGTGCCAAGTACGGGCTGGGACAAAAGCAACCACGCGCTAGGCTTTGCGGTCCTGGCATTCCTCGCGTATTGGGCGTGGCCGGGGCACATCCTGCTATCGCTGTTGGGACTGCTCGGCTACGGAGCCCTGATTGAAGTGCTGCAGTCGCTCACGCCTGATCGCATGGCTGAGTGGAGCGATCTATGGGCCGATGGCGTTGGCCTGCTCGTCGGCACTGCCGTCGCTTTGTTGTTGCAACGGCTGGCGGTGATTCGACAGGCCTAAGCCGACAGGCTCATGCCGGTTGCAGCCTTAGCAACTGCGAGACTGGCTTCGTCGAGGTTCGGCGCGAGGAGGAGGTGCTTTGACGCACCTCACCCCTCCGAACTGGCTCATTGAGCGAACGCTCAAGCCTCTTTGTATTTGTACTCGGTATATCGGTAGCCGCCGTACTTGTAGCCGTAGCTGCCATAGTGCCGGCGAGAGAGGTCCATGCCGTTGAAGACCACCCCGTTGACTTGCTGGCCCGCATGCGCGAGGCGTTTGACGCTCTCATTCAGTTCGCCGAGTTGGGTCAGGTTGTCACGGGCAACCAGCAGGATGGCACCTGCATGCGCTGCAACCGCCGCAGCATCGGCCGCCACCAACACGGGCGGGCTGTCGATCACAACCAGATCGTAGCGCTCCGAGAAGTCGTGCAGCAGTTCGCCCAACTTTGACGAGAGCATCATGTTGGCTGGGTTGAACGGATAGTTGCCAGTCGTCAGAACGTCCAGGTTGGGGATCACTTGCCCATGAACGGCCTGTTCGGGAGACAGGTCACCTGCCAAGACGTCGGCCAAACCGCCTTTGCGTGGGAGGCCAAATGCCTTTTGGAGGTGACCCTTGCGCAAGTCGGCGTCGATCAACAGCACGCGCTTGCCCGCCTGCGCCATGATGACCGCGAAGTTGCCCGAGACGAAGCTCTTGCCCACCCCGGGGGTGGCCCCTGTGATGAGCACGCGGTTGTTGCCACTCTCCATCAATGTCAACTGCAGGGACACCCGCAGGTTGCGCAAGCTTTCGATGGCGAGGCTTTCGGGTGAGGTGACGGCCAACAGTTGCACGCCCTTCGCGCCGCCGGCAATGTGCTCCAGGATCGTTTCTTGCTCGAGTGCCAATGGAACGACGGAGTAGACGTTCAGGTCGAGCCGATCTTCGATCTCTTGAGGATTGCGGATGCCGCTCGACAGCTTGGTGCGCAGGATTGCCAGCGCCACGCCTGCGAGAAGGCCAAGCACCAGCGCGAGCGCAACGATCAGAGGCTTTTGAGGTTTGACCGCGCTCTTGGGTTCGATGGCCGTGTCGAGCAGACGCACATTGCCGATCTTGCCTTCCTTGACGAGACGCAGTTGCAAAGAGCTGTTGAGCAGTGACTTGTAGAGTTCGCCGTTGACGCGGACGTCGCGCTCCAACCGCAAGGCGTCCCGCTGTATGGCGGGCATGGCACTCACTCGGGTTTCCAGGCCATTGATTTCGTGGTTGATGGCCGCAATCTGGCCATCAACCATGCGGACCTTCGGATTGGTTTCGGTAAAGCGGGCAAGCAGTTCGCGCCGCTGTTGCTGGGTTTCCAGCAGCTTGGTTTGCAGCTGCACCGACATTCCCAATACAGCCTTGGCTTCTTCATCAAAGGCGACAGTACCGTTCTTGTTACGGAAGCGGGCATAAACGTCTTCCGAATCTTCGAGTTGACGTTTGAATTCCGGGAGCTGTTGGTCGAGAAATTCAATGGTTTTCTCTGCCTCTGCAGCTTTGCGCTCAACGTTCTGGCGAACATACTGTGCGCCGATTTCGTTAAGCGTGCGCCGCAGACGACCACGGTCACTGCCTTCGAGGGTGACATTGATTACGTTCGATTGCTTGCCTTGTTCGCTGAGTTGCACGCGTTTTTGCAAGCTCTCAGTCGTGGCGAGGGACGACGCTCGCGAGACGAGAAACTCGGCGCCCGGTTTCCCGTCGATCCGCGAAACCATCAGCGTGATGGTGCCACCAGGCACCTGTTGGCTTAGCATCTTGCTAGCGGTGCCTGTCAACGGTTCAGGGAGGCTGGGGTGCGAGAGCGTGTATTGGTCACCGGCCTGCGCAGTGATCGTGAAGGGCTGCTGATCTTCGAGTGCAGAGGGCACATCGAACTTGGCAATGTCGATAGCTTCGGTGCCAGAAACGTAGCCACCCATGCCCAGAAAGCCAGGGTTTGACAGTTCCGTGGAACGTCGCGAGAGCCACTCGCCAATGACGGGGACATAGCGCGGCCGAGCGTTGATGTACAGGCGCATCGCTTCTACAGCGCCCCCGATGACCATTCGCGAACGGATGATCTGGATTTCGCCAATGGCGGGCGTCTTCACATCAAAGAGGTTGGCCGTATCACCAAGAAAATTCTTGGAGTCTGGTGCTGAGTCTTCGACCTGGATCAAGAGGTTGGACTCATAGATCGGGGTCGCCAGAAGCGCATAGGCAAGCCCAAGCCCAAGAGCCACGGCCGTGACACCTGCCACCAACCACTTGCGGTCAAGCAGGATGTCGAAGTACTCGGACAAGTTGATGACGTCGTCGTCATCGTCGCGTGGGCGAATCGTGTTGGGGGCCAAGGGGGCCGATGTGGAAGCGGAAGGGGTCATGAGAGTTTGCGGATGCGTTCGGCCCAAGCGTGGGTACCGTCAGCGATGAGCTGCAGGGCGTGTTCGAAGGCTGGGAGGCCCAGGCGATAGGGGTCGGGAATGTCGACGCGCGCAACCTCACCCAGCCGGAACAATTTGCCGCGAGTCAGCGGATGGCGTTGACCAATGTGGATTCGTTGCGCTTCGTCCATCGCAAGAATGAGATCGGCCTGCTGGCACATCTGCCCTGTGAGTTGGCGTGCGCGGTGGTCCTCGATGTCGATGCCGCGTGCGGCCATCAACTTGCGCGCGATCGGATCTGCGGGGTGACCGACCAACGCGCCCGTCCCGGCAGACGTGACTTGAACCTGTGGCAATGCTGCAGCGATCAGTGCTTCCCCCATGGGACTGCGACAGATGTTGCCAATGCATACCACCAGAACGGATTTCATGAGACTTGGCTCCCTGCGAAGGCTTGTGCCTCTGTTGTCAGATTCAACGTATTGCGTACCGCGTGCTTCATGTCCAGCATGAATCACAACTCATACAGAAATGTCCTCGCCATTTGTTCTTCGTTGAGCGGTCGGATCGCACTATCCATACCCGAGAGCTGAAGGACGGCTGGGTACGCCCTTGGCATTGTAGTCAGGGCGTTGGCGGCCACTGCCTCGCGGATGTGGTCAAGCCACAGGCATTCCGGGCTTGAATCGGTCATGGCTGTCAAAGGGGACCGCTGATCGAGGCTGCTGATCAGCGGCTCTATGACCAAAGTCATGTCGATGCAAAAGATACAAAAAATGACATTGTGAGTGTCGCGAATCCCCTGAATTGGGGGGGAGGGGTGGGTACCCTTCACGGACAATTGTTGCAGTGCGGTGCATCCCAAGCGCCGCAGGAGTTTTCAGTGTGATCAATCGTCTGGCTGCGCCCTTGCTTGCTTTGCCGCGCCCCCTGAAGCGCATGCTGGCTCTGGGGGTCGATGCAATGCTCTGCGTCCTGTGTGTCTGGTTGGCATTCAGCTTTCGCTTTGAGCAATGGATGACGCCGCGCGGCGTTCAGTGGTCAGCTGTCGCAGTTGCTGTCGCTCTTGCGCTCCCCCTGTTTGTGGTTTTCGGGCTCTATCGAGCCATCTTTCGATATGCAGGCACAGCTGCAGTCATGGCTATCGTGCGCGCGTGCGTGCTTTTTGGCCTTGGCTATGCGTTGATCTTCTCGGTGGTCGGCGTGCGAGGGGTACCGCGCACGGTCGGTCTGCTGGTCCCGTTGCTCTTGTTCCTGGCCATCGCCGGCTCGCGCATGTTTGCGCGCTACTGGTTGGGTGGTCTCTACATGAGCGCTCTGCAGCGTAAGCAGCTGCCTCAAGTTGTGATCTACGGTGCCGGTAGCGCGGGCTTGCAACTGGCTGCGGCGTTGGCTCAAAGTCGGGACATGGTCGTCCGCGCTTTCGTTGACGATGACTTGCATCTCCAAGGCAACACGATCAATGGTCTGCGCATTCAGTCTTCGGATTGGCTCAGCAACAACGCTGCCAGCTGGGGCATCACCGACGTGCTCTTGGCGATGCCTTCGGCCAGTCGTGGACGCCGCGTTGAAATTCTGAACCAGTTGTTGCCATTGCATCTGCATGTACGCATGCTCCCGGGGTTGCTCGATCTGGCCAATGGCAAGGTCCAGGTCAATGACCTGGTGGAAGTCGACATCGAAGACTTGCTGGGGCGGGATCCAGTCGAGCCGGTGGCAGACCTGTTGCACAAGCACATCCGCGGTCGGGTGGTGTTGGTCACCGGGGCCGGTGGCTCCATTGGCAGTGAGCTGTGTCGGCAGATCGTTCAGCTGTCGCCTTCAACGCTGCTGCTCGTAGAGCTGAGCGAGTACGCGCTCTATGGCGTCCACCAAGAACTGGAACAGTTGGCGCCGAACGTACGTGTCGTCCCACTACTCGCCTCGGTGTGCGATGCGGCGCGGCTGCGTGAAGTGATGCGCGCCTGGCGCCCTGACACGGTCTATCACGCGGCGGCATACAAGCATGTGCCGCTCGTCGAGCACAACCCGGCGGAGGGTGTGCGAAACAACGCGATGGGCACGCTCACGACGGCGCGGATTGCCATGGAGTGCAAGGTTCCCAACTTTGTCCTGATCAGCACCGACAAGGCCGTGCGGCCGACGAACATCATGGGTGCCAGCAAGCGGGTCGCTGAAATGGCGTTGCAGGGGCTGGCACAGCAAAGTTCGGACACCTGTTTCTCGATGGTCCGTTTCGGTAACGTGCTCGGCTCAAGTGGTTCAGTGGTGCCGTTGTTTCGAAAGCAGATCGAGGCGGGCGGCCCGATCACGCTGACGCATGCAGATATCACGCGCTATTTCATGACCATTCCCGAGGCCGCCCAGCTGGTGATTCAGGCGGGTGCGATGGCGCAGGGCGGCGATGTCTTCGTGCTCGATATGGGCGAGCCGGTGAGGATCATTGACCTCGCCCGCCGGCTGGTGGAGCTTTCGGGGCGCACGGTCCGTGACGAGCATTCGCCGGATGGCGATATCGAGCTACAGGTGACTGGGCTGCGACCCGGCGAGAAGCTCTACGAGGAGCTCCTGAT
>Ga0247823_10003484_pt1 | contig 12731 bp, 10 predicted proteins | sample 13C_PalmiticAcid_2_FD_192426 | JGI IMG/M metagenome (GOLD analysis project Ga0247823, IMG submission 192426) | Soil microbial communities from agricultural site in Penn Yan, New York, United States - 13C_PalmiticAcid_Day30 | ecosystem: Environmental > Terrestrial > Soil > Agricultural land...
GCTGGACATGCAGGTGGCCTGACATGAAACTCCCCCTGCGCCGCTTCGCGGCTTCCCCCTCTCTCGCCTTCGGCGGGAAGGGGACCGCACCCGCGGCCCGGCAAAGCCGGTTCCGCGGTGCGTCTGGACGGCGGCCCACCACCGCCTCGATCAATATCAACAAGGAGACCGACCATGTGTGTCGTATGTGGATGCAGTGAGCACGCCGCCGCCGTGGCGCCGGCCGCGCTGCAGGTGAACCCCGCCAATGGCGACCTGCACTTCGGTGCCGGCGCCGCGCGCGTCTCGGTGCCCGGCATGAGCCAGGCGCGCGCCATCAAGCTGGAGACCGACATCCTCGGCGCCAACAACCGCGTGGCCGCGCACAACCGCGCGCACTTCCACGCGCACGGCGTGACCGCGCTCAACCTGGTCTCCAGCCCGGGCTCGGGCAAGACCACGCTGCTGTGCGCCACCATCGAGGCGCTCAAGGCGCGCACGCCCGGCCTGCACGTGGCGGTGATCGAGGGCGACCAGCAGACCAGCTTCGACGCCGACCGCATCCGCGCCACCGGCGCGCCCGCGATCCAGGTCAACACCGGCAAGGGCTGCCACCTCGACGCGCCCATGGTGGCCGAGGCCTTCGCGCGGCTGCACTCGCACCACGGTCATCACCATGACCACGATCACCACCATCACCACCACGACGAACACAGCCTGCTGTTCATCGAGAACGTGGGCAACCTGGTGTGCCCCGCCGTGTGGGACCTGGGCGAAGCCGCGAAGGTGGCCATCCTCTCGGTGACCGAGGGCGAGGACAAGCCGCTGAAGTACCCCGACATGTTCGCCGCCGCCTCGCTGATGGTGCTCAACAAGACCGACCTGCTGCCGCACGTGCGCTTCGACGTGGCGCGCTGCATCGAACTGGCGCGGCGCGTGAACCCGGGCATCGAGGTGATCCAGCTCAGCGCCACCACCGGCGATGGCATGGACGCCTGGCTGCACTGGCTGGACCACCAGATGCACCACGACCACGATCACGTCCACGCATGATGGCCACCACCCCCGTGCTCGCCTGCGGCGCCTGGCTGAAGAACGCCGCGTGCCTGCTCGACGCGCAGGGCCGGGCCCACTGGACGGCGGTGCACGGCGACCTGAGCGACCCGGCCGCCTGCGCCGCGCTCGAAGCCTCGGCCCGCGCGCTGCTGCAACAGCACGGGCCAGTGGCCGCGGTGGCGCACGACCTGCACCCGGACTTCTTCAGCAGCCGACTGGCGATGGACCTCGCCGAATCGCTGGGCGTGCCCGCCATCGGTGTGCAGCACCACCACGCGCACATCGCGGCCGTGGTGGCCGCGCACGGCATCGAAGGCCCGGTGATCGGCATCGCGCTCGACGGCGTGGGCCTGGGCGATGACGGCCAGGCCTGGGGCGGCGAACTGCTGCTCGTGGACGGCGCTCGGTTCCAGCGCCTGGGCCACCTGCACCCGCTGGCCCTGCCCGGCGGCGACCGCGCCGCGCGCGAGCCCTGGCGCATGGCCGCCAGCGCCCTGCACGCGCTGGGCCGGGGCGCGGAGACCGTGCCGCGCTTCGCCCCCGTGGTGGGCGAGGCCACGGCCAGCGGCGTGCAGCAGATGCTGGCGCGCGCGCTGAACTGCCCACCCACCAGCAGCGCCGGGCGCTGGTTCGACGCGGCCGCCGCCGCGCTGGGCCTGAGCGTGCGCCAGACCGAGGAAGCCGAGGCCGCCATCGCGCTCGAAACCGCCGCCGCGCGCTGGCTCGCCTTGCACCCGGCACAGCCGCCCCTGCCCGCGTCGCTGGTGGACCTGCTCACCGACGCCCTGCCCGACGGCCAGCGCCGGCTCGACCTGCGCGGCCTGTTCGCCGCGCTGCTCGACGTGCGCACCGACCGCGTGGACGAGGCGGCGGCGGGTTTTCACCTCGCGCTGGCCGATGCGCTGGCGCACTGGGCCACGCGCGCCGCGCACGACCACGGCAGCACCACCGTGTGCCTGGGCGGCGGCTGCTTCTTCAACCGCCTGCTGCGCGAGCGCGTGACCGAGCGCCTGCGCGGCGCCGACCTCGGCGTGCACCTGCCCGGCCCGCACGGCTGCGGCGACGCCGGACTGGCCCTGGGCCAGGCCTGGGCGGCCGCGCGCCAGCTCGAATGCCCCGCTTCCGTTCAGAACACGCCCCACGAAAAGGAAACCGAACCATGTGCCTAGCCATCCCCGCGCGGCTGGTGGAGCTGCGGCCCAACGACCAGGCCGTGGTCGATCTCGGCGGCATCCGCAAGGAGATCTCCATCGCCCTGGTGGCCGATGTGGAGGTCGGCGACTACGTGATCGTGCACGTGGGCCACGCCATCGGCACCATCGACCCCGAAGAGGCGGAGCGCACGCTGGCCCTGTTCGCCGAAATGGCCCGTTTGAACGAGGAGGCCACACCATGAAATACATCGACGAATTCCGCGACGGTGACATCGCCCAGCAGCTGGGCGCGCGCATCGCCGCCGAAGCCCACCCCGACCGAACCTACAGCTTCATGGAGTTCTGCGGCGGCCACACGCACGCGATCTCGCGCTACGGCGTGATGGAGCTGCTGCCGCCCAACGTGAAAATGGTGCACGGCCCGGGCTGCCCGGTCTGCGTGCTGCCCATCGGCCGCATCGACCAGGCGATCGGCTTGGCGCTCGCGCAGGGCGCCATCGTCTGCACCTACGGCGACACCATGCGCGTGCCGGCGTCGGAAAGCCTTTCGCTGATCCGCGCCAAGGCGCGCGGTGGCGACATCCGCATGGTGTATTCGGCCGCCGATGCCTTGGCGCTGGCGCGCCTGAACCCGCAGCGCGAGGTGGTCTTCTTCGCCATCGGCTTCGAGACCACCACGCCGCCGACCGCGCTCACCATCCAGCTCGCGCAGCGCGAAGGCCTCACCAACTTCAGCGTGCTGTGCTGCCACGTGCTCACGCCGTCGGCCATCACGCACATCCTGGAATCGCCCGAGGTGCGCGAGTACGGCACCGTGCCCATCGACGGTTTCGTGGGCCCGGCGCACGTGAGCATCGTGATCGGTGCCGGCCCCTACGAGCACTTCGCCGAGGAGTACCGCAAGCCGGTGGTGATCGCCGGCTTCGAGCCGCTGGACGTGATGCAGGCCATCCTCATGCTGGTGCGCCAAGTCAACGAAGGCCGCGCCCACGTGGAAAACCAGTTCAAGCGCGCCGTCACCAGCGAAGGCAACCTCAAGGCGCAGGCGCTCGTGTCCGAGGTGTTCGAGCTGCGGCCCAGCTTCGAGTGGCGCGGCCTGGGCGAGGTGCCCTACAGCGCGCTGAAGATCCGCGAGGCGTATGCCAGCTTCGACGCCGAGCGCCGCTTCGCGCTGACCTACCGCCCGGTGGCCGACAACAAGGCCTGCGAGTGCGGCGCGATCCTGCGCGGCGTGAAGAAGCCGACCGACTGCAAGATCTTCGGCACCGTGTGCACGCCCGAGAACCCGGTGGGCTCGTGCATGGTGTCCAGCGAAGGCGCCTGCGCGGCGCACTACGCCTACGGGCGCTTTCGAGATGTACAGGCGGTCACCCCCTGCGCCGCTTCGCGGCTTCCCCCTCTCTCGCCTTCGGCGGGAGGGGGACGGCACCCGAGGCCCGGCAAAGCCGGTTCCTCGGTGCCTCTGGATGGCGCTCCGGAGGCTTTGGAAAGCTGACATGAAAAAAGACTACACGCGACCACTGGACATCAAACACGGTCGCATCGACATGGGCCACGGCGCGGGCGGCAAGGCCGCCGCGCAGCTGATCGAAGAGCTGTTCCTCGCCGCCTTCGACAACCCCTGGCTGCGCCAGGGCGACGACGGCGCGGTGCTGCCCCTGCCCGCGCTCGACCCCGGCCAGGGCCGGCTGGTGGTCGCCACCGACGGCCACGTGGTCTCGCCGCTGTTCTTCCCCGGCGGCGACGTGGGCTGCCTCTCGGTGCACGGCACCGTCAACGACGTGGCCATGTCCGGCGCCACGCCGCTGTGGCTGAGCGCGAGCTTCATCCTGGAAGAAGGCTTCCCGCTGATCGAGCTGCAGCGCGTGGTGCACTCCATGGCACAGGCCTCGCGGGACGCCGGCGTGCCCATCGTCACCGGCGACACCAAGGTGGTGGAAAAAGGCAAGGGCGACGGCGTGTTCATCAGCACCACCGGCATCGGCGTGGTGCCGCCGGGCGTGGACATCAGCGGGCGCAACGCGCGCGCGGGCGACGTGCTGCTGCTCTCCGGCACCATCGGCGACCACGGCGTGGCCGTGCTCTCGCAGCGCGAGTCGCTGGCCTTCGAGACCACCATCGAAAGCGACACCGCCGCCTTGCACACGCTGGTGGCCGCCATGCTCGCGGCCGCGCCGGGCGCCGTGCGCGTGCTGCGCGACCCCACGCGCGGCGGCTTGGCCACCACGCTCAACGAGATCGCGCGCCAGTCCGGCGTGGGCATGCTGCTGCAGGAAGCCGCCATCCCCGTGCGGCCGCAGGTGGACGCGGCCTGCGAGCTGCTCGGGCTGGACCCGCTCTACGTGGCCAACGAAGGCAAGCTGGTCGCGGTGTGCGCGCCCGAGGCGGCCGAGGCCGTGCTCGCGGCCATGCGCGCCCACCCGCTGGGCGCCGAGGCCGCGCGCATCGGCGAGGTGACGGCTGACCCGCACCACTTCGTGCAGATGGCCACGCGCTTCGGCGGTCGGCGCGTCGTCGATTGGTTGAGTGGCGAGCAGTTGCCGCGGATATGTTGACCCCCCTGCGTCGCCTTCGGCGCCTCCCCCCGAGGGGGCGACACCTGGGGCCGGCGAAGCCGGACCCTCGGTGTCCCTGGATGAAGGCACGTCGCACCGCAAGACAGGACCTTTGGCCACCGCCATGAACGCCCAGAGGCCCGCCGGCCTGCGCATCCTGCTGCTGTGCCACAGCTTCAACAGCCTCACGCAGCGGCTGTTCGCCGAGTTGCGCGCGCGCGGCCACCGGGTGAGCGTGGAGCTGGACATCAACGACCGCGTGACCGAGGAGGCGGTGGCCCTGTTCCAGCCCGAGCTGCTGATCGCACCGTTCCTGAAGCGCCGCATCCCGGCCAGCGTGTGGCAGGCACTGCCTTGCCTGGTGGTGCACCCCGGCCCGCCGGGCGACCAGGGACCGAACGCGCTGGACTGGGCGGTGCTGCGCGGCGAGCGGGAGTGGGGCGTGACCGTGCTGCAGGCCAACGCCGAGTTCGACGCGGGCCCGGTGTGGGCGCACGCGGCCTTTCCCTTGCGCCAGGCGGCCAAGGGCAGCCTGTACCGGCGCGAGGTCACACAGGCCGCACTCGCCGCCACGCTGGCCGCCGTGCAGCGCTTTCAAAACGGCGATCGAACGGGCGAACCACCGCCGCCCGCGTTATGGCGCCCCGCGATGCGCCAGACCGACCGCGCCATTCACTGGGCGGACCACACCACGGCCGAGGTGCTCGCGCGCCTGCGCTGCGCGGACGGCCAGCCCGGCGTGCTCGACGCGCTCTGGGGCCAGGCCTGCCACCTGATGGACGGCCACGCGGCGTCCGGCGCGGCGATGGCGGGTTTCCCGGATGCCGCCCCGGGTGAGCTGCTGGCCCAGCGCGACGGCGCGCTGCTGCGCCGCACGCGCGACGGCGGCGTGTGGATCGGCCATGTGCGACGGGCCGATGCGGCGGCCGGTTTCAAGCAGGCGGCGACACAGGCCTTCGCCGCCGAGGCCGCCGCCTTGCCCGAGCTGACCGCGCCGCTGCAACGGCCCGAGGACGAGTGGGGCGAGCTGCGCTATAGCGAGCATGGCCCCGAAGGCGCGCGCGTGGGCTGCCTGCATTTCGACTTCCACAACGGCGCCATGTCCACCGGGCGCTGCGAGCGCCTGCGCGCGGCCTGGCAGGCGGTGCGCGAGCGGCCGGTGCAGGTGCTGCTGCTCATGGGCGGCGAGGACTTCTTCAGCAACGGCATCGACCTCAACGCCATCGAGGCCGCCGCCCACCGTGCGGGCGACAGCGCAGCCGACGCCTCGTGGCGCAACATCCAGGCCATGAACGACCTGGCCCTGGCCGTGATCGAGACCACCGACCGGGTCACGGTGAGCCTGCTGCGCGGCAACGCGGGGGCGGGCGGCGCCTTCCTCGCGCTCGCGGCCGACGAGGTCTGGGCGCACGAGGGCGTGGTGCTCAACCCGCACTACAAGAACATGGGCAACCTATACGGCTCGGAGTACTGGACCTACCTGCTGCCGCGCCGCCTGGGCGAGACCGGCGCGCAGGCGCTGATGCGCCAGCGCACCCCGCTGCGCGCGCTCGACGCCTGGCACCTGACGCTGATCGACCACTGCGACGAGGCCGGCCGCAAAGGCTTCGAGGACCGCTGCCTGCAGCGCGCGCTGGCGCTCGCGGCCTCCTACAATCTGCCGCAGAGGCTGGCGGCCAAACAGGCCACCCGCGAGCGCGACGAAGCGCGTCGCCCGCTGGCCCACCACCGCGAACAGGAACTCGCGCGCATGCACCGCAACTTCTACGGCTTCGATCCCAGCTACCACGTGGCGCGCCACCATTTCGTGCACAAGCTGCCGCACGCGTGGACGCCCCGGCACCTCGCCGTGCACCGATGAACGCCCCCTTCCCCGCCGACGTGCTGCCCACCGTGCTGGTGGTGGACGACGAGGTGCGCTCGCAGGACGCGATGCGCCGCACGCTGGACGAGGACTTCACCGTGTTCACCGCCAGCAGCGCCGACGAGGCGCGCGGCCTGCTCGAACGCCAGCCGGTGAGCGTGATCCTGTGCGACCAGCGCATGCCCGGCATGACCGGCGTGAGCTTCCTCAAGGAAGTGCGCGAGCGCTGGCCCGACGCGGTGCGCATGGTGATCTCGGGCTACACCGACAGCGAAGACATCATCGCCGGCATCAACGAGGCCGGCATCTACCAGTACATCCTCAAGCCCTGGGCGCCCGACCACCTGCTGGACTCGGTGCGCAACGCGGTCGAAGCGCAGGCCCTGCAGCGCCAGACCAGCCGGCTCGACCTGGAGCTGCGCACCAGCACCGGTGTGCTGCGCCAGCGCACCGCCACGCAGATCGACCGCGCGCGCGCCAGCTTCGGTTTCGACCGCCTGGTGCGCGCCCCCGGCAGCCCACTGGACGCCGTCTGCGCCATGGCGCAGCGCGTGGCGCGCTACGACCTCTCGGTGCTGGTGCTCGGCGAATCGGGCACCGGCAAGGAGCTGCTGGCGCGCGCGGTCCACTACGCCTCGCCGCGCCTGATCGGCCCCTTCGTGGTGGAGAACTGCGCCGCCATTCCCGACACGCTGCTGGAGTCCGAGCTGTTCGGCCACAAGCGCGGCGCCTTCACCGGCGCCTACGAAGACCACCCCGGCCTGTTCCAGCGCGCGCACGGGGGCACGGTGTTCCTCGACGAGATCGGCGAGACCTCGCCGGCCTTCCAGGTGAAGCTGCTGCGCGTGCTGCAGGAAGGCGAGGTGCGGCCCGTGGGCGGCGCGCGCCCGGTGCCGGTGGACGTGCGCGTGATCGCCGCCACCCACCGCGACCTGGAGCAGCGCGTGCGCGAAGGCCTGTTCCGCGAAGACCTGTACTACCGCCTCGCGGGCGTGAGCATCACCGTGCCGCCGCTGCGCGAGCGCGCGGCCGACATCGCGCCCATCGCCCGCCAGCTGCTGCAGGACGTGGCGCGCGAACTCGGCCACCCCGGCGCCACCCTGCCCGACGCGACGCTGGCCTGCCTGCTGGCCTACCCCTGGCCCGGCAACATCCGCGAGCTGCGCAACGAGATCGCGCGCGCGCTCGCGCTGCAGGACGGCAGCGCGCTCGAAGCCGCCGCGTTTTCGGCCCGCGTGCTGCAAGGCCATGGCCAGGGCGGCGACGACCTGCAGGCCGCCCTGCCCACCAGCGGCACCCTGGCCGAGCGGCTGGACGTGATCGAAGCCATGGTGCTGCGCGAGACGCTGCAGCGGCACCGCTGGAACAAGACCCGCGTGGCGCAGGAACTCGGCTTGTCCCGTGTCGGCCTGCGCGGCAAGATGCAGCGCCTCGGCCTGGAGAAATGACATGGCACTGAACGTCCTGTGGTTGCAATCCGGCGGCTGTGGCGGCTGCAGCATGTCGCTGCTGTGCGCGGACACGACCGACTTCCAGGGCCACCTGCGCGACGCGGGTGTGAACCTGCTGTGGCACCCCTCGCTCTCGATGGAGAGCGGCGACGAGCTGCTGGACCTGCTGGACGCGGTGCTCGATGGCCGCACGCGGCTCGATGCGCTGTGCGTGGAAGGCTCGCTGCTGCGCGGGCCCAACGGCACCGGCCGCTTCCACATGCTGGCCGGCACGCAGCTGCCGATGATCGAATGGGTGAAACGCCTGAGCGCGCGCGCGAAGCACGTGCTGGCCGTGGGCAGTTGCGCGGCCTGGGGCGGCATCACGGCGGGCGGCGACAACCCCACCGACGCCTGCGGCCTGCAGTACGAGGACGACGAAGCCGGCGGCCTGCTGGGCGCGGCCTTCCGCTCGGCCAGCGGCCTGCCGGTGATCAACATCGCGGGCTGCCCCACGCACCCGAGCTGGGTGATCGACACGCTGATGGCGCTGGCCGCCGACAGCTTCGGTGCCGGCGAGCTCGACCCGCTGAACCGCCCGCGCTTCTACGCCGACCAGCTGGTGCACCACGGCTGCACGCGCAACGAGTATTACGAGTTCAAGGCCAGCGCGGAAAAGCCGTCGGACCTGGGCTGCATGATGGAGCACATGGGCTGCAAGGGCACGCAGGTGCACGCCGACTGCAACACGCGGCTGTGGAACGGCGAGGGCTCGTGCACGCGCGGGGGTTATGCCTGCATCGCCTGCACCGAGCCCGGCTTCCAGGAGCCGGGCCACCCCTTCCACGAAACGCCCAAGCTCGCCGGCATCCCCATCGGCCTGCCCACCGACATGCCCAAGGCCTGGTTCGTCGCGCTGGCCTCGCTCTCCAAGAGCGCCACGCCCAAGCGCGTGAAGCACAACGCCGTGGCGGACCACCTGGTGGTGACGCCGGCCATCCGGAAGACCCGCCTCAAATGAGCCGTCTTCTGGTCGGTCCTTTCAACCGCGTCGAGGGTGATCTCGAAGTCCAACTCGACGTGCAAGGCGACCGCGTGGCCTCGGCCCAGGTCAACGCCACCATGTACCGAGGTTTCGAGCAGATCCTGCAGGGCAAGGCGCCGCACGACGCGCTGGTGTACGTGCCGCGCATCTGCGGCATCTGCTCGGTGTCGCAGTCGGTGGCTTCGGCGCGCGCGCTGGCCGCGCTCGGCGGCATCACCATGCCGGCCAACGGCCAGCACGCGAGCAACGTGATCCTGGCGACCGAGAACCTGGCCGACCACCTCACGCACTTCTACCTGTTCTTCATGCCGGACTTCACGCGCCCGGTGTACGCGGCCCACGCCTGGCACGCCGAGGCGGTGCGCCGCTTCGCGCCGAACCATGGCGAGCAGGTGCGCGCGGCCACCGCCGCGCGGCAACGCTGGCTCACGCTGCTGGGCACGCTGGGCGGCAAGTGGCCGCACACGCAGTCCATCGAGCCGGGCGGCTCCACGCGGCCGATCGACGCGGCCGAGCGCGTGCGCCTGCTCTCGCGCGTGCGCGAGTTCCGCGCCTTCCTGGAGCGCCAGCTGTTCGCCGCGCCGCTGGAGGCCGTGACCGCCATCGCCAGCGAAGACGCGCTGTGGGACTGGCACGCGCAGGACCCGCTGGGCGGCGACCTGCGCTTTTTCCTCACGCTGGTGCGCGACCTGCAACTGCAGACCCTGGGCCCCGGCCCGGGCCGTTACCTGAGCTACGGCGCCTACGCCCAGCCCGAGGGCGGCTTCGCCCTGCCCGGTGGCGTGTGGCGGGCCGACACCGCGCGGCTCGACGCGGTGGACGCGGCGGCCATCACCGAGGACGCCACGCACGCCTGGCTGGCCGACGGCGCCGGCCCGCTGCACCCGCTGGTGGGGCAGACGAAACCCGACCCCGACAAGGCGCGCGGCTACACCTGGAACAAGGCGCCGCGCCTGGCGGGCGAGGTGGTGGAGACCGGCGCGATCGCGCGCCAGATCGCGGCCGGCCATCCGCTGGTGCGCGACGCCGTGGCGCGGCACGGCGGCAACGTCTACACCCGCGTGCTGGCGCGCGTGCTCGAACTCGCGCGCGTGGTGCCGCTGATGGAGGACTGGCTGGGCGCGCTGCGGCCCACCGAGCCATTCTGCGTGCCCTCGGACCTGCCTGACGAGGGCAGCGGCATGGGCCTGTCGGAAGCGGCGCGCGGCAGCCTGGGCCACTGGGTCGTGGTGCGGCGCGGGCGCATCGCCAACTACCAGATCGTCGCGCCCACGAGCTGGAACTTCTCGCCGCGCGACGCCGCCGGCACGCCCGGTGCGCTGGAGCAGGCCCTGGTGAACGCGCCGGTGCGCGAGGGCGAGAAGACGCCGGTGGCCGTGCAGCACATCGTGCGCTCCTTCGACCCCTGCATGGTCTGCACGGTGCACTAGATGGCCACGAAAAAAGCGCGCGCCAAGAGTCCCTTGCCCACCGTGCCGATGGAAGGCGTGGACGAGTCCACCTGGATGGACGTGATCCAGAAGATGGACGAGGTCTACACCCGCCTGATCGATGACGAGGTGGAGCTGGAGAAGAAGAACACCGAGCTGGAGCAGTCGCAGCAGTTCATCTTCAGCGTGCTGACCTCGATGTCGGACGTTCTGGTGGTCTGCGACGCGAACGGGGTGATCGAACAGGCCAACGCGGCGCTGTGCGAGCTGACCGGCCGCCCCGAGGAACAACTCAGCGGCACGCCGCTGTACGCCTTGCTGGCCGACGACGCGAGCCGGGAGCTGGCGCGCGCGGCCATGGAGAAGGCCGACGCGCCACGCGCGGGCGAGGCGATCGAGCTCAACCTGCTGGACCGCCAGGGCCAGGCCGTGTCGGTGGACGCGAACTGCACGCCGCGCATCGGTGACAAGGGCCGGCGCGTGGGCACGGTGTGGGTGGGCCGGCCCACGGCCGAACTCAAGCGCGCGTACCACGAGATGCGCGCCGCGCACGAAGCCTTGAAGCGCACGCAGCAGCAACTGCTGCACTCCGAGAAGATGGCCTCGCTGGGCCAGCTGGTGGCGGGCGTGGCGCACGAGCTCAACAACCCGATCAGCTTCGTGCTCGGCAACGTGCACGCGCTCAGCAAGTACAGCGAGCGGCTGCGCACCTACCTGGCCGCGATGCACGCGCACGAGACCGAGGCGGTGCTGGACGATATGCGGCGCAAGCTGCGCATCGAGCACCTGCTGGCGGACCTGCCTTCGCTGATCGAGGGCACGCTGGAAGGCGCGCAGCGCACGGCCGACATCGTGCACGGGCTCAAGCGCTTCTCGGCCATGGACTCGGAAGAGCGCAAGCCGGTGAACCTGGTGGAGGTGATCGAACGCGCGATCCACTGGGTGCAGAAGGGCCGCTCGGCCCCGGTGGAGGTGCAGTGGCAGGCCGGCGAAACCTGCACCGTGATGGGCAGCGCGGGCCAGCTGCAGCAGGTGATGATGAACCTGCTGCAGAACGGCTTCGACGCCGTGGGCCAGCGCGAGGCGCCGCGCATCGTGGTGTCGCTGGAGCGCGCGGACGGCACCGTGCGCGTGACGCTGCGCGACAACGGCCCGGGCATCCCGCCCGAGCACCTGCTGCGCATCTTCGACCCCTTCTTCACCACCAAGCCGGTGGGCAAGGGCACCGGCCTGGGCCTGTCGATCAGCTACGGCATCGTGGAGCAGCACGGCGGTCGGCTGAGCGCGCGCAATGCCGAGGGCGGTGGCGCGGAGTTCGTGCTGGAGCTCCCTCAGGCATAAGCCTCGGCCATCGCGTCCAGCGGCACCGGTTTCATCTTGCCGGCCTGCCCTGCACTGCCAAACGCCTCGAAGCGCTCGCGGCACACGCCGCGTGCGGCCTTCTTCGCCGCCAGCAGCGCCTTGCGCGGGTCGAACTCGCTGCGCTCTTTGGCGAAGGTCTGGCGCATGGCGCCGGTCATGGCGAGGCGGATGTCGGTGTCGATGTTGACCTTGCGCACGCCGTTCTGGATGCCGCGCCGGATCTCTTCCACCGGCACGCCGTAGGTTTCCTTGATGTCGCCGCCGTGCTCGCGGATGATGGCCAACCACTCCTGCGGCACGCTGGAGCTGCCGTGCATCACCAGGTGGGTGTTGGGCACGCGGGCGTGGATGGCGGCGATGCGGTCGATGGCCAGGATGTCGCCGGTGGGCTGGCGCGTGAACTTGTAGGCGCCGTGGCTGGTGCCGATGGCGATGGCCAAGGCGTCCACGCCGGTGCGGCGCACGAAGTCTTCGGCCTGCTCGGGGTCGGTGAGCATCATGTCGTGCGTGAGCTTGCCGGCCGCACCCACGCCGTCTTCTTCGCCGGCCTCGCCGGTCTCCAGCGAACCGAGACAGCCGAGTTCACCTTCCACCGACACACCGACGGCGTGCGCGAGCTCGCAGACGCGGCGCGTCACCGCGAGGTTGTAGTCGTAGGTGGCGGGGGTCTTGCCGTCCTCGCGCAGCGAGCCGTCCATCATCACGCTGGTGAAACCGGAGCGGATGGATTGCATGCACACGGCCGGCGTGGCGCCGTGGTCCTGGTGCAGCACCACGGGCAGGTCGGGGTGGGCTTCCACCGCCGCCAGCACCATGTGGCGCAGGTAGGCCTCGCCCGCGTACTTGCGCGCGCCGG
>Ga0247823_10003486_pt1 | contig 12727 bp, 7 predicted proteins | sample 13C_PalmiticAcid_2_FD_192426 | JGI IMG/M metagenome (GOLD analysis project Ga0247823, IMG submission 192426) | Soil microbial communities from agricultural site in Penn Yan, New York, United States - 13C_PalmiticAcid_Day30 | ecosystem: Environmental > Terrestrial > Soil > Agricultural land...
GTCGCGGCCGCATCCAACTCCGCCGCCGAACGGACGCTGCCGACGCCGATGAGCAGGTCGTCGCGCCGCGACAGCGCCGTGATGATCGCCGACGCGCCCGGCGTCGTCAGCGTCACCTCGAGCACACTGATGCCGCCCGCCGCCGCCGCATCGGCGGCCGCAAGACACTCATCGGCGCCATGAAAACGCAGCACAGCAATCAGCCGCGCCCGCAAGATCTCCGCAAGCACCAGCTCGCTCGAAACAGCAAATGCCATAACCGCTTGTCTTGAAGTGCATCCACAATCACCCTAAGCTCCAGAATACTAATCGTAGCCAGATCCCCGTCCTAACGAAGCTGGCCCCGGGCGCCCTGATACGTGGCGAAGCCCGTCCCCTGGCTCCGCCTGTCCCCTGGCTCCGCCTGTCCCCTGGCGAAGCCTGTCCCTCTTGTCCTCAACACTCGACCCCCAGCAATTCCGGCGGTCGACGACTCTCACGTGACATCGATCGCTCGAATGAAGCTTGCTCCTCCGGCACTCCTCGCGCTGCTTCTGCTGACTGCGTCGGCCATCGCGCAGCCCCGCGTCTCGTATCACACGTCGCTCTTCGGAGCGCTCAATCCCGATCCCAACTCCGGCGGCCGGTACTCTGCGATCTGGGGCTACACAGCTCCGGACGGTCGCGAATATGCGCTCGTCGGCGGATACCGCGGCACGCACATCGTCGACATCACCGTGGCCCCGATCCGCGAGGTCGCCTTCATCGAGGGTCCGCATAACGGCTGGCGCGAGATGAAGACCTTCGGCACGCACGCCTACGTGGTGAGCGAGGGCGGAGCCGGACTGCAGATCATCGACCTATCGGAGCTTCCGACACGGGCGACGCTCGTCGTCTCCGACACGCGGTACTTCACGACCGGGCACACGATCTCGCAGGAGGGACGCTACGTCTACGTCCACGGCTCCGACGCTCAGGCCGGCGCCAACGGCGGCACGCTGATCTTCGACGTCGGCGCGAGCGCGACGGCGCCGCCGCTGGTGGGCACGTGGGCCGAGCGCTACGTGCACGATGCGACCATCCGCAACGATACGATGTGGGCGGCGGCCATCAACGACGGCCGGCTCGACGTCGTGTATCTCGGCGCCGACCGGAGGAATCCCCGCTTCGTCACCGACATCGTCTATCCCGGCGCCGGCACGCACAATGCGGACCTGACGACCGACGGCAGCTACGTCATGACGACCGATGAAGTCGGCTCGACTCGCAAGTCGCTGAAGGTCTGGGATGTCTCCGACATCGACAACATCCGCAAGGTCGCCGATTACACGCACAACGCCGAAGAGATCATTCACAACGTGCACACCAAGGGCGACCTTGCGGTCGTTTCGTGGTACACCGCCGGCACCCGCATTCTCGACATCTCCGATCCGACCGATCCGGTCGAGGTCGGATTCTACGACACGTTCCCGGGGGCGATGAACACGTACGCCGGCAACTGGGGAACCTATCCCTACTTCCCGAGCGGTAAGATCATCTCGAGCGACATGCAGACGGGACTGTACGTCTTCACGTTCGACGGCGCGCGTCGCGGCACGATCAGCGGCACCGTGCGCGATGCCGTCAGCGGGGAGCCGGTGCCCAACGCCGTCATCGAGATCCCCTCGCTCGGCCGACAGATCACTGCCGACGCCGAAGGACGCTATCGCCTGACCGCCGCGACCGACACGCTTGGCTTCCGCGCCTCCGCGACCGATCATTTCGCCGTGACCGGAAGCTTCGTGCTCACCGTCGCGGGCGCGACCGCCGACATCACGCTGCGGCCGGTGGTCTACGCCAACGTCACCGTCCGCGTGATCGACGCTGAGACCGGCGACGTCGTTCCGAGCTACTCGTGGCGCGCGCTCTCGCAGATCGGCGGCTCCGACAGCAGCGGAACGACCTCGACGCCGCTGACGTTCCGCGTGCCGACGGAGGGATCGTCCAGCATGCTGATCGGAGCCTGGGGCTATCGTTCGCAGACGATCACGATCGCGCCGACCGCGGGCACGCAGCTCGTGAGCCTTTTGCCCGGCTATGCCGACGACGCCGAGCTCGATCTCGGCTGGTCGATGGCTGCGCCCGGCGACGACGCGCAGGCCGGTCGCTGGGAGCTCGGCATTCCCATCGGGACGTTCTTCAACGGAACCTTCATCCAGCCGGAGCTCGACCATACCGGAGGTGTCGGATCGCGCGCGTTCATCACGGGTCTCACCGGCACCGAAGCAGGAATCGTCGGATCGAGCGACGTCGACAGCGGCCGCACGTCGCTGACGTCGCCGCCGATGGACCTGACCCGGTACCTGAATCCGACGCTCGCCGCGTGGTTCTGGTACTCGCGCGATCGCTACCCGCGCGGCGGCTCGACCAACGACACGCTTCTGGTCTCGCTCTCCGGAGACGACGGCGCCACCTGGCAGGTCGTCGACCGCATCCTCGGCACCGGCAACGAGTGGCGCCGCTACACCTATCGCGTCTCGCAGTACATGACGCCGACCGCCGCGATGCGCCTGCGTGTCGAGGCGTCGGACCTGCAGGAGCAGTCATGGGTCGAAGCGGGGCTCGATGACTTCGAGGTGATGGGGGAGAGGATCTCCGGCGCCGGCGACGAGCTCGCGACCGGTGGCGCCCGCGTGAGCGTTCGGCCGAATCCGGCCGGCACCGTCGCGACCATCGAGGTCTCGCTCGGCGCGCCGATCGCCGCCGGACGGCTCGAGCTCTACGACGGCCTCGGCCGTCGCATCGCTACGCTGCACGACGGCGCCTTCGCCGCAGGCACGTCGGCGTTCGCGCTCGACGCGTCGGCGCTGGCGCCCGGTCACTACACGTGGCGCCTTGCCGGCGCGACCGCCGTGCCGCTGAGCGGCACGATCGGCGTCGTACGGTAGCAGCGCATCGTCGAACTGAACGAGCACGGGGGACGCGGAATCATCCGCGTCCCCCGTGCTGTTTTCTTTGCGGACGGCAACGACGCCGTCGATGGCGTGAGCCTCGACCCTCGATCACCCGCGCGGCAGTCGCACGCGCAGGACCGTTCCCCGCGTCCCGAGCGCGGCGGCGGTCACCGACCCGCCGTGGGCTTCGACGATGCGTGCCGCCAATGCTGGACCGAGTCCGGTGCCGACGGCGATCTCGCCCTTGCGGCGGCGACCGCGGCGCAGCGACGCCGAGAGCTCCTCGAGCGCCTCGGGTGCGAGCGCGACGCCGTCGTCGCAGATCTCGATCAGCAGGTCGGCTCCGGCGGACGTCACGGTCACGGAGACTCCGGTGCCGGTGCGCGTTGCCGCGTCGGCGAGCAGCAGGCAGAGCGCGCGACGCATGCGGTTGTGCGCCAGCGGCCACCAGTCGAGTCCCGCATCGATCTCGACGCCCGCGCGGCCGGCGAGCCCGGCATCGGCGATCGCCTCGTCGACGAGGGCGGCGATCGGTACGTGGCTGCGGCTGACGGTGTGCTGTCGCGCCTCGATGCGTGCGATCTCCTGGAGATCGTCGAGCAGGCGGTGCATCTCGTCGGCGCTCGTGCGGATCGCCTCGATGAACTGTCGAGTCTCCTCGCTATCGAGCGTCTGCTCATGCAGTAGCAGATCGGTCAGCGAGAGAATCACCGTCAGCGGATTGCGCAGGTCGTGCGCCGCCGTGTCGAAGACCTCGAGCCGATCGGAGGCCGCGCTGTCGGCGGATGTCATCAGAAGTTCGGGCAACGTCTGTCGGTCTCCGTGAGTGGAACGAGTCGGTCGGATGCGAGAGGGATACGACGCGGAGCGCGGGCGGCTGTTTAACGCCGCGCACGAATGGTCTCAACCTTACGAAAAGAGGGGACGAGATGGAAATCTCGTCCCCTCCGAAGACCGATCGTCGACGCGACTAGTGGATCTCGAGGTAGCGCTCGAGCTCCCACTCGGAGACCGCGAGGCGATAGCTGTTCCACTCGGCCATCTTGGCCTTGTAGAAGCGCTCGAACGTGAACTCACCGAGCGCCTCACGGATGACGGTGTTCGCCTTGAGGGCCTCGAGGGCCTCCTGCAGCGTGCCTGCGACCGAGCCGATGCCGCGCTCGTGCAGCTCGTCGGGCGACATCTCGAACAGATCGTCCTCGACCGGATCGGGAGCCTTCATGCCCTTCTCGATGCCGTCGAGTCCGGCGGCCAGCAGGACGGCGAACGCGAGGTACGGGTTGGCGGCCGGATCGGGGCAGCGGATCTCGACGCGCACCGCCTTCTCGCGGCCCGGCGTGTAGCGCGGCACGCGGATGAGCACCGAGCGGTTGCGCTGGCCCCAGGCGACGTTGACCGGAGCCTCGTAGCCGACGACGAGTCGCTTGTAGCTGTTGACCGTCGGGTTGATGATCGCGTTGAGCGCCTTGACGTGATGCATCTGTCCGGCGATGAAGCTCAGCGCCGTCTCGCTCAGCGAGTAGTGCTTCGCATCGGCGTCGAACATGGCGTTGCGGCCGTCGGTCGTGAAGAGCGACTGGTGCACGTGCATGCCCGAGCCGTTGATGCCGGCGATCGGCTTCGGCATGAAGGTCGCGTGCAGGCCGTGAAGCTGCGCGACGGACTTGAGCGCGAAGCGCAGCGTGACCGATGCGTCGGCGCCCGTGAGCGCGTCGCAGTAGCGGAAGCCGATCTCGTGCTGGCCGACGGCGACCTCGTGGTGCAGCGCCTCGACGTCGATGCCGAAGGCCTGCAGGGCGAAGGCCATCTCCTGACGGATCTCGCTGGCGGCGTCGGTCGTCTGGTCGAAGTACCCGGCCTCATCGTGCGGGATCGGCGTGATGCCGCCGTTCTCGCGCTTGAACAGGAAGAACTCGAGCTCCGGACCGACATTGAAGGCGTAGCCGAGCTTGTTGGCGCGCTCGATCTGGCGCTTGAGGATGCCGCGGGGATCACCCTCGAACGGACGTCCGTCCGGCATGAACACGTCGCAGATGATGCGCGCGCGCGTTCCGGAGGTCGAGCCCGCCGTCCACGGGATCACCGCGAAGGTGCTGAGGTCGGGCTTCAGGAACATGTCGCTCTCGTGCACGCGGGTGAAGCCCTCGATCGACGAGCCGTCGAACCAGACGTTCTGGTCGATCGCGTCCTCGAGCTTCCAGACCGGAATCGTCACCGCCTTGAGCGTGCCGACGATGTCGGTGAACTGCAGGTTGACGAACTGCACGTCGTGCTCCTTCGCAAGCCTCAGTACGTCCTGCTTGGTCAGTCCCATTGCCGCAATCTCTCCCGGAGTGGGTGTGTGAATCGCCGGTCGGTCCTCGGCGGTCGTCGAGTCGTGCTGTGCCATGGCTCTACGGTTAGTGTGTGTGCTGAACGAGTTGCTACGTGCCGTCAGAATCGATTTCTCTACCTTGCCGCTCTTGCCGGACGTGTCTCCGCGACGACCGTCTCGGCATGGCGAAACGGGAGCGCGAGCGTCTCCTTGTGCGTCGAGAGGACGAGGTTCGTCCGCGTTCCGATGACGCCCGGCCAGCGCTGGATCTCGCCCAGCAGCGCCTCGAGCGTCGCAGTGTTCCGGGTCCGGATCTTCAGGATGTGCGAGCCCTCGCCCGTGATCGCGTGGCACTCCATCACCTCCTCGTGCTCGATCGCCAGCGCGAGAAAGCCGGGATAGTTCGTCGAGGAGTCGACGCGGACCATGATGAAGGCCGCGATGTCGAGCCCCAGGTGCCGCGGGTCGAGCTGCGCCCCGAAGCCGCTGATGACGCCCCGCTCCTCGAGCTTGCGTACGCGCTCGGCGACCGCCGGCGAGGAGAGCCCGACGAGCTCGGCCAGCGTCCCGAGATGGATCCGGCCCTGCGTCTGCAGCGTCCGGAGGATCTCCAGGTCGATCGCGTCGAGATCGGTCGAAAGGCGCATTGGCCTAAAATCCTTAAGTGATTGGGCCAACATACGAAAGAATCTTAGGCGACCTGCCAGCCCGGGCGCATTTTTACAGTTTTCCTGCCGGAAGGGCTCCGGCACCCATCACCAGCAGCGGCCCCGGCGGCCGCAGAGCCACATGATCGAGCGTTATACGCGCCCCGCGATGGGGGCGATCTGGAGCGACGAGAACAAGTACCGCATCTGGCTGGAGATCGAGACCCTCGCGGTCGAGGCGCAGGCCGAGCTCGGCGTCGTCCCGCAGGAGGCCGCGCGCGCCGTGCGCGAGCGCGGCAACTTCGATGTCGCCCGCGTCCTCGAGATCGAGGAGACGACCAAGCACGACGTCATCGCCTTCCTGACGAACGTCGCCGAATACGTCGGCGAGCCGTCGCGATACGTCCATCTCGGCATGACCTCCTCCGACGTGCTCGATACCTGCCTGGCCGTGCAGCTCAAGCAGGCTGGCGAGATGCTGCTGGCGGGACTGGAGTCGCTGCGCGACGTGCTCGCGCGGCGCGCGGTCGAGTTCAAGAACACGCTGATGATCGGTCGCTCGCACGGCATCCACGCCGAGCCGATCACGTTCGGCCTGAAGCTGGCGCTGTGGTACGAGGAGACGAAGCGCAACATCGAGCGGATGAAGCGCGCCAACGAGGTGATCGCCTACGGTCAGATCAGCGGAGCGGTGGGGACGTTCGAGCACCTGAGCCCGGAGGTCGAGGAGTACGTCTGCGAGCGGCTCGGCCTGAAGCCCGATCCGGTGACGACCCAGGTCGTGCAGCGCGATCGCCACGCCGAGTTCATGACGACGCTCGCGGTCGTCGCCGCGACGCTCGAGCAGTTCGCGACCGAGATCCGCCACCTTCAGCGCACCGAGGTGCTCGAGGCCGAGGAGTACTTCTCGGCCGGACAGAAGGGCAGCTCGGCGATGCCGCACAAGCGCAACCCGATCGTCTCCGAGCGCATCTGCGGCATGGCGCGCATCGTTCGCGCGAACGCCCTGGCCGCGCTCGAGAACGTCGCGCTGTGGCACGAGCGCGACATTAGCCATTCGTCGGTCGAGCGCGTGATCTGTCCGGACTCGACGATCGCCCTGGACTACATGCTCGAGAAGATGACGACCATGGTCGACCGCCTGATCGTCTATCCGGAGAACATGCTGAAGAACCTCGCGATCACCAGCGGCCTGCACTTCTCGCAGACGATTCTCCTGGAGCTCGCCAAGCAGGGGATCAGCCGCGAGGATGCCTACGCGATGGTGCAGCGCAACGCGATGGAGGTCTGGCGCACGCGCGAGAACTTCGCCGACGTCCTCAAGCGCGACGCCGCGCTGACCGCGGTCGTGCCGTCGGAGCGCATCGACGAGCTCTGCGATCTTCAGAAGTCGATCCGCAACGTCGACTACATCTTCAAGCGCGCCGGTCTCGAGGGCTGACCGCGCACGAGAGTGATCGCGCACGAGGGCGATCGATGGCCGCGCATGAGTGCGGGGCTATCGATCGCCGTCGGTTCCCTCCTGGACGTTCTCGCGCGCGTCCTGCAGGTCCTCCTGTTCCGGGCTCGGCCGCGGCTGGCCGCCGGCGTTCTCTGGCTCGAAGCTGAGCTCGATGAAAATGGGGAAGTGATCCGAGCCGATCGCCTCGAGACGCCGCATGCCGATCAGGCGGAAGTGGTTCGTGTGAAAGACGTGATCGAGCGGGTAGCGCAGCAGGAAGTACCCCGCGTGGTAGCTGTTGTACATGCCCCGCCCGATGCGCGGGTCGAGCATGCCGCTGATCTCCTGGAACAGCTCCGTCGTCTGCGACCACGCGACGTCGTTGAGATCGCCGGCGACGATCGCCGGGCGATTGCGCCCGCGCACCTCGCGCGCGACGAGGATGAGCTCGGCGTCGCGCTGATCGGAGTTGGAGCCCGGTATCGGCGGCCGAGGATGCAGGCAGTACAGGTCGATCGTCTCGCCCGACGGCAGCTCGACGCCGGCGCGGATCGAGGGGATCGAGTCTTCGACGAGATGCCGCACCTGCACATCGCTGAGACGCCGGCGTGACATGAGGATCATGCCGTAGGTGTTCGCGAGCGGCTCGCGCTCGACATACGGATACAGCGTCTCGAGAAACCGCAGTTGCTGCGCCCACCACTCATCGGTCTCCACCGCCAGGATCACATCCGGATTCGACGACCGCACGGCCGCGGCGAACGCCTCGACGTTGCGGTTGCGCATCAGCACGTTGCAGATCATCACGCTGATCGAGCGCTGCGGCGCGTAGCGCGTCGCGGGCAGTGACTGCTCGCGCGCAAGCGGTGTGTACGGGTAGATCTGCGTGAACTGGTAGAGCGCCGCGGCGACGAGCACCGCGGCCGTCGCGCGTGCGAAGCGGCTGCGCCGGTACACCAGCAACAGCGCGGCGGCGGCGGCAAGCGAGAAGAGCGCGGTCTGCAGCCTGGGAAATCCGATCGCTCGGATCCACCACTGCTTCGCCTCGAACAACGGCAGCAGCGTTGCGAACACGAGCAGCAGAACGACGGCCGCGAGGATCCACCCGAAGATGATTTTCATTCGCTAGAATTTGCTGAGATCACGCCCGAACAATCGTGCCTTGATCCAGTCGAAGAGCACGAGGACCTTGTTCTTGAGACTCACCAGGCGTGTCAGGTATGCCGAGCGCCAGAAGAAGTACGTCGTCTCGCCGCGCCAGTGCAGGTCGGCGCGCGGGATGTCGGCGAGCGCCTTGCTGCCGCCGACGTAGGCGAGCATGCCGAGGTTCCTGAAGCTGAACGCGACGGGCTGCTTTCCGTTGGCGATGCTGTTGAGAGCTCGCGCGAGGTACTTGCCCTGCTGCATCGCCGCCTGCGCCGTCTGCGGCAGCACCGCGCCGCCCGGCGTCGCGCAGTCGCCAACCGCGTAAATCCCGGGGTGCGATGGAACGCGCAGGTACTCGTCCGTGACGATCCGCCCGCGCTCCTTCGCGAACGGCAGACGCTCGACGAACGGCCGCGCGACGTTGCCGGTCGACCAGACGATCACCTCCGCATCGACGACCTCACCGGACTTCAACTTCAGGTAGCCCTCGCCGACCTCCTCGACCGGCGTCTCCAGTCGCAGCTCGATTCCCTGGCGGTCGAAGTGCGCGATCGTGTAGTCGCGAAGCTTCTGGTCGAAGGTCGTCAGGATCGTGTTCATCGCCTCGAAGAGCGTGATGCGGATGCTCCCGACGAGTTCGGGGTAGGACTTCACGAGGTCCTCCTCGAGCAGGTCGTGCAGCTCGGCGGCGAACTCGATGCCGGTCGGCCCGCCGCCGACGACGACGAAGTGCAGCAACTGCGCGCGGCGCTTCAGCGGGATGCCCGGGACGTCGGCGCGCTCGAGGCAGGAGATGATCCGCTCGCGGATCGTCCGGGCGTCGGAGAGCTCCTTGAGGAAGATCGCGTGCTCCTCGACGCCGGGGATGCCGAACGTGTTGTTGCCGGCTCCCACGGCGACGACGAGCGTGTCGTACGCGACGCTGAAGCGGGTCTCCGGATCGGGACTCTGGCAGACGACGACGCGCTCAGCGAGGTCGACCTCCATGGCCTCCCCCTGGATGAAGTCCACGTTCCTGCGCGCCTTGCGGATCGGCTCGATGATGCTGCGCAGCTCGACGGTGCCGACGGTGGTGCTCGGCAGCAGCGGCGTGAACAGGAAGTGGTTGCGGGGACTGACGACGGTGACCGCATAGGCCGCCGTGTCGATCTTCCCGAGCAGCATGAAGGCGGCGAAGCCGCTGCCGAGGATCACGAGTCGCTGTTGATCGGACATTCGAATTCAGGGTTTCTTGGAGGAAGATACCGAGGCGTCGGCAGGAATGCCCTCCGACGGGTCACGTGGGCACCGCCTCGTCGGCGCCGGACGCGAAACCGACGTGCGAAACTCATGTGTCAGGGGGCTTGCATTCCGACTGGAACTGGCTGAACTTCCCAGCTCGTGCTGCCATGAGGCTTCATCCCGCTCGAACCCACCCCACCCCACGAGCGGCGACCGCGCTGTGTCGCCGCGCATTGTTGTCGGATCAGTGAACACTCCCGGACTTCGCGTCGGGTGTCGCCAGCCGATGACTGACGACGAGATCCATCTGCCATCCTTGGAGGCTCACACCATGAGCGTTTCGATTCTGTTTGCTCGACGAACCTGTTGGTCTCTCTTCGCGCTCTTCCTCCTGCTGCTCGGCGCGCCGCAGCCTGCGGACGCCGCACTCTCGGCGTTCCAGTTCGCAACCGCTGCAACCTCGTGGTCGAGCATCTCCGGCACCGGTAGCCGACTGATGTCTCCGACGGTCGATGACGGCGCCGCCGCATCGACGAGCATCGGCTTCACGTTCAACCTCGACGGAACGAATTACACGAACTTCTCGGCCAGCTCGAATGGACTTCTCGGTCTGACGACGGGAACCGTCACGACCGCGTATTCTAACAGCATGCCGACGAGCTACGGCTACCCGATCATCACGCCGCTGTGGGACGACCTCTATCTGAGTGCGACCAGCCACGGCATCTGGTACCAGGTCACCGGCAGTGCGCCGAACCGCGTGCTGACGGTCGAATGGAACGTTCGGCACATCTCGAGCACGGGATCGAACTACGAGTTCCAGGTCAAGCTCTACGAGGGCTCGAACCAGGTGGACTTCGTCTACGGACCGAGCACGCCCTACACGTCGCAGTCCGCCTCGGTCGGCATGTCGATCAACACCGGCAACTTCGCGTCGGTGACCTTCGGCTCGCCGTCGAGCGTCAGCTACTCCTCGGCGAACAACAACAACAACACGTTCCCGTCGTCGGGCGTCGTCCTCCGGTGGACCCTCTGCCAGGGCAACATCGCGCTCGCCGGCAGCACGGCCGAAGGCGGCACAGCGGGCATGGCCAGCGGTGACACGCTGCTGTCGACCAAGTCGCTGACGATGGGCTCGACGACGACGTATCGTCCGTTCACGGCCACCGTCGGCGCGACGCCGTGCGCTCCGCTGACGTACCAGTTTTCGATCACCGGACCCGCGGCCGCAGACTACCAGATCTCGCCGACGAGCGGTCCGCTGTCGGCGAACTCGTCGGTCACGCCGGTGATCACGTTCACGCCGCGAGCCGACGGGCCGCGTCATGCGACGTTGACCGTCACCGACAACTATGGTCTGAACCGGACCTATCCGCTCAAGGCGACCGGTGTTCGACGCATCGCGTTCGACGGCAACATCGCGCAGGGAGGCACCGCGGCGATGGCCAGCGGTGATACGCTGCTGCAGGGACTGGGCACCGCCCGACTCGGCACGATCACGTTCACGCCGCTGACGCTGCGGAACTTCTCGACCGACCTTGCCGCGACGCCGGCGACCGCGACGTACGCGATCAACGACCCGACCGGACAGTACACGATCGCCCCGCCGACGGCGACGATCGGCTCCGGCCAGACGAACACGCCGGTGATCACGTTCAGGCCGACCGGCGTCGGACCGCAGTACGCCCAGATGACGGTCTCCGTCGACAACGAGACGCGGGTGTACGTCCTGGCGGCCATCTCGGCCGCGCCGCAGATGACGGTCACCTCCGGCGGACTCGATCTCGGCGGCACCGTCGTGCTGCACCGCGAGACCGCGTGCGCGGGTGAGCAGGTCCTGACGATGCCGATCGAGATCCGCAACGTCGGACTCGTCCCGACGACGATCCGCAACGCCGCGGTGTACCTCGTCGACTCGCTCAGCACCATCGACCTCGCGGTCCGGCCGCTGCAGCGTGATGCCTTCGGCCGCCTGGTCGTCGATCCGACGTACCAGATCGCGTCGTCGCCCGGTGGCGCTCCGCTCAATCGCGCCATCGACCAGTCCTGGCCGCTGACGCTGCTGCCGGGTCAGTCGCGGACGCTGTACCTCAACTTCGTCGGACCGATGCCGGGCAACCGCCCGTCGCGCGTGTTCCTGTGGACCGACGGCGAGAACTTCGCCTTCGCCGATACCAACGGCGCGGTTCAGACCGGCGTGTTGAGCTTCCTCGCGCGGCCGAACGTGATCGGCGGAACCCTCGCCGGCACGATCGACAACAAGCCGCTCAAGCCGGTGGTCTTCGGCGAGGTGAAGATCGGCGACACTGCCTATAGCTCCATCGTCGTCGCCAATGCCGGCCTGTGTGATCTCCGGATCTCGCGCGCCGACCTGCGCTTCATCACCGGCGACGTCAACGAGTTCCGCGTCGTGCGCGCGTTCGCCGGAGCGCGGATCGATCCGATCACCGACGACTACATCGTGCCGGCGCAGTCGACCGACACCATCGTCGTGAGCTTCATCCCCGGAGGAAGGGGAGGACGGCGCGCAACGCTGCTGATGAAGACCAACGACTCGACGCTCTATCTGCAGGGTCTCAGCGAGCGAGGCGTGCAGCGCCTCGACGTCTTCGGCACCGGCACGACCGACCTGGTCGGACGTGACCTGTACCTCGGATCGGTCGTCGTCGGACGCACGGTCAGCGGTGTCGTCGAGTTCAGCAATCCGAACCTGATCGCGATCGACGTCGATGCGATCGAGATCATCGGACCCGACGCCGCCGACTTCACGATGGACCCGGCGCGTCCGTGGCCGGCGTTGCCGGTGCAGGTCGGAAGCAACGGCTCGATCCAGCTCGGCGTGCTCTTCACCGCGCAGGGACTGCAGGGACGTCGTGAGGCAACCATCGTGCTGTCGGCCAGTGGCCGTCGCCTCGGTGCTGCCCGACTGACGGCCGTCGCCGGCAACGTGGAGATCGTCGTGTCGCCGCTGTCGCTCTTCGACGACGTCACCGTGTCGGCCGGTCAGACCGTCCGCCGCACCGTCGATCGTCGGCGGCTGCAGGAT
>Ga0247823_10003487_pt1 | contig 12723 bp, 9 predicted proteins | sample 13C_PalmiticAcid_2_FD_192426 | JGI IMG/M metagenome (GOLD analysis project Ga0247823, IMG submission 192426) | Soil microbial communities from agricultural site in Penn Yan, New York, United States - 13C_PalmiticAcid_Day30 | ecosystem: Environmental > Terrestrial > Soil > Agricultural land...
GCGCGCGGGGATGCTGAGCTTGCCATCGGTGCTCGCGACCCGGTCCGAAGTGCTTTCGAGAACGAGGTCGACCGAGAAGTCGGGCGCGAACGCTGGCCGGTAGTCGAGCACGGCGTTCGTGAGCCGGCCGAAGCTGGCGACCGGCTTCCGGCCGACGAGCCCGCTCTCGACGGCGTCGCCCGACAGCGTTGCGTCGATCAGCGCGGTCCCGACGATGGCGGTCAGGCCCGGCGCGATCCTGCCGGAGAAGGAGAATTCCGCGCCGCGATGGCGCACGTCGCCGAGCGGGCGGAAGACGCGCGCCGTGTCGATCGAGTAGAAGGGCTTGGCCACTTCGAAGATGCCGGCGACCAATCTGATATCGGGCGTGATCGACCAGCGGACGCCACCATCGATCTGACGCGTGCGGATCGCCGGCGGCGCGGTATCGCGGTTAACCGCGACACCAGGGGCGACCGGGCTTTCTTCAAGACCCTGCGTATAGCCGGCGTAGAAGGCCAGCGACGGGGATGCGTGGGCGGCAGCCGTGGCATTGAACAGCAGCGGATCGTCGGCACTGCGGATGTCCGGCGCGTTGGGGTCGATCACATGCTTGCGATAGCGGGTCTTTTGCAGGCCAAGGCTGATTTCGCCGACACCCTTCCAGCGTCCTTCATAGGCGACGCCCGCGGTCCACTGGCGAACCGTATCGCGGGTCTGAACCCCGAATGCTGACACGGGTTCGGGGAAAGCGATCGGGTCCTCAAGCCGGTGGTTGCCGATGACGATTGAGCGGTCGCCGCCATAGCGGCGCACGCGGTCGCGGCCTTTCAGCGAGAGGTGGACGGTGTGAAGCCGCGGTCCGTCCGCAATGCGGCGCGAGAGACGGACTTCACCGCTGGTCGAGGCCGACCGGCGCCCCGGGGTCGCAATCACCACTTCATCGGCCGTGGTGTCGGGCCGGATGTTGAGAAAGAGCTGGGTATGCGAGCGGTCGAGGTTGAGCAGCGAGCGGAACAGCCCGCCCTTCAGCGTCCAGTCGCCCATGACCGCCGATGCGACGACGCCGGTGTTGACCATCTCCCCCGCATTGGTCGCCCATTTCTGGCCGAGCCGCTTCACACGCTCGATCTGCGGCGGCAGATGGTTACCGGCCGTCAGGAACAGCGGGGCATTCTCCTCGTCGGAGATGCCGGTGCGGCTCCAGAACGGGGTGAGGGTGATGCCGTCGACGGGCTGCCAGCGCGCGAGCAGTCCGGCGGTCTGATAGTTGGCAGAGCCGCCCGTGTGGTTCTTGTCGGCGATCAGTCCGAAACCGCCCCCGACAGCGAGGCGCCCGGAAATCGGCAGTTGCACATCAGCCTCGACCGCCGCTGAGCCGAGAGGGCCGAACCGCCCGCTGACGCTGACCAATGCCTTATCGCCGGGCAGCCGCAGCCCATAGTCCGCGATCCCGGTGGGTGAGGGAAAGGGATAGCTTTGCGCGGAGAGGCCCACGCGCATCTGCAGGGCCCCGATCAACCGTTCGGTGAATCCGCCCTGCTGATCGATATAGAGACCGTCGAGGCGAATATTCCCCGCTTCGGCGGCCGAGAAGCCGCGCACGTAATTGGGGTTGTAGATGCCGATCTTTTCGCCGCCGATCGAGGTGCCGAACGCGTCCTCGGCGCTGGTCGTGGCGTTTTCGTCGGCGCGTTGGGCAAAGGCGGCGGCCGGCATGAGGACCAGCGCCATAGCGAGCGGGGTGAGGGCGCGCATCACTTCACCGCCTTCATGCGCTGCTGGACCGCTTCCCAGTCGACCATGAACATCGCCGCGGCGAGGCGTGCGAAGGGGCGGTCCGGACTCAGCCGGTCGCCCCGAAGCTCGTCATTCTCGTGCGAATAGCTCGAGACGTGGACGAGCAGCGGGTGCACGCCGGCCGAACCCGGCTGATACCAGCTGCGGTCGTTCTGCAATTGCAGGGCGAGCGGGCGCGGTCCCCACGCATATTCCGAATTGGGATCATAGTCGGGCAGTTGGTCCGCGACATAGAGGCCATAGGCCCCGCCGGTACGGACCTGAAGGCTGCGGCCCCGCACACCTTCGGCCTGCACCTGACGGCGCGCCATCATGTCGTAGGGGTTGAGGAAGACGCTGAGAACGGGGCCTTCTTCGGACGGCGTCAGGTAACGGCCGTCGCGCTGCACCGTGTCCGCTTTGCCTTCGAGCACGCTCTTTGCCCTGATCGTGAAGGTGGCGGCGACCAGCCGCACGCCATCGAGCGTCGGAACGACCGAGATGTTGATGTCGGCGTGCAGGCTAGTCCCGCGGACGTCGCGCAGCGACGGCTGCTGCATCAGCGCGTCGAAGGCGATCATCGCGCGGCGGCGGAGCAGGTCGAGTTCGGCGACGGGGATCGGTGCGAGATTACGCGGCTGGTGGACATGAATGTCGGGCGCCTTCGAGTACCAGCCCGGCAGGCCGGGACCGGGATCGGGCTGATCGGCGGTCCAGCGTTGCATCAGTTTCTTGGGCGCGCGGCTGTCGCCTGGAGCCGCCATCGCCGCCGGGGTGATGACGGGCGACGCTGCAAAAAGACTGAACATGGCAAGCCTCAATAAGGGGTGGTTCATGGTGCGGGCTTTCTGAAAGCGGCGGAGAGCGCGGACGGCGATCAACCGGGCACGCCGAGCGCGCCGCCGATGATCCCGCGCAGCAGGCCACGCTTCTTCTTCGGCTTCACGTCCTCCGCAGGCGCATCGCCGTCGTCCTCACCGTCACCGTCACCGCTCATCAGTTTGGAGAAGTCGACGCCGAGCATGCTCATATGCGTGGCTTTGGTGCGCAGCTTGACGGCCCAGCCGGCAGGCGCCTCGCGTGGCGCGCCGTAATTGGCCTCCGGGCCGTAGGCAGTCATCATCAGCATCGATGAGGAGGCCGCCTTGGCAACCGCCGCCGGGACCGCGCATTCGGTGGCCTCCGGGCCGAGCAGGATGCGTTGCTGGACGAGCCGCGCGATGTCTCCCTGTTCGAGATAGTCGGGAAGCGCCATGCCCGCCATGCGCACCGCGCTCGACGTCCACATGACGATCGTGCCGTCCTCGCGTGCACCGGTGACTGTCAGGATGTAGCCACGCGCATTGGCAAGCACGGGCCAGCTGATCTTGACCGCGCCCGACGGCAGGTTGGCGTTGCGCGGCGCGAGCGGCGCGAGGAAATCGTTGGCGGGCGCCACCGCGAAGCGCATCTCGGGCGAGTAATTGCCCTGAACGACATGGTCGCCGGTAAGCGACCCGGCGCGCGGGACGCGTGCGCCCTTCCGTCCGTTGGGCCATTCACCATAGGTCGCATGGCGGTCAGCCGATGGAGGCGTCATCGCGCGCACGTTGGGAGCCGCGCCGAACGGCGACGCCGCACCCGGCCTCATTGTCGCGAAATCGATCACGAACGGTTGACCGGCGCCAGCGCTCTCGCCGCAGCCCCAATAGATTTCCATCTTCCCCTTGGGCTGTTGCGACGTGCCCGGCTGATAGTTGGTTCTGCCATCGCCCTTGGGCGTCACGCCCGCCGGGGTGATCAGCGGCAGGCGCTCGCCCGCTTGCAGCGTCTGCGGCGGAAGGTGCGCGGCGCTCGGCGCGGGAGCGCGGCGCGCCGAACCCAGCTGAAGCACCAAATTCTTCTCGACGCCCATGGGCTGGCCGGTCGCCATGCCGGAGACGGTTTCGGCGGAGAGCCAGTAGACGGCTTCAACCTTGGGCTTGGGCGCCTGTTGAGCGATGGCCGCGGTCGCGGCGATGGCGAGCGCGCTGAGTGCAGCGCCGCGGATCAGGATGTTCTTCATGTGTGAGTTCGCTTTCGAGTTAGGATTGCGGGGTCGCGGCGCGCGGCGCCGTCGGCGGAGAGACGTGCAGACGCAGTCCGGGATGATCGATGACGAGGCGCCGGTCGGCGAACATGTCGATCCCCAGGATCACCGCCGGTTGCTCGGCCCCGAAACCGAGCACCTTGAACACCGACAGATCGGCGATCCGTATTTTTGGGGCCTCGACCTCGGCCTCCCCGATCGTCAGTGTGGTCAACCGCGTCTCGACGCTCGCGGTCGCGTGGTTGGTCGCGCCTTTGATGTCCGACACTTTGGCGAGGCCGGGGCTGTCGGGTGTCAGACCGATCGCCTTTGCTCCGGCCCAGTTGACGATCGTTCCGCGTGCGCCGGTATCGAGCACGGCGGGCATTTCGATGCCGTTGATGCGGATCGTCAGGCGCGGCGCGCGTTGGGCATCGAGGGTGAAGGGAGCCGAGGCCGAAAGCCCGTCGAGCATCCCGGCTTCGACCTTCGGCGTCATACGCCAGTTGCGGCCGGGCAGGTCCATCTCGACCGCGAAGTCGGCGATGATGTCGGCGCCCAATATGCCGTCGATGCCGAGGCGATCGGTCGGCCCGGGCGGAAGCAGCAGAAGCTCGGGCGAGCGGAACACATGACCGGCGATCTGCAACTGGCCGACGACCGTCGTTTCGACATGGGTCCGGCCTGATGCGCCGTCGAGCGGCGCGCCGGAGTCCTTGACGACCAGACCGGGCATCGCGGCCCGCAGCTTCGGCATGATCGTAGTGCTGCTCGCGGCGGTATCGATGACGAAGCGTTTCGGCGCGGAGCCGTCGATGCTCACCTGAACGACGGGGTGACCCGATGGAAGTATTTCGAGCGGCTCTGCCGCCGGGAGCGGAGAGGAAGAGCGATTTCCCGGCTTGGCGGTCGCCGTTTGCGTGCCGGCAATGACGAGCGCACCAAGCAGGCAGTACGCGACCAGGCTGTGACGGTATCCGGCATGCGCCATGGCGGTTCTCCTGGCGGCGGGTTGCCGCGAGATGTCCCGGCTATGACTGACTTGCGCGTGCATTCCACGCGTCAGCGACGAAGCCCGATGTCCGTTCGTCGGGGCCAAATTTCTCGCGACGAAGACTGACCTGAACGCGACGAGGCAGGACGTCAGCGGACCGCGCTTCCTCTATGCTCGCTGCACATTACGCAATGGAACCGGAATGCAGTCGAAGCTTAAACATCGTCGGACCTTGCGCGCGTCTGGCGATGCGCGCTGCCCGCCGCGGTGGTTGCCATGATCAGGGCGAACGGGCTGATGCGCGAGCGCGGATTGGAGCGGACAGCGGCGCGCGAGGCGACAAGCCGGGCCGAAGCCGCAGCGAGCGCGGCCAGCCTCGCCGCGTTGCGCTATCAGCTCAATCCGCACTTCCTGTTCAACACGCTCAACGCCATTTCGTCGCTGATCGTCCTCAAGGATTATGGCGCAGCCGATGCGATGCTGGCCAGGCTATCCGATTTCTTGCGTGCCACGCTATCGTCCGAGCCTGGCGCACTGCTGCCGCTGGAGGACGAGCTCGCGACGCTGCGGCATTATCTGGAGATCGAGAGTGTCCGGTTCGGTGAGCGGCTCGAGGTTCAATTTACCTGGCCGCCGGAACTCGCCGACGTGCTTGTACCGCGCTTCCTGCTGCAGCCGCTGATCGAGAATGCGATCAAATACGCGCTTGCTCCGTCGGCGACACCGGTGAAGATCAGCGTCGAGGCCTCAGCCGATGGTGACACGCTCATGGTCGCGGTCGAGGACGACGGGATGGGGCTGGAAAAGGACGCCAGGCCCGGTACTGGCGCAGGTATCGCCAACGTCCGCCAGCGGCTTGAAACTCTCTATGGCGCCGCCGGCAGCCTCGACACGCCGAAGCGCGACCGCGGTTTTCTGGCGATCGTGCGCTTGCCGCTCGCGCGGGGTAACGCAGAGTAAGCGGGCCTGACGAATCGCTGGCTGGCGGAGAACCGTCGCCGATGGATTGGTCGCGCTATAGGCAGGGCTTGTCGCAGAGACGCAGGCCAGATCGCACGACCAGCCGGGTTCGACGAAGGGGCGATGCGAGGCGGCCCCTCGGAGGGCAGTCCGTTCCTTGCGGCCTCAGGCCGTGAGGCGAGAGGACCGACAGATCCGGCAAATCCCCCGCGGATTAAGGGACACTCGCCTCCAACGTTCAAGCAGTTGGAGACATAGCATGCGTAAACTCCCGTTCCTCGCCGCCGCGATTGCCCTGAGCCTGCCGGTGCCCGCGCTGGCGCAGGCCGAGGTGAAGCCTGAAGCACGGGGCAAGGCCGAGGCGAAGCCCGAGGCGCGCGGCAAGGCCGAAGCCAAGCCGGAAGCACGCGGCAAGGCAGAAGCCAAGCCGGAAGCGCGCAGTGCCAAGGCGGAGGCCAAGCCCGAGGCCTGATCGGCTTCGCACAGCCGAATGCCGGCGGTTAACGCCGCCGGCATTCCCGGCCGCCCGCGAACTGGCGGCTTTGTCGTTCCGTGGCGGATGCCGGCGGGACGCTTCCGCCGTTGCAGGCTTTGGAGGATCTGGATGATCGTTTTGCGCACCTTGCCGGCCATCGCGGCCGGATTGATGCTGTCAGGCGCGGCGGCGCCGGTCGCGACCGCGGTGTCCGCGGCGGCTGCGCGCTGCACCGGCGGATGGACCGGGTCGGTCCAGTATACGCGCTCGCAGTCCAACAGCGATACGAAGACCGAGACACGCGTCTCCGGCAACGGCACGGAAACGACGAACTGGTCGATGACCTACGATTATGCCGCGCAGGTCGCGGTCCGCGCGACGCCGGACCCCGATGTCAGCATGGGTCGCGCGAACATCAACCTCAGCTCAATCTCGACCGAGAGCAAATCCGCTCAGGACCGTTATATCTGCCCGCATGAGCGGACGCCGCGGTCGATGTCCGGCAGCTTCGTCACGCAAAGCCGAACCAGGGCGAGCGGCAGCGGACTCGATACCGATGTCGATATCTCCCTGGATTCGGATGGCACCTACACGGTCGGTGTCCTTCTGCCGGAGATCAAGGGCACCGTCTCGGGATCGAACTCGTCGAGCTTCAGCGGTCAGTGCACCCCCAAGCAGGGCGTGAGCGACAGCATCGCCGACATGCCGACGACGATCGGCGGCGTGCGCTTCGCGAGTAGCGGCGAGCATCGGGTCAACCCGTCCACCCCCGACAAGCTGGCGGGCAGCCATTCGGTCTCCGCTCATGGCGTTACCGAGACGCTGCGCTGGAGCCTGAGCCGGTGCGGCGGCGCGCTGCGCCTGGTCGACGTCAAATTCGAGCATATGCGCTTCCCCAATTGGGGCGAATGGGCGGAAATCAACGAAACGACCGGAACGGTCGACGGCAATCTGGTTCAGATGACCGCGATCGTCGCGAACGACAGCCCCGAAGAGAAGATGGCGACGGTCAAGTTCCGCGACACCTACAAGGGCGACAAATCGGACGGGACGCGCCCCGACGGGCTGCTTGAGGAGCTGACCGTCACCGTGCCCGCCGGCGAGGAGCGCGAGGTCACCTTCGAATGGGATAGCTCGGGCTATGCCTGGTACGATGACGGCCGCCCGCGGATGACCCAGCGGATCAAGGCCGAGGTGGTGGAATCGGGCAAGAAGGTCGATGAGACGACCCGGAACCTGAAGGTCGCGCCCAAGCCCGTCGTGCTGGTCCATGGCCTGTGGTCGAACTGGACGGCGTGGGAGACCTGGCAGAACATCCTGACCACCGGCCACAGCTATGACTGGAAGGCGTTCCCGGTGGGCGAGAAGCCCGAGCATGGCAAGATGAGCACCGGCGAGTTCGTCACCAATCTCGGCCCGACGAACACGATCGCCGAAAATGCCAGCGAGCTGCGCAGCTACATCAACTATGCGCAGAAGGACCGCAACGCCTGGCACATCGATATCGTCGCGCATTCGATGGGCGGGTTGATCAGCCGCCGCTACATCCATGCGGTGATGCCGGTCTATCCCGACGGCAAGCCGCAGGTGTCGCACCTCGTCATGCTCGGCACGCCCAACATGGGCAGCCGCTGCGCCGACCTGATCAGCGTGCCGCTGGAGGCGACCGACCGGACGATGAACGCGATGCGCGAATTGCGGCCGAGCGTGGTGGCGCAGTTCAATGCCGAGCATGTCAACCGGAAGGGCGTCGAGTTCTCGATCCTGGCCGGCAACACGCTGCCCGCCGTCTGCTACATGTACGACCGCAATGACGGCGTGGTCACCGTGCCTTCGGCGCATTGGGCGATCGAGGACAAGGCGCAGCAGGACGTGCTGCACACCAACATGGCGACCCCGGAGATCTTCTCGAGCTTCGTCAAACCGCGCATCGCGCTCGGGCCGGGCAAGCAGAAGAAGGCGGCGAGCTCCGAAACCGGCAGGCTCGGGCGTGGCGGCGGATCGCCTGCGCGACGCGTGATGATCATGGGGGTCGAAGGGCCAAGCGCTTCGGATACCGCCGAACCCGATTTCTCGACCATCGTGAAACTCGCGCCCGGCCAGACCGCCAATGTGCCGATCCCGGTCGATGAGGTGGCGAATTTCGGCATGACCTTCGTCGCCGCCGGCACCGTGTCCGCGACGCTGATCGACGACAAGGGCGCGGTCGCGGGCACCAACCGCGCCGGCACGCCCGAAGCCGGCCAGTTCTTCCGGTCCTTCTTCATCGATCGTCCGGTCACCAAGGGAAGCTGGACCCTGAAGCTGGAAAACACCGGCGACACGGAACGGGAGGTCGTGCTGTCGACTTGGTCGAGCGCCAGATGACGAAGCGCCGCCGCCGCCCTGCCGGGGCGGCGGCGGTCGTGTTCTCACCACAATCCGGCGTCAAATTCGTGCCGGCGCCTCCCGGCGCTTGACGGCGGCCCGCGCACGCGCATTCGGTATTCGAATGGAATTCAAATGCGCGGATTGAGCAGAGCGTCGCGCCGGGCGCTGACTATCCTCTTCATGCTGGCAATCGGGGCGGCCGTCTTCGCCGCGATCCGCTTCGCCATTCCGCAGGTCTCGCCCGGCGAAAAGGGGCACGCGGTTGCGATCGAAGCGCTGCGGGAGACGGTCAACGCGCCACCGGCGAAGGTCGACTACGCCCGCCTGGAGACCCGGATCGCAAAGCTCATGCAAATGCCGGACATGGTTGGGCTCGCGGTCGGTACGATCGAGGGCGGGCGGGTCCGCTTCGTGAAGGGATACGGGGAAACGCTGGCCCATACCGGCGCGCCGGTGACGCCGGATACGGTATTCCGGTGGGCGTCGGTGTCTAAGGGTGTCGCCTCAGCGCTGATGGCCAAGCTCGTCGAGGACGGGAAATTGTCGTTCGATACGCCGGTGGCATCATTGAACACCACGCTCACGCTTCCGGGTGACGCGCGCCGGGTAACGGTGGCGGATATTCTCTCGCACCGCGTCGGCCTTGTCCGCAACGCGTGGGATACCCGGCTCGAATCCGGTGAGGATCCGAAGCGGCTTCGGGCCGCCCTCGGCCAATTGCCTTCGGATTGCCCGCCCGGAACCTGCTACGCGTACCAGAATATCGTGTTCGACACCGCGGCCGAGATCGTGGAGCAGATGACCGGCGAGGACTATGCCGGCGTCGCGCGTAAGCGCCTGTTCGAGCCGCTGGGAATGACCGAGACCAGTATCGGCCGGGCGGGGCTTCAGGGTGCGGGCAGCTGGGCCCAGCCGCACCACAAGGGTAAGGTGCCCGTTGCCGTCAACGACAATTACTATCGCGTGCCCGCCGCTGGCGGCGTCAATTCCTCGATCCGCGACCTGCTGCGCTGGATGCTGGCGCAGATGGGCAACGCGCCCGGCGTGCTGTCACCAGCCGCTCTGGAGACGATGCACCGGCCAAGGGTATCGACCCCGCCGCACGGGCGGCCCGGTCCGATGGATCGGGCGTTGACGCATGCCGCTTACGGACTCGGCTGGCGCAGCTTCACCTATGCCGGTCATGCCCTGATCGGTCACCGCGGTTCGGTGGACGGCTACGCCTCGCTCGTCCTGTTCGATCCGGCGGACAAGAGCGGCATCGTCATGCTGTGGAACAGCAACTACGCCAAGCCGGCCCGCTTGCAGCTCGAGTTTTTCGATCTGCTCTACGGTCTGCCGTTCACCGACTGGCTCGAGCTGACCGAGCAGTCGCGGCCAGCAGACCCCGGCCGGGCCGGCGTTGCGGCGGATCATTCGAAAGCGAATTGATCCGCCGAAGACGGGGTTATCGCGTGAACACCCGGTGTGAGGTGCAATTGTCCTCGACCAGATCCCAGTCGATATCGATGCCGAGGCCCGGACTCTCGGGCGCATGAATATTGCCGTCGGCGTCCATCAGGTCGCGCAGGCTCTGCTTCATCGGCAGCTGGAACGTGTCCTCGGGCACGAACAGCTCGAAATATTCCGAGTTGCGCACCGCGCAGGCGACATGGATGTTGGCGACGTCCATCGGCCCCATCGTCGTGGTGTGCAACTCGCAATTCATGCCATGCGCCTCGGCGAGGTGGCAGACCTTGAGCGTGCCCGTGATCCCGCCCTTCCACGACACGTCGGCGCGGACCATGTCGAGCGCGTCGGCCTTGATCGCCTGCGCCACGCCCCATGGGCCGCCGCGCGTCGTCTCCGTGCCCACGATCGGGATGTCCACCGCGGCGCTGAGCTTGGCATATTTATCGAGCTCGTAATCGCGGAACGGCTCCTCGAACCAGTAGTAGTTCAGCTGTTCCAGGTGCCGCGCGACCTTGATCGCCTCGTGCAGCGAATATTCGGCGACAGGATCGGTCATCAGGATCATGTCGGGGCCGACCGCGTCGCGCACCGCCTGATGGATCTCCATGTCGAGCGCGCTCGGCCCGCACGGATGAACCTTGTACGCCTTGAACCCGCGTTCCTTATAGGCCAGCGCCTCGCGCACATAGGCGTCGATATCGGGCAGCCACAGGCTGCTGGCATAGACCGGGAGGCTGGTGCGGTAGCTGCCCAGATACTGATGCAGCGGCAGTTCCGCGGTGCGCGCGGCGGCGTCCCACAGCGCGACGTCGATCGGGCCGGGCAGGAACACCGGAAAGAAGGCGCCGTGGCGGTCGATGTTCCAGAAATCCTGCCAGATGCGCTCGCGGTCGTGGATGCTGCGGCCCATGATGACCGGTGCGATCACGTCGGAAAGATACGCGTCGGTCACCGCCGCCGAGCGCGCCGCCCAGAAGGTCGCGATCCCCTCTATCCCGTCGGAGGTGGTGATGCGCCCGACCCCATAGGCCCATGGCATCGGCGCCGCGCCCTCGCGATCCTCGTCGAACAGCCCCTTGGGGCGCTTGCACATCCAGGTCTCGAACTTCTCGATGCGCATCGCGCCGCTCTCTCCATGTAGTTCAAACTTGTCTTACAGGATAGGCGACGGCGATGCGCGTGGCAAGGTCAAGTCACCGGTTCGCCAGCGACGATCGGGGCGAGAATCTTGATCAGCGCGTCGTCGAAATGCTGCGCCATCGCGCCCGCCGCTGCGCCTGGATCGCGGGCCACCACCGCTGCGACGATATTCTCATGCAGATCCTGAACGCGCCTGAGCTCGGGGCTGGCCGACCAGCGCTCGATCCCCTCCTGCATCGATGCGGCGATGAGCTGGCGGAAGGCGTCGATCAGCAGCGTGTAGAGCGGGTTGCCCGTCGCGCGTGCCAGCCGCGCATGAAGCTGAAGATCGAGCTCGGCATAGCGTTGTGCGTTGCCCAGCTTGGTCGCCATCTCGCGGACGATCCCCTGCAATTCGCCGGCGTCCTCGTCGCTGCGGCGCTCGGCCGCGAGCGCCACCATCGTGATCTCGATGCCGCGGCGCATCTCCAGGATGTTGCGGGTGTCGGCCTGTCCGGTCAGCAGTGCATTGCCAATCACGCGCGACAACATCTCGCCATCGACCGGCACGATGGTCGCGCGCTTGCCCACCGCCATTTCGACAAGGCCCGTCGCGGCGAGGGTGCGCATCGCCTCGCGCACCACCGGACGGCTGACGCCCAACGTCAGGCTGATCGTCGTCTCGCTCGGCAGGCGAGCTCCGGGACGCAGCCGCTCATCGGCAACGTGGCGATAGATATAATCGATGACATGATCGACGAGGCCATTGGCCTTGGCGCCGCTCGTTTTGGCGCTGCCGTCCACCGCTTCGTCCACCTTCGTTTCCAACCCAATTCCCCTGTGATCGCGTGGCCGCCACGGCGGCTGCGCCCGTGCCTTAGCAAAATCACGCTTGCCTTCGCCATGCAAACCGCTAGTAACCTGTCATACAGGATTAGCGATCGAGCCGCCAGCAAGGCGTGCCGTTGAGGATGCCGATGCCGACCACTCTTGCCGAAACCGCCGGGGCGCCCGTCGCCGCGCAGGCGACCCCGCGGGGCCGATATCGCTGGGTGATCTGCGCGCTGCTCTTCGCTTCCACCACCATTTGCTACATCGACCGGCAGATCTTCGGGCTGCTCAAACCGACGCTCGACGCGGAGTTCGGCTGGTCCGAGACCGCCTATGGCGACATCATCGCCGCCTTCTCGCTGATGTACGCGTTCGGCTATCTGCTGGGCGGGCGGCTCATGGACCGGATCGGGGTGCGCGCGGGGCTGGGCATCGCGGTGTTCGGGTGGAGCCTCGCGGCCGCCGCGCATGGCCTGATGTCGACCGTGCTCGGCTTCAAGATCGCGCGCGGTGCGCTTGGCATCACCGAGGGAGGGAACTTCCCCGCCTCGATCAAGGCGGTGCGTGAATGGTTCCCGCCGCAGGAGCGCGCCTTCGCCACCGGCATCTTCAACGCGGGCAGCAATATCGGCGCGATCATCACGCCGGTGTCGCTGCCGTTCATCGTCGCGCTGGTCGGCTGGCGCGCGGCGTTCCTGATCGCGGGCAGCCTGGGCC
>Ga0247823_10003488_pt1 | contig 12722 bp, 11 predicted proteins | sample 13C_PalmiticAcid_2_FD_192426 | JGI IMG/M metagenome (GOLD analysis project Ga0247823, IMG submission 192426) | Soil microbial communities from agricultural site in Penn Yan, New York, United States - 13C_PalmiticAcid_Day30 | ecosystem: Environmental > Terrestrial > Soil > Agricultural land...
GCCCGGCGCGATCAAGCCGCACCGGGCTACGACCAGATCACCGCCTTGTCGAACCTCGACCGCGCGCCGGGCAGCATCGACGAAACGGCCGACGAAGTGACGCGCGCCGGTGGACGCGGCATCGCCGTCGCCTGCGACCACAGCGATGAAGCGCAGGTGAGGGACCTCTTCGAGCGCGTGCAGCGCGAACAGGGCCGCCTCGACCTGCTCGTCAACAACGCCTGGGGCGGGCACGAGGTCTTCGATGGCGTGTTTCAGGCGCCGTTCTGGGAACGCCCGATGGTGCAATGGGACGCGATGTTCGATCGTGGCGTTCGCCACCACGTCCTCTCGAGCCGGCTGGCCGCGCCGATGCTGGTGCGCCAAGGCCGGGGGCTGATCGTGACCACCACCTTCTGGGACCGCGACCGGTACATGCACGGCAACCTGTTCTACGACCTGGCCAAGGCCTCGATGACGCGCCTGGCCTTCGGCATGGCGCAAGAGCTGAGGCCCCATGGGGTCGCCTCGCTGGCCGTGTCACCGGGCTGGATGCGCACCGAGTTCGTCCTGGCCGGCCACCAGACCGACGAGGCGCACTGGCGCGAGCGCCCGGCCCTGGCCCGCACGGAGTCGCCCCGCTACCTGGGGCGCGCGGTGGTGGCCCTGGCCAGCGACCCTGAGGTGCTGGCGCGCAGCGGACAGGTGCTGCGCGTGGGCGACCTGGCGCAGATCTACGGTTTCACCGACATCGATGGCCGCGTGGTGCCGCCCTTCGAGATGGAGGCGCCATGAGACGCCTGGGCTCGCGCTGATCGCGGGCACCGGCTTCGTCATCCCCGGTACAGTCGCGGCGCCGGCCCCATCCGGGGCCTTTTGCGTTTCACCCGCATGCGCTTCGACGGCACCCTCGTCACCTGGAACGACGACCGCGGCTTCGGCACCATCGAACCCACGCAGGGCGGCGAGCGCATGTTCGTGCACGTATCGGCCTGGCCCAAGGGGGCAGGGCGGCCGCAAGTGAACCAGGCCCTGAGTTTTGCGGTGGAGCAGGGGCCCAAGGGCAAGCGCGCCAGCCAGGTGCAGTTGAGGCGCGTGCAAACAACGCAGCGCGTGCGCCGAGCGCCCAGGCGAAGCGAGCGGCCCGGCTCAGCGCCCTGGGGCCTGGCCACGCGGCTGGCCATTCCCATTTTTCTGATGGTGTATGCCACCGTGGCCTGGCTGTGGCGGCCGCCGTTGTGGGTGGCGGGCTGGTACGTGATGGCCAGCCTGTTGGCCTTCATGGCCTACGCCCTGGACAAATCCGCCGCGGTGGGCGGTGGCTGGCGAATCCGGGAAAGCAGCCTGCATCTGCTGGCGCTGGCGGGCGGATGGCCTGGGGCGCTGCTGGCGCAACAGGTGCTGCGGCACAAGACCAGCAAGGCGGAGTTTCGGGGGGTGTTCTGGGTGACGGTGGTGGTGAATGTGGTGGGGCTGGTGGTATGGGTGTCGCCTTGGGGGGAGCGGATGGTTGGGGGCTATTGACGGCCATCCGAGCATCCATGCATGGCGGTACGGATGGCCCCTCGGCATCGGGTGAATGTCGACCCGAATGAGCGGCTAAAGTCTGCGTCCAAAGTCAACGCACGTTCTTTCTCCATGCCTTCGCCCAAGTCCACCTACGATCTGCCTTCCGCCGCACCGAGCCTGGCTGTCAAGGAAGAGCACATCGAATACGGCTTCATTGGCAAACTTCAGAACCTGAAGTACGAATATCGCACCGACATCCGAGATCGCGCCGCGCTGGAAAAGAACTTCCGCGAAAAGTTCGAAGCGCTGAACCGGGTCAAGCTGACCGAAGCTGAATTCGCCCGGCTTTTGGATGAAATCGTCACGCCCGATGTCTACACCGCGGCCAAGACGCTGCGCAGCATCAATTCCTTCACTCGTGACGACGGCACGCCGCTGAACTACACGCTGGTGAACATCAAGGACTGGTGCAAGAATCATTTCGAGGTCGTCCACCAGCTCCGCATCAACACCGACAACAGCCACCACCGCTACGACGTTCTGATCCTCATCAACGGCGTGCCCTGCGTGCAGATCGAGCTGAAAACCCTGGGCGTGAACCCGCGCCGGGCCATGGAGCAGATCGTCGTGTACAAGAACGACCCCGGCAACGGCTACACCAGGACGCTGCTCTGCTTCATGCAGCTGTTCATCGTGACCAACCGCGACCGCACCTACTACTTTGCCAATAACAACGCCCGCCACTTCGCCTTCAATGCCGACGAGCGCTTCCTTCCCATCTACGAGTTCGCAGGCGAAGACAACCGCAAGATCACCCAGCTCGACGAGTTCGCCGAGCAGTTCCTGAAAAAATGCAGCCTCGGTCGCACCATCAGCCGCTACATGGTGCTGCTGGCGGGTGAACAGAAGCTCATGGTCATGCGGCCGTACCAAGTCTATGCGGTGCAGCACATCATGCAGTGCATTGCCGAAGACAACGGCAACGGCTACATCTGGCACACCACCGGCAGCGGCAAGACACTCACCTCTTTCAAGGCCTCCACGCTGCTGAAGGAAAACGACCACATCCACAAATGTGTGTTCGTTGTGGACCGCAAAGACCTCGACCGCCAGACGCGGGAGGAGTTCAACAAATTCCAGGAAGGCTGCGTCGAAGAGAACACCAACACCGCCGCCCTGGTGCGCCGCCTGCTGTCAGAGGACTACGCGGACAAGGTGATCGTCACCACCATTCAGAAGCTCGGCCTGGCGCTGGACGAAAACAGCAAGCGCAACAAGCAGCGCAGCAAGAACGGCCAAGCCACGTACAAGGAACAGCTTGAAGCGCTGACGGACAAGCGCATCGTCTTCATCTTCGATGAATGCCACCGCTCGCAGTTTGGCGAGAACCACAAAGCCATCAAGGCGTTCTTTCCCAAGGCGCAGCTCTTCGGCTTTACCGGCACGCCCATCTTCGAGGCGAATGCCAGCTTGCAGAAGATCGAGGACACCCAGGCCTCCATGCGCACCACGGCGGACCTGTTCCAGAAGCAGCTCCACGCCTACACCATCACCCACGCCATCGAGGATGGCAACGTCCTGCGCTTCCACGTTGACTACTTCAAGCCCGAGGGCAAGAACCCGCCCAAGCCCGGCGAGGCCATCGCTAAAAGGGCTGTCATCGAAGCCATCCTCGCCAAGCACGACGCCGCCACGGGTGGGCGCCGCTTCAACGCCATCCTGGCTACCGCGTCCATCAACGACGCCATCGAATACCACGCCCTCTTCAAGACACTGCAGGCGGAGAAACAAGCCGCCGACCCCGAGTTCAAACCGCTGAACATCGCCTGCGTCTTTTCCCCGCCCGCCGAGGGCGATTCAGACGTGAGGCAAATCCAGGAAGACCTGCCGCAGGAGCAGGCCGACAACCAGGAAGACCCCGAGGGTAAGAAGGCCGCGCTCAAGGCCATCCTGGCCGACTACAACACCCGCTACGGCACCAACCACCGGCTGAGCGAGTTCGATCTGTACTATCAAGATGTGCAAAAGCGCATCAAGGACCAGCAGTGGCCCAATGCCGACCACCCGGCCACGCAGAAGATCGACATCACCATCGTGGTGGACATGCTGCTCACCGGCTTCGATTCCAAGTTCCTGAACACGCTCTACGTGGACAAGAACCTCAAGCACCACGGCTTGATCCAGGCCTTCTCGCGCACCAACCGCGTGCTCAACGGCACCAAGCCCTACGGCAACATCCTTGACTTCCGCCAGCAGCAGGATGCCGTCGATGCCGCCATCGCCCTGTTCTCCGGCGAGAAGACCGGCGAACAGGCGCGCGAAATCTGGCTCGTGGACAAGGCGCCTGTGGTCATCCAGAAACTGGAAACCGCCGTGCAGAAGCTGGGCGACTTCATGCAGTCCCAGGGCCTGGCCTGCACGCCGTCCGCCGTGGCCAACCTGAAGGGCGACGACGCCCGTGCCGCCTTCATCACCCACTTCAAGGAAGTGCAGCGGCTCAAGACCCAGCTGGACCAATACACCGACCTCACCGGGGACCACCGGGCAGTCATCGAGCAGGTGCTGCCCAATGAAAACCTGCGCGGCTTCAAAGGCCAGTACCTGGAAACCGCCAGGCAGCTCAGAGACCAGCAGGGCAGGGCTGGCGGCAAGGATGGCACCACCGAGGACACGGTGGACCAGCTCGACTTCGAGTTCGTGCTCTTCGCCTCCGCCGTCATCGACTACGACTACATCATGGGCCTGATTACCAAGTTCTCGGCCAAGGGCCCAGGCAAGGTCAAGATGAGCAAAGACGAACTCATCGGCCTCATCAGCGCCGACGCCAAGTTCATGAACGAGCGCGACGACATCGCCGAATACATCGGCACACTGAAGGCCGGCGAGGGTCTCAGTGAAGCCGCCATCCGCGACGGCTACACCCGGTTCAAAGCGGAGAAGAGCGCCAGGGAACTCGCCGACATTGCCGCCAGGCACGGCCTCGCCACCGCGGCCCTGCAACGCTTCGTGGACGGCATCCTTGACCGCATGATCTTCGATGGCGAACGGCTCAGTGACCTCATGGTCCCACTGGACTTGGGCTGGAAGGCCCGCAGCGAGGCTGAAACTGCCCTGATGGCAGATCTGCACCCCCTGCTCACCAAACGCGCCGGCGGCCGTGTCATTTCAGGGCTTACCGTGTATGAGCAGTAGGAACAAAACCACCGCCACGAAGGGAGTGGCAACGCCTGCGCTGATGCCGAAGCTGAGGTTTCCGGAGTTTCGAGCGGCGGAGGGTTGGGATGCCGATGCTCTCGGAGACTTGGCGAATTTCGTGAACGAGAAAGTCCCACTCGAACGAGTTGCGCTAGAAAACTACGTAAGCACCGAAAACATCCTGCCAAACTACGGTGGAGTCGTCAAAGCTTCAAAAATGCCGGCAACGGGTTCGGTGACCCGTTATAGACCAAACGACACCTTGGTCTCCAACATCCGGCCTTATTTGAAAAAGGTCTGGGTTGCAGACAAAGAAGGTGGTGCATCGAACGACGTCATCGTCATCAGAGCGAAGCACAGTTTGCTACCGCAATACTTTTCCTGCACGTTGAAAAGCGATGCCTTCATCGACTACGTGATGACAGGCGCCAAGGGCGTGAAGATGCCAAGAGGCGATGTCGGCTCCATGAAGGCGTATCGCTTGCTGTACCCCTCCAAAGCCGAACAACAAAAAATCGCCGAGTGCCTGAGTTCGGTGGACGAGTTGATCGTCGCGCAAGCGCAGAAAGTGGACGTGCTCAAAACCCATAAAAAGGCGCTGATGCAGCAGCTTTTCCCTGGCGATGGCGAAGCCATTCCTAACCTCCGCCTTCCTGAGTTCAAAAACTCTGGAAAATGGGCTGAAATGAAGCTGGGCGATATTGGGCGAGTTATTCGTGGAGCGAGTCCTCGCCCCAAAGGTGACCCTCGCTATTACGGCGGCCCAGTTCCTCGGCTAATGGTTCAAGATGTGACGCGAGATGGAAAATGGGTAACTCCTAGAATCGATTCGTTGACAATGGATGGCGCAAAATTGAGCAGACCCTGCAAAGCAGGCACGCTAACCATTGTTTGTTCTGGCACTGTCGGTGTGGTGTCGTTTTTGGCGGTGGATGCCTGCATTCATGACGGCTTCCTTGCTTTGATCGAAATTGACGAATCGAAGGCAATTAAAGACTTTCTATATCACAGCCTTAGCACTCTTCGACTTCAATTTGAGGAAGGGGCAACCCACGGTGGTGTTTTCACCAATTTAACAACCTCAGGGATTCAGCAATTTTCGATTAAATGCCCAAGTCCTTTTGAGCAGCAAAAGATATCAGACTGTCTAAGCAGCATCGACGACTTAATTACGTGCGAGAATCAGAAACTTGAATCACTGAAATCCCACAAAGAAGGGCTAATGAAGCAGCTATTCCCTTCTCCGACGGAGTAAAGCATGAGCAAGCCTTCGACCATTGCGAGATTCAGATCTCTTGAGTCGCTCGCGAGGAAGTTTCGCAGAGATTTGAATGGCGTTCAACAAAGAAAAAAGACGGTGCAGAGGAAAGGCACAAGTCCAGTCGCCGGAAATGATTTTATCTTGATTTTTGCGCATAACGGCGTGGGGAAAACTCGGCTATCGATGGATTTTAAGAATCTCGGGAAGAGTGGCGAGAAGCGGGACACCCTTTACTTCAATGCTTTTACCGAAGATCTCTTTGATTGGGATAACGACCTCGATGAGGATACAGAACGTAAACTCAAATTTAAGACGCGATCTCAATTCTTCGAAGGACTTGACGGGCTTGGCCTTGAAGACCTTATTCGCCCACATCTTCACCAGCACGTCGACTTCGACTTCCGAATTGACTATGCTGCTGCCGAAATTCGATTTTATCGAGATGTGACACATGCCGGAAATCGGCGGCGGATTGATGACATAAAAATCTCACGAGGCGAAGAAAACATCTTCATCTGGAGTTTTTTCTTGGCCATACTCCAGCTCGCCATCGAGGCTGAAAAGGGGCAGCCTTATGACTGGGTAAAGTACGTTTATATCGACGATCCCATTTCCTCCCTAGATGAGCACAACACAATTGCCGTTGCAGCCGGGCTGGGTGGATTGCTGAAAAATGAAGGTAATAAACTCAAAGTTGTCATATCCACGCACCACGGGCTTTTCTTCAATGTAATGTTCAATGAGCTTACCGGGAAGAGAACCCCTCAAAGCAAAGAAAACATCAAAAAGAAGGCTTACGTTCTGCACCGATTTAACGCGGCGCAGTCCTACACTCTCGAAGACACGGGCGAATCGCCATTCCTGCACCATGTCGCGGCCTTGGACGAACTACGAGCAGCAGCGAAATCTGGAAAGATTCTGCAATATCATTTCAACTCGCTCCGGGGCATTCTTGAAAAGACCGCCATTTTTTTTGGCCGACAACATATCTCGACATGCTTTGATGGTCACAAAAAAAAGGCCCTATACGCGCGCTTTTTGAACGTCCGAAGTCACGCAAAGTACTCGGTCTTTGAATCAGAATCGATCACCGCCTCTGACAAGAAGATGTTCCGTGAGATTCTCGACGTTTTCTTGGGCCGCTATTCATTCCGCTTGGCAGCAGCAGGCTTATCGACGGCAACTTCAGTGCGCCCGGCGCTACCGCGGACGCCATGAACGACTTCATTCTCAACACCAGTGAGGATGGCCTTGGCCAGATCAAGCTGCGGGCGCAGAAGCAGTCGGTCTGGCCGACGCAATTAGAGATGGCGGTTGTTGCGTGGTTCACGCAGCCTGCAACTACCGAGAAATCCTCGGTGGCCCAGTAGGAGCAACCATGAGTGAACTGTCCACGTTCCACACAGACATCAAGGCCATCCTGGAGCAGGCGCGCAACAAGGCGCGGTCTGCCGTGAACTCTGCGATGGTGGAGGCTTACTGGCTGATCGGGCAGCGCATCGTGCAAGAGGAGCAGAGGGGCAGCAGCCGTGCTGTTTATGGCGAGCGCTTGCTTGCCAGCCTCTCCCAGGCGCTTTCGGCCAGTTTGGGCAAGGGCTTTTCCTATGCCAATCTGCGCAACTTCCGCCAGTTCTACCTGACCTACCCCGATCCGGAGATTTGCTACACGGTGTGTAGCAAATTGAGCTGGAGCCACAACCGCCTGATCATGCGGGAGGACGACGCCAAGGCCAGGGCCTACTACCTGGCCGAGAGCGCCGCTCAGCAATGGACCGTGCGCCAGTTGGAGCGCAACCTCCAGAGTCGCAGTTTTCAGCGCCTGTTGTCATCACAAGGCAGCGGAGATCAAGCCGGCTCACCGCGATCTGAATCCTTGGGTGATTTCATCAAGGACCCCTATGTGCTGGAGTTCCTGCAGCTGCCGGAATCGGGGCAACTCAAAGAATGCGACCTGGAACAAGCCATCATCGACGAGCTGCAGAAGTTCTTGCTGGAGCTGGGCAAGGGCTTCTCGTTTGTGGCGCGGCAGATGCGCATCAGCACGGAGACCAGCCACTTCTTCATCGACCTGGTCTTCTACAACTACCTGCTCAAGTGCTTTGTCATCATCGACCTGAAGACGGGCAAGCTCACCCACCAGGACATTGGCCAGATGGACATGTATGTGCGCATGTTCGACGACCTGAAGCGCGGCGAGGACGACAACCCCACCATCGGCATCATCTTGTGCGACAGCAAGGATGAAACGGTGGTGAAGTACTCGGTGATTCAGGAGAGTCAGCAACTCTTTGCCTCCAAGTACCAGCGCATCTTGCCCACCGAAGAAGAATTGATCGCGGAGATCGAGCGCGAGAAGCGCTTGATCGGGGGGCGCAGCCATGCACAGCCCTTATCTGACGAAGCCGCCGAACCAGACAACAACGCCCCATGACCGAACACAACCAGAAACAACTGGGCAACACGCTCTGGGCCATCGCTGACCAACTGCGCGGGGCCATGGATGCGGACGACTTCCGCGACTACATGCTGTCCTTCCTGTTCCTGCGCTATCTGTCTGACAACTACGAGACGGCGGCGAAGAAGGAATTGGGCAAGGATTACCCCGATGTGGGTGGCGACGCGCGCAAGGTGCCGCTGGCGCTCTGGTATGCGAACAACGTGGACGACATTCCCGCGTTCGAGAAGCAGATGCGCCGCAAGGTGCACTACGTCATCCAGCCCCAGCACCTATGGAACAGCATCGCCAACCTGGCGCGCACCCAGAACGCGGAGCTGCTGAACACGCTGCAAGCAGGCTTCAAGTACATCGAGACGGAATCTTTCGAGAGCACCTTCCAGGGCCTGTTCTCCGAGATCGACCTGAGTTCCCCCAAGCTCGGCAAGACCTACGCCGACCGCAACGCCAAGCTCTGCACCATCATCCAGCGAATTGCCGAAGGGCTGGCGGCGTTCTCCACCAGCGTTGATGCGCTGGGTGATGCCTATGAATACCTGATCGGCCAGTTTGCCGCCGGGTCCGGCAAGAAGGCGGGCGAGTTCTACACCCCGCAGCAGGTCTCCGACATCCTCTCTGCCATCGTCACGCTGGACAGCCAGGAACCGAGAACCGGAACCAGGAAGCGACTGGACAGCGTGCTTGACTTTGCCTGCGGCTCCGGGTCCTTGCTTTTGAATGTGCGCAAGCACGTCAAGTACGACAAGGACGGCAAAGACACTGGCGGCACGATTGGAAAGATCTTCGGCCAGGAAAAGAACATCACCACCTACAACCTGGCGCGCATGAACATGCTGCTGCACGGGGTGAAGGACACCGAGTTCGAGATCTATCACGGCGACACCCTGCTCAACGAGTGGGACATGCTGCGGGAACAGAACCCGGCCCGGAGACCGAGCTTCGACGCCATCGTGGCCAACCCGCCCTTCAGCTACCGCTGGGAGCCGACTGACGCGCTGGCCGACGACGTGCGCTTCAAGAGCCACGGCCTGGCGCCCAAGTCGGCGGCCGACTTCGCCTTCCTGCTGCACGGCTTTCACTACCTCAAAGACGAAGGCGTGATGGCCATCATCCTGCCGCACGGAGTGCTGTTCCGGGGCGGGGCAGAGGAGCGCATCCGCACCAAGCTGCTTAAGGACGGACACATCGACACGGTGATTGGTCTGCCCGCCAATCTGTTCTATTCCACCGGCATCCCGGTTTGCATTCTGGTGCTGAAGAAGTGCAAGAAGACGGACGACGTGTTGTTCATCAATGCCGCAGAGCACTTCCACAAAGGCAAACGCCAAAACCAGCTCAAGCCTGAGCACATCGCCAAGATCATCAAGACCTACCAGTTCCGCGAGGAAGAGGCGCGCTATTCACGCCGGGTGGAGATGGCCGAGATCGAGAAAAACGATTTCAACCTGAACATCTCGCGCTACATCAGTACCGCGGTGGGTGAGGCGGAAATTGATCTGGATGAGACGCACCGGGAGCTGGTGAAGATCGAAAAGACGATTGCAGCGGCAAAGGACAAGCACAACGCGTTTCTGAGAGAACTGGGTTTAAAGCCGTTGCCTTAGTCGATCACACGTGCGCGCTGCGTCAGTTTGCAGATCTGCAAGTTCTATTCGGCGCACGGCCCCAACCAGCAGCTATCGCTGCAGTCGCGCCCTTCCAAGCGGACCAGTACTAAACCGCGCTGTCTTTTCCACGCTGTTTGCTCAACAGCGCTTCCAGCGACAAATCAAGTGCATCCGCGAGCCTCGCCAACGTCTGCAGCGACGGATTGCGCGCCTGTCGCTCGATGTGCGCGATGACGAACATGCTGACACCTGACCGCTGACCCAGCGTGTCCTGGGTCAGCTTCAGCCCCTTTCTTGCCGAGACGAGGTTCCGTGCCAGAACCTCTTCGATCGGCGCGTCACCTTCTTGTCGGGCCACCGGCTTCAAGCCGACCAGTGAGCCCGTGGTGACGCCGAGTGCCCGGGCCAGCTTGTCCACCGTGTTCAGGGAGACGTTGGTCTGCCCCTGTTCCACCAGCCGAATCATTCGGGGGTTCACACGCGCCTGTTCCGCCAGCGCAGCGATGCTCCAGTTCCCTTTTGCTCGCAGAGCAATGAGGTTGGCAGCCAGCGGAGCAAGAAAGGGGGGTGTGTCAGGGGCAGGAGCGGGCACCAAAAAAGTGTTGGCTTCGAAAGCTTTGGCGCAAATACTTTGAGGCAGAATGGCGGCCGCTTTTGGGAGTTCATTTGTGTTCATCACCGCCCCCGGCCTCGTCCAGCACCTCCACCCCTCCAAGGTCGCCCCGCACCAGTCCCACTGGCCCGCCATCACGCTCGCGCTGGAGCGGCCTTGGTACCTGCTCGTCTATGACGTCTCCTACAACGGCCAGAAGGTCTCGCAGACCTCGCTGGTGGCCTGGGACCACACGCTGCTGGACCTGTTGGCCCGCATTCCCGTCGCGGACCTGAGCGGCATCGCGCGCCTGGACCGGCGCCGCGACGCGGGCCCGAATTGGGTCCTGGAGTGGATAGGCGCGCTGTGGGCGCCCGCGCCGGGCGAGCCTCCTGCCCTGGGCCCCTTGGTGTTCCAGCTGGGCCAGGACCCGCAATTGCGCAACACCGACCTGTTGCCCGTGGCCGAGGCCCCAGGCCGGCGTCTGCTGTATGAGGCGTCTTCGGGAAGGCTTGGCGGAGGGTGAGCCTGCATCGAGCAACACGGGCACGCGGTTTGCCCGAAGCTGCATGGAAGGAGTTCCCATGACTCGCGATCACATCAAACACCTCAGAGGCGTGTACGCAAGCCCTCGCCAACCGCAAGGCGACTTCGGTCGGGGCAGGGACCATGCTCAGCCCGGCAGCAGTGACGACGTGAACCGAAGGCTCAATGAACGCGGTGCTTACCGCGACGCCGAGTCTGCACAAGATCCCCCCACGATGCCGAGGCCTCGAACACCAGGCCGCCCTGCATCGACGAGCACCGAAGGGACCCCTCCGTCTGGCACCAAGACAAAGCCTCGGGAAGCGGAGCCCGCGCAGCCAGAGCAAGGACGCGCTGGACAAGACTCATGAATAACGGCCGCGTGCTCGCGACAATCGGGCGCACCCGAACGCAGCGCCTCTCGCCCGGCTTGTTGCTCGCTTGCGCACTCGCGTTGGGGGTGCTGAGTGCGTGCGGGGGCGGTGGTGGCAACGTCGATTCGGGCGACGGATCTGGAGGCAGCGATCCTGGCGGCGGCGCCACGTTTACACCCACCACCGAACCCATTGCCGTGACGCAGTTGCCTGTGGGCTTCTCCAATCCCACCGCCATGGCTTTTCTGCCCGATGGCCGTTTCATCGTCGTCACGAGCGACCGCTACTTGCGCCTGTACGAAGCGGACGGTTCGAGCTACATGTACCTGAACCACGCGGCCTTCACCATGATGACGGTGGGGACCGAGCACACGGGCTTGCTCGACGTGGCGGTGGACCCCGCCTTCGACAGCAACCGACGGCTGTACTTCACCTTCGCTGAAGGCGCAGGAGGCTCTTTGGACCGGGGCACGGCCGTGGCGCGTGCGGAACTCGACGACAGCGGGGATCTCGTGCCGTCGTACCAGGTGATCTACCGGCAGCCGAAGGTCGACGGGGGCGGAAATTTTGGCGGACGCATGGCGTTCGACCGCGACGGCCATTTGTTCGTGACGCTGGGCGACCGCGAAACACCCGAACAACGCGAGCTTGCGCAGGACGTGGCGAGTGGGAATGGCAAGGTGGTGCGCATCACCACCGATGGCGCGCCCGCACCGGGCAACCCCGTCATCGTCGGCGCGCTTCCCGGCCTGTGGAGCCTTGGCCACCGCAACCCGAAGGGCGCCGCCATCCACCCAGAGACGGGTGAGTTGTGGACTCACGAGGCGGGCCCGCAGGGCGGCGACGAAATCAACCTCACGCTGCCCGGGCGCAACCATGGGTGGCCGGTGATCAGCCACGGCCAGGTGCCGGGGACCACGACGCCCTTCGGCGAGGGCACCAGCAAGCCGGGCATGGAGCAGCCGCTGGCGGTCTGGGACACCAGCGACGGCAGCCCCTGGACCGGTGGCCAGAAATCGTCGATCGGACCGAGCGGCATGGCCTTCTTCACCGGCAGCAGCCCGTCGCACTGGCAAGGCAGCCTGTTCGTCGGTGCGCGCGACGGCAGGGGCCTGTGGCGCCTTCAGTTCGACGGCACACGCGAAGTCGGCCGTGAACGCCTGCTCGCGGACCGCAACGAGCGCATCGTCGATGTGCGCATGGGGCCTGACGGCTAGCTGTACGT
>Ga0247823_10003490_pt1 | contig 12717 bp, 8 predicted proteins | sample 13C_PalmiticAcid_2_FD_192426 | JGI IMG/M metagenome (GOLD analysis project Ga0247823, IMG submission 192426) | Soil microbial communities from agricultural site in Penn Yan, New York, United States - 13C_PalmiticAcid_Day30 | ecosystem: Environmental > Terrestrial > Soil > Agricultural land...
TCACTGAGGCGTCCCAGCGTCGTCATCGTGAACTGAAAGACTTGATCCGACGGAGCCGGGGGCTGACCGATCTGACCCGCGGCGACTTGCACGTTCTGCTGTTCAATGGCGTGAATGACATCGTTCGCGGTGAGATCGAGACTCGCGAGTTTGTCCGGGTCGAGCCACACGCGCATGCTGTAGTCGCGCTGTCCCATGAACGTGATGTCGCCGACGCCAGACAAACGTGAAAGTTCATCCCGCAGCTGAATGGTGGCGTAGTTGCTGAGGTACAGGTTGTCGCGGCTTTCATCCGGCGAGAACAGGTTGACGATCATCAGCACGCTGGGCGACTTCTTCTTCACGTTCACGCCGCGGCGGGTCACCAGACTTGGCAACACTGGCTGCGCAAGCGCGACGCGATTCTGCACCAGCACCTGCGCGAGGTTGAGGTCCGTCTCCGGGCGGAATGTGACGGTGAGGGTGTACGCGCCGTCGTTCGTGCACTGCGAAGACATATAGAGCATGCCCTCGACGCCGTTGACGTACTGTTCGATCGGTGCGGCAACGGTATCGCTGACTACGCGTGAATTCGCGCCGGGGTAGAATGCCGAGACTTCCACCGTGGGCGGCGTGATTTCCGGATATTGCGTGACCGGCAGCGAAAAAACTGCGATCGCGCCGGCCAAAGTGATGATGATCGACAGCACCGAGGCAAAGATCGGCCGGTCGATAAAAAACCGCGAAAACATGGCACTATCCGAAACAAAACGAAATCGCGATCACCCGACCGGATGATCCACGGATTGCGACACGGTGGCCGCCGGCGGCGTGCTGGTGGGTAGTCCTTTGCGGCGCAACCACCGGCGGTCGATCGCGGCGAGTGTCGCACCGACGCGGCCGAATCCACGCCGCAATGGTCCGAGTCGTAACCAGTCCAGCATCCGGGCTCCGCCTCGGGGAAACATGCTGTTCGCGAACGGCGACCACTCCGCGAAATTCTCAATCACGTAGAAAAACACCGGTGTCAGGACGATCCCGAACAGCGTCACGCCGAGCATCCCGCTGAAGACCGCGGTGCCCAGCGCCCGCCGCATTTCCGCACCGGCTCCATTGGCCACGACCAGCGGCAACACGCCGAGGATGAACGCGAACGACGTCATCATGATCGGCCGCAAGCGCAGCTGACACGCTTCGAGAGTCGACTCGCGGATCGGATGCCCCTCGTGTCGCCGCGAACGAGCAAATTCCACGATCAGAATTGCGTTTTTGCACGCGAGACCGATCAGCACGACGAAACCGATCTGGGTGAAAATATTGATGTCCATGTTCGCGTAGCCGACGCCGGCGATCGAACTCAGCACACACATCGGCACCACCAAGATCACCGCGAGCGGCAACGCCCAGCTTTCATACAGCGCGGCCAGCACGAGAAATACAAAGACCACGGAGAACGTGAAGACGACCATCCCGGTGTTGCCGGCGGTCCGCTCGAGGTAAGCGAGTTCGGTCCACTCGAACGCCATGTTTCGGGGAAGTTCGCGATTGCAGAGGTCTTCCATGATGGCAAGCCCCTGCCCGGTGCTGATGCCCGCCGCCGTGTTGCCGTTGATGGCCGCGGCCGGATACATGTTGTACCGGGTGAGCACCAGCGGGCTGCTGCTTTCCTTGACGGTACACACGGCCCCCAGCGGAATCATCTCGCCCACGTTGTTCCGCACCTTGAGCCGCGGGACATCCCACACGTCATTCCGGAACCGCGCATCGGCCTGCACGTTCACCTGCCACGTGCGACCGAAGCGGTTGAAGTCATTAACGTATCGCGATCCCAGCGTGGATTGCAGCGTGGTGAAGACATCGGCGAGTGCGACGCCCTTCTGCAGACACGCGGTGCGGTCGATGTCCGCGTAGTATTGCGGGGAATTCGCCTTGTAAACGGTGAACAGTCCAGCGATTCCCGGGGCCTTGTTCCCCAGATCGATGATGTTGTCCGTCTGCTGCTGCAGGCCGAGCAGATCGACATCCCCGCGACTTTCGACCATCAACCGGAAACCACCCGCGCGACCGAGCCCGTTCACCGCCGGCGGCGGGAAGATGCTCACGGTCGCTTCGGGGAATTCTTCGGTGTAACGCTTGCGAAGCTTGGCCAGAATCTTGTCGGACGATAGCTCCGGTTCACGACGATGGTGAAACTCGTCAAGGATGATGAACATCGACCCGAAGTTCGAGCCGTACGCGCTCAAAAGGAATGAGTTCCCCGCCACCGAGTTGACGTTCTTGACGCCGGGCGTCTCCAGCGCGATTTCCTCAATACGGCGGATAACCTCGCGTGTTCGCCCGGCGGCGGCGGCGTCCGGCAACTGCACGCTTGCGAGCAGATATCCCTTATCCTGCGGCGGGATGAAGCCGGTCGGCAATTGACCGAGCCCCCACCATGTGAGTCCGAGGAGCCCGGCATAGATCACCATGACCAGCGCCGGCACACGCAGCAGCCGGCCGACCAGTCCGACGTAGGCCGACGTACCCGTGCGGAACGTCCAGTTGAACAGCCGGAAGAACCAGCCGAGCAGCAGATCGATGAGCCACGTCAGCGGATCGCGTTTCGCATTGCGCGGACGCAGCAGCAGCGCCGCGAGAGCCGGGCTGAGCGTCAGCGAGTTGATCATCGACAGGATGGTGGAAATGGCAATGGTGAGCGCGAACTGCCGGAAGAATTGCCCGACGATGCCCGAGATAAACGCACACGGAATGAAGACCGCGCTGAGCACCAGACCGACAGCAATCACGGGGCTGGCAACCTCATCCATCGCGCGAATCGCCGCCTCACGCGGCGCGAGTCCATGCTCGATGTGATGCTCAACCGCTTCCACCACGACGATCGCATCATCGACCACGATGCCGATCGCCAGCACCAGTCCGAAGAGCGTGAGATTGTTCAAGCTGAAACCAACGACCGCCATCGCGGCGAACGTGCCGATGATCGCCACAGGCACGGCAATCAGCGGGATGATTGCGGGCCGCCAGCCTTGCAGGAAGACGAGCACCACGAGCGCGACGAGAATGATCGCATCGCGCAGCGCATTGAACACTTCCTGAATTGATTCGCGAATGAACGGCGTGGTGTTGTAACCGATCTCGAACGCCACGCCTTCCGGAAAGGCGACCGACAGTTCTTCCATCTTCGACTGGATCAGATCCGCCGTGGCGAGAGCATTCGCATCGGGCAACTGAAAAATTGCGAGGCCAATGGTCGGTTTGCGATCGAAGCGGTTGTTAATGTCCTGGCTTCGCGCGCCGAGTTCGAGCCGGGCGACATCCTTAAGGCGGACCAGCCCTCCCTGATGTTCCGACCGCACGATCACATTTTCAAATTCTTCGACTGTTGTCAGGCGACCGACCACCGAGATGGGCAGCTGTCGCAGTGCCGTCCCCGATGACGGCGGCTGCCCTACGGAACCCGCTGCCACCTGCAGATTCTGTTCGCGGAGCGCCCCCATGACATCGGTGACCGTGAGATGCCGTTCGGCGAGCAAATCGGGATCAACCCACACGCGCATCGCAAAGTCACGCTGACCGAAGAGCAGCACCTCGCTGATCCCGGGTAACCGCGACAATTCGTCGCGCACATACCGCAGGGCGTAGTTGCTCAGATACAACTGATCGTAGCGGCCATCGGGGGAGTTCAGACTCGCGACCAGCAGGATGTCCGGCGAACGTTTCTTCGTCGTCACCCCGGTCGCGCGGACCACGTCCGGCAACTGCGGCATCGCCAGGCTAACCCGATTCTGCACGAGCACCTGGGCCAGATTGAGATCCACACCGGTCTTGAATGTCACCGTGAGGGTATAGGACCCGTCGCTCGTGCTCTGGGAGGACATGTAGAGCATGTCCTGCACACCGTTGACCTGCTGCTCAATCGGCGCGGCAATCGTTTCCGCAACGACGCGGGCGTTCGCGCCGGGATAGTTACAGTCGACCTGGACTGTCGGCGGAGTAACGGGCGGATACTGCGCGATCGGCAACTGCATCCCGGCAAGCGCACCGGCGAGAGTCACGACGATCGACAACACCGTCGCGAAAATCGGCCGATCAATGAAGAACCGACAAAACATCTGTCATTGCCAAGGGGATCGGAGAAGATCCAACTCGCGCCGCTCAGTTCGCCGCCGCGGCCGTGGAGCTTGCTGCGGCCTTCGTCGCCTCTTGCGGCTTCACGAGCAGCGCATGACCGGACGCTCCTGCAGGAGTTGGAGCTTTCACGTCGGCTCGCCCTTCTTCCAGTTTCGGCGCGACCTTAATCCCCGGGCGCACGCGCTGCAGCCCCGAGACAACAACGCGCTCGTCGCTGTTCAAGCCCTCATTCACGACGCGCAGGCCCTGGCTGAGTCGCCCGGCGGTAATCCGACGGTATTGCACTTCGTCTTTGTCGTTGAGCGTGTAGACGAAGCGGTGCCCCTGATCGGATCCGAGCGATTCTTCGGGCACGAGCAACGCATCGCGCGGCAAGCCGATGGGAACTTTCACGCGGACGAACATCCCCGGTGCCAGCAGCTTCCGCGGGTTGTCGATCTCAGCCCGCAACCGCAGCGTGCCGGTCGTTGCGGAGATCTGGTTGTCCACGAAGTTGACGCGGCCCTTGAGCGTGTATTCGGTTTCGTCCGCAAGACCCAGTTCGACCTCGATGGCCTTCTCCCGGGCGGAACTCATTTTTCCTTCTGCGATGAGTCGACGGACTTTCAACACCGTCCGTTCATCGACATCGAAGTAGGCGTAGATCGGATCTAACGAGACCAGCACCGCCAGGGGCGTTTCGTCCGCCCGGACGAGATTGCCGGGATCGATCAGCCGCCGGCTGATGCGACCCGCGAAGGGGGCGGTAATCTCCGTGAACTCCAGATTCAGATTCGCCAGATCGCGCGAGGCCTTGGCAGTTTTCAACGCGGCTTCGGCTTCCATCCGGTCGTACTGGCTTTGTTCGTACGACTCGATCGCCGTGAAGTTTTTCTCGGTCAACTGCTTGAGACGGTCTTCCTGCTTGCGCAGCCGTTCGAGGCGGGCTTCCGTCTGCATCACATTTCCCTCGGCCTGTTCCGTCGCCGATTGAAACGGTCGGGGATCGATGCGGAAGAGGGCGGTCCCTTCGGCGACATCCGCGCCGTCAGTGAACTGCACATCTTCAAGATAGCCGCTCACACGCGCGCGAAGATCTGCCATTTTGATCGACGCGAGCCGGCCGGTGTACTCTTCGAAATCGGTCACCGTCTGGGCGACCGGCCGCGCGACAATCACCTCTGGAGGCTTCGGAAGCGCCAGCGGGGGAGCGGCCTTCTGGCAACCACTCATGCCGATGAGGAAAACCACCAGCATGAGGGTGCAGCCGCGTTGAAACAGGGGAAATCCTGTCGAAGTCACCAAGTTATGCTCGCATTTCCAGAAGAAATCGCGTATGACTGACTGGTCAGTCAGATCAACATTCCCGTATCTTAGTCTGTTGAAAAGACTTTTCAAGTCCCTTCCGCCCATCGCGCACGGCAATCCGTGTGATCTTTAAGATGTCTAACGACTCAGCAGGTTTGCCCGCCGTGCCCGTTTCTTCCCCGGTGGAATCGCGCAAAGTGCAGCGCCGCCGGGAAATCGTCCGCGTCGCCACTCGGCTGTTTGCCAAGCTCGGTTACGCCGATTGCGAAATGGACCGCGTCGCCAGCGAACTCGGGATTGCGAAGGGAACGCTGTACCTTTATTTCAGCGGCAAGCAGGAACTGTTTCTGGCCTGCGTCGATCAGGGGATGCAGGATCTCCAGATCGTGCTGAACCAAGCGGTCACGTCGGACGACGATCCGTTCGCGCGGATCGCCCAATCGATCTGGCTGTTCCTGCAGTTCTTTGATGCGAATCCGCAGCACATCGAACTGCTGATTCAGGAACGGGCGATCTTCCGGGATCGTCCGCAGCCGACGTTCTTCATCTACCGTGATGCGCGGCGGCAACGTTGGCGCGATTTCTACCAGCAGCTGATCGACTCCGGGCGATTGCGCAACGATCTGGAAATCGACGACCTGCTCGACTCGATCGGCAACCTGCTCTACGGGACGATGTTCACGAACTACTTCGTAGGCCGGTCGGTGCCGTTGTGCCAGCAGTATCGCGCGGTGGTCGAGTTCACCTTCCGCGGCATGCTGAGTGATGCGGAACGCCAGCGACTCGCCGGAACATCCTTCGTGCCCCAGGCGCTGAGTGCGACGGAATCGTCGAACTCAGGAACTGCGTGACGCCGCCCGCTTGCTCGTGGTCACGCAGACATCGGCAATCTTGCCAGATTCTTCTAGCGCCACGTGAAACCGCTGCTCGCCTTCCAGCCGGTGCACCGTCATGTGATAGGCCGAGCTGTACGCCGCGAGGTACGGCCGTTCTTCGGGCTTCTTCGGAATCCGTAACTTGCCCCACGAACCGTCGCCGAGGTAGACGACGCCGTTGCGATCTTTGCGGCCGTCGATGAGCGGGTGCGTCCGCTTAAACATGTGGTCGTGATGTTCGAGGACCACGTCGACGTTGTACCGCTCGAACAGGGGGCACCAATGTTTCCGCTGGTCTGCGCCGGTGCCGGCTTCGAGTTTCGCCCCGGTTGGCGTGCGGTATGACGGATACGCGGGGACATGATTGGCCACGATCAAATGCGATCGCGACTGTCGGTCAGCGAGCGTCTGCTCGAGCCACGCGGTTTGTTCACCCGCGATCGGCTCGATGTGATCGGTGTCGAGCAGCACGAGGCTGAGATAGTCGCCGATATCCACTACGCCGAACGTCTTCTCGGAAAACAGGCCGTCGAAGACGCTGAGATACTGCGGCGACTTCGCGCGTTGACCGCGGTATCCACCGTCGACTTCGTGATTGCCGATGCAGCTCAGCATGGGGATCAGGCGTCCCTGGCTGTCGACCATGTGGGCCCGATAGTTCTGCAGGAAGCGGGTGAATGTCGCCGGCGCGCGGCCGTTGTCATACGCCAAGTCACCGGCAATCAGCGCGAAATACGGATCCTGCTTCGCGGCAAGAATGTTCGTGTTGACCGCGTGCTGATCGATCCCGGCATCCCCGCCGGAGACAAATGTGATCATGTTCGTGGCCTTGGCCGGCATCGTGCGAAACCGAAAGGTGGGTTCCGCTTTGCCAATTTGAAACTGATATTCCGTTCCGGGTCTTAAACCGGTCATCTCGCACCGATGCACTTTCAGATCGGTGTTCGGATACGGCTTGAGAATCGTGCGCGCGATTTGATAGACCGGGTTTTCGACAGTGGCGTAATGAATCGCCGTTTCGGTGGTCGAGTCCGGACCGACCCACTGCACGGTCATGGTGGTCGTGGGGTCCGCCTGCCATGTCAGAAACAAGGTGTCAGGACCGCGAACGGGCAGGGATAGCGGAGTCGGTGCGCTGGGCGTTGTTTCCGCGGCCCATGAGCGAGAACTGTAAGACCACGCTGCGGCGCCAGTCAGAGCCGCACCAAAGAACGTCCGCCGGTCAATGCGCGGCATGGGTCCCGCTCCACTGCAGAATTTGATTGTGAATCGATCGCCGGATTATCACTCGCGACGGCGGGGATTGCACGAACCAGGGATCAAGAAATCGTGAAGATCCCTACGGTGCCGGATTCAGCAACGGCGGGTGGCTCGTCGCATACGGATCCTTAATCCGCCGCTTGATTTCACCGGAGAACGGCATCCGCGGATTGCGGATCGCATCGGGCAGATCGGGTTCCCATTCGCGGCGATCGAAGCGGTCCAGTTCTGGAGTCACGAGGCGCGTGCGGGCACGGTCGAGACCCCGGTCCATGCCGAGAATCCGCGGATCCGGATGCGGAACGATGTAAGGAACCAGCGCGATAATCACTTCGTTCCGCTGACGCACGACCGTGCGGCGCTGGAACAGCCGCCCGGTGAGCCACATGTCGCCGATGTACGGCACCTTGGTCTGCACCTCGGTGTCTTCTTCCTTGATCAGCCCCCCGATGATCATCCCGCTGCCGTCGGCGAGCATCACCGTCGTTTCGACTTCGGTCGTGTCTTCCTGCGGCAAACCGGCGGCGTTGATCTGTCCGCCCGAGACTTCCGGCTTCACCTGCAGCATCACCAGACCTTCGTCGGTGATCGTCGGAGTGACATCCAGCACCACGCCGACATCGAGGAAGTTCACGTTCTGCAGTGTGCTGGTCTGCGTGGTGGTGGTGACCAGAAACCCGAGTTGTTGCCCGATCTGGATCTTCGCATGTTGCCCGTTCAGACACAGCACCTGCGGTGTCGCAAGGGTCTTGGCGTCGGTCGTGGTCTTCAATGTTTCCAGCAGTGAGTGGAAGTTGTTGTTGTCGATGCCGAAGAAAAACGCCGGGCTTGCCTTCGGATTCGCCAGCCCCGTGGTTTGCAGTGAGACCTTGGTTCCGCTGATGTCAAACATGTGCTGAATGTCGACGCCGTGCTTCAGGTCGTCTTTCAGACTGACCTGTAGGACGTGGGCTTCGATCAGCACCTGGCGGGGTGGGACATCGACTTCGGCGATATACGCTTCGATGCGGGCGAGATATTCCGGGAGATCCTCGACGACGATTTCCTCGCGCGTGCGGCGGGTGTTCTTGGAATCGACCATCGTGGTCACCGCCCGACCGGCAGGGGAAAGCAGGCTGGTCACCACACGTTCGACGTCTTCCGCGGAGATGTAGTTCAGCCGGAACACCCGCAACGTGACGCCGCGCAGTTCCGGCGATGATTTACTCTCGGTGGTGACTTTCGACACGACCAGAATGTTGCGGTTGCGATGCCAGCTGTACCCGTTGACGGTCAGCAGGGCGTTGAGCGCGTCATCGAGCCCGACGTTGTTGAGCGTGACGGTGACCCGGCCCTCCACTTCACCGCCGGCGACGATGTTCAAGCCGTGCTGTTCGGCGAGCAAACCGAGGACGACGGAGAGCGAAGCATCCCGGACGGTGAGCGAAATCAACTCATTGCCGTTTTCGGCGGGGGTGAGTTGCACTGTCGCAGGCGGCTTTGTCTGGTCGATCGGGAGCAGAAATTGCTTGTTCGCGGCCGGTGGTGTTTCAAGACTTGCGGGGGGCGGCGGTGGGATCTCCGCGGGCTGCTGGAACGAGGCGCTTTGGACAACGCTTTTGGGTGCCGGCTGATATGCGGAGCGGGCTTTGATCCCGGTCGCCTGGGGGTCACCAGCCGGATCACGCGGTCGCCACATTGGCTGCGGATCTTTCGTCACGATGATCTTGGTCGGTGGGGCAGGCACGACGGCAGAGACGGTCTGAATCACCGGCTCATGATCGATCGGCGTCAGGCGTGGTGGAACGAACTGTTCGTCCGAAACCTGATGCACGATCGGCGTCGGTTCCGGGGGAACGTCCGACGGCGCCGTGACGACCTTCCGGGGAACGGCGGGCAGTCCGCCGCGCGGCGCGCTATCCGCGACGGTGGGTGGCGGTGCGGTGCGCTTCTCACGCGGCGTGTTACTGGCCGCCGATTGCGGTGTCGCTCCGGCTGAAATCGGCGCACGCTGCTGACGGTTCTGAAATGTGGGCGTGGTCGCCGTGGAGGCGGTCGCCGGTTGAGTCGCTGGTGGACGCGCGGACGCCGGACGCGGTGCCGGCGAGGATTGCGTCGGCGTCGACTTTCCGGGCACCAGCCGTTTCCACGAGTACCACGGCTCCGCCGCCGTCGTCGGGGCGCACGCCATCCCGAACGTCACGAAAGCGATCCAGGTGATCGCGCTCGCTCTTCGTTGCGAGACAGACATATGAGCATCGCCCCCCGGAATTCTGACCGCCGGTCGCCACACGACCACAACCGGTAATCGAGAGATCGGCATCAACGCCGAGCGGGTTCCGTCATATTCGGGAGAATCACCGTGATCGGCACAGATTAAACGGCATACCTCCCGTGCGGCGAAATCGCACGGCAGGTTCTGCCGATTCACAATTGGCCCAGCACAGCAAGGCACGGGCGGCGATCAGGAACTTGAGCGGTGATCACCTGAAAAAGAGAGGAAACGCCGGTCATTGCGGCGCGGTGTCGGGAACCGTTTTGACCGCGGGTTCGATCAACTCGAGGACCAGACCATCGGCGCGAATCGCGGCGATGCGGAAACGATCATCCAGCTTGTCACCGACCATCACCACGCGATCGCCGACCATGGCACCAAGCCCTTTGCGGGTGCGCACAAGTGCTGACAACCGGTGCGTTTTCATCGCTGCGCGAATTGCGTCCTGAATGGCTTCCTCACGGGCGGCTTGCTGTTCCGCGGTGATCGGCGGCGGAACGGCTTCAACAGGCTCGGCCTGAGTGATCGGTTCAACGGTCTCGAGGGGCGGGGGAATCGGCACGGATTTCAAGGACTCGGGGCGTTGGAACGGGTTGATTTGCAACACGTCCGCCAGCGGGATGGAAGGCCATTTCACGGGCTGAGCCTGCGGTTCCCCGGGTACTGTAACTGCGGTTACTCCGACGGCACTTTCCGTCGACGAAGACGAAACCGGGGGTCGCGCCACCAGCTTCGGCACGGGGGCGACTTCTCCCGGCGCGAAGAGGACGTAGAGCATGATCACGCCGAGGACAGGGATCAGCAGCAGTTTGAATTTGTTCGCCGCCGGGTTTGCGGCCGTGTTGCGTTCAGCCATGACGAGCCTCCTGCACGTCGTGTTTACTGAGCGGCGCGTAATAGATGCGCAACATCATTTCGACCGGCAGGTTCGTGCCGTCGGATTCAACGGTATGAATGCGGAGCCGGGTCACGCGACAGAGTCGGGTCAGTCCGCGAAGACCGTCGAGAAACTGGCAGACGCCCGCATAGTCGGCGGTGGCGTCGAGTTGCACCTCCAGCGCGGTGTGCGTCCCTTCATTCACTGGTTCCCGCGGATGGTACCGCTGAATCTTCAGCTGGCAGGTTCGAGCCAGATGCGTGATCTGCGCGAGGAACTCCGACTCGCGCGGCGTTTCCGGCAGGCGGGTGAGGGCGTGGGCAAAGCTCGCCTCATAGTTCGCAACCTGCTTTTCTACTTCGCGGTGGCGGCGAAGAATATCGTCGCCTTGCGACTGCACGCGGCGTTCATCGTGGATGCGCTGGGCCAGTCCGGCGTGCTGCTGTTGCAGCGGCTCAATGGCGAAGACCCACGCTCCATACACAATGACGAGGACAACCCCCAGCCCGCCGGCATGCAGGCCGAGATCAAATACTCGCAATGATGATGACGCGGGCTGACTCATGAGCAATCTCGAAATCCATCGGCATCACGACGCTATTGAAACACGCACTCCACAGTGAACTGACGGCACTCGCCTGGCAGGGATGTCACATGCACAGATGACCGCAAGGCGACGGTTTCAAAGACTCCGGCTTCTCGAAGGCCGGCCACAAATCGGGCCACCGCGAGGTCATCCACGCCGAAGCCATCGATCTTCAGCTGTGCCCGTTCAACCGTGCGCGTCGTCGGCAGGGTGGTCCCCGTCGGCGTTGCCGCGGCCTCGGAAGCCTTGATCGTCTGGACGACCTGCGTCGGCATGATCATCAGGTCATAGACCTGCACTTCCTGACGATCCCCGCCGACGGAATGACCCACGATGCCGAGCAACTGCACAGGCTGTTCCATGCGATCGAGCATGGCCAGCAGTGATTCGCGGCTACGAAGGATTTTGAGTCGGGTCTGATTCGCATCCAGTTCCTGCTGCGTCGTTCGCAACGGCTTGACCGCTTCCGCGAGTTTGAGAAGGCGATAGCGTTCCGCCGCCACGCGCGAGACCTGCACCAGCGTCCCCACGACGCAGGCGGTCGCGACCGTCATCCAGATGGCCGACCACTGCCGCAAGCGCAACCAGAAGCGGTTACGGCGTCGCACGGCGACCGGCAGCAGATTGAGATGATCGTTCATCGGTTCTTCAACAAGCCTGCCACCGCATACGCGGCTGCAAACGAGGCATCGTGCTCACTCGGGGTGATTGCCGTGGAAGGCAAGCTCCACACGTGTATCGGAATCGGAAACGCCTCGCGGACGATCTCTACGCTCCGTTTCACCGCAGCGCCGCCTCCCAGCAGGATGGCCGATTTCGGCGTCTGCCCGGGCAACTGCTGCAGGAACGACCAGGTCCGCCGCAGTTCATCCTGCACCTGATGGAGATACGGCTCCGAAAGCTCGCCGAGGACCGACCGCATGTCGCTGGGCTCAACACCGGTGTCAATCTCGCAGAATCCGTAGGCCACGAGGAGTTGCTGGCACTGTTCGGCTTCGAGATCAAGCGGACGCATCATCGCCGCGGTCAAGGCCCGTAGTTCGCAGTCGCGCAAGATTCGCGTGTAATACGGCCGACCATCCACCACGATGGTTAACGTCATCGCGCTGTCGCCCCAGTCGATGACCGCCACGGGTTCGATTGCCGATCGGCCGATCGCGCGTGCGAGCGCAAACGGAGGTCCGTCCAGAATGCGGCAATCGAGACCACCGCGCCACAACACCGCCGCCAAGCCTTCGGCAAAGTGTTCGTCGACACCGAGCAGGGCGTAATTGCGGCTGCCGTGTAACGGGCCGTCCAGGTGCGTCGACCACGCTTCAGTCACGGAGGTCCCGGCCGACACTGTGCTGTCGTCGTTGAACGCGTCCTGCAAGGCCTGCTGCTGAGCAGATTCGTCAGCAGAGTCGGCAACTTCGACCGTGCGGAAGGTCATCATCCTCATCGAGAGCACGCAAGCGGCGGGCAGGGG
>Ga0247823_10003491_pt1 | contig 12716 bp, 10 predicted proteins | sample 13C_PalmiticAcid_2_FD_192426 | JGI IMG/M metagenome (GOLD analysis project Ga0247823, IMG submission 192426) | Soil microbial communities from agricultural site in Penn Yan, New York, United States - 13C_PalmiticAcid_Day30 | ecosystem: Environmental > Terrestrial > Soil > Agricultural land...
CCATAAGGCCCCACGATTGGGGCGAACCCCATCAGCGTCAATCCTGTCCTGTATGATGTATTGGGGCGAACCTTTCGAATGGGCGTCCGATTCAAATTATGATCCTCGTTCGTTGGCGCGGCCGGGGGTGTTTCCAACTGGAACGAAACGTCCAGTGCTTTTTATCGGCAGGGCCAGTCCCGGCCGATAAAGCACTTTGGCTTGGCGATTTCGGTCGGACAGTTTCATTAATCCGAGAGCTCCCCGGATTCTACTGGATGAGCGCAGATATCGGTCCTAGGCTCAAAATCGCTATCGGTACATCGCCGGTTGGACCCAATACCTATAGGTCTCCGACTAGCGCGGGATCGATCCACGACGTCGGCGCCTTTCGCATCCGTCCCCGACGCCGGGATTTTGTCGTTGAAGATGTCTGCGGCTGTCCGATGAGCCGCGTATCGACCGCCTCGACGCCGCACGGACGCACGTGGCGCCGCGCCCCCGCGCCATCGATCCGCGCAATTTTGGCGCGAAGATCGGCGCGGACGGCAGGGTGGCGCTCGATCATCCGGACTGCGTCGCTCGGCTCGTCCTGCTGACATCGCGCCCACCGCGACGATGTGCGCGCAGACGAACCGCGAGTTCGCAACATGCTATTTCTGGCGGTTTTTCTTGATCCAGCCGTTCGACCTGCCCGAACGGATGATCGCGGCCGACCCCGACCATTTTCTCGATCACCACCGTGCGGGCCAGAGCAAGGTCGAGGGATCGCTCGATCCGCGGGTCGCTGCCGAATATCGGCGCAGTTGCCGGAGCCCAGCGACGGCCACGCGATCTGCGAGGGTTATCGTGCTGCGGCGAGCATTGATCGGGATCATGACGCGGCCGACGCCGATCGCCGCGTCGAATGTCCCCTGCTCCTGCTGTGCCGGGATCGTGGTACAGTCGGGACACTCTTCGACGTCATGGCAGCTGGGAATCGAAGGCCGTCGATACGCGCGGCCGCGCGCTGCCCTGCGGCCACAGTCCGCAGGAAGGTGCCCTGATTGTTTCTGAAGGAACTGGACGCGTTTATGTCTGAACCCTAGGGGGTGCGGGGAGGCTGGCAGGATCGATGACACACAAACGCGCCACCATCATATCTGCAGAATTCACGAGTTTCGTCGGACACGGCTCGCTAGATACGGCTTGCCTGCCGCCGGAGCCGATCGTTATCGGGTTCGGTGACATGGGCGAGCCGACGGTCAGTGTTTTGGCGGCCGATAATGTCAGCGAAGGCGCAAGCAGCCACATTCTTCTCTTCGCGATCAGCCGCCCCGCGTGCCTCCGCATGTTCGGCCTGTTGCCGAGCGTGACAGGGAGCTGGTATCTCGCCGCCGATCTGCGCGAGCTGGGCCGAGCGCTTGTTGCGGTCGAGGGGGAAAGCGAGGTGGCCTGCATGTTGCGCGTAGCGCGCAGCATGGAGTTGCTCTGCCGGTTGTTCGGCGCTCTCCAACAGCATGAGATGGTGGAATATCATGGCAGGACGACGCTCAGCCTAGTCGACGCACAGCGCGTCGCCGCTGCGCACCAATTGGTCAGCGAAAGTTGGCAGGAACCGTTGACTGTTGCCGATGTCGCGCGGCGCTCGGGACTTGGCAAAACAAAGCTCACCCAAGGCTTTCGCGAAATGTACAAATGCACAGTCGCCGAGGCGGTGAGCGAGAGGCGATTGGCCAATGCGCGCTCGCTGTTGACGCTTAGCGACCTGCCGATCTCCAGCATCGGATATCGCTGCGGGTATCACAGCAACGCGAGCTTCACCCGCGCCTTCGCGCGACGTTTTGGAATGACGCCGACCGAAGTGCGGCAGCGCGAAAAGACGTTCGCGGTTAGCCTTGGCGATCCTAACGACCTCATCCTTCAGGGTGATTCCTGAGCGCCGTCAGTCAGCTTGTGGTCAGGGGAAACCGAAGAGTGGATCTGCAGCTATGCGCCCGATCTCAGTCATAGCCGGGAGCGAAACGACTGCCTGGAACCTGCCGTTTGGGCACATCAGCAGAAAGTGGCAAGCACGCCGCGTCCCAGTCGCAGAGCGAAGTGAAACCTCTTCCTGAAAGCTGACGTTCGATGCCAAGGGGAGGAGGAGCCGCTCGGCGCCTCATTCAGGCCATAGAAGGCCGCAAGCTCGCGGCTTAAAACCACCTCGATAATTTCGAAGAGAAGCCGCGGTTGAGCATTTGTTCTACCAGTGGATCATCGGCAGGCCACGGACCGGACTAGCAAAAGTTGGGATGCGATTTGCACGAAGGCCTCCAAGATATACTCGGGACAAATGGCCTCCGCCGAAGGTGACGCTAGCCATCCAGTTGCAGATAGGGCCACCGCATTTGAGCAGAAGCCCGAACGGGACAACATTGCCGCTGGCAAAGGACTGCTCGAATGCGGAAGTGGCTTCCGCATCGCCATCGTTCATGAGTTCCAGCAACTCGCCCTCGGGCGTAATGGCCACCAGCCTGTCGGCGAATATCATCGTTGCCCATAAATTGCCGTAAGCATCGAAGGTTATCCCGTCGATGAGCCCATCACCTAGATTGCAAGGGCCATAGACCTCCCGACCGGCGAGCGATCCATCGGCGAGAACCCGAAACCGCGTTACGCGCTTTGCCGTCGTTTCCGCGACATAGAGCCACTCTTCGTGCGCATCGAACCGGATTTCGTTTGCGAAGGACAATCCGTCGGCCACGATCCGTGCACCCGCTGCATCGATCACAATGATGGCGCCGTCAGCAAGACCTGAGCGGACGGCGTCACTCCACGGGTTGATTTTGGTCGAAACAGTGAGCCAGATCCGGTCTTGGCTATCGCGCAGAACAAAATTGACTTTGCCCAGCGGCATTCCGTCGATCGTGTCGAGCAGCACTGACGTCTTGCCAGTGTGGTCCATTCTCTCGAGACGATCGGTCCCGAAATTAGCGATGAGGAAATCGCCATTTGCCGCGAACGCAAGCCCGTTGGGCAACGTCCCTGCCAGCAGGCTCGATGCTGCGTCGCTGGTCAGATCGAAGCGCGGGTCCGCTTCCTGCACGATAAGTGTCTGTGAGCCATCGGCTCCAATGCGCATAACGCCGCCGCGGGCGTCAGCGCTCCACAAGCTACCGTCGCGTGTCGCAAGGATACATTCGGGCCGTTGTAGGTCGTGACCGATGTAGTCGACAGCCGTCTCTTCGACGCGAAATCCGCGCAGAGGGTTAGGGCCAGCCCCATGCCTGATCAGCGTCACTTTCTGTCTCCCTATTAGAACGCGACGTGGTCGCCGCCCTTTAGCCCGAGGATCGCACGCGCTTCAGCGGGTGTTGCGACGGCCAATCCCAGGCCTTCGACGAGCTGGACGGCCTTTTCGACCTGCTGGGCGTTGGATTGAGCCAGCTCGCCGGGGCCAATCCAGAGATTGTCTTCCAGGCCCACACGGATGTGGCCCCCCATAGCCGCCGACATAGCTGCTATGCGCATCTGCGCGCGGCCCGCGCCAAGCACGGACCAGCGCAGATCGCTACCAAAGAGGCGCAGCGCCGTCCGGTGCATGTGCAAAACATCTTCGGGATGATCTCCAATCCCTCCAAGCAGGCCGAACACACTCTGGACGAAAAACGGCGCCTGGATCAGGCCGCGATCGATAAAATGGGCCAGATTGTAGAGGTGTCCGATGTCGTAACATTCGAACTCGAACCGGGTACCCGCGTCGCCGCACCGCTCCATGACATAGGCAATATCGCGAAAGCTGTTGCGAAAGATCAGGTCATCGGATTGCTCAAGATACTCGCGTTCCCAAGCATGTTCGAAACGCTGGAAGCGATCGAGCATGCGAAACAACCCGAGGTTGATCGAGCCCATGTTCAGGCTGGCGACTTCGGGGCGAAAATCCATCGCGGGCCGGACCCGTTCTTCCACCAGCATGGTGGGCGCACCGCCCGTCGTCAGATTGAGAACGACATCGCTCGTCTTTTTGATTGCGGACAGGAAAGGCTGGAACGCGGCCGAGGACTGATCTGGCTTGCCGGTCTCGGGATCGCGAGCATGGAGATGGACGATCGCTGCGCCGGCGCGCGCAGCTCCGATTGCGGCGTCGGCGATTTGGGTCGGCGTGACAGGGAGATGGGGAGACATCGACGGCGTATGGATCGCGCCCGTGATGGCGCAGGAAATGATAATCTTTCGGGTGCTGGCCATCTGCTCTCGATCCTCTTTCCTGTCCCGCGACCGGGCCGCGCGACGTCGCCATGGTGACTTCACGACCCTACGACGCGCTTATCTCCTGTCGACGAGCGCAGCCGTCTTTCTAAACCTGTACATATGTACCTAACAAAATGCAACGTCCCCTCAAGTCAGGGTGGTGCCGCCGAGCACAAGAAGTCTGCCATGAGCTTAAAAATGACGAAAAATATAGCATTTTCGCAGGAAAATGGCGAAGAGGTGCTGCACGATCAATTCCCGATTGACAGCGGCCAGCCTTGGAACCTATTGGTACAAATGTACAAGGCACCGCGACCCGAAATTCGGCACGGCGACGGGGCTAGCAAAAGGGAGAGAGCGATGGCGGCGCGCGGCAGATTTTCAATGGCAGCAGTAAGTTTGCTTTGCCTCACGATCCCGTCTCTGGCGCATGCGCAGGCTGCGCCAGACTCGGCGGTCGAGAGCGAAACTGGCAATTCGGCTGGGGACATCGTGGTAACAGCGCAGCGCCGGTCGGAGCGTCTGCAGGACGTTCCGATGTCGATTACCGCCTTGACTGGCGACTCGCTCGACCGAGCGCCGATCTCCAACATCGCCGACATTCAGATGTCGGTCCCCAACGTCAACATTTCGCTCAGGAATTCCGCGGGCGTTGTGGCGATCCGCGGGATCGGTTTTGATATCCTGACCGCCGGCGCCGACGGCAGCGTCGCCATCCATACCGATGGGGTCTATCAGTCGCGGCCATCCGCCGCGTTAGGATCTTTGTTCGACGTCGAACGGATCGAAGTCGCGCGTGGTCCGCAAGGAACCCTCTATGGCCGTAACGCCACGGGCGGCGCCCTCAACGTCATCTCGCGCAAGCCGACGAGTTCGCTCGAGGGCCATGTCGATATCACTTACGCGAATTACAACGCGTTGACGATCGAGGGCGCTGTCGGCGGCCCGATCGCGGGTGATCGGCTTATGGCGCGCATCGCCGCCAAGGTTGAGGAGCGTGACGGCTGGGGTACGAATCTTGCCAACGGCCGCGACGTGGACGATCTGAAGAGCCGCGCTCTTCGCGGCATGCTGGAGTTCCGACCGAGCGACACGGTGAGCTTCCTGCTTGCCGGGGAGTATTTCAAGCGCGACGATAGCGGTGCGGCAAGCCATGTGATCGGATGCATCACCCCAATCTGCGGACCCAACGCCGCCTTCAACCGCGGTTTCCCGTTGCCGTCGGACCCTCGTGATGTCGATCATGATTTTCAGCCGACCTATCGGCCCGAACAATATGGCGCCTCGCTCACTGCCCGTGTGGAACTTCCTTTTGCTGACCTCACCAGCATCAGCGGATACCGCGACGGAAATTTCTACTGGATCACCGACTTTGACGGGACCCGCCAACCTGGCGCGTTTCTTACCCGCGAGGAAAACTACAAAACCTTCTCGCAGGAAATCCAGCTATCCAACAGCAGTGGCGCATTGGATTGGGTGCTCGGCGGCTTCTATTTCCACGAGAAAAATTATGCCCGGGCGAATGGCCACTTCGTTCCGTTCCTGGCGCCGGCCGTGACCGAATATTTTCAGGGCGCAACACTCTTTACCGACGCTTACGCTGCCTTCGGCGAGGCGACCTGGCACGCCACCGACAAGCTTTCGCTGACGATCGGCGGTCGGTTTTCGCACGAGCGGAAAAAGATCGAGGGCGAATTCACATTCACCCGTGGACCGGTGAACATCACAGCGCGCCAAGGGGCGCCGACTGCCGCCATTCCGTGTGTCGTCTGCCGCGGACTTCCCGACACGGTCAGTTTCGACGCCTTCACCCCCAAATTCGGCGCCCAATACAAGTTCAGCCGCAACCAGATGCTCTACGTCACCGTGCAGAAGGGCTTCAAGAGCGGGGGATTCGCGGCTGGCGCCATCACGCCTTCGTTTGAGCCCGAAACGATCTGGAGCTACGAAGTCGGGCTGAAAGCCGACTGGTTCGATCGGGTCCTCACGACGAACATCGCCGCTTATCATTATGACTATAAGGACCTGCAGGTCGGTCAGGTCGTCGGCAACACCACGCAGATCGGCAATGCGGCATCGGCCAAGGTCGATGGCGTCGAAGCCGAACTCCTTCTGAAACTGGGCTCGGGATTTTCGATCGACGGCTTCGGGTCATACAATCACGCCCGGATCGACACTTATGTCGTGCCCAACGTCGCGATCAACCCCGCGCTCCCGCTCGACCTGTCGGGCAATCTTCTGGCCAACGCGCCGGAATGGAGCGGCAAACTGGGCGTGCAATATGCCGCGCCGCTTTCGCGCGGCACTCTGACCCTGCGCGGGGAAGTCTTCTCCTCGTCACGGGTCTATTTCTCGACCTTCAACGATTTGACCAATTACCAACCCGGCTACACGCTGCTCAACGCCAACATCCGCTACGAACATGACGACGATTGGTACGCCAACCTCTTCATGACCAACATCACCGACAAGCTGGTGCGCGGCGGCGGCGTTGTCTCAAGCGGCACGGTCGGGGCGCTGGTGGCCGTCAATTATCTGCCACCAAGATCCTATGGGATCACGATCGGCAAACGCTTCTAGCCGCAAGCTCAAGTGCAGTATTTCGCGTCCGCTCAGGCGCGCGCGTGTGACGAATTACGCGACCAGAAAGGCTCTCTCCATGCTTGAATTCTTCCCTACCAATCCTGGCTGGACGCTGAGCGTCGGGTGCGCCCTTTCGATGGGCGGCGAGCTCACCGAAGTGAACGAGGCCTGCAAGCCTTTGATGGCGGTCGCCGAAGCACCGCTGGCGGTCGCCAACGAGGCCTGGTTTCAAAGCTGGATTGCGCTCTCTGATCGTCTCGAGGCGCAAGGCAATGAGATGCTCGCCAAGGGTTGGGAATATTCAGCCGGAGCGCGCTACTTTCGCGCCGCGCAATATGGCTTCATCGCCGAACGCCATGGCAATTGGCACGACCACCGCAAATTGTCGGCCTATAAGCGCGCGAGCGCATTGTTCGAAAAAAGCCTCCCGCTGCTCGGACACCGAACCGAGAAGATCGAGATCCCTTTCGAGGGCGGTAAGCTGACCGGCTATCTCCGCCTGCCCGACGGCGAGGGTCCGTTTCCGACGATGATCCAGTTCAACGGCTTCGACAGTATCAAGGAAATGACCTACGGGTTCGCTGGCGAAGAGGCGGTCAAGCGCGGCATCGCGGTGCTGTTTATGGATCAGGATGGCACCGGAGAGTCGGTACGCTTTTATGGAACAGCCAAGCCGGTCGCGTCCGAAAAGGCTGCGAGCGCTTTCATCGACCGGCTCGAGCAGCATCCCGCGGTCGATAACCAGCGGATCGGCGCGCTCGGTTGCAGCATGGGAGCGTATGACGCGCCGCGAGCAGCGATTTTCGAACCGCGGATCAAGCTCGTGGTCACCTACAGCGCTTGTTACAATGTCGAACCGCTACGCGCCGGCGTCGAGGAGATGATCGCTCATCCTGACCGTCCACGCCGCGGTCTCGATTGGGAGGACCAGATGAAGGCGGTCATGCAAAAGGCGGACTTCGCTGAAGCGTATGAAGCTCTGGCCGAGCGTACGCTCGAGGGCCTGCTCGACAAGCTGACCGTACCCTACCTCATCGTTCACGGCGAAAATGATCGGCTTGTCCCGACCCCGATGGCCGAACGCAGTATTGCTGAGGCGGTGAATAGTCCCCGCGCCGAACTCAAGATATTCTCGGTCGCTGAGGGAAGCTGCGAACATTGCGGCGTCGATCTGATCGCATCGCATTCGCAATATATGTTTGACTGGATTGCGGCAGAGTTCGGCGGCCGCGTCAAACCCTGATGGCGCGCATTGCAAGAGCAATACGCATTCGTTGGAAGCCAAGGCAGCGTCGCACCTCGATCTCACAAGCAGGAATGCGGGCATGGAAGGCTATCAACCGGTAAACCGATGGCGCGAACTGCTGGCGGGACGCCGAACGCTGGCAGCGGCGATGCTCGGACTGGCTTTCGGCATCAACTCTTTGCCATTCTACACCGCCGGACTGTTTATCAACGCGCTGCATGAGGAGCAGGGTTGGAGCTTGACGAGCCTCTCGCTCGGACCGACCTTGCTCGTTGCCATCATGGCGATCACCGCGCCCTTGATGGGCGTTGCCTTCGACCGCTTCGGCGAACGCCGCTTCATCCTCCCCGGCCTGCTCGCGCAATCGGCTGGATTTTTGCTTTTGAGCCGGATCGACAGCCTCGCCGGATATTGGGGGGTCATCGCGATGATGGCCTTGCTGGGTGCGGGATGCTCGACCCCGGCCTATCTGCGCATCATCAATCGAAACTTCGATAGTGGCAAGGGCACGGCGTTAGGCCTGACGATCACCGGTGCCGCCCTGTTCGGCGCGCTCGTCCCGCCGCTGTTACAAACCATCATCGGCGAATATGGCTGGCGCCCGGGCTATATTGGGCTGGGTCTGCTGGTTCTGGCCGCGACGCCCGCGATCCTGTGGCTACTCGGAGCGTCGCCCGCTCCGGTGCAGGCGTCGACCATCTCGCCCGGCGCCACCGCGTTTCGATACCGCGTTCTGTTTGCATCCCCGGTATTTCGGCTCCTTTCACTCGAAATCGTCGCGGTTTCGCTCGCCTGCTCGGGACTCGTCATCCATTTTGCGCCGATGGTGAGGCAGGGCGGCGTCAGCGCGCAGGATGCCGCCTGGTTCATCAGCATCATCGGGATGACGCAGATGGTCTCGCGCCTGGGGACCGGCACATTGATCGATCGCTTCTTTGCCCCGCGTGTCGCCGCCATCATCATGTTCATCAGCGGCGCAGGGCTGGCCTTGCTTGGCTGGGGCGGTATTGGCTGGGCTCTTGTGGGTGCGGTAGCCGTCGGGCTGGCTTATGGCGCCGAAGCCGACATCGTCGGCTATTTCGTCGGGCGCTATTTCCCGCCCGCACATTTCGGCCGCGTTTTCGGGACCCTTTATGCCATCTCACTCGCTGCGACGGCCCTTTCGCCCAGCCTGTATGGCGTCCTCGCCGACCGGCTAAGCAGCTATGGCGTCGCGCTGTTTTGCGCCGCGGCGCTACTCGGTCTTGCCGCCGCGCTGTTGCTGCAGCTGCCCCCATTTCCACGTCTGAAGGAGGAACATGATGTCTGATCCCTTGGGTGGCGGCTGTCGCTGCGGCGCGCTTCGCTACAAGGTGTCCGGAGAACAGATCGCCGGGGTGATCTGTCACTGCAAAGGATGTCAGCGCCGTACCGGCGCCTCAACTGGCGTGATGTTCGTCGACCGGCACCGCACGTCATGGACCGGGCAGCATCGCAGCTATATCGACCCAAAAACGACCCAGCCCATTCGCATGCTCTTTTGCGAAAGCTGCGGATCGACCATTGCCGCGCTGGCCGGGAGCTACCCGGACGTGCAGATCATTCTGGCAGCGTCGCTGGACAATCCGCAAGCTTTTGTCCCGCAGCTGCATATGTGGGTCAGTGAAAAGCCCCACTGGGTGAATATCTCGGACGCCTTGCCGCAATTTCAGCGGCATCCCGACTGGGAAAAGGTGGGCGGCATGCCCGACATTGGTCGGTTCATCCCATTCGACGCGTCCGATATGCGGCTTACCATAGAATAACATTGATGCGTCCGCGGCTCACTCCGGTCTTGCTGCTAACACGCCTTGATGGGATAGAGCAGAGCTAGATTTCTTACGAGTGAGCATGGCAAAATCAGCAGAAAAAATACATGGCGCCGGCCGCACGGCGATTCTTGACGCGGCGGAAGAGCTCTTCGCGCAGTCCGGGTTCGACGGCGTCGCGCTCAGGATGGTGGCGCAGCACGCTGATGTCGCGCTGAGCTTGGTCACCTATCATTTTCCATCGAAAGAACAGCTGATCGACGCGGTTATCACGCGGCGAAGCGGTCCAGTTGTCACGGCCCGCCGCAAGGCACTCCATGCCTTTATCAGAGAGGACAGCCGAGACCTGACCCGGTTCGTCGAAGCGTTTACGAAGCCGTTCGTAGATCTTATCGGCTCGAGCGACCAGGGATGGCGTAACTTTGGCGAAATTGTCGCTCAGACAACCCATTCCACGAAATATGGGCCGGCTTTCACAAAGCATTTTGACCATACGGCGCGGATGTACGCCGAGACGCTTGCCGACATGTACGGGCAGGAGGACCCACAGCTCGCGATCAAGGCGATCCTTTATTGCGCATCGGTCATGCTTGGTTCCTTCGCTGCGACCCGCCGCCTGGAAGCGATATCGGAAGGCCGATATGACAGCCCAGGTCCGAATGACGATTACCCTTTGATGGTACAGTTCATTGCTGCGGGCATCGAACGCATCATGGGTTAGGTTGGGCATCGCTGGGCGCCGCATTGATCGTCAAATGGGTACAAAGGCCGTAAGTGTTTCGTCGGCATTGCGCCCGATGTCGGCCATTCGATTGACACGAAGGTAGGCACCGAAAGCCGCCGTTCGATTTTTGGCGCTTAGCGTGGGTGCACATCGCGGTCGGAACATTGGCCGCGATAAATCGAAAAGTAAGCCCGCCTTGGCAATGTTGTCGATAGCGACGTGGTCGGCGCCTATCTGGTGTCAGCACGTGCGTGCTCACGTATTGTCTTGGCTCACTATTTGAAAAGCCCCTGAATCGAAAGCGCACAAGTTGGCCAGTCGTTACAAGATACATGCGATCGACGCCGTGAACCATGGACATTGCCAAGCAACTGTTAAATGCAGATCCCCGATTGGGTTCCCCGATCCGTTCTTCCGAAGGGGGAAACAGCCGCAGCGACCAGGCTGTGATTCTGTAAGGAGCCTGGGCGTCCGCCCGGCCAATCCCTACTGCTCCATCGTGCACGGCAGAATTGGTTGCCAAGGCGAACTGATAGGCTTCCGCGAAGTCTGGCCCCCATAGCATGCCAACCGCCGGACGGGGTTCACGGTGCATTGGTTGGCAAAAGTCCGGCAACACCGATCCCGTATACACGCAAAGAAGCAGCGACGACGCTAAGCGATCGCTGCCCCGCGCCCAGGTGCGCTCGAATTCCGAATAAACTTCCATGCGTCTCCCAGGCCCTCTGTCACTATGGCGGATGAGAATAGGAATGGCCACTGTGCCGAACGTGCTGCTATGCGCATAAGGGGGGAAGCTCGCAATGCAGATGAGAACGATAGTCGTGTTTTTGGTGGGTTGCGCTGCCGCGATCTGGGCGGGCCTGCTCTATATCAGCGGCACGCAATTGGGCTGGGACATGGCTCGGCCCTTCAGTCTTGTCACTGGCTGCGTCACCGCGTTGGCGCTGTTGTTCGAGATATTTTTATGGCGCCTGCCGCTGGTGCGAAGCCTCATTGCTCGACCACCCTCGATCGCAGGGACCTGGCGCACAGTTCTGCAGTCGAACTTCCCACAGGCCGACGGTAGCGAGACCGTCAAAATCGTCTTTGTTGTCATCCATCAGTCGCTCACGCGGCTGAGTGTACGCATGTATAGCCGTGCGCCGAACGACACGCTGTCCGTGGCCGGCCCAACAACGACGCCGTCGTGCGGTCAGCGCAGCGTCGACATCGGACAACAGACGCGCCCTTGGCGAAGCCGCAGGCGGGGCGGCGTGCGCGCGGGGGCGACGGGTCGGCCATAACCCCGTTATGGCCTGAACAGCGCGGGGCGCTGTTCACCCGGCACCGGCTTAGCCGCCGCCCCGCCAAGATCAGCGAGCGAAGAGCGCAGCGCGGCCCACCGTGCAAACGCGCGACCTCTGGCGGCAGCCTGCCGCCGCCAGTGTGCGCTTAGTTGAGGCCAAGCTCATTTTCGAATGGCGTCCCTTCTGTCCGTTTTGGAGATGCTTGCGCAGGGTTGGCTATATCGAAGGCGCCACTCGAGGCACACGACCGTCTTGATCAACGCGGCGGGCGTAAAAATGCTCCAGGTTCCTGTCGACGAGGATTCTGTCTAACGCTGATGACCGGCCCCTACTGGGCACGTCCGGGCGCGCCAGTCACCCTTCTGTGCACGATTCCGATGGGAACTTGCGACACTTATGTCGAGAAATCGTCAGCTATTCACATCCGCTCACAAACTGTCTGCCTTGCGAACCCCAAAGCGACCAGAAGTCGGCTCCCGATTACCGCTCGTGCCGCTTGCGAGATTGGAGAGGTCACAAATTTTCGACCTCATGTAGTTGTAAAGGATAGCCGAGAGCGACTGCACAGTTTTCTGCCCGGTTGGTGTCTAAAGCAGCCAAACAAGATCCCCATGCCGAGACAGTATTAACAATCTTGTCCTCGATTGGCGAGTGCGGCGACCGGCGAAGCTCTAAATTGTTACCCATCGGGCGCGCCATCAGGTCATAGACGGCCGCTGCGCATGAACTAGTTGTCGAGACAACGGTCATCCGAACTAGGGCGAGGCAACAAAATGCGGCAGAAGATGGGTATCGGGCGGATTGCGTCATTTCCAGTTACGCCGACATGGGCCATGATTGCCGCGTGTGTGGCCTCAATCGCTATCACTGGCGCGGCACGCGCCAGTGATAGCGAT
>Ga0247823_10003492_pt1 | contig 12714 bp, 8 predicted proteins | sample 13C_PalmiticAcid_2_FD_192426 | JGI IMG/M metagenome (GOLD analysis project Ga0247823, IMG submission 192426) | Soil microbial communities from agricultural site in Penn Yan, New York, United States - 13C_PalmiticAcid_Day30 | ecosystem: Environmental > Terrestrial > Soil > Agricultural land...
CCACTATTTTTCGCGTGCTGCCGCTGAAGGCGGTCGCAGGTAATCCCACCAGGGCGCTTGCCGAGCCCGGCACCATCGTCCTGTCGCAGAGCGCCGCACGTCGCCTGTTCGGGCGCGATGCGCCGCTCGGCGCACCGCTCGACATCGTCGGCGCGGCGGGCGCGACGCAACGCCTGCGCGTCACCGCGGTGATCGCCGACCTGCCGCCCGAGACGCATCTCGACCTGCAAATCATTGCGTCGGGGCTTGGCGCCGGATCGCCGCTCGCGCGTGCCGACGCCAGCCCCGTACCGACGATCAACCTGCCGATCCTGACCTATGTCCGCGCGAAGCCCGGCATGGGCGCGGCCGACTTGCAGCCTGTGCTCGACGAGATCATCCGCCCCTTTCAGGCGATGGCGGCGGCGAGCGGGACCAAGGTCGGCGGCTATGCGATGCCGATCGCCGACATCCACTTCGGCCCGCCCGACGACAGCCCCCACGGCAAGCCGAGCATCGACCCGACGGTCGTCGTCGCGATCGGCGCGGTCGGACTGCTCATCCTCGTAATGGCGGCGACCAGCTTCATTGCGCTGATGACGGCGCGCGCCGGGCGGCGCGGGGTCGAAGTCGCGGTGCGCAAGGCGTGCGGCGCCGGGCGCCGCGAGCTTCTCATGCAGTTTCTGGGCGAGAGCCTGCTGGTGACGCTGGTCGCGCTGGTCCTTGGCATGGGCCTTGTCGAACTCGCGTTGCCAGCGGTCAACGGCTTGCTCGGGCTGTCGCTCACCTTCGATCTGACGCGCGAGCGGGGGCTACTTGCGCCCTTGCTCGCTGTGTGGATCGCCGTCGGGCTGGCGTCGGGTTTCTATCCGGCCGTCATCCTGTCGTCGTTCCGGCCGTCGGTTGTCTTGGGCGGAAGCGTCGCCGGTTTTGCGGCGCCGGCATGGATCGGCAAGGCGATGGTGATTGTCCAGTTCGCGACGCTGGCGGCCCTGCTGGTGGCGGCGGTCACCATCTATCGCCAGACGGGCTTCGCGATCGACCGCGCGCTCGGGGCGGGGCGGGGACCGATTCTAATGGTCGGCACCGATTGCCGCGCGGGCCTGCCGCAGGCGGTGCGCGAACTGCCCGGCGTGCGCGGCGCCAGCTGCGTTGCCGAGGGGGCGTTCAACCTCGCGCCGCAGGGCGCCGTCACCGCGATCAACCGCGAAAGCCGGCGCTTCACCCCGGGCTTTGTCGACGTCGATCCGCATTTCTTCGCGCTCGCCGGGCTGAAGCCGCTCGCCGGACGTGCTTTTTCGTCCGAGCGTGGCGGTGATGCCGCGCGGCGCGAACTTGTCATCAACCAGACCGCCGCGAAGCATTTCGGTTTCGCGTCGCCGCAGGCCGCGATCGGCCAGCCGCTCGCGATCTCGTTGCAGGTGGGCCCCAATCCGCCGACCGAAGCTTATATCATCATTGGCGTCGTGCCCGACGCCGCGGCGAGCGTGCTCGAGCCCGCCGGCGAGCTGATCTACAACGCCGCGACACCCGAATGGGGTGTGCTGGCGGTCGAGACCACTCCCGCAGCCTTCGGCGACGTCCGCCGCGGCCTTGATAGGCTGTGGCGCGGCATGGGCGATGGCGGGCCGATAGAGGCACGATTGCTCGCGCAGATCGAAGCGGACCGTTATCGCGCGACGATCGTCCAGGGCCGGGTGATCGGTGCCTGCGCCCTCGTCGCTCTGGCAATTGCCGCGATGGGGCTGTTCGCGCTGTCGGCCTTCACCGTCGATCGCCGTACGAAGGAAATCGGCATTAGGCGCGCAATGGGCGCGCCGTCCGGCGCGATCGTCACCCTGTTGCTCTGGCAGTTCCTGCTGCCGGTGCTGGTCGCCTGTGGGTTGGGGATCGGCTTAAGCTATGGCATCATGACGCGTTGGCTCGAGCAATTTGCGCTCCGTATCGACATCGGCCTCTGGCTGCTAGTGAGCATCGCAATCGGAACGATCGCCTTCGCCTTGGCCGTGATGTCGGTGCAGGTCTTTGCGGCCGCCCGCGGCCGGCCCGTAGATGCCTTGCGACACGAATAGCAGGGTTGCTATGCTACCAAACGCGTCGCAACTCATTCACCAGAAGCGAGATTTTAATGCCCTTCAATAAATACGGATTGACTGCCGCGGCGCTCGCCATGGGCACCGCGGTACCGGCGCACGCCAACCAATGGCTCGTCTACACCGGCGGCGAGCGGCCAAACCGGACTTTCACGGTGATCGACGAGGATTATATCAATCCCGAATTCAACAGCGACACAAGCTTCAAGGTGGAAGCCGCGACAATCTATGAAGCGCCGACGCAGCCCGACTGGATGACCGCCAACTATCATGTCGATTGCACCCGCAAAACGCTCCGCGTCGACCTTATTCAGATCAGCCCGCGCGATGGTGCGCTCCGCCGCGGCACTGATGTTGGCGACCATGCGCCCGCGAATGTTACCGAACTCCAGATCCTGACTTTTGCCTGCGACAAGGGGCCTAAAAGCCAGGCGCAGCGCGCGAAGGAACGCGACGCGAACAACGATCCACGCAACTTCATCTACATGGGGCCGATGAGCCTGCCCAAGGTCGTCGATGCCGCGTGGGAGAAGTTATGGACTGACGGCAAACGACCCGGTTATTCGAGCAATGTTTCGATCGCCGACCAGAACGCGCAGGTCGAAAAGATCATGAAGGAAAAACAGGCGCTGGTTTCCCAGGCCGGTCAGATTGCCGAGCAAAGCCAGCGCGATGCCGACACGATCGCAGCCTCGCAAACGCGCCGCAAGGACCGGCTCAAGCGTGAAAAAGAAGTCGCGCCGGCATTGGAAGAATGGATCGGCAAAAGCGAGGCCGAGGTCGTTTCGGCATTTGGCCCGCCCGCAAGCAGCAGCGACCGTGGCGCATTGCGTGCGCTGGTTTATCGCCGGACCCACACCGAAACCTACGATGCGCAGGTCGGACAGGTAGGCAAAACCGGCTATTTTGAAAAACGCGAAAATCAGTTCCACTGCGACCTGACGCTCGGTTTCCGCAACGGCGTGCTCGAGGATTATTTCACCGAGGGCGACCGTTGCCAGATATTGTGGGGGCCGAAATGACGGCACGCCTGGCGTCCACTCTCGACGGGCACGGACCCGGATACTGTACCGCAGTGACAGCTGCCTTTGCACCTCATCTTGATCTCTCCTTTGGCGCGGGGGTGTCTTGCATCAGCACTATTGCCGGGCGGCAACGTCATGATGCCAGGCTAGGGATCGTCATTCGAGCTCGATGATAGGGTGCGGTGGCTGGAATCGAGTTGCTGCAGCAGCGCGAGCGCCGCGGCGGCGAGTGCGATTATCGCGGCGGCGATACTTAAGAAGAATTGCGGCGAGATGGCTCCGTACAATGTGCCGAAAAGCCCGGCGGCGAGATTGCCCGCAAACGCTGCGGCGAACCAGACGGCGATCGCGAGAGAGGCTCCTCTTCCTCGGACGGCGCCGCCAAACATCGCAAGGCCCAGCGGGAGAATCTGGATCTCGCCCGCGGTGTAAAAGAGAAAGAACAGGACCAGCCACGACCAGTGCACCGGTGCGCCCCCGCTCGCCGCTGCGACCGCTGCGAGGATCAGGAAGCCAGTGGCGGTCGTGAGAGCGCCTTTCGCCATCGCGCGAAGCGGTTGCACAGGGCGCCCCGCGGCCGCGCTGCGGCTCCAGCGCCATAACAGGATGGGCGTCAGAGCGAAGACGAAGAGCGGATTGAGCGATAGAAACCAGCTGACCGGGATCGCGCTGTCGCCTGCCCAGCCGCGATCGACGTGCCCCGACGTCCATAATATGATCGTATTTCCTGCCTGCTCATATCCGATGCGGTAGACCACGACGAGAACAAGCACCCACGCCAGAATGCCGAAACGATAAGCCGCGCGGCGATCGGCGCGTGGTTCTTCTTCCTTGTCGGAGTTCGAGACAGATCGTTCGGGGAGGTGGCGCCAGCCTGCCGAGAACACGCCGAGCCCTATGAGCATCCCCACCCCGGCGGCACCAAAACCCCAGTGCCAGCCCAGTGTTTCGCCCAAGGTTCCGCAAATCAGGGGCGCAAGGAAGCCGCCTAGATTGACCCCAACATAGTACAGACTGTAGCCGCGCTCCCGCGCCGGATCGCCGGACCTGTACAGCCCGTGGATCTGGCTTGCGAGATTGGGCATGAAGAGTCCGTTACCCAGCGCGATAACGGTAAGCGCCGGGTAGAGCAGGGCGTCGAACGCCATCATGAAATGTCCGGCGGCCATGATAACCGAGCCGATTAGAACCGAGCGCCGTTGTCCCAGCCATTTGGTGGCGGCCAGGGCACCGAACAGGGGCGTGAAATAGGTGCTCGCGGCGTAGAGGCCGAAGATGAGCGATGCCTTCGCCGGCGAATAGCCGAGTTCCGTCGTCAGATAGAGCACGAGAATCGCGCGCATTCCATACAGGGAGAAGACCTCCCACATCTCGGTGAGGAACAAAATGGTCAGCCCGGGCGGGTGCCCGAACCAGCGCTTCGGTTCGGCCGCAGCGGCGCTCAGCATGCCTCGACCCGCTGGCTACCCCAAAGACCGGGCGGGACCGAGAACAATCCGGCGCCATAATCGGCCGGGGGGGCCTCGTCGCTTTCGAGATAGATTGGCCCATCGAGATCGACATGATCACAATATCCCGCGATCATCGCCGCCGGGGCCATCGCGAGCGAACTGCCGCCCATGTTGCCGACCATCACGGAAAGACCGAGCGTCCTGGCCTGCTCCACGATGAGGATCGCCTCGGTGAGGCCGCCGCATTTGTCGAGCTTGATGTTGATTCCATCGAAACGGCCGCCGAGGCCGGCAAGATCGGTCAGCGTCTGGAAACTTTCATCGGCCACGACCGGAACGGGTGAACCGAGGCCCGCGATCGCATCGTCCGCAACCACGTCGAGTGGCTGCTCAACAAGGGTAATTTCGGCCGCGAGCAGCGCTGGACACACCGCGCCGAACGATACCGGCGACAGGCTCCGGTTAGCATCGACCGCGAGCCACACTTCGGGCCGGGCGGCCCGCACCGCCATGATGCGCGCTGCGTCGTCTTCGTCGCCGCACAGCTTCAGCTTGAGCGCGCGGGCTTCGGTCCAGCGCAACGCGGAGGCCGCCATAGCGTCGGGACTGTCACATCCGATCGTGAAGGTCGTGCGTATCGGGGATGGTTCGGCGAGCCCGGCCATCGCCCACACCGGCGTGCCGGTCTGCTGCGCTTCGAGGTCCCACAGCGCGCAGTCTATCGCGTTCCGCGCGCCGCTCGGCGCCATGGCCTTGCGCAGGTCATGCCTGTCGCAGCCGTCCTCGACCAGCGATTGCGCAGCTCCAATCCATGCGAGCAGTTGCTCGGCCGTCTGGCCCTTGTAGCCAAGCGGCGCGCCTTCGCCCCGGCCGGATCGTCCGCCCTCGGAAATCTCGACGACCACGGTCTCGAAGGCGTTATAGATCACGCCGGCGATGCTGAAGGGCTCGCGCAAGGCGCGCCGGACGATCCGGCATCTCAGGTCGCGACGCGATGCGGCCATGTCAGTATCGCAAGCCGAAATTGAAGAGGTGATAGTCGAAGGCGAAGAATGCCGTCGCTAATCCGGCCACGATGAGTATCAGATCGATCACCCCCCCGCCGACGGTTGTCGCGCGCGCGCGCCAACGCCGCCCGACACGTGAGGCGAAAACGATCGTGGCGACGAATGAGACAATGCCGATAGCCTGCAGCAATCTGATCCACGGATCCAGCCCGGGCCCGAGCAGCGACGGCTGGGTGCCCGCCGACGTCAATATGCCAAGCCAGCCACCTGCAAACAGGCTGTTTCCGAGCGCCATGGTGCGGAGAGCCCAGCGCTCGGCTGGTGGCCGTAGGTGGGAGGCTGCCGGAATGCCGTACTTCCAGCGCAGCAGCGCCCCGGCAGGCCAAGCCAGCGCCGCGAGCGCCATGAGCAAGACGAGCGCGCTCAAGGCCGGCAGGCGCCACGCGGCGGATTGCCACGGCGTCGTGCGCACGAAGGTCAGCACCGCTGGCTGGTCGTCCGCATAGAGCCGGTAGACCTGACCCCCTTTTACCTCGGCCGCGAGGATCGCCGTCCCACCGACTTCACGCCAGATATTGGGTCGCACCTCGCGCCAGCGCTTGGGAACACCGGCTGCATCGCGGAACTGCGAAAAGCTGATCGTGCCTCCCTCACCGGTCTCGATCCGGCCTTGACCGAAGAGGTCGACCAGTGTCCCGAGGTCGCCCGCCGACCGCCGGGTCGATGCATAGGTCCCGGACATGGCCTGCGCACGCTCCGCGCTCCCTTTGGGGGGCGGAGCCGTCGGCCCGGCCGCGCGAGGATAATATCGATCCATGAACTGATGGAAGAAGGCCCGCCGAAGCGACGAACTGGCGTCCTCGCGGCCCCAGCTGTTCATCGCGATATACACGCCGACGCGTTCTGCGGGCAGGAGGTGAAGGTCGGTGTGGAAGCTGACAAGGTCTCCCGCATGGCCGATAACGCGCCGGCCATTTCGATCCTCTTCGTAGAAGCCAAGCGCCATTCCGGGCAGCTGCGGGATCTGGCGAAAGGCCGGCGCATGCATGCGCGATGTTGTGGTGGGCGAGAGTAGCGGACCGCCTTCATCGAGATGCGCAATCATGAAGCGCGCCATGTCACCCGCGCTCGCGGAAAGCCCGCCCGCCGGGACGTCGCCGGCATATTCAAAGGCGTAAGGCTGGCCCGAAGCGCCGATATATCCCGTTGCCATCTCGCCGACTGCTCGCCGCGGCGGCTGTTCGAACGTCGAATGCCGCATGCCAAGCGGTGCGAAAATATGCCGCGCCACATAATCTTCGAAGCGTTCGCCCGACACGCGCTGGACGATGTAGCCGGCGAGCGTCGCCCCATAGTTGGAGTAAGCGACGTTCGTGCCTGGCGGATAGATCCGGTCGGGGAGGTGCCGCTTTACATAGGTCTCGAGCGTCGGCGTCGATGCCCGGTCCGGCGTCATCAACTCGCGATAGGTCTCGGCGAAGCCCGACCTGTGCGTGAGAAGATGCCGGAGGGTGATCGGCCAGCCGAAGCGGGGAGGCACTTCGAAGTCGAGATAGGTGTTGATATCCCGGTCGAGGTCGAGCTTGCCCGCCTCGGACAGCTGCATCACAGCAGTCCAGGCAAAGAGCTTGGAGATCGACGCCTGGCGGAACAGGGTGTTTTCGACGTCGATCGGACGGCGTGAGGCGCGGTCCGCGTAGCCGAACCCCTTTGCGACGAGAACCTTGCCATCCTTGACGACAACGACCGCCGCTCCGCTGATATCGCCGCGCGCGAGCGCGTAGGGTATGAAGCCGTCGATAAACGCCGACACATCCCTGACGTCGAGCTCCGCCGTCGGTGCTGGCGCCACGATCGCATTCGGGGAGGCCGGAGTGGACCCGGCGGTTGCGATAGGGACCAGCCCGATCGCAACCGCCGCCGCCAGACGAAAGGGCGTGGTCATCAGAAACTCGCGCTGAGCGAAGCGCCGATTGTGCGAGGCTGGAGGATGCCGGCCGAGAAGGGGATCGCAGACAAAGCAGCCGGATCGGGAATGGGCGTCAGCGGCGTGATACCCAATATCGCGCGCTTGTCGGTGATGTTCTTCGCGAAGAGGTTGATCGACCAGCGCTCGTTTGAAATGCCGGCGCGAAGATCGAGCGTGACATAGTCGGGCAATGTGGCGCGGTCGCTCACCGGCCCAGCAGGCGTCGAGATGAATTCGGTTTTGCGGTTGCCTTGATACCGGAGGCTGGCACCGACAAAAGGATTCCATTCGCCGATGCGCCAGTCATAGCTGCCGTCGATCGTTCCGGTCCAGCGGGGAACATTGGGAAGGCGCTCTCCGGCGAAACCGCCCACCGAAGTGGGGGCGTCAGCCCGCAGTTCGGCGTCGGTGTACGTCCCGGTCGCCGAGAAGCTCAAGCCCTTGATCGGCCGGATCGAGGCACTTGCCTCGACACCTTGGCTGCGCGCCCTCGGCCCGTTGACGACATAGACGAAACCGCCAAAGCTCTGGGCGACTTGGATGTCCTTCCAGTCGATACGGAATGCGGCGACATCGAACGACAGCTTCCGGTCGAGCGCATCTCCTTTGATGCCGGCTTCATAGCTCACCACGGTATCGGGCGAGAAGGTTGCCGGTCCATTTCCCGCGGGCAGCCCGATATTGGGTCCGCCGGGACGGTATCCGCTGCTGACCCGTCCATAGACGATCGCATCGGGCGCGATGCGGAGCTTCGGATTGATGAGATAAGTCCAGCTGTCGTCCTTCGACTTGCGCCGGAAATCGATGTTCTGTCCACCAAGCAGGAGACCTGTTTGAACCTGATGGAAGCGTTGCCTGTTCTCGCTGTAGCGGCCCCCGACGGTCACTTCGAATGCCGGCGAGACATGGTAGGTCAGATCGCCGAAGCCTGCGATCTCGCTATAGCGCGACGGGCCGCGGTAGAAAAAGAAGGCGTCGGTCGGGCCGGGCCGATTTGTCAGCGGATCGTAGATTTCGCCAGTTGCCGGATCGAATGGTAACAGCCGCTGCTCGGTCCGCGCATTCTCGCGCGTATAATAGATGCCGGCGCGCCATTCCAATGTCTCGTCCGACGACGATTGGAGGCGAATTTCCTGCGTGAACTTGTTTTGCCGGATGCGCTGATCGAGCGCGACGCCGAGAGGAACGCCGATCGCGCCCGAGAAAATGGGGCCATAGGAAAAGGTGAGATCGCCGATGCTATCCGAGTTGAGCGTCGAGTAGCTGGTCGCCGAAATTAGCTCGGCCCACCCGAGGGTCCAGTTGAGCGTTCCGCTGTAGAGCCGGTATTTCGAATCGATCGGTGTGTTGATCAGCCGGCGGAGCTGCAGATCGCCGTAGAGCGGCTGGAGCGTATCATATCGTATGTCCGCGATCGCGGCATTGTCCGTCTTTAGGTTCTGGCCCAGCGCCGACAGGCGGATGCTAAGGTCGCTCGTCGGTTCCCAAAGAAACGTGGCGCGTCCGCCATAAACGCGGGAATCATTGATATCGGAGAGTCCCCGGCTTTCGTCGTCGACATATCCAGCATCGCCGCGGACATATCCGGTCACGCGTAATCCGAGCTTCCCCTCGACGAGGGGCACGTTCAGCATGCCGTTGACATCATAGCTGGTCCCGCCATCGGCAATGTCGCTTATTCCGCCTTGGATGCGCCCCTCGAACTTGTTCAGGCGGGGCGGTGTCGTGACATATTTGAGGACGCCGCCGAGCGAATCTGCGCCATAGAGCGTCCCCTGCGGGCCCCGCAGCACCTCGAGACGATCGAGATCGCGCGGATCAAAATCGGGGGTATTGGTAGCGCCGATCGTGAAGATCGTGCTCGATCCATAGGGCACCTCGTCGACATAGATGCCGACCGTCGAACTGAGCTGATCGCTGCCCGTGGTCAGGCCACGAAAGACGATCTGGGCATTGCCCTGCGCGAACGAGACCAAGTTCACGCCCGGGATCTTGTTGAGATAGTCGGTGAAGCGGACGGACTGTTCCTTGCGAAACTGCTCGCCGGTCACGACGCTGATCGACTGCGGCACTTCGACGAGCCGTTCCGTGCGCTTCGACGCGGTCACGACAATCTCGTCGACAGGCGGGGACGAATCCGACCAGGCCGCATCGACGGCCCGATTGTCCGTCGCCGGAACGAGCGAGGTGCGTTCGCGCCGGCTGATGATCAGCGCTCCGGCCTTGTCTTTGCGCACCACGAGATCGGACGAGCCGATCAGCCTGCCGACAGCCTGCGCCGCGGTGTATCGGCCGTTGAGAGCCGGGGCCTCGCGGCCGCTCACGATCTCGGGCTGGAAGAGAATGTTCGTGCCGGTCTGGCGCGCGACCTGCTGCAACGCCGAGGCAAGCGGCTGGGCAGCGATCTGCAATTGCCGCGCCTGTTCCTGTCCCGCAGCAGGCTGGCTCACTGCCATGACGGCCGCGGCGGTCGAAAACAGGATGATCCGGTTGTTGTCGAAAAGATGCATGGTTTCCCCCTTTTACTGTCCTTGAAAGAAAGGACGGATGGGGACGTATTTTTCCTCAGGCGGTGCCCTATTTGCGGTTCAGGACGATCTTCCCGGACTGGTGCGATACCTCGACCGGCAGGAGTTCTGCGACCGAACTGGCAAAGGCTTCCGAAGCACCGGTTTCATAGCTCCCGCTGATCCGTAGATCGCCGACGGCAGGGTCGGTGATGACCAGTTGCCGGCGGTCGTAGCGGTTGAGCTCGACGATGGCATCGTTGAGCGGCGTATTGTCGAACACCGCGCGCCCGGCCTGCCACGCGGTGGCGACGAGCACGTCCGGACGGTCCTGTTTCGTATCGCCCGGAGCGCGGCCCAGTCGCAGTCGATCTCCGGCTACCAAGGTTCGATCGCGAACCGAATGTCCCGACTGGTGAACGATGACCTTGCCCTCGACCATTGTCACCGACAGTTCATCGCCGTCCCGCGCGACATCGAATGCGGTTCCCACCGCGACCACCTGCCGGTCGCCCGCGGTGACGACGAACGGTCGCAACGAGTCCTTGGCGACAACGAAATGGGCCCTGCCGGACAGGAGATCGACCGCCCGCCGCTGATCGCCCATCGTCACGACCAGCCTGGTGCCGGTGTCCATGGTCAGCTGTGTGCCATCATCCAGCAGGACCTTGCGTTGCTCGCCGAGCGCGGTTTCGAAGCTTTGCGAACCCCTGTTTTTCAGCACCATCAATCCGCCGCCGACCGCGGCAACGGCTGCAACTACGCTGCCGGCGAGGACCGCGCGGCGCGAAACGCGGGGCCGGGCGGCGACATGACCATCGCCTGTTGCCGCGTCCCACATCATCGTCAGCTTCTCGAAGGCGGCGCGGTGCCGGTCGTCCTCGGCAACCCAAGCCTGGAATCCGGCCTCGTCGGCCGGCAGGCGCGCTTCCGAATGGAGGCGCGCGAGCCAGGCCGCGGCCTGCGCATTGATCGTCTTTTGAGTCTCGTTTTCCATGGGTCTTTAAACTTCAATCATCCGCACGATCGAGAAGGTGAAGGGCGGCCTTGGCGATATGCTTCTCGACCGCACTCACTGTGATCCCCAGCGTCTCGGCTATCTCGCGATATTTCATTCCGTCCGCGCGGTGCATCAGAAAGATCTCTTTTGTCCTTGGACTCAACTCCGCAAGTACGCGTTGCACTCTGTGCAGACGATCGCGGACGGCAATTACCTCATCCTGCAGCGGTTGATCGTCGATCATGTCGTCAATCTCGAAGATGGGAATGTGAAGGTCGCGCCGGTTGTCATAGAGGCGGCCCGCGTCGATCGAAACGTTGACGGCAGTCCGGACCAGAAAGCCCGTTGGGTTCTCCACTGCATGCTTGCGCGCATATTCGGTCAGCTTGATGAAAGCGGCGTGGAGGTGGTCTTCAGCGCGCTCGGGATCGCGGGTCGCACGCGCGATGCGGCGAAGCAGCGCGCGCCAGCCCGATCGATCCTGCGGTAAATCCCCCATCGCATGCCCTCCATTGAGATTGGCACCGCGTGAATAGGGGCGGAGCCCCGTAATTTGCAACCATGTCGTCAAATCCCCTCGCGGGCTGAGGAAATTTCTTCGCCAGTCGTCACACTAACGGGAAAGAATTTGAAGAGGTTGGGGGCGGAATGGCGGTTCGATGCGCGCGTTTTTTGAAATGGGGCCAATTGCCGGCTGTGGCGATCGCCTCGGTTCTGCTCGGCGCCGGCCACCCGGGCGAGCGCGTTCCGCTCCATGGCGGCGCGATGTTCAGTATGATGGCCGCGAGCCTCGTGCCCGACGTGGGGTTTACCGAGCCACTCGTGCCGTCGAACCCCTATATTCAGGTCGTGACGTTACATAAAGACGGCCCCGTGGCCGAGGCGATCCTTGCGAGTTCGCAAACACCCGATCCGTCATCGCCATTCCATTCTGACCAGACACGGCTCTACGCTACCAAGACCTGGGTCCGTCTCCCTTTTACCCGCACCGAGGTGGAGGCAGCGGCGATCGCTCCGCCGACGATCCTGACCGTTGGAGCCGACGAACGATGAGCCGGGGTCTTCTTTCGCTGACCGTTCTGCTTGGCCTGTGTCTCTTCGCGGCGGGGGGCTGCGGTCGATCCGATCCCGAACCCGGTCAGGTTGACCGCGCGCGACTGCTCGATACCGACGGCGAGCCGGATCAATGGCTGGCGTCGGGTCGCGATTGGCGCGGCACCTATCACTCTCCGTTGACGCAGATCGATGCCGGAACCGTTGACCGGGTCGGCCTCGCCTGGACCTATGATCCCGGCACCAGCCGCGGTCAGGAGGCCACGCCCCTTGTCGTCGACGGCACCATGTTCACGTCGGGCAATTGGGGCCGGGTGTATGCGCTCGATGCCCAGACCGGAGCGGAGCGCTGGACCTTTGTCCCCGAGGTCGACGGTCAATATGGCCGCTACACTTGCTGCGACGTCGTCAACCGCGGCGTCGCGGTGTGGAAGGGCAGGGTGTATGTCGCCGCGCTGGACGGCTGGCTATACGCGCTCGACGCAAAGAACGGCCGGATACTGTGGCGTACCGACAGCTTTGTCGATCGTAAGCGGCCTGCGACCGTGACCGGCGCGCCGCAAATCGCCGGCGATGTCGTCGTGATCGGACAGGGCGGCGCGGATTTCGCAGATAGCCGCGGCTATGTAT
>Ga0247823_10003494_pt1 | contig 12710 bp, 15 predicted proteins | sample 13C_PalmiticAcid_2_FD_192426 | JGI IMG/M metagenome (GOLD analysis project Ga0247823, IMG submission 192426) | Soil microbial communities from agricultural site in Penn Yan, New York, United States - 13C_PalmiticAcid_Day30 | ecosystem: Environmental > Terrestrial > Soil > Agricultural land...
GCTGGAAGCGAGGGAGCAATTCGGCGGCCCGATCATCCACGCCCATCTCGCCGGCCACCTCGGCAAGCAGCTGGGGAGCCAGGCTCAGCTGGAGCACGTGGACGTCGGCATCGTCTTCCCATGTGCCGTCCATGCCGGCGGGGACGATATCGATATCCCCCGACTTCTGGACCCGACGCAAACGGCGTCCATCGCAGGCGCAGCTCGCGTTGACTGGCGGACCGACATGCATGCCCAGACGGTGCACGTCCGCGCTGGGCGCATGGGACAGGCCGCGGGGGAAGCGCATCAGATAGGCTTCCATGCGCGACCAGTCTCGCCCGGTACTTGCGAGCAGCACTTCAGGGGTCATAACGGGATGGGGCATGGGCTGGGCCGAACGGATGTGGCACTACGCTACTCCTGGGCCGGGTCCCCAACAACGGGGCAGCCCTTACATCAGGTCAGTCGATGTCCTATTCATCGTCCCGGGCAGGCCGTCTCGTGAGCCATTGTGGGAGGGCGCGGAGCGCGCTGGGTGATGCGGCCCAAGGGGCCATGGATAGTCGCTTGTTCGGTAGTACGCACGGTCCTAAGATCGGCCGCAGCAAGCACTACAACGACCACCGTCCCCGCCGGCAAGAATCCAACCGGCACGCGCAGCTCGTCCCGGCTCACTGCCCGACCCAACAGGACGCCTCATGTCTGAAGTTGCACCTCGCGTTTTCATTTCCTATTCCCACGATAGCCAGGAGCACAAGGATTGGGTGCTCGCGTTGGCAACGCGTCTGGTCGCCAATGGCGTTGATGTCGTACTCGATCAATGGAATCTGACGCTGGGTAGCGACCTGCCTCTGTTTATGGAGTCAGGCCTTACCGGCGCGCAGCGCGTGCTGGCCATCTGTAGCGACCCCTACGTGGCCAAGGCCAATAAGGGAGTGGGTGGGGTCGGTTACGAAAAAATGATCCTCACGGCCAACCTGATGCAGAGCATCTCCGATGACCGAATCATTCCCGTCATCCGCAACAACGACTCTGGCATCACCCCGACATTCCTTGGGTCCAAGGTGTACATCGACTTTCGAAACGACTCGGAGTACGAAGCGAAGTATGCCGAGCTGCTTCGGGACATCCACGGTCAGAAGATCAAGCCGCGGCCGCCGCTGGGCACCAACCCATTCAATGAAACGTACGTTGAGATAACGCCCAAGATCGCCTTCAGCCCGGAGCGCTATGTCTCCCCGGCACTGTCTGGAGCAGTCACGTTCGACTATTCGAACAATGACGGCTGCTATGTGGTCGGGGCCGGTGACATGGCATTTGAGACCAACTGGTCTGGTGCCAGCAACCAGTCGATCCATGCCTACTCCGACAGAGCCAGCATTCGCACTATTGCGTTGGCCACGGGCGTAAAGGAAATCTCCGACATCGAAGATGCAGCCATCTACGACACATCCTCCAGGAGTCGCTCCCCGCAGCTGGGTGAAATCGTCGTCTGGCGCAACACGGCCGGCTACTACCTTGCGACTAGGATCGAGGCGCTCAAATCGCGAGACCACGGAGACGCTGCTGACGAGATGACCTTCAGCTACGTCATAGCACCCTCGAAGCTGGCGTCCTTTAAAAGGTAGAGCTGCGTCCGTATGAACGCCATAGGTCCATCAGCCTGCCGCGAAGATGGCAATCCGACGATCTCCTCAGGGATCCAAGTGCGAGCAGCTGCATTCGCAGTGCCGCGACGATGAGAAGCGACCGATGAAGGGAAACAAAGTGCTTCGGCTGGCAGGAGAGCAGCTGCGAGCGGCGAACGAGCTCGTCGGACGGATGCGGCCCTCGCTCCAGGCACCGGACCGTCTACGCTGCGCTCTATTTCTGACAATGGTGGAGCAGTTCGAGGCGAGTCTTATCCTGGCGCAGAACGGCTTGGTCTCGCATGGGGCAATACACGTCCGCTCGATGTTGGAAGCACTTGCCGATTACAGGCTGCTTGAGACCCAGCCTCGACATGTGGACCAAATGCGCTTTGATCAGCTTCATGGGGAAAGGAGGCTCTACAAGCGCATCCTGGATCTACCTCAAGTGCCTCAAGCGGAAAGAGCGATGATCGAGGGAAGGCTGGCCGAGACCACTAGTCGGTATCAGCCGCTCTATGACCAAAAAATCAGGGCCTCGGTCATCGCGGAAAAATTTGCATCCGCAGGACTGGACCACATGCTCGGCCCTTACACCATGCTTTGCTCGTTCGCCCACAATGATCTGGCGGCGTTGGCGCAACGCCATCAAGGCGGTGCAGGCATGACCCTGCGGGCGGGAGACAGCGAGGAAGTACAGTACCTTGTCCTTTCCACCGCAAGCTTTGCCCTGCTGACCGCGGCAAGCGCGCTCAATGGCCCGGCGCTGTTTCCAGATGGTCACTTCACTACCAACATGGACGTGCTTAACAAGAGTTACGAAACCATGACGTCGTTTGCGCCCAAGCAGTAGCCGGATTCTAAGCCGCGGCGCTTGCTGCTCGTGCCGGCACGTCATCGTAGGAAAAATCCGACGGATGTAGGCGCAGTTATCTTGCTTGAACGTGACAGTGGAACTGAGGGATGCTCTATTCGCCCAGCGCGGTACCATCAAGGTCGCTCAACCGCGTCATGCGCCCCTGGAGCAGGGGCGACGGGCACAACACCCAACGGTGTAACCGGGAATGCCAAGTGACTCTGAGATGCCGGAAGGGATGATCGGCACACTGCATTACTGCACCAATGATCAGTAGTGCGCTTGCAACAGGTACCGAAGTAAGGAGGCTGATCCGATGAGCGTTCCGATCCTGTCAGATATCCTGAGTTGGCTCCTTTCGTGGCGCCGCGACAAGGTGCTGGATGCTAGGGATGCGACCAGGTCGCTGGCAACTGAGCTCGATGAGCTAGCGCAGCTGATGGCAGATGTCCTTCAAGTCACGGACGCCAATGGTCTGATTCGCCCAGAAGGGACCCAGGAGCTGGAGCTCCGCAGACGCACCGTCTGGAATCGTTGGTGCACGATATTGGGCACTCAAGGCTATATCAGTCGAGATTCAGAGACGCAGGCCGAGATTGAGCGTGCAATCCAGATCGCCCACGCGGCACCGGGTGCCTACATCACGGAGATCTATCTCGTGCAGATTGCGCTTGGCAATGGCTCGGTGCCGACAGAGATCAGGCAGCGATTTGCTGAGTCCATCGAGCGGCTACGGAATCTGGCGGTCAAGTTGCGATTGAACTCAACAGCTTGATTGGGCTCACCTACAGTTGCCCTCAAGGACCGCGGCCTAGTACATACCGTCTATCGGTACATGCATTTATGTTGGCCTCCCCGGCAATGCCGTGGCGTTGCGTATGGCGTACCAACGTCGCGGCGTGGCCGTGTTGTGGTCGCGCCGTCCTTCAGCTGTAGTCTCGTGCAAGGAGCGACCATGAAGTTGCGATCCACGTTGCTGATTCTCGCACTGGCTTGGCCTGGCTATGCGCTCGCCGACGAGCCGTCCAAACAGGCGCAGTCGCTCAGTCCCATCACCATCTATCGACACGGCGAAGCCGACACGATCTCTTTGCGTGACAATCGCCTACTAGAGGCGAGAACGATAGATGCTCCATCGTTCGAGCAGCATCGGGACTTGAAGGATGTGCTCACCGCCATTGCTGCCTCGGAGGTGAAGACCTTGGTGGTATTCGACATAGATGACACGATCCTGACCATACCTGAGTTCTTCGGCTCTGACTCCTGGTACGAATGGCAGAAGACGATCAAGCCGGATCCTCAAGGAAAGCTGCCCGAAGGCTACGTGCCATGCACCTTCGATGTACTGGCCATCAATCAAGAGGCGGCCCGGCAGAATCTGACGCAGCCCGACGCGACCACGATCTTCAACTCAATCACCGGCGACAAGATCATGGTCACCTCGCGCAATCCCGCCACAAGGGGGGCGACTGAGCGAGAGCTGACAGTGCGGCCACCCGGCGAGGTGCCTGTTGAGCTGCCTGCACACCTTGCTCCAGGCGTGGAGGCGGGTTGGATCTACACCTCGACCGCGCAGGAGGATCGCGTTGTGGAAGTGAGCTATCACCATGGCATCTTCATGGTGAATGGAACGAACAAGGGCCTGGCGCTGCTGGATCTTCTGAAAAGACTGAAGAAGGCCTACGGTTTTGATCCAGGGTATCGTCGCGTCATCCTGGTAGACGATGGCGAGAAGAACCATGCCAACATGGGAACAGAGCTGGCGAAGGCAGGGATCGAGTTCGTACCCGTCTGGTATACGCGCGTAGAGAAGATGAAGGCCACTGCTGAGAACAAGCAATCTTCAGCAGCCAGTTGGGCATCGTTGTCCGAATTCTGGAGCCAGAGCTTCCCTGCTCGCTATGCGTCGATCAAAACGCAGAAGCGATGCCACTACGGTGGCCTGATAAGGGGCGAGCTTCAGGAGTGACGAGAGAACATCACGCTCTTCGGTCTAAACGGCCGGCGGCATGGTCCTGCGTACAACGTCCAGGAGCTACTCATTGCTGATTGATCCCCATTAAGTTGGCCTACGATAGGCAAGTCAGACCAACCCACTGAAGGCTTAGTCCAGTCTCTCGACCGGACTAGGCCCCGCCGCGCAGCGGCCGTACTCACAGCGATCGGCCTGATTCAAATGGTTGTTCTCTTGGTACTCGCTACCACAGGCCCAGAGTTGCAGGCAGGGGTGCCGACCGCGCTAGGATTACTAAGAACGCCAACGTCCTTCAATGCAGCTACCTGCTCTAGCAACTGTGGGGTTTGGGGTGTCGATTTTGAGGTTACTGAAACGAGTAGGCCGTTGTTCAACGTGACACCGAACTCAGTCGCCGCGAACATTGCCGGCTTCTGAAGTACCGCCATTGGACTGGCGTAGTCGGGGAGAGTGATTATCTCTTCTTTCTGCAATGCTCGAACACATCCGCCAGATTCAGCCGTGGCGATCAGATTCTTGTCTGTATCGACAAGCTGTGTGAGCTCGTATCTGATCAGCACTAAGACGGGCGCGTAGTAGACAACGCCATCAACCCCAGCACCTCCCACATCTAGGTCTTTTGGATCAACTTTGATAGTTCGAATTGCCGTTGAGCATCCCGTCGCGAAGACAGCGAGAGTAAGTAACGTCATTGGCAAGGCTTTCATGTTGCCCCCTACGTGCTTTCATTGCGGCCCCTGTTAGGTCGACAACGGAAGCGGGCCAAACCTCAGGACAGGCTGAGTCAGAGGGTCGAAGTCGGGATGGGCCAGCGCTGATTAATGTCGGGAGCGCTTAGCTCCTCTAACTGACAAGCCAGTTAGCAATATTTACATTGGATCTAATAGATGTGTGGAACCGCCAGGCAGCGACCACGGAGCCAGCTCTACGCCACTACGCGTCACGCGGTCACGAACCTGATTGAGCAGCGACTCAAGACTTTTCGCGTTCTGAAACGTAGGGCGAAGAACCTCGTCCATCCGGAGCATCGGCTCATCATTGCCATCAAGGACACGGAAGCGAATCCGATAGTCATAGTCCCAAGGCTCTGCAATGCAACGAAGAGGAGCAAATGCAGACTCGATGATGCTCGCTGCTTCCTTGGCGGATAGATCATTTGACATGCTATGTGCTCTCCCAGCGGCCAAACTACCTAATAGCCGTATCCCGGAGCCCGGTAATACGGCTTATCCACAGCGCGCCGGATGGTGGGCTATCCTCTTGATACAGCGTGATCTTATGACCGCTGGGTCCGGCTAACAAGTCGACGTATAACCAGACCCAGGTGTGTTCTAGCTGAGGGTGAAGCGCCTTTGCTCGACCCTCGATTGCGCGCCCCTATGGGATGCTCTGAACCCGCCTTTTCTTCGGCCAACGACGCCTGCCTTTCCATCTCCGATTTAGGTCGAAAGCGCGCATCACTTCGCGCTGTCTTTTTTGCTCAATAGGGACTGTGCCCACGCTCTCACCTCCTCATGGGGAATCGTCCGACCAGCATCCACATCGGCAAGTGCGGCCAGTGTACGAAGATGCTTCTCTTCATCCGTTAGCACCGGCAAGCATTTCAACAAGTCGTGATCAGGCAAGTTCATACTAAGTCTCACTTAAGCTCACGGATCACTGTATCGCGTAGCTCGAAGAGAAGGGCGGCCCCGTAATCGCGAGCCAACTCGGCCAACGTCCGCCTTCGGCCAGAAGCGGACATCAACGACTACGTTCAGCCGCTTCGTTGCCGGGGCGAAGCGAAGGCAACGACGTCGGCTGCAACAGCTGTTCGGGCTTCATCTCAGCGCGCTTCCGAGAATCTTCACCTTCTCGATTACTTCTCGAAAGATCATGTACTCAGTGCTGTAGATCGTGGACCAGTCAATGCCTTTGTCTTGGAATTTAGGGTCATGTCCAATCTCTATGTAAGTACGGTAGTTGCTCAGCTTGAACAGAGCTTTGTCCGCTCTCTCGAGCAAAGGCGCGTAGCTGTCTACGTCAAGCCGCTTCAATTGATTCGGCAGGTCATGCGCCAAGTCATTGCGATGAGTCCGCAGGGCCTGGATCGCTATGACGTCATCGTTGTCTATTGCCTGCATGAAGTCTCGAAGATATAGAAGGCACGCCTCGAAGTCGTTCTTATGCCGAGCCTTGACGTCTACCTCATACGACTTGAAGGGGCCAGCCCTGAACGTCGTGTCGCGATAGAAGAGCTTGATGGGCTCGACGATGAGGCTTTTCACCAATTCGTAAGCAAGCAAGACAAAGCCCGCGTAGGCCAGGGACTTGGTCAGATCTGTCTCAGAGAGACCCAGCACTTCGCTGCTCATTGATCGGCCTTTCTTGATGGCGCCCAATGCCTGAACTAAGCCGACCCGCGAAGCGGATTCGGCTTGAATGAACTATTAGGCCTCACTCTTCACCCCTCGCCACGACCCGGTGGCTGTCAGACACTTTGTCACCGATCATAGTGAAAAGGTCAAAGTCAGCGTTAAGGGTGGCGCAGGCTCGAGTGTAGGCAATTCTTGGATCGACGTGCCCCTCATGCGCCACACAGCGCAGTGCCAAGCACTTGTCAGCAATATGGCCAGCCGAAAAGGTTAGCCTCGTGTTGTCTGTCTTATGTGCGATGTGGTGAGCGAACTCATTGCGGATGTCGCGTATGCGGTGCAGGTCTGCCCAGATGATGTCCGAGACGATGCCGAGCACCCTCGAGAGGTCAATCTTGGATGAGAATGTCCCTAGCGGGGCGTTCCCTTTGAAGAGACGCCTGTGTGAGTCATCGTGCGGTTGCAGAAACGATGCAATCGAGTCTGACAATGCCTCTTCTACCCATGCTGCTCCTACGATCGCAACGGCACGATCTGACTCGCCACTCATCTCCTCGACGAGCGCCATCAGCCGCTTATTTGCTTCTTCCGGGTTTTCGCGAAACTTCATAAGGCCAAACGCCTGAGTTAAGCCTACGCGCGAAGCGGGTTCGGCTTGAATGAATTGTTAGGCCACGGGCCGCGAAGCACGAGCTCTGTCTTGCCCGAAGACCGATAGCGCTCCTCTTGATCTACAAATCCTAGTGCGCGCCAGAAGCGCTCTGATTCCTGAGGAACGCAATCAACGTTCAGGGCGGTTGAGCCGCGCGCAAAGAGGTCTTGGATAATGTGCTGCGCGAAGCTACGGCCGTAGCCTGCGCGCCTATATCCTGGCCGAATCTCAAATATGTCGATACCGTACTGATTGAAAACAGCGAGCCCAATTACTTTGCGCCCTTCAGTTAGAACTCGCATTTCACCTCCGCGCGCCGCGCGTCGGATGATTGAGCGATTGCAGTAGAAGCCGCTAAAGCCACCGAGTTCATCTAGGTGCTCGTCTCTCAACCAGCGAATAGCGGTCTCTGTCTGGGCTTTTGTTGGGGGCGCTACCTGTGTCTGTGCCATGGCCTAACTACCTGGTAGCCGGATCTCTGGGTCCGGTTATACGACTTATCCACAGCGCGCCATATGGCGGGCTACCCCCCTTGATACGACTCGATCTTAGGAAGGCGGGGTCCGCCTAGCAAGCCAATTTACAACCGGACCGAGCAGGGTGCAGAGCGTGCGCCCCGGCGGATGTCTGCTTTGGGTCGGAAGCGGTCACAGTAGTGGCCTGAAGCTGTTTGCGTAGCCGTTGTCTGATAGGCCGAACCTGGAGTTCGCATATGTCGCTCTTGCTCGCAGTGCTCCTCGCGACCACAGCCGCTGAGGCTCCCGTTCCTGGCCTGTGCACCGCACCCGCCAGCGAACACGTTGGAAAGCCAGGCTGTTACCTCTCTGCGGAGCTCGACATCGAGGCCCCCAACGGTGAGATCTACTGGCATATCTATACGCTTCCCAACCTAGGTGAAGCGCAGGTCGCCGCGTCACGCGTCGAGCAGTCCGTAGCAACGGAATCTCACGGTGGGGCCTGGCTCCATGTGCTCGGCAATGCCCAGCCCGTCACCATCCGCGGTGCCACGGTCAAGGCGTCCATTGGCCCCATCCGTGCCCCAGCGAAGGGACGCGCGCGGCTGCTGGAATCTTGGTTCCGCCCTGGCATGAAAACCCGGGCCCACTCCCACCCGGGACCAGAAGTCTTCTATGTGTTGGAAGGCGAACAGTGCGTGGAGACGCGCGATGGCACATCCCGGATAGCCGCGGGGCAGCACTACATTCTGGATGCAGGGCCGCATCTGCAGGCGTCACCGAAAGGGCGGCGCAGCCTCGTACTTTTGGTCATGCCGAACGACACCCCGTGGATGAGCCTCGAATCCGATTGGAATCCAACAGCGAGTTGCTCGGGAGAAGCGAGCTGACCGAGCGATTGGCCGCTTCCGGCCAGAAGCGGACATGCAATCAGGATGAGCGCATACGTTTTACGTCGCGCTGGGGTGGTTCTCCGAAAAGGCGACTGTATTCGCGACTGAACTGCGACGGGCTCTCGTAACCCACCAGCCCGCTTGCGTTGCTGGCATCGATGTTCTCGTTGAGCATCAACTGCCGTGCTTCCTGCAGTCGGAGTTGTTTCTGAAACTGCAGTGGACTGGTACCAGTGATGGCCCGGAAGTGCTGCCGGAACGTCGATGGACTCATATGCACCCGGCTCGCCAGTGCATCGGCCTGCAGAGGTTCTTTGAAGTGGCGCTTCAGCCAAGCGACGGCCTTTGCGATCTGCTGATTGGGCGATCCCGTCGCAACGAGATCCTGAAGGTAGCTGCCATGTGGGCCGACCAGCATCCGGGCGGTGATTTCCTGTTGGATCAGTGGCGAAAGCGTCTGCAGCAGCAAAGGCTCTTTCAACAATCCGACCAGGCGAACCAGTGCATCGACCAACGCGCCCTCCAACAGTTCAACCGAGATGGACCGGCAAGCGCGCTCACGTTTGCGCGGCTGCAGTTCGACCTCAGAGGCCAACTGCGTGATAAGCCGGGTATCCAGGGTCAGAAACAAACCGAGGAACGGCTCCCGGGCCGAAGCGCGCGTGACATGCGACACCACCGGCGAATCTACGGTGGTCAGCATTGACTGCCCGGGGGCGTAGTCGATGACCTCGCTACCGATCAGCACCTGTTTGCTGCCTTGGGCAACGACGCCCACACCCAAACCATAGACGCAATGCAGTGGCTCGGTGGGCATGCTGCGACGGTGTAGCGAAAGGCCGGGAATGGCCGTCACGTGATCGCCCTCGGATCGGGCAACCAGCTCGATGACTTTTGCCAACGGTGACAGGTCTGCCGGTGACGCAGGCACCCCTGATGTATGAATTCGCATAAGAGTCTCCCTCACTCAATGCCAGGTCCAAGCGTACATGTCCGTCGTCATGAGGATGTCAGACCTGATTGCCATTCGTCATTTCAGGCAATAACACCGGCAGATCCGGCAACCCCTCCGTGCGGCAGGGGAAGACACTGGCCTCCCCATTCAGCGCCCGCCCGCAGAGGTGACTCATGAGTCGTCCAACCCGTCGAGAATTTCTCACCAACTCCGCACTGGCAGCTACCGGCCTCGCGGTTGCGTCTCTCGGAACCGCTCACGCTACCGACAACAGTGCCACCAAATCACCGGCTTCCACCTTGCCTACCAAGACGACGACAAGGATGCTGGGAACCTTGCAGGTCTCGGCGGTGGGTGCCGGCGCGATGAGCATCAGCGCCAACTACGGACCGCCCGCGGACCGCGCCCAAGGCATTGCGACACTTCGCGCTGCACGCGAGCACGGTGTGACCTTCTTCGATACCGCCGAGGTCTACGGCCCGTACACCAATGAGAGCCTGGTCGGCGAAGCGCTCGCCCCGTTCCGCGACGAAGTTGTCATCGCGACCAAGTTCGGTTTCAACCTGGAGAAGGGCGGCGTTACCAGTCGTCCTGAGCATATCCGCAAGGTAGTCGAAGGTTCGTTGGCGCGGCTTCGCACCGATCGCATCGACCTCTACTACCAGCACCGTGTCGACCCGGCAGTGCCGATCGAAGATGTCGCGGGCGCGGTGAAGGATCTGATTGCCGAAGGCAAGGTGCTGCACTTCGGCCTATCAGAAGCGAGCGCTCCCCACATTCGCCGTGCCCATGCCGTTCAGCCGGTCACTGCAGTGCAGAGCGAGTACGCGTTCTGGTTTCGCGGTCCGGAGGGCAATGGTGTCCTTAAGGCCTGCGAAGACTTGGGCATCGGCTTCGTTCCGTGGAGTCCGCTGGGACAGGGCTACCTGACCGGCAAGCTGGGAGCAGACATCCAGTTCGACCCTGACAACGACTTTCGTTCGCAGTTTCCGCGGCTGACGGCAGAGAGCCGAGCGAAGAACCTGCCGGTGCTCGCCTTGATCCAGCGCGTCGCAACGCGAAAAGGCACTACGCCCGCGGCGCTCGCGCTGGCGTGGCTGTTGGCGCAGAAGCCGTTCATCGTCCCGATCCCCGGCACTCGTCGCCAAGATCACCTGAGGGAAAACCTTGCGGCGCTCGACGTCCATCTTTCAGCGGCCGACCTCGATGAACTGGAGTCGGCGTATGCCTTGATGACGGTGCATGGGCTCCGCATGAGTGAGGTACACATGCGAGCCATCGACGGATGGCCAGTGAGCACGATTTAAAAACGAACTCCATCATTGGATCACCATCATGACAAGCAAGATCTGGTTCATTACCGGCGCGGGACGCGGCCTCGGCCTCAATATCGCCCGAGCAGCCTTGGTCAGGGGGGATGCTGTCGTCGCCACTGGACGTGATGCCGGCAAAGTTGAGGCGGCGATAGGTCCGAGCCCAAACCTGTATTGCGTCCGCCTCGACGTGACCAGCGAAGTCGAGGCCCGCGAGGCAGTAGCCAGTGCGGTGGAGCGATTTGGTCGCATTGACGTGCTGGTCAACAACGCAGGCAACTTCTTTGCGGGCTTCTTCGAGGAACTCAGTCCTGCCCAAGTCCGGAGTCAGATCGAAACGCTATTGTTCGGGCCCATGAACGTGACGCGCGCGGCGCTGCCTGTGATGCGCAGGCAACGCAGCGGCCTTTTGATGACGATTTCTTCAACGGCCGGCATTACCGGCGGTTTGTTCTGTTCGGCGTATGCTGCCGCAAAGTTTGGCCTGGAGGGCTGGAGCGAATCGCTCGCCCTGGAGGTGGCACCGTTTGGCATTCGTTCGATGCTTGTCGAGCCCGGCTTCTTCCGCACCGAGCTGCTGACAACAGAGTCGACAACGTACGCCGCAGGATCGATCGACGACTATGCAGAACGCACGGCCGAGACCGTGGCCGCCTGGAGCGAGATGGACGGTAAGCAGGGCGGTGACCCGACCAGACTCGCCGAGGCGGTGGTGCAACTCGCTAGCCATGACGACCCTCCGGCCCGGTTCGCAGCTGGTGCCGACGCGGTCCAAGCCTTCGAAGTCAAGGCCAGCACATTGCTCGCTCAAGCGAATGCTCATCGCCAGCTATCGTCGTCCCTCGGGTTTCCAGACCCCTAGTCCGGCAACCCATGTGACGCCGCCGCCCTGCGGGTGGGTAGCCAATGAAGCGAGAGTCCGCTTTGGGTCGAAGCCGGCTCTTCTTTATTTGCCACGCTCCTTGAAACGACAGTTAAAAGTGCTTCTTCATAAAGATTCGCTGATGGCCAGTTGGGTAGTTCTCCAATCGAGCGAAGCACACATATCCACGTCTTTCGTAGAAGTTCTCGGCTTGCCAGTCAAATGTGTCTAGTCTCGAAGAATGCGCTTTCATACTGATGGCAATCTGCTCGCACTGAGTCAGCAATGACGTTCCAGTCCCTGACACTCTCGAGCGCGCATCAACCCATAGCACATGAATCTCCAGCCAGCCTAACGAAACGCTTGCGAGAATGCCCCCTAGCAGATCACCATTTTCGGAGCGCGCCGCGAGATTGATCTGAACTTCTTCCCCAGCACCTAGCCAAGGACGATTGAAAGCCTGAAGTAGATTGCAGAGCCGATCAACCTCTTCAGCGCTTGCGTTGTCAATATTGGCATTGTCTCTCATGGAGAACTACATCTCATAAGCACAGGATCGCGGAAGCCTAGCAGCCAACACGCTATCGGCGTAACCATAACCCGCCCCGACTGGGAAGCCTTCTTTCGCAATCGGCTAGCGCGCGTGAGGCAATGTCCGCTATGGGTCGGAAGCAGACGTCGCAGTGTGGATGCTCGCAATCTGCTTGCGGCCAATACAAAGCGCTGGCGAAGCCATTGCGCGCCATTGAGCGCCCAGAGCCCCTAGCTATCCCGCAGTCCTGAGT
>Ga0247823_10003495_pt1 | contig 12709 bp, 10 predicted proteins | sample 13C_PalmiticAcid_2_FD_192426 | JGI IMG/M metagenome (GOLD analysis project Ga0247823, IMG submission 192426) | Soil microbial communities from agricultural site in Penn Yan, New York, United States - 13C_PalmiticAcid_Day30 | ecosystem: Environmental > Terrestrial > Soil > Agricultural land...
CGGCTCCGCCCCCGCCGCCGCCGCCTCCGGCCAAGCCGGCTGCGCGTCAGTTCGTGGTCTACTTCGACTGGGATCGCTCGGACCTGACGGCTGAAGCCCGTTCGGTGGTGACGCAAGCCGCCAACTACGCCAAGTCGGGCGCTCCGACCCGTATCCTGGTCGTCGGCCACGCCGACACCTCGGGTAACGCCGCCTACAACCTCGGCCTGTCGAACCGTCGTTCGCGCACCGTCGCCGACGCCCTGGTCGCCCACGGCGTCAACGGCGGCGTCATCGCCCTCGACGGCAAGGGTGAAACCGCCCTGGCCAAGCCCACCGCTGACGGCGTGCGCGAGCCGCTCAACCGTCGCGCCACCATCGACATCAACTTCTAAGGCTCGCGCCCCCGAAACGGATCGTAAGGTCTGGTTTCGGGGGCGAGGTCCCTGTTGTCGAACTATCCGGCCGCCGGACTCGTTCTGAGCCGGCGGTCGTCTGTTTTTACAAATGCAGACTCGCCCTGGTCGCTCACTCGCCTTGTCATTGGCGGGCCGTTGGCACTAGGAAGGGGTTCGTTCCTTGGAAAGATACTCAGCGTTTGCTCGCGCCCTTTGATCCTGATCAGCCGAACGCGATCCCGCTGGTGCAGGCGGACTTGCACGGCCGTCGTTTTCTGATCGTCACAGCGCCGTTCGGCGGTTTTGGGCGCTTTCTGGCTCAGGCCGTCGCGGCGCGCGGCGGCGAAGCCATGCGCATGATCTTCAACGCCGGTGACCTGTTGACCTGGCGTCGGGAAGGCGGCCTGGCGTTTCGTGACGACGTCCGGCGCTGGCCCGCGCGCGTGCGCGAACTGGCGAACGAGTTCACCGACATCATCGTCTTCGGCGAGGGCGGTCCCTATAATCAGGGTGTTTTGGCGCAGGCCGACTCCCTGAACGCCCGCGTCTGGGTGCTCGAGAACGGCTACTTCCGTCCCGACTGGATCACGCTGGAACGGAACGGAGTCAACGGGTCCAGCCGCCTGCCGCGAACCGCCGAAGGCTATGCCGGGCCCGTCCCGGCGCTGCCGCTGACGCGTCCGGTCGGCAAGATACTGCCGCACCACGTCTTTAACATCAGCCTCTATCACGCGATCGGGTCTTTGGGCTGGGCGGCGTTTCCGCGCTATAGGCACCCCTACACGGTTTCGCCCTGGCGGCAGTTTCTGGGTCACGTCCGCCGCTATTTCAGCCTGGCGACCAGTCCCAAGCAGTCCTGCGACGCCGACGTCATCCGCGCGCGCGGCCCCTTTTTCATCGCCTGTCTGCAACGCGAAGGCGACGCGCAGCTGCTGCGTTATTCCTCCTATGCCGACAACATGGCCTTCCTGGCCGAGGTGATGGGTAGTTTCGCCCGCCATGCGCCCAAGGATTGCCGGTTGGTCGTCAAGAACCATCCATTGGACCCGGGGCTGTCGGACCTGGCGCACATGACGCGTTGTCTGGCGGTGGAGCGCGGTCTGGATGATCGCGTCGACTTCATCGACGGCGGCAACCTGGCGCAGTTGTGCCGCGCATCACGCGGCATGGTGGTCAACAATTCCAGCGCGGCCCTGTCGGCTCTGGGCTTCCGCACGCCGGTCAAGGTTCTGGGCGAGGCGTTTTTTGACTTTGAAGGGCTGACCGATCAGCAGCCGATGGACGCCTTCTGGGGCGCGCCGGTCGCCGCCGATCCGGCCCTGTTCACCGCCTTCCGCGCTCACGTGATCGCGCGCAGCCAGATCAACGGCAACTATCATGAACCCCGCGCTATCAGGCCGACTGCGGGTCTGATCGCCGACGCCTTCGCCTTGCGCGCGGACTAGAACGCCTCTCTGAGCGTGTGATGACAACCGTCCACAGGGGTGTGGCGTTATGGCAACCCCTGAGGTCTGTCATATCACTGTCACATGACTGTCGCCCAACCTTCCCGCAGCGGCCTTAAGGCCCAGCCCATCTCGACAGGCGTCATTGGCCTGCCGCGCATGGCGCTCCGCCTTCATCACTGGGGATACAGACAGATGACCACCCGCAAACAGCTGTTCTGGGCGACGACCGCCCTGATGAGCGGCGTTCTCATGGCCGGCGCCGCTTCGGCCCAGTCGACCGGTACGGCCGCCGTTGAAATCGGCGAAGTCGTCGTCACCGGCCAGCGCGGCCCGCGTAACATCGACGGCGCCATCGTGGCTGAAACCGTCGGCAAGTCGCGCTCGACGGTTACGTCGGAGTTCATCGAGACCCAGGCCGCCGGCCAGACGATCAACGAAGTTCTGAACCTGGTTCCGGGCATGAGCTTCACCAACAACGACGCCTACGGTTCGTCGGGCGGCAACATCCGTCTGCACGGCTTCGACGGCCCGCGCATCTCGCAGACCTTCGACGGCATGCCGCTGAACGACTCGGGCAACTACTCGCTCTATTCGAACCAGCAGCTGGACAGCGAACTGATCGGCACGGCTTCGGTCAACACCGGCACGACCGACGTTGACTCCCCGACGGCCTCGGCTTCGGGCGGCACGATCAACATGAGCTCGATCAATCCGATGACCGAGTTCGGCGGTCGCATCAAGACGTCGCTCGGCGACAACGACTTCCGTCGCGTGTTCGCCCAGCTGGATTCCGGCGAGTTCGGCCCGTGGGGCACGCGTGCCTGGCTGGCCTACTCGGATCAATCGTACGACAAGTACAAAGGTCAGGGCGACCTGAACAAGATCCAGTACAACTTCAAGGTCTTCCAGCCGCTGCGCGACAACGGCGACTTCGTCTCGCTGGCCGGTCACTGGAACCGCAACCGCAACAACAACTATGCGGACCTGCAGCTGCAGCGTAACGCTGACGGTTCGGCCAGCCTGGCCAACGGCGTGACCTGGGACAGCGACTTCGACAACACCTACACGGCTCCGACCTATCGCAACGGCGTGGCTGACGTTGACGGCAACAGCAACCGCTACTGGGGTCTGCGTCAGAACCCGTCGGATACCGGTAACCTTCGCGCCCAATCGCGCTTCACGCTGCGCGACAACCTGATCTTCACGTTCGACCCGTCGTTCCAGTACACGCTGGCGACCGGCGGTTCGGGTCAGTTCGTCCTGTCCGAAACCGACCGCCTGATCCGTGGTTCGCAGACCACGGGCGGCGTCGATCTGAACGGCGACGGCGACATCCTGGACAGCGTTCGCGTCCACTCGACCAGCAACACCCATACCCAGCGCTACGGCATCAGCTCGTCGCTGATCTGGAAGCTGTCGGACACGCAGACCCTGCGCGGCGCCTACACCCTGGACCACGCACGTCACCGTCAGACGGGCATGTATGGCCAGATCGACTTCTCGAACCCGACCGAGCCGCGCTTCTTCGACGTCTTCGCCGGTCTGCACGACAAGGAACACCGTATCGCCAACCTGGACGGTTACGAACTGCGTTCGCGTGACCGCCTGTCCTACGCCATCCTGAACCAGTTCGCGGTCGAGTACGCCGGTCGCTTCCTGGAAGACACCCTGCGCGTCAACGTCGGCGTCCGCGCGCCCTTCTTCAAGCGCGAGATGAACCAGAACTGCTACTCGCAATCGAAGAGCAGCTCGGTCGTCTGCTCGACCGAAACCGCAGTCAAGCAAGCGGACGGCACCTACAAGCTCGGCACCCGCAGCCAGAGCTACCTCGCGCCCTATTCGCGTGAAGTCGAGTTCGACGACATCCTGCCGAACGTGAACGTCAGCTGGAACTTCACCGGCGCTCACTGGGTCTATGGTTCGTTCGCCCAGTCGCTGACCCTGCCGCGCACCGACAACCTGTACACTGTCTTCTTCGACACGGACGGCGACATCACCTCGCCGATCACCGAGCCGGAAAAGACCACCACCTATGACTTCGGCTATCGTTACCAAACCGGCACGCTGATCGCCTCGGCCAACGTCTGGTACACCAAGTTCGATAACCGCATCGTGTCGCGTTACGACCAGGATCTGGGCGTTTCGTTCGACTCGAACGTGGGTGACGTCGATCTGTACGGCTTCGACTCGCAAATCGGCTGGTCGCCGGTTGAGGGTCTGTCGCTCTACGCCACGGCTTCGTACACGGACTCGGAAATCGCCAACGACTATCTGGACGGCACCACGGTCATCAAGACCGGCGGCAAGTCGCTGACGGAGACCCCGGACTGGACCTTCGGTGGTCGCGTCCAGTACGAAACCGGTCCGCTGCAAGTCGGCGCCCAGGTCAAGTACACGGGCGAGCGCTGGGTCACCGACGAGAACGACCTGTACACCGAGGCCTATACGGTTGTTAACGCCGACGCCAAGTTCGACCTGGGCTACTTCGGCTACAAGAACTCCAGCCTGGCCCTGCGTGTCGTCAACCTGCTGGACGAGAAGTACTTCGGCTCGATCTCGGGTGCGACCAACGCCTCGCGTAGCACCTATGCCTACCGCGGCGCTCCGCGCACCCTGCAGGCGACCCTGACCTACGCCTTCTAAGGCGTAGCTGGGACACCGGCTCCAAGACAGGGAAGGGCGGTCCGGGAACGGGCCGCCCTTTCTCTGTTTGCGGGCCTATCGCGCATACGGCTGCTTGAGGCGCGTTCCGGTGGGCGTGGCTGCGGCCCGTGGCCTTGCAAACATTGAACCGGGGGGCGTCTCGGCCTATCTGGCGCGGTCTGCCTTTCTTCCGTTCGGATCGACCTCGCCCATGACCTCGCCCCTGACCTTGGCCATCCCCGCCGAATGGACGCCGCACCGGGCCATGTGGGTCGGCTGGCCCAGCCATCCCGAGCTGTGGGGCGAGTATTTCGCCCAGGCCCAGGACGAGGTCGAGGCTCTGGTCCGCGCCCTGGCCGGTCCGGGCCGTGAACAGGTCAAGCTGATGGTCGGCAATGACGAGGCCCTGCCGGGCGCCCGTGCGCGTCTGGACGGCGTGGTCGGCGTCGAGATCGTGGCTGCCCGCTTTGGCGACATCTGGCTGCGCGACACCGGTCCGATCTTCAACGCGGGCTCGAAGACGGCCCAGGCCTTCGGCTTCAACGGCTGGGGCGGCAAGTACGACTATCCGCATGACGACGAGGTCGCCGATCAGATCGCGGAATTCTCGGGCGTGCCGACGACGCGCCATGACTTCATCCTCGAAGGCGGCGCCCTGGACCACGACGGCGAGGGCACGGTGCTGACCACCCGCCAGTGCCTGCTGAACAAGAACCGCAACAAGACCTGGACCCAGGCCGACGCCGAGGCCGCTCTGGCCGCCTCGGTCGGCGCCAAGGTGGTGGTCTGGCTGGGCGATGGCCTGCTGAACGACCACACCGACGGCCACGTCGACAACCTGGCCCGCTTCGTCGCGCCGGGGGTGGTGGCCTGCCCCATCGCCTTTGGCCGCAAGGACCCGAACGCCGAGGTCTATGACGAGACCGCCCGCCTGTTGTCGGAAACTACCGACGCCATGGGCCGCAAGCTCAAGGTGCTGCGCATTCCGTCGCCCGGCCTGGTGCTGGACGCCGACGAGCGTCCGGTGCCGGCCAGCCACATGAACTTCCTGATCGCCAATGGCGCCGTCGTGGTGCCGACCTATGGCGATGACACGGCCGCGCGTCTGGCGGGCGAGGCCCTGGCCACTGTCTTCCCTGACCGCGAGATCGTGTTGTCGCCGTCCAACGCCGTCCTGACCGGCGGCGGATCCTTCCACTGCATCTCGCAACAGGAGCCCGCATAATGGCCCGCACTGTCACGGTCGCTGCCCTCCAGACCTCGTACGGCGAGGACATGCAGGCCAATATCGACAAGACCATCGGCCTGATCCGTCAGGCGGCGGCCAAGGGCGCGCAGGTCATCCTGCCGTCGGAACTGTTCCAGGGGCCCTACTTCTGCGTCACGCAGGAGGAGCATTGGTTCACCTCGGCCTATCCGTGGCGCGAGCATCCGGCCGTGGTCCAGCTGCGGCCGGTGGCCAAGGAACTGGGCGTGGTCATCCCCGTCTCGATCTTCGAGAAGGAAGGGCCGCACTATTTCAACTCGATGGTCATGCTGGACGCCGACGGCGAGGCCCTGGGCGTCTATCGCAAGAGCCATATCCCTGATGGTCCCGGCTATCAGGAGAAGTACTACTTCCGTCCCGGCGACACCGGCTTCAAGGTTTGGAGCACCCGCTTCGGTCGCATCGGCGTCGGCATCTGCTGGGACCAGTGGTATCCCGAGGCCGCCCGCGCCATGGCCCTGCAGGGCGCCGACATCCTGATGTATCCGACCGCCATCGGCTCGGAGCCGCATGACGCCACCCTGGACACCGCCGCCCCCTGGCAGCGCGCCATGCAAGGGCACGCCGTGTCCAACGCCATGCCGGTCATCGCCTCGAACCGCATCGGCCATGAGACCCTGACCGAGGCCGGCCAGAGCTTCTACGGCCACTCCTTCATCGCCGATCATCGCGGCGATCTGGTCGAGAGCCTGACGGGCGAGGAGGGCGTGCTGGTCCACACCTTCGATCTCGACTTCCTGGATCAGTATCGCGCCGCCTGGGGCTTCTTCCGCGACCGCCGTCCTGAACTCTACGGCCCGCTGGCCGCCGGTCGTCCGGCCTAGTCAGCGACGCGTGTTCCGCGCCACGACATTGCCCGTGGCGCGGTCCCTGTCATCGAGACTGCTGCCCCAGGGATAGCCGCGATCCGCGCTGCAATAGGATCGGCGGCCTTCGCGCGCCCCGACCACGACCAGCCGGGGTCGCAGCCATGAAGCGCCCGAAAAGACATTGTCCGTGATCTGATTATCTGAAGGCGTCTGGTGCCGGATCACGCCCCGCTCGCCGCAGTTCCGATAGAGGAAGATTCCCGGCCGTCCGCCGAGCGTGAAGCGGTTGCCGACGATGCGGTTGCGGGCCGCGCCGTCGACGGCGACCATTTCGCGGCCGGTCCGGACGGCGATGGTGTTGTCCTTGATCCGGTTGTCGGCGCTCTCGGCATCCAGATAGAGAGCGGTGGCGTCGCTGCGGCCCGAGAGGGTCGAGTTCGTCAGGCTGAGCCATGTTACGCCGGGACCGACGTAGAGGGGGATGGAGCCGGTCCCGACGATGGTGACGCGGTCCAGTTCAATATGCGACGGGGCTGCCGCCTGAGCCGCCGCCGTATGCGCGGCGGTGCGCGATGAGGCCCGCAGGTCATCATAGCCGCCGTCCGCCCCCATGCCCCAGACGCGCACGGCGCCGTGGATGACGCAATTCTGGATGCGGATGTCGGCGGGGCGGCTCCAGTGTGCGGCGGTGATGCGGCGTGACCAGATGGCGATGGTGGGTTGGCGGGTGGTGGTCGCGGCGCCGGGGCGTCCGACTGCCCCGCCCTGGCAATCCAGCCCGGCGCCTGAGGCCTCGGCGCCTTCGATCAGCACGGGGCGGGTGATGCTCTGACCCGACCTCAGCACGGCGCGGCAGGTCAGACGATAGGGCGTCATGACTTCGGCGGTCAGTTCGCCCAATTCAGCGGCGGCGCAGGGGCGAGCGGCGGGCAGGGTCCATGTCTCGGGGGCGGCGCTCAGCCACAGGGCCGCCAGCCAGGCCGTCATCAGGGCAGGGGCGTAGCCAGAGCCAGACGCTCGGACGCGCAGGCGGGGCTGGTCAGGCCCGCGGCGCGGGCGGCGGCCAGTTCGGCGCGGGCGGCGGCCAGATCAACCTCGAAGCCGGGCGTGGCGGCGGCGGCGTCGAACACGGCCTTGCCCAGGACCTCGCCGGCGGCGACGTCGCTGGGATAGTGCATCCCGCAGACCAGTCGGCTGAGGCCCATCTCATGGGCGATGCGTCGGACCTCGGCCGCGCGGTCCGGCTCGAGCGCCGCGAAGGCCTCGCCATAGACGGTCGCGACCGTGGAACTGCCCGAGGGGTAGGAGGCGCTCTTGCGACCGGCCTCGCTGACGCGCTGGCAGGGACGGCGTTCGGGATCGTCGCCGACCGGGCGGGGCCGGAAGCCGCGCGCCTTGACCAGTTCGGCGGCGGCGTCGGAATCCTCGAACAGCCGCTGCATCAGCCGGTTCAGGTTCGGCGTCGCCGCCGAGCCGAGACGGACGCCGAGCACGCAGTCGAAATGCTGCAGGGCCAAGGGCGGGCGCAGTTCGGCGTGGGCGGTGGCCAGCAGCCAGCGGTCGCTGTCTTCCAGCGTCCTGAATCGGTTGGAACGCGCCTTGTCGGCGAGATCGGTCGGCGACCCGGCGGCGGGCGGGGGCGGCGTGGCCTCGGCCAGGGATTGGATCAACGGCCCGGCCAGATAGCCCTTGGTCTCTATCGTCCTGGCGGCCTCGGGGCGCAGGGCGGCGGGCGTTCCGGCGCAGGCCGAGAGCAGGGCGGCGACGGCGATGATGCTGGCCCCCCGGCTCCGCATCAGGCCCCGGCGCTCCAGCTCAGTTGGACCGAGGTCAGACCGCTCTCGCCGGGAGAGGCCACGACCTGCAGGCTGGCGCCCTTGTCCTTGCGGGCGGCGGCGCCATAGGCGCGAGCCTCCCCCTGATTCATGGCCATGACGGGCGACAGGCCGGCGGCCTGATCACCTTCACGACCGACGCCGCGCCCGAAACTGTCGTCGCCTTCTATCGCCAGCGCGCCGAGGCCGCCGGGGCCGGTCGGGCCCGAGGCCAGGGTGGCGGGCGAATCGATCTGGGCGCCCGGATAAAGGGCGGCGAAGACGGGGGCGCCGTCGATGGTCATGGCGTCAGAAACTGTTGCCGGGGCAGGGGCCGGGGCGACCTCGGTCGGCGCCGCGGCAGGCGGAGCTTCGGCGCTCGGCGGCGGGCTGGCCTCGGGCGCAGCCTCGCTGCGCTCATCGCATCCGATAAGACCAACCGAGAGGGCCACGGCGACGGCCGCCACGCTACGCTTCATCCCGCCTACGTCCTTGAGACTGTTCAACTTGATGAACACCGTGGCCCATCCGTGCGGCGGCAGCAAGGCGGTTCAACCGGTTGGAGCGTCCACATCGTCGCCGGGCTGGCCGGTCGACTTGCGCGCTTCGGCGGGACCGCCCGCTGGTTTGGTTCCTTGGCCCTTGCTCCGTCGTCCTTCGGCGGCCAGGGCCTCGTTGATGACGTCCTGATCCGGATCAATGTCCGAGCCCGATGCGGAGCCGCCGCGCAGGGAGCCGGCGCGGGTGTCCGAACCCATGTCACTGCCTTCCAGCGCCTTTTTCAGGGCGTCTCCTGTATGACCCAGATCGGGTTTCTCGCCCATGACGGCGGCTTCACGGGCTTCTGAGGTATCGGTCCGGGGATCAGCCATTGTCGTCTCCTTGTTGCAGGAATAACGCGGCGGAAGGGGACGAGGGTTCCACAAAAGACAAGGCCGGCGGGGCGCCCCGTCGGCCTTTGATCCGCAACCGAATGGTTTGCTATTTCCCGAACAGCTTGTTCCAGCGGCGCTTCTCGCGGGTCTTCCAGGCGCCACGATGCCAGGCGTCCGAGCCGATCAGCGGCACAACCGTGGTGGCCTCGGCGAAGACCATCTGTTCGTGGGTGGTCTGCACCTTGCCCCACGACGCCGCCTCCTTCAGCGTCGAGGAGGAGCAGGCGCCGTCGCGCACGTCGGCGACGGTGATCTGGACCGCATAGCGGTGCATCTCGGCCTCCACGCCCAGGATTTCGGCGCAGACGACGGTGTCCTGGGCGAAGTTCTTGGGCACGCCGCCGCCGACCATGAACAGGCCGGTGACGCCCGCCGCGATCTTGATGTCAGTCAGTTCGCGGAAGTCGGCGATGGCGTCCAGCATCAGATAGGGTTTGCCTGCGGCCGCCCGCTCCTTCTGGTGCTTGACCAGACCGAAGCCGGCGGAGCTGTCGACGAAGGCCGGGCAGAAGATCGGCACGCCCTCTTCATAGGCGGTCTGGATCAGCGAGCCGGGCTTCCTGGCGTTGCCCTCCGACAGCCACTTGCCCATTTCCCAGATGAACTCGCGGCTGGAATAGCCGCGCGGCTCCAGACGGTTGGCGATCTCCAGAATGGTGTGGTCGCAGGCCTGGAGCTCTTCCTCGTCGATATAGGTGTCGTAGATCCGGTCGATGTAGTTGTCGCGCAGGACGTTGTCGTCCACCTCGCCAGCGGCCTGATAGTGCTTGAAGCCCAGGGCCTCGAAGAAGTCCATGTCCACGATCGAGGCGCCGGTGGCGACGATGGCGTCGACCATGCCGAACTTCACCATGTCTCGATAGACATGCATGCAGCCGCCCGCCGAGGTCGAACCGGCCAGGATGAGCCAGGGCGAGCAGTCCTTGTCCTCAAGGGCCATGTTGAAGATGTCGGCGGCGCGGGCGGTGTCACGCGAGCTGAATGACATCTTGCGCATGCTGTCGATGATCGGACGGGCGTCGAAGCTGGTCATGTCGACATGCTCGACGGTGTTCTGAAGCAGCGCAGCCTTCTGGTTCGACTGAACGGGAGCGTTCATTTCGGCGGTTTCCCTGGGATATGAGCGCCCGTCGTCAAGCAGTCGCAGCGGCCCGGACGGAGCGACGGGCCGCTGCGGATCTCATACCAACGTCCGAAGACGGTTCTGGGTCAGGCGATCAGCGCTTGCGCTTGCGCGCGCCGGCCTTGCCCTTGGGGCGCGACAGGCGGACGACCTTGCGGGCGGCTTCCTCGGCCGAGGTGCGGACCGTGGGGATCGAACGCGGGGCCAGGCCGTAGAGCGAAGCCATCGGGGCGTCCTCGACCGCGGCGATCTCGTGCTCGCCATAGCCGTTGAAACCCGTCGTCATGGCCACGCCATAGGCGCCCAGCATGCCGATCTCGATGAAGTCGCCTTCCTGCACATCGGCCGGCAGCCAGAACGGGCCGGGCATGTGGTCGATGCTGTCGCAGGTCGGGCCGTAGAAGCGGAAGGGCTTCAGCTCGCTCGAGCTGTCGCCGTCCCGGACCAGCTTGGTCGGGAAGGGCCAGCGCGAGTGGGTAGCGTCGAACAGCGAACCGTAGGAGCCGTCGTTCAGATACAGGGCGTCGCCCTTGCGCAGGTCCACGCGGCACAGCACCGACGACGACTCGGCCACCAGGGCCCGGCCGGGTTCGCACCACAGCTCGGTCGTTTCGGACACCGGCATCTCGTTGAAGCCGCGGTGAATGGCGTCGGCGTATTCGCTCAGGTCCGGCGGGACCATGCCCGGATAGACCGAAGGGAAGCCGCCGCCGACGTCGACGATGTCGACGAAGACGCCCGCCTTCTTGATGGCGCGGCCGACCTGCGACATGGCGGCTTCATAAGCCGAGGGACGCATGCACTGCGAACCAACGTGGAAGCTGACGCCCATCAGGCCGTCCTGAACCGCCTGGCGCACGGCCAGCAGCAGGGCGGGGGCCTGATCCGGCGAGACGCCGAACTTGCCCGACAGGGAATAGGCGGCGCCGTCGGCCGAGACGGCCATGCGCACGACCAGATTCAGGTCGTCGGCGTTGTCGGTCGCCTCGATGATCTTCTGCAGCTCGTCGTGGCTGTCGAGCACGAAGGTGCGCACGCCGTGATCAGCGTAGGCCGCACGGATCGCGCCGCGGCTCTTGACCGGGTGCATGAAGGCCAGACGCGCGTTCTGGCTGACCGAGCGGACCAGCTCGATCTCAGCCAGAGAGGCCACATCAAAGGCGTTGACGCCTTGCTCGACCAGGGTCTCGATGACCCAGCGCGAGGGGTTCGCCTTCACTGCATAGAAGACGTCGGCTTTCAGATTATCCTGGAACCAGCGCGCCGCTACGGAAACCGAACGCGGCCGCACGAGGGCGACGGGACGTTCAGGGGACCGCTCACGGACCAGGTCCAGGGGAAGTTGGTACGTGCGCAATTCACGTAACCCCCTGCTAATTGTTAACCCAGACCGGCGTTAGCAGCGCTTAACGGTTAGACCACGGGGTCCGCCGGAACGCGCGATGTAGGGATGCGCGACCGTCATGTAAAGTGGTAATTTCGTGGCTCCATCCACATCCCGTCCACAGGGGAACCGGCGCGTCAGGGCCTCAGACTGGACGAAATCGACGCAGCCATGCCATTAAGACTTGTCGAAACGCGCGTGGCGCGTCATGCGGCGCCCCCTGTTGCAACCGCCACCCACGGGTTCATGAGTTCTTCAACCGCCGCCGTCGCGTCCGTAAGGGATGTGTCGAAGACCTACGGAGCCAGGAAGGCGCTCGACGGCGTGTCCGTCGAAGTGGCCGCCGGCGAGATGGTCGCCCTGATCGGTCCATCCGGATCGGGCAAGTCCACCCTGCTGCGCTCCATCACCGGCCTGCACCCCATCGACCCCGGCAAGGGGACGATCCAGGTGTTCGGCGAGACCGTTCAGCAGAACGGCCGCATCACCGGCGCCGTGCGCAAGGCGCGCGGCCGTCTGGGCATGATCTTCCAGCAGTTCAATCTGGTGGGACGGCTGTCGCTCTTCTCCAACGTCATGCTGGGGGCGCTCGGCCGTTTGCCCGGCTGGCGCGGGATCTTCGGCGTCTGGCCGAAGTCGGACCGTGAGCGGGCCATGGCGGCCCTGCACCGGGTCGGCGTGTCCGACTACGCCGCTCAGCGCGCCAACACCCTGTCGGGCGGTCAGCAGCAGCGCGGCGCCATCGCCCGCGCCATCGTCCAGGGCGCGCAGGCCATCCTGGCCGACGAGCCTGTCGCCTCGCTTGACCCCGTCTCGGCCCGCAAGGTCATGGAACTGCTGGTCGAGCTGAACAAGCGCGACGGCATGGGCGTGATCGTCACCCTGCACCAGGTCGACTACGCCATCCGC
>Ga0247823_10003496_pt1 | contig 12699 bp, 9 predicted proteins | sample 13C_PalmiticAcid_2_FD_192426 | JGI IMG/M metagenome (GOLD analysis project Ga0247823, IMG submission 192426) | Soil microbial communities from agricultural site in Penn Yan, New York, United States - 13C_PalmiticAcid_Day30 | ecosystem: Environmental > Terrestrial > Soil > Agricultural land...
ATCTGTCGCTGACCCCGGCCGACGCGGACCCGCCCCGCATCGGCCGGGGTCAGCGACAGATTGATCGCCACGCGGCCGAGGTTGGCGACGCGGAACAACTCGGCATCGGGCGCGACGGTCTGGCCGAGCACGACGCTGCGCGCCGTTACCTGCCCGCCGATCGGCGCGATAACGCCGATGCGGTTGAGCGAGCCGCCGCCGACGCCGGCCGCCGACAGTTGCTGTCTGGCGAGGCGCAGCGCGATGTTAGCTTCGGTCATTGCGGTGCGCGCGGCAATCAGGTCGCGCTCTGGCGAGACCCTGAGCGCGAACAGCCGTTCCTCGCGCGTCAGGTTCGATCGCGCGAGGTTCGATCGCGCCTGCGCGGCTTCGACTTCGGCGCGCAGACCCGCGGCATCACGGCTTTCAATCACCGCGACGACCTCGCCGCGGCGGACCGCCTCGCCCAGATTGCTGTTCAGCGCGACGACGCGCCCGCCGATCGCGGCCGAGACGACCTGCGTCGCCTGCGGATCGCTTTCGATCGTTGCGGGCAAGCTGAGCGTGCCCGCACCTGCCGTCGGGCGGACAAGCGTTATTCCCGCCGCCGCGATCTGCTGCGCGTTCAGATGGATCACGCCCTCAGTTTCTTTCGCTTCGGCCTTTTCCGCCGGTGCCGCCGCCTGCTGGCCGCAACCGGCCAGAACGAGCGTCAGCGCGAGCGGCAGCACCGCCCGATATTTGGTCTTCGTCGTCATTTGATTTCTCCCTCGGCGGGTAGCCGGGCCGTCAGTCGTTCAAGACGCGCGACGGCATCGTGATAAGCGGCGCGCGCGTCGATTCCGGCGCGGCGCGTGTCGAGCAGGGTGCGTTCGGCATCGAGCAGGATGAGCTGGTCGAACTTGCCCTCGGCGTATCCGATGCGCGCGATGCGCGCGGCATCGGTCGCGGCCGTCAGTGCCGGTTCGGAGGCACGCACGGCCGTAGCGGCGCGATCGCGGTCGGCTTCGGCCGCCGCAATCGCGCGCTCGGCCTCGAACAGCGCGATCCGGCTTTGCGCCTCGGCGCGGTCGCGTTCGCGTGCGGCCTGCGTCACCGCCGCCTTGCCCCCGTTGAACAGCGGCAGCGGCACCGACACACCGAACACCATCGCCTGATCATTGCTCGCCTCGAGCCGCCGCGTTCCGGCGGTGAGCGTAACATCTGGCGCACGCTGGCTGCGCGCCAGCCGCAATTCAGCCTCGGCCGATGACGTGTCGGCGATAGCCGCAGCCAAGGCCAGCGTGCCGCGCGCATCAGCCGGAGCTTCCGGTCCCTGTCCCCGCGCGGCCGCGCCGTCGAACCAGCCCTGATCGAGTGCCGACCCGGCGCCATCGCCGACATATTGCGCGAGCGCGGCGCGCGTCGCCATTGCCGTACGCCGTGCGGTCTCTGCTTCGGTCGTCGCGCGAACCTGTTCCAGCACGGCGCGCTGCTCGTCGATCGGCGAATTGGCGCCGACCATCACGCGGTCGCGCGCAATACGCAGATTTTCGGTCGTCACCGTCACCTGGGCTTCGGCGATTTTGGCGCGGCGTCCGGACGCGATCGCTGCGACATAAGCTTCGGTCACCGCCACCCGGCGGTCGGCCTCGGCCACAGCAAGGTCGATCCACGCGCGCCGTACCTTCGCATCGGCCACCGCAACGCGCGCGGATCTTTTCCCGCCGAGCTCGACCGGCATCGCGAAGGCGATGGTGGTGTCGGATTCGCCGAACCCGCGATAGGGCCCGGTGCCGAGCGCATTCTCGGTGTCGACGCTGACCGACGGGTTGGGGCGGAGCCCGGCGACGGTACGCCCGGCCTGTGCGGCCCAGACGCCGGCCTCCGCCGCCTGTGTCAGCGGGGTCGCGACGCCGGCGCCGGCCAACGCTTCGTCGAGGGTCAATATATCGCCGCCCGCGGACGGGGACGAGCTTTGCGCCTGCGCCGGCAAGGCACAGAGCGGCGCGGCCAGCATGGCCGCCAATAATGATTTCATTGGGAATTATCCTGAACAAGCCAAAGTCAGCCGCCGGATGACCGGCGGCGCGGGCTGGTTCAGGCGATCGGCGGCCGCAGGTTCGCGTCGGGGATCAGTTGCGGGACAAAATCGGCGCCGGATGCGAAATTCAGGCCGTGGAGCGGCAGATGTCCCGGTGCATCATGCGCGCCGACCGCGCCGACCTGATGATGGCCATGACAGCCGCCATGACTATGCAGCCCCATCTTGTCGGGATCGTTGCCGGGTTCATCCTGCGTATGGCCGCTGTCTTCGGCGCAGATTTCCGCGGTGGCCCACTCGGGCGCCTCGGCCGCATGCGCGATGCTCCCGAATCCGATGGACAGGGAGATCAGCAAGCCAATCAGGAGGCGCATCAGCGTCCGCATACCCGCGCCTATAGTCGCGGGCGGGCGCGATGTCACGCAGCGCCCTCCGCGGTATCGATCGTGAAGCGGCTGTTCGACAGTTGCAGCTCGTCGCCGCAATGGCTGCACGCGGCAATCATGCTGAGGTCATGACCGCACGACCGATGGGTGAGCAGCAGCGGCGGACCGCGCTCATCGGCGAACCATTTATCGCCCCATTGCAGGAGCGCGAGCAGCACCGGATAGAGGTCGCGCCCCTTGGCCGTCAGGCGATATTCGACGCGGTCGGCGTGCGCCGAATAGGGCATGGTTTTCAAAATCCCTTGCCGCACCAACCGCTCGAGGCGGCCCGTGAGAATATTCGTCGCCATCAGCGTGTCGCGCTGGATATCGTCGAAGCGGTTGATGTGCGTGAACATCGCGCGGACGACGAGCGTCGCCCAGCGGTCGCCGAACAGCTCGATCATCGTATCGACGAGTGGCCGGCCGCCCGGCCGCCGCGCGCCGATTTCGCCATTGAAGCGGCGGCGTTCGTAGTGCGGGACGACCTGCGCGAGCCCCGGCCCTTCGCGCCAGTCGACATCGCGCGGGTCGATTTCGGCATGGCAATGTGCGCAGACCGGCACCGGCTCGGTCGCGTGACCGCAGGTCGCATGGTGGAGCCGGACCTGGAAATCGCGGCTGTCGGCCTCCCACTTATGCTGCCAGCGCAGCATCATCAGGCCGTTGGGAAACTGATCGCGGCCCTTTTGGGTCAGCACATAATGATAACCGCGCCCGCCCTTCTTGGGCACTTTGACGAGGCAATCCTCCTCGACCAGCTTCTTGAGGCGGCCGTTGACGACCGAACGCGCGAGGCCGGTGCGCGCGACGAACTCGTCGAAACTGTGCGTGCCGAGGAAGGTCTGCTCCATGATCAGCAGCACCGGGACGTCGCCGACAACATCGAGCGCGCGCCAGATTGAACAGGCCCTGATCGTGCGGTCGTGTTTCAAATAAGCCGTCCTTACCTCTCCCCGCCCCTAGACCAAGGGGGATGCATCGACAAGGCTGGCACCTGCGACAGGAAGGGCGGCCGAAACCGCCCTTCCCGCTGCATCAAAAGCGCCCGGTCAGCTGCACTGCGATCGTCCGCGGCCGGTCGACGATGCCGTTATAGGCATTGCCGGCGTTGCGCGTGATCGTGGTCGCGAGCGGCATCGAGCTGGCGGTCTGGAGGATGCGCTGGTTGGTCAGGTTGCGACCGATCAGTGCGACCTCCCAACGGTCATCAACCTGCGCCAGCGCAAGCCGTGCGCCGAGCTTCACATAACCATCCTGATGCGTGCGCGGGTCGAGATTCGCCGCGGCGATATAGGAGGAGGAGAAATCGGCGTTGACGTTAAACGCGACCTTCATGTTCGTCGTAATCGGCGTCGTATAATCCACATTGAGGTTCCCCGACCATTTGGGGCTGAGCGCGTTGCGCTTGCCCGAATAGTCGCAGAAGCCGTTCGCGCCCGGCACCTGCAGATAATAGCATTGGCCGTCGGTGAAATTGGTGAATTTGAAGTCGAGATAGGCGACGGCACCACTAACCGTCAGCCCGTCGGCGAGCGCGGCACGGAAGTCGGCCTCGACCCCTTGCGTGCGCGCTTCGGCGGCGTTGCGGACGTTGAAGTTCAACGTGCCGTCGAAGATGTTGACCTGGAGATCCTTATAATCGGTGCGATAGAGTGACAGGTTGAACGCGACGTTGCGCCCCTTGTATTTCAGGCCCGCCTCGAAATTGTCGGCGCTTTCGTCCTCGAACTCGAACGCCCCCGGCTTCGCGACGGTGGTCGAGGTCGGCAGCGAGTTCGAGCGGATGTCGAAGCCGCCGGCCTTCGTGCCCTTGGCGTATGACGCATAAAGCATCAGGTCGTCGGTCGCGTCGAACTGGACGTTGACCATCGGGTTGAAGCTGTCCTCGCTGATCTTGCCCGAAATGCTGTGTGCCTCGATGTTGAGCGCGCGGAACACCGCTGTGACCACCGGCAACGGCGCGGTGCTGAGCGGCCCCTTGACGACCGCGAGCGTGCGGCTGCCGCTCTTCTTCTCATGGTTGAAACGCGCGCCCGCAGTGATGCGGAGCTGGTCGGTGATCGACAATTCACCTTGCGCAAAGCCCGAAATCAGGTCCGACTTCTGCGCATAATCGCGGTCGTTGCGCGTATCGCCGAGCGCGTTGAACGGCGCGCCGAGCGCGAGGAAGGTCGGGTTGAACAGGGTGAAATCCTGCACGTCGAGCTTCGCATGCTGGTAATAGACGCCGGCGATATAGTTGAACGTCTCGCCGCCGGGCGAAGTCAGCCGCAGTTCCTGGCTGAACTGGCGATAATCCTCGCGCAGGTTCGTGCCGTCGAGGAAGCTGATGCCCGAGAAATCGACGTCGACGATCTCGCGCGTCTTGTAATCGAGCAACGACGAGACCGAGGTCAGCGTATGCTCGCCGACTTCGAGGTCGGCGTTCAATGTCGCACCGAACACCTTGTTCTTGCTTTCATAACCATTGTCCTCGCGAACATAGTCGGGGTTGGTGCTTACGAAGAAGGGGCCCTGGAACACCGTGTTGTAATTGCCCACCGCGCCGAACACGTCGCGCGGCTGCCCCTTCATTTCGAAGTCGGCATATTCGAGCTTCAGCTCGGCGGCGAACGGCCCGCCGCGATCGAGCTCGAGCTTGCCGCGGAAATAATATTCATCGACGTTCGGCTCGTCACGGTCGAGCTTCTGGTTGTAGAAATAGCCGTCCATCGAGCGATGATATCCGACGACGCGCGCCTCGACGCCTTCGCTCAAGGGGCCCGACAGCACGCCGGTGAGCTGGAATTCCTTGTGGTTGAATTCATAGAGGCCGCTGACCGACCCTTCGAACTCGTCGGTCGGGCTCCGCGTCGTGATGTTCACCGCGCCCGCGATCGCATTTTTCCCGAACAAGGTCGGCTGCGGCCCGCGCAGCACCTCGACGCGTTCCATGTCGACGAGCGGCAGGCGCGAGAGCTGGTCGCGGCCGTAATAGACGCCGTCGACGAACATCGCGACCGACTGTTCGAAGCCCTTGTTGTCGCCCGAGGCGATGCCGCGGATCGCGATGCGGTTGGCAATCGCGGTCTGGGTGATCTTGAGGTTCGGGACCGACGACGAGATTTGCTCGAGATTGGTCTGGCCGTAGCTTTCGACCTGCTTGCCGCTGACCGCCGAGATCGAAATCGGCACGTCCGACAGGCCTTCGGCGCGCTTTTGCGCGGTGACGATGATTTCTTCAAGCCCGCCCTGCTCCTCCGCCGGGGCCGCGTCCTGCGCAAAGGCGATACCGGGGCTGGCAAGCGCCGATGCAGCGAGCAGCGCGACGAAATGCTTCTTCATAATGTCTCTCCCTCCCACCATCGTCGGGTTTGCCCCGCGATGTTTTTCTGGCCTTGCGACTCTTATCGTCTTTAAGTATCGTTATGCAAGTCAGATAATTCGGGAGAGCAGAGCAGTGCCGAAAAACGGCCTTCCACCAGCGCTGACGCGCAATTTGCGGTTGCCGGCAATCGCGGCGCCGATGTTCCTCGTCTCGGGGCCCGAGATGGTGATCGCCGCGTCGCGCTCGGGCGTAATCGGCAGCTTCCCTGCCCCCAATGCGCGGACGTCGGCCGATCTCGAAGATTGGGTGAGCCGGATCGATTCGGCGCTATCGAACGACCCCGACGCCGCGCCATGGGCAGTCAACCTCGTCGTCCATCCGTCGAACAGCCGTCTTCCCGAGGACATCGCCTGCGTCGTGCGCCACAAGGTGCCGCTGGTGATCACGGCTCTCGGCAGCCCGGCGAGGGTGGTCGAGGAAATCCACAGCTATGGCGGGCTGGTCTTCGCCGACGTCAATTCGGTCGGCTTCGCGCGCAAAGCCGCAGCTGCCGGCGTCGATGGCCTCGTGCTCGTTGCCGCGGGCGCGGGCGGCCACACCGGCGCAACCGCGGGCTTCGCTTTCGTCGAAGAGGTACGCCAGTTCTGGGACGGACCGCTGGTGCTCGGCGGCGCGATATCGACCGGCCATGCCATCCGCGCCGCCGAAATCCTCGGTGCCGACCTGGCCTACCTCGGCACCTCGCTCATCGCCTGCGCAGAGAGCATGGCGGTGCCGGGATATAAGGAGATGGTCGTCGCGGCGGGGGCCGAGGACATCGTGCCTTCCAAAGGCATCACCGGCGTGACCGCCAACTGGTTGAAATCAAGCCTGATCGCAGCCGGATATGATCCCGCAAACATGCCAGAGGACAAGCGCCCGAATTTTTCCGACGCGCAGGACGATGCGAAGGCATGGAAGAATGTCTGGTCCGCCGGGCAAGGCGTTGGCGCGGTTCGCGGTATCGAGCCTGTTGCGGATATCGTCGACCGCCTCGTTTCCGAATATGATGCGGCCGCAACGCGCCCGCGCTTTGCACCCGCCGAAGGAGTCATCGCATGACCGCCGAGCTTGTCGAGACGATCCAGACCACGATCCAGCCCAACGACCACCCCTATATGAAAGACGCGTGGCGCCCGACCTATAACGAGTGGAACGCGATCTTCGCCAATGGCGATGCCGAGGTGATCGGGACGATCCCGGACGACATCGACGGCGTCTATGTCCGCACCGGCGAGAACCAGATCCACGAGCCGATCGGGCGCTATCATCCCTTCGACGGCGACGGCTTCATCCACGCCATCTCGTTCAAGGATGGCCGCGCCAGCTATCGCAGCCGCTTCGTGCGCACCAAGGGGTTCGAGGCCGAGAAGGAAGCGGGCCGGTCGCTGTGGGCGGGACTGATGGAACCACCGCACAAGTCGACGCGCCACGGCTGGGGCGCGCAGGAATGGCTCAAGGACTCGTCCTCAACCGACGTCGCGATCCACGCCGGCAAGATCATCTCGACCTTTTACCAGTGCGGCGAGGCGTACCGGCTCGATCCCTTCACGCTCGAACAGTTCGGCACCGAAAGCTGGGTACCGCTCGACGGCATTTCGGCGCATTGCAAGGTCGACCTCGCGACCGGAGAGTTGATGTTCTTCAATTATTCGAAGCACGCGCCTTACATGCATTATGGCGTCGTCGGGGCGGACAATAGGCTGAAGCACTATATCCCCGTCCCGCTCGCCGGGCCGCGCCTGCCGCACGACATGGCCTTCACGAAGAATTACACGATCCTCAACGACATGCCGCTCTATTGGAACGAGGAATTGCTCGAACGGAACCTGCATGTCGTCCAGTTCCATTCCGACGAGAAGACGCGCTTCGCGATCATCCCGCGGCACGGCCAGCCCGAAGATATCCGCTGGTTCGAGGCCGAACCGACCTACACGCTCCACTGGCTCAACGCGTGGGAGGAAGGCGACGAGATCATCCTCGACGGCTATTATCAGGAAGAGCCGATGCCGAAATCCTATCCGAACGCGCCCGAAGGGCTGGAGCGGATGATGGCGTATCTCGATCAGGGTTTGCTCAAGCCGCGCCTCCATCGCTGGCGTTTCAACCTGAAGACCGGCGCGACGGTGGAAGAGCGGCTCGACGACCGCGATCTTGAGTTCGGCATGTTCAATCACCGCTATGCGGGCAAGCCATACCGCTATGCCTATAGCGCGATCCCCGAGCCCGGCTGGTTCCTGTTCCGCGGCCTCGTCAAGCACGACCTGAACGCACGGACGAGCGAATCCTATGAGTTCGGCCCCGGCCGCTTCGGCAGCGAGGCACCCTTCGCGCCGCGCATCGATGCGAAGGACGAGGACGACGGCTATCTCGTCTCCTTCATCGCCGACCTTGAGACCGACAAATCCGAATGCGTGCTGATCGACGCCAAAAATGTCGCGGCAGGACCGGTGTGCCGGATCATCCTGCCCGAACGCATCTGTTCGGGCACGCACACCGTCTGGGCGAGCGGCGACGATATCGGCATGGGTCCGAACAGCGTGCTGGCCGCCTGACATGATCGTCGCGGGAGAGGATAAGCGGCGGCGACATCGGACAAGCGGCTGGTGGGGCGACAAGAGTTTTGCCGACCTGTTTTTCGCCAATGCGGTAGCGCATCCCGACCGGCTGGCGCTGGTCGATGCACCCAATCGTGCGGATTTCGCGTTCGGCGAGCCGCAGCGGCTGACCTACGTCGAGTTGGAAGCCGAAATCGACCGGATTGCTGGCGCGCTGGTCCTCTCAGGAATCGGCAAGGACGATGTGCTACTCGTCCAGCTTCCGAACATCAGCGAGTTCGTCGCGCTCTATTTCGCCGCCGCGCAGGTCGGCGCGATCGTCAGCCCGGCGGCGGTGCAATATCGCAGCCATGAACTGAAGGGCATGATCGGCGTCGTCGAACCCAAGGCCTTCGTCTGCGCGACGACGGTCAAGGGATGTGATCATGTTGGCGTCGCGACGCCCCTGCTCGATGGTATCCGGCTGATGACCTTCGGCCCTAATCCACCCGAGGGGGCGCTCGACCTCTCGACCGCCGCGGGCGATGAGGCCGCACTCGCGGCGCATGTCGCCGCGAACCCGGTCGACGCCGACGATATCTTCACCATCTGCTGGACCTCGGGCACCACCGGCGTGCCCAAGGGTGTGCCGCGCAGCCACAACCACTGGATCGCGGTCGCAGGCGCGGGTTATGAGGCGATGAAGGTCGGGCCGGGCGACGTCCTGCTCAACCCCTTCCCGCTCATCAACATGGCGAGCATCGGCGGCATCACCATGTGCTGGCTGACGAGCGCAGGCACGATGGTGCTGCACCACCCCTTCGACCCCGGCGTGTACCTCAAGCAGATCGCGACCGAGCGGCCGAGCCTGACGATCGCACCGCCCGCGGTGCTCAACATGCTGCTGCAGAATGAGGCGCTGCTCGCATCGGTCGACCTCTCCAGCCTGCGCGTCATCGCCTCGGGCTCGGCACCGCTCGCGCCGGCGATGGTGCGCGGCTTCCAGGAAAAGCTCGGCATCATCATCGTCAACGTCTTCGGATCGAACGAGGGGATGAGCTTCATCACCGGCGAAGGCGACATGCCCGACCCCGACAAGCGCGCAAGCCTGTTCCCGCGGCGCGGCACCTATCAGCGCCCCTATGGCGAAGGCCGCGCCCCCAATATCGAAAGCCGGCTAGTCCCGCCCGGCGGCGGCGATCCGATCGAGGCCGATGGCGTGTCGGGCGAACTCCAGATCCGCGGCCCGACCCTGTTCGAAGGCTATCACAACGCCCCCGAGCGCACCGCCGAGGCCTTCACCGAAGACGGGTGGTTCCGCACCGGCGACCTGTTCGAGATCGCCGAGGGTGGCGACTTCTATCGCTTCGTCGGGCGCTGCAAGGATCTGATCATCCGCGGCGGGGTGAATATCTCGCCCGAGGAGATCGACCAGCTTTTGGGCGGCCATCCGCTGCTCGCCGAAGCCTGCACCTTCTCGCTCCCCGACCCGACGATGGGCGAGCGCATCGGCCTCGCCTATGTCCCGCGTGGCCCTGATGATGTGGGAGTTGGCGAGGTGACCGACTATCTCCGCGAAAAGGACCTCGCGGTGTTCAAACTGCCCGAGCGATTGTTCCGCTTCGACGCCCTGCCGCGCAACGTCACCAACAAGGTGATGCGCAGCGAAGTGCGCGAAATGGCGCTCGCCACTCTCGAAAAGGAAGCCTGAAATGGCGAAAGACGTCTTCATCCTCGGCGGCGCGCAGACCGATTTCTCGCGCAACCTCGAACGCGAGGGCGGCGGGCTGTTCGAACTGTTCCGCGATGTCGCCGAAGCGGCCTTCGTCGCAACGGGCATTGAACCCAAGGAAGTCGAAACCGCGCATGTCGGCAATTTCGTCGGCGAACTGTTCGCGGGACAAGGCCAGCTCGGCGGCTTCTTCGGCCATGTTCACCCCGATCTCGCGGGCATTCCCGCATCGCGGCACGAAGCCGCCTGCGCGTCGGGCAGTATCGCGATCCTCGCCGCCGCGGCCGAGATCGAAGCTGAGCGATACGGCCTCGCGCTGGTGCTCGGGATCGAGCTGATGCGCAACGTCCCCGGCCAGCGCGCCGCCGAATATCTCGGCGCCGCCGCCTGGGCGGGCCGCGAAGCGCAGGAGGCGCGCTACCTCTGGCCATATATGTTCGCGCGTGTCGCCGAGGAATATGAGGAACGCTTCGGCCTCGACCGCGCGCATCTGCGCGGCATCTCCGCCAACAATTTCGCCAACGCGAAGCGGAATCCCAATTCGCAAACACGCGGCTGGGCGGTGACCGACGATCACCTCGGCGAGAATGACGAGGTCAATCCGCTGATCGAGGGAAGCCTGCGCAAGTCCGATTGCGGGCAGGTCACCGACGGCGCCGCCGCGATCTTCCTCGCCTCGCGCGAAGTCGCCGAGGCCTGGGCCAAACGCCGCGGCATTCCGCTCGACAGCATCCCGCGCATCAAGGGCTGGGGGCATGCGACTGCGCCCCTGCTCTATTCGACCAAGGTCGCGGACAGCCGCGGCGGCGATTATGTCTTTCCGAGCGTGCGCAAGGCGATGATGGACGCGCTGCGCCGCGCCGGGATGCCCGATATCTACGCGTGCGACGGGGTGGAAGTGCATGATTGCTTCTCGATCACCGAATATATGGCGATCGACCATTTCGGCATCACCAAGCCCGGCGAAAGCTGGCGCGCGGTCGAGGACGGCACGATTGCGCTCGGCGGCAAGCTGCCGGTCAATCCGTCGGGCGGGCTGATCGGGCTCGGCCATCCGGTCGGCGCGACGGGGGTGCGGATGTTGCTCGACGGCTGGCGGCAGGTCACCGGCAATGCCGGCGACTATCAGGTCGAGGGTGCGAAGAATTTCGCGACCTTCAACGTCGGCGGCAGCGCGACGACCGCGGTCAGCTTCGTCGTCGGCACCTGATCCTTTGAACGTCTATCTTTACGACGCGGTCCGCACCCCGCGTGGCAAGGCGCGGCCCGATGGCGGGCTCGCGGGATTGAGCCCGCAAGAGATTGTGCGCCAGCAGGCGGCGGCGCTTGCGGCGCGTTGCGGCGATATCGCTGCGCCGCCCGACGCCCTGCTACTCGGCTGCGTCACACAGAGCGGCGCGCAGGGCGGGCATATCGCCATGCTGGCGAAGCTCCATGCCGGGCTGCCCGACACGACGGCAGCGCACAGCATCAACAATTATTGCGCCTCGGGCCTGTCGGCGATCGGTCAGGCGGTCGCGAAAGTCGCGAGCGGCGAAGCGACGCACATCCTCGCGGGCGGCGTCGAGTCGATGAGTGGCGCGCCTTTCCTCGGCGATCGGGCAGGCTTCTACACGAACGACGAACTGCCACCGCGCGCGCGCTTCGTGCCGCCGGTGCTTGCCGCCGATCGCCTTGCAAATGCCGAGAGCATCGGCCGTGCCGAACTCGACGCCGTCGCGCTCGCTTCGCAGCAAAAGGCAGGCGCAACCGAAAATGACGCCGCGCTCCAGAAATCGCGGATCGCGACCGGGCCGCTGGCAGGCGAAGAATGCATCCGCCCGCAAACGACCGCGGAATCGCTGGCCGTCGCGCCGGCCGCCTTCGGCGAACTCCAGCAGCAATATGCCGGCGCACTCGAAGGCGCGAGTTTCGAGCCGCTCCACAGCATCGCGCATGCGCCGCCGATCTGCGACGGCGCAGGGCTTGCCCTCGTCGGCACCGAAGGACTTGGCCCCTCCCCGCGCGCCCGCGTGCTCGCCTTCGCCGAAAGCGGCGGCGACCCGGCGGCGTCGCTGACCGCCGGCTTTACCGCGATGGACAAGGTGCTGGCGCGCGCAGACCTGACTCTAAGCGACATGGACCGCATCGAGTTCATGGAGGCCTTTGCCGTCACCATCGCCAAATTCCACCGCGACCGCGATGCCGATTGCGCGCGGGTCAATGTCAGCGGCGGCCATCTCGCCAAGGGACATCCGATGGGCGCGAGCGGCGCGATCCTGACCTCGACCCTGCTCGACGCGCTCGACGCGTGCGACGGCCGATACGGGCTCGTCGTGCTCACAGGCGCGATGGGCGTGGGCGCGGCGATGATCGTCGAACGCCAATAGCCATTGCGAAAAAGCGCGGCTGCGCTATGGGCGGCGCGTGCGGGGCTTGCCCTGCACATGATCGCGCCGGTGCCCGAAAGGGCTTAAAATGGGAACGCGGTGAAGGGGCTCGTCCTGAACCCCCGAAGCCGAGGCTGTCCCTGCAACTGTAAGCGGCGAGCGAGATGCACCGGTCCGAAGCGTTCGGATCAGCCACTGGGGTCACCTGGGAAGGCGTGTATCGAGCCCTGACCCGCGAGCCAGGAGACCTGCCGGCGTGGGTCGCTCAATGCCAAGGCCCAGGGA
>Ga0247823_10003497_pt1 | contig 12696 bp, 10 predicted proteins | sample 13C_PalmiticAcid_2_FD_192426 | JGI IMG/M metagenome (GOLD analysis project Ga0247823, IMG submission 192426) | Soil microbial communities from agricultural site in Penn Yan, New York, United States - 13C_PalmiticAcid_Day30 | ecosystem: Environmental > Terrestrial > Soil > Agricultural land...
TCCCAGCGCGAAGCCGGTGTACTTCAAATATCTATCGACCGGCGCGGACGTAGCGCAGTTTGAGTTTGTCACTCGGGGGGAACATCTACCGTTCACCACGCGGATAACAATGTCGTGCACAGACTCGCTAGGGAACCTTGCAGCGACGCAATTTTGGATGACCGTCGCTCGCAATCCCGTCAATCAGAACCTCTGTTCGCTTGAGGTCGAAAACTGTCCGCCAGCGGCCTAGCCCCCGCCGTCGCGCGTCGCTTCGTCCTCTAGCGTCTGCAGCAGTTCGGCCAACAACTGATCGACCAACGCCCGCGCTGCACGCGCCGCCTCGTCAGCGGGCATGACGTTCGGCCCCAGCAGCAGCGACACGGCCCGCAGCGTGCCCACGATGGCGGGCTAGTCGGCGGGCTGCATGGCTGTCGTCGTCGGGCCCCCCATCGGATCCCTTCCTCTTGGCGCGGTGCTCTTGGCCGCCTGCGCCGGCGCGGTGGCCGCGCGCGGAACGTGGCGCTCCCGTCATGGGGCACCGCTTGAGGATCACCAACCCACATCGACTGACGGCTTCAACCACTCCGGTCGGCTTCCATGTATTGATTGGGAGACTTCACTGGAAGTTTGGGGTCATGCAGAGCAAGCCACTTTCTAGTGCCCTTGTCGTACTGGAACCGGCTATGAACTTGACCGTCTGCCTGACTGAATTCAAGGTGGCCGCCGGGCGTGACACCCCAACGATGCTCGTTATTGTTTTGGCCCTCGCCGACCGTGCCGTCAGCGAGCAAGTGCACGCGCTTGCTACCCTCTTTGCTACCTACCTGTGAGTTTCTCAGGCGCGGGTTGAACGTCAGCCGCCAAATGGTGTTGGCTACCTGATCCTTCGTCACCACAGGGGCGTCCCCCACGTCTAACGCGCGTAGCTCTGCTTCCGCGCGCGCCGAGTCGACATGCTCTCTCAGTTCTTCGATCGATCTGAGCTTGCTCTTGGTTCGCTCCAACTCAGCCGCGAGGCTGTCACGCTCCTTCTCCACTTCGGTGAGCGTGGCAACCTGAGTGCTCAGTCTGTCGACCATCCCCTGTCGCTGAACGGCAAGTTCACTCAGTGTGTCTCGTTCAGTCTTCAGTGCCTTGACCTGACCATCGAACTGAACCTGAAGGGCCACGTGGTCCTGCCGCAGCTTGCGAGCCTCGTCCTCGGTTATCAGTTCGTCCCCCTCAATCTCCTTGCGGAGGTTGCGCAACTTACGATGTTCGTTGGCCGCATATCGGTAGACCCACCGCGCAGGAATCGGGTAAACGAAGATGAAGGCGACTGCGGTAACCAACGGCACTGCCACACCAAACACGGCTACGTGCCACCAATGCGGATATAGCTGTTGATCAATGAATGCCAACTTGTTGGAGAAGTCCCCGCTCCCCAGCAACACGACAAGGACACGGTAGTTCCAGACTGCCCACGACAGGGCAAACGAACCGAAGAGCGGGCTCGATGTTCGGTCGTAAAGCGTCGCTTTGATCGAGTTGACAATGTTTTCCAGCACGACTTCCCTCCACTCAACGTTTCGCGCGTCGCCACTCCCACGGCGGCACCGGCTCGCGGTCTGCCCACAGCCCCCGGCGTTCGTCGCGCGCCTCTTCCTGCACCGCGTAGAGCGATCGATCGCGCACGTAGCGATCGAACACCCACGCCATGCCGGCGCGTAGCTGCTCGGCGCTCGCGTCGGTGCCGTCGCACTCCACACGTGCCAGGCGTCGATCGCGGTGCATGCCGCGCGGCCGCACTGTGGCCGACTTCCCGAAGCACATGGCGGCCAGGTGTTCGCGGCTTCGCGTGCCCCCACGGCTGCCCCGACTCGCAGCGCGCACAGGAGTCAGCACGGCGCTGGTTCTTGACCCCGTTCAACGTCGCGAAGGTAGCGACGCCATGATCATTGCCGCGATCGGCGGCCCGCGCATCCGCGCGCATTGGTAAGAGTGACCGCTATGCAGCGATTGGAGGGAAGACCACAACCTTACGACTTACTTGCGGCTATCAGCCCATGGCCTTGACTAGTGCCAGCGCGAGATCGGGATAGAAGATGACGCCGGCGAGCACGGCGATCATCGCGCCAATGAACGGCAGGACACCGAGGTAGACGTCGTTCATCGATCGACCTGCCTCGCCGGGGCCCAACCGGCTGCGCACCGCCTGCATGACGAACAGGTTCATCCCAACCGGCGGCGTGATCAGCGACAGCTCGACGAGGATGGTTGCGATGATGCCGAACCAGATCAGATCCACGTGCATCGCGACCAGGATCGGCAGGATGATCGGCAGGGTGGTGACGATCATCGCCAGGCTCTCCATGAACATCCCGAGCAGGAGGTAGATCGCGCACAGCAGAAGGATCAGCTGGATCTCGCTCAACCCCAGGCCGACGATCCACTTCGACACCAGCATCGGCACGCCAGCCAGCGACAGGATGAACTGAAGCAGGAACGCGCCCGCCAGCACGAGCAGCACCATGCCGGTCGTTGCCGCCGTGGCACGGAACGTCTCGCGCAGCATCGCGCGGCTGACTCGCCCCTTGAACAGCGCCACCAGCAGCGCGCCGGTACAGCCGAAGGCCGCGGCTTCGGTGGCCGTGGCGACACCAGCGTAGATCGTGCCCAGCACCATGGCCATCAGGACAATGACGGGGAGCATCGCGTAGAGCCCCTTGAGACGCTCCACTAGCGAACCGGCCATGGCGTGCATGGCGGGTGCCTTGGCCGGCGATATCAGCGCGACGACCATCACCACCGCCATGAAGGCGACCATCATCAGCAGTCCGGGCACGATGCCGGCCATGTACAGCTTGGCAATCGACACCTCGGCCATCAAGCCGTAGACGATCATGATGATGCTGGGCGGAATGAGAATGCCCAGCGTACCGCCACTCGCGATAGAGCCGACTGCCAGACGCTCGTCGTACCCGTACTTGCGCATCGACGGCATCGCGACACCACCGATCGTCGTGGCCGTGGCCACGCTCGAGCCGCAGATCGCCGCGAAGAACCCGCAGGCAAGGATGTTCGTGTGCAAAAGGCCTCCGGGCAGGCGGCCCATCCATTGGGCCAGCGTTTCGTACAGCTCCTCCGTGATCCCGCTGCGCAGCAGGATCTCCCCCATGAGGACGAACAGCGGGACGACGATGATGGTCGTGCCGCTGAACAGGTTCCAGGGGATCTGGCCGAAAAACTCGCTCACGTCGCCGATCTGCGTGATGCCGACGACGAACGCCGTCAGGCCCAGTGCCGAGGCCACGTGAAAGCTCAGCGCGAAGGTGGCAAGCAGTGCGATCGCGGTCGCGATCAGTAGTGCAGCGATGTTGATTCCCATGGTCCTGTCCGTCCGTCAGAGCCCGTGGCCCTGGTCGCGAGTGAGTTGATGCGGTATGGAGATGGCGGCCATCAAGGCGAACAGCGTGACCCCGGCCGCCGTCAGCGCCTGGGGTAGCGCGAGCGGCAGCTCCAGAGTCGATTGCGGAATCAGTGCACCCATGGCGTGCGATGCCATCGCGAGCTTCCAGCCGTTGTAGGCGAGGATGGCCCCAAAGATGGTCAATGCCGCCATGGAGACTGCGTCCAGCCAACGCCGGGCCGGAGCCGGCACCAGCGGCATCAGCACGTCGATGCGCACATGACTGCCAGTGCTGATCCCGTGAGCCAGCGACCAGCTGCCGGCCAACGACAGGACCAGCGAGGCGACCTGGTCGCCCAGGCCGCTGAGCGGGCCGCCCAGCCCACGGCTGACGGCCTCGCCAGTCATGAACAGTGCCAACAGCAGGAACAGCGCGCCGCTGACGGTCGCCACGTGCGCGGAGAAGCGCTCCACAAACAGCCTCGCAGGCCGCGTGGTCGCCGGCGCCTGCATTACCGTGGTCTCGGACATCTCACACCTTGAACCCAGCGATCGGCGCCAGGTACTGGTTGAAGGCCTCGCGGCCGGCGGCACCGGCCCGACCCGCCCACCACGGGACGATCTGCTCGGCCGAGATCTTCGACAGCGTCGAATGCCAGTCGGCCTTGGCTGCGGGCTCGACCGTCATGCCCTTCTCCCGGGCTAGTGCAAGTCCCTCCTGGTTGTTCTCCTCGCCGAGCTTCCAGCCCAGGTCGGTCAACTCAGGGCTCATGTCGCTCAGGACCTTCTGCAGGTCGGCGGGCAGTTTGTCCCAGCTGCGCCGGCTCGAGACGATGTACGAGCCCAGCGGCGAGATGTTGATGTTAGAGACATGCTTCGTGACCTCATGAATCGACATGCCCTTGACCTGGTCCGGTCCGGTGATGGTTCCGTCGATCACGCCGCGCTGCAGCGCGCTGTAGACCTCGGAAGTAGTCATGCTGATCGGCTCGGCCCCCATGGCCGCCAAGTACCGCGCCTGCGCCGGCGCGAAGTTGCGGATCTTCTTGCCCTTGAGATCGGCCAGGCTGTTCAGCGGCGCCTTGGTGAAGATGAACATCTGGCCCCAGCAGAACGTGGCCATGACCTTGCCGCCCATCACATCCTCGTGCTTGGCAATCACATTGGCGGCCCATGTGTCGTAGAGCTTGCGCGCCTGTGAGTAGCTGGTGGCCACGCCCGGCAGGTCGGTGGCCTCGATCATCGGAAAGTCGCTGGCGACGTAGCCGGTCAGGACCTCGGCCACGTCGATCAGGCCCGTCTTGAGCACGCGCAGCACCTCGGTACCCGTCAAGCCGAGCTCGGGAATGGTCGTCACCTCCAGGCTCATACGCCCTCCCGTGCGCTTGGGCAGTTCAGCCTGCAGCCAAAGCCACTTCTTGTACGACGCGCCATTGCGGTGCTGGATGACGGCTTTCCACGTCAGGGGTTTGCTCTGGGCCAAGGCGGTGCTCACGACGCCGGGCACAAGCGTGCCCGCTGTCGCGGCGGCCGCGCCGCCGAGAAACGTCCGGCGAGTGCCGGAGGAAGAGCAGATCTGCTTTGAGGGACGAGTGAACATGAGATGTCTCCTTGAGTAGCGGCCTTGCCCGAGGCCGGATTTATGCAGAGCGGGACTTGAGGAAGTTCGCGGTGTGCGCCGCTGCCGACCGCGCACGCTCGGTAGCGGACAGCGGCTGTTCGACCGCTACCGGCGTCTCGATGACAAGTTGCAGGTCGGCCGGCAGAAGGTCGAGGATGTCGTTCAGCGGAACAGCACCTTCACCGACATGCAGTCGGGACGTCCGGGCCTCTGCGGCCAGCCCGTCCACCGGCGGCGACGACGCCACGCAGTCGGACAATTGCGCATAGGCGATGCGACCGGGGGGTACTTGCAGAAGATCCGAAGGCTGCCCGCCACCGCGGAAGAAGTGCAGCACGTCCAGGATCAGGCCCGCGTTGGCGCGCCCGGCCCCGTCGATCATTTGCAGCGCGTCGCGCCACGTTCGTATGTCGCGGTACAACATGAACTCGACACCGACCGTGAGGCCGAACTGCACCGCTTCGTCGCACAGGCGTCCGAACAGGTCGATCCGTGCCTCGGGGGACAGGAAGGCGGCATCGGGCGCCAGCTCGGTGCCGATCGACGAGATGTGGGTCGCGCCCAGTTCGGCACCGAGCTCGAGTGCGGGCCTGAAACGTTCGAGATCCGTCCGGGGCGACAGCACGAAGGCCTCGATGTCGAACACGCGGACCCCCGTGTCCTGAAGTGTCGCCTTGATCTCGCGGATGACCTCGGGTCGGCCGAGAACCTCGTGCTGCAGCGGCTGCACCGTCGCCGTCATGACCAGCAAGCCGACCTTGCCGAAGCCGGCGTCGGCGGCCGCGCGAATCAGTTCGGCTTGCGCGGTACGGCCCACCGTCAGGTTGGCCAGCGATAGTCGACGCAGATCGGTGTTGGCGATCATGGTGTGTCTTCCGTCGGCTCGTCAGTAGGTGGCGCGCCCGCCAGTCAGGTCGAAGGTGAAGCCCGTCGTGAAGCTGCATGCCGGACTGGCGATCCACGCCACCATCGCCGCGACCTCCTCGATCGCTACGAACCGACCCATGGGGATCTTTGTCCTGATCGATGCGATGAACTCGGGCGTCATCTGCCGCAGAAGATCGGTCTCGGCCATCGTCGGGGCCACGCAGTTGACGAGCACGCCGGACTGCGCCAGCTCCTTCGCGATCGACTTCGTGTAGGCGATCACACCGCCCTTGGCGGCCGCATAGGCGCTGCTGTTCGCATTGCCCTCCTTGCCGGCGATCGAGGCGATGTTGACGATGCGCCCGTAGCCGTTCGCACTCATGTGCGGGATCGCCAGGCGACAGCAATGGAAGACGCCCGTCAGATCGATGTCGAGCACGCGCTGCCACTGGTCCACCGGGTACTCCCACGTCGGCGCGATGGGTCCGTTGATCCCGGCGTTGTTGACGAGGATGTCGATCCCGCCCGCGGCGGCGACCGCCTCCCCGAAGGCCCGCGTCACCGATGCGAGATCGGCGACGTCGACCCGTTGCATCAGAAGGGGTTCGAAGCCCGCGTCTCGGCCCACAACGCCGTCAAAGTCGATATCCCAGAGGATGATCCGTCGCCCGTCGGCAGCCAGCCGCTGGGCAATGCCGAGGCCCAGGCCGCGGGCTCCTCCGGTGATGATGGCGGTTTGGGTCTGTTTCATCGTCGTCATGGGGTGGTCGAGCTCTTGGAGCTCGTCGTGGCGTCGTGTGTTGAAGGAGTCGAGGCGGATCGCGGCGTACGGTCATCAGCGCGTTTCGAAACGGTCCTCAAGGAACCGCCTTTGCTTGCCGCGTCTTCGGAATCGCCCGCCGCATGGCGGCCCGCGATGTAGCCAAAGGTCATGGCCGGGCCGAGATTGATGCCCCCCGAGGGGTAGAAGCCCCCCATCACGCTGGCCATGTCGGTGCCCACCGCATAGAGCCGGGGGATCGGCCGATCGTCTCGATCAAGAACCTGGGCGAAGCCGTTGGTCTTCAGCCCGGCGAAGGTGCCGAAGCAGCCGGGTTGCACCTTCACGGCATAGAAGGGAGCCCGCTCGATCGGGTCGACGCACGGATTGGGTCCATGCGACGGATCGCCTTGCTTGCGGTTGTAGGGTGTCGAGCCGCGGCCGAACTCAGGATCCTCACCCAGCCGGGCATGCTCGTTGTACGTTCGAACCGTTTCGGCAAGCGCGTGCGGAGCGATGCCGCAAAGCCGTGCCAGGTCCTCGATCGAGCCGGCGCGCTTCAGATAGCCGCCGCGAACGAACGGAGCCACCGGCAACGGAAATGGCTTCGCGTACCCGAGGCCATACCGGCGCTGGAAGCGGTGGTCGCAGACCAGCCACGAGGCCACCTCCTGGCCGGGCGGCACCTTTGCCACCATCGCCGCCGTGTAGTCGTAGTAGCCGCCGGCCTCGTTCACGAAGCGCCGGCCGTCCGCCAGCACGCCGATGATGCCCGGCTTGCCACGGTCGATGATGTGCGGGAAATGCCCGACGCTGCCGTCGGAGTGCACGACCTTCGACACAGGCGCCCAGGCCACGGGCGATGCGAGGTTCGTCACGAGTCGGCCGCCCGCCGCTTCGCCGAGCGTGATGCCGTCGCCGCAGCACGCCGCCGGCGGCAGCGCCAAATGCTCGTGCCCGGTCGGCGTGCGAGGCAACAGCGCCTTGCGCCGTTCGATGTCGTTGGGAAATCCTCCCGCGGCCAGCACGACACCCCTTGAGGCGCGAATCTCGATCCGCCCTTGCGCCGTCTCGATGACGGCACCCTGCACCGCGCCTTCGCGAAGGATCAAGCGCTTCGCAGGTGCGGATGCGATCAGGGTCACGCCGAGCTGCTCTGCTGACTTCGCCAGCCGAGCGATCAGCGCCACGCCGTTGACAAGTTGCATCGCGCGGCCATGTACCGCGAGATCGATCAGATGCCGGGCCACACGCCGGCACACGTGCAGCGCCGACCTGAGCGAGCGCGTCATGGTCAGGAATGCCATCAAGTCCGCACCGGCCATGATCGGCATGCCGATGAACGAGGTCTCTCGCATGGTGGTGCGAAGGCGCCTGATCAACGGCCCCAACTCACGGCCGTCGCAGGGGGCCGCAATCAGCTGGTGACCTTGCGTCGCGGCACCCGGAACTTGGTCGTGCATGTCCGGGATTGCGTTGCCGTCCACGAACTGCAGCGCGGTGCGTTCCTCGAAGAACGCGACCATGCGCGGGCCGTTGTCCAGGAACGCGTCGATGAGCGACGCGTCGTAGCGGTCGCCCAGTTCGTTGCGCAGGTACGTCCTTGGCTGCTGCGGATCCTCATCGATACCGGCCCGCTTCGCGAGCGGGTTGCCGGGCACCCACAACCATCCGCCTGACCAGGCCGTGGCGCCGCCGAACACCGGCTCCTTCTCCACGACGACGACGCGCAGGCCGTGCCATGCGGCGGTGACGGCGGCAGCCAGCCCTGACGCGCCGGAGCCGACCACCAGGAGATCGCACTCTTGGATGTTTGGCTCGTTCCTGGTCGTGGCGTCCTTCACGGATCAGAAGTTAGCGAGCCGCCTGCCGGCTTTCGCCTATCCCTCCCCTGCCGAAAGTTAGGTTTCGCGGCCGTTTCGCGGGTAAGTCCCTACAGGAGCTTCGACTCGCGCGCCTTGGCGATGGCCTGCGCACGATTGCGCGCGCCCAGCTTCTCGAAGATCTGGCTCACGTGCCACTTGGCCGTGCCCACGGTGATGACGAGTTGCGCCGCGATCTGCTGGTTGCCAAGGCCCTGGACCACCAAGCGCAGCACTTCGAACTGGGTCGGTGTCAGGCCGGGCCCGTTGGATTGGGCGGGCGCGTTCGCTGGCGCGGGCTGCCGCAGAAGCTCCATTAAATGGTCGACGAACGCGGGGGCCGTGTGGGTTGCGTGACGCAGCAAGCCGACCAGCGCGGGATCGACATCGACAAACGCTCGCACGTAGCCACCGGAGGCAGCAAGTGACACGGCCTGCTCGAGGCAATCGAGAGTCGCGGCACGGCCACCGTTGGTGCGGTGCCCCAAGGCCTGGAGCAGATGGATCTCGATCAACGTCCCTAACTGTCCCTGGCTGCGGCAGGACGTCTCCAGCGCGCCGAGCAGACGCATCGCCGCGAGTGCCTCGCCGGTGGCCAGCAGCAGGCGCGCCTGCAGCAGCTGTGCCTCGGCCGACGCTTCGAGCGTCGGACTCAACTCCCCAAGGGCGCGTCGCGCCGCGTCGACATTGCCCTCGCGAAGCTGGAGGTCGGCGGTGGCGAGCAGGACCATGCGCTGCCGGCGCGGAATGCGCGAGCGGTCTGCGAGTTCGCGCGCCGTTGCCAGCGCATCCCAGGCGTGCTCACGCAAGCCGCGCGCATGTTGGGCCTTGGCCAACGTGCAGAATCCAGCTAGCGCGTGGTACACGGTACCCAACCGCCTGCACAGCGCCGAACCGACCTCGAGATGTTCCACGGCCTCGCCGAGCTCGTTGCGCTCATAGCTCAGCATGCCCAAGGGAACGAGGATCAGGCCACTGATCGGCGCCTGCGCTTCGTCCGACGGCGAGCAACGCGCCAGGAACTCGCGGCACAGGAGTTGCGCCTCACGCAGCTGGCCCTGCGCGCTCATCAACGGCGCCAGGTGGCCGAGCGCGTCGAGGGCCGTCATCCGGTGCCCGAACGCCCATCCCAGGTCGAGAGCCTGTCGCAGCACCTCGACGGCCGGCTTCGGCCGGCCGCTGCGCAGCAGGCCAAGCCCTAGATAGAAGAGCGGCCATACGCGGAAGAACGAGGTGGTGTCGCCGAGCCGAGCCAGCGCCTGCTGCGACAGCTCGATCGCACGTTCAGGTTGGTCGGAGTTGATGGCCAGGAACGCCTGGAGTGCGAACACGATCTCGGGTTGCTCGTGCGAGATCTCCGTCGCACGGGCCGCGTTCGTCAGCGCGTAGTACTCCTGGGCCTCGGCAGCGCGCCCGCTCATGAACAGCAGCCAGGCCTTGTAGCCCGCGAGGTCCTGGTGCTGTCGCACCAGGCTGACGGGCAGCATCTCGAGCCACGATAGCAGCGTCGGCAGTTCGCCGCGGGCCAGCATGTCCTCCACCAGGCCGCGAAAGAGCCGCACCGCATCCTCGTCGGCGCGGGCCGCCAACGCGTGCTTGATCGCCTCCTGCCCCAGCCCTCGAGACTCGAACCATGCACTGGCACGGCGATGAAGTACGACTCTTTCCAGCTCCTCGAGATTGTTCCGCAGGAAGTCGGCGAAGAGCTGGTGATAGCGGAACCAGCGTCCATGGTCGTCGAGCCGCCGCAGGAAGAGGTTCGAACGCTCGACCTGAGCCAGCAAGTCGCGACTGTCGCTGCGCTCGGTCACCGCATCGCAGAGCTCCGCAGAGAGGCGATCGAGGATGCTGGTCTTGCGCACGAAGTCGTGCACGCCTGCGCTCTGCTGGCGCATGACCTCACCCGCAAGGTAGTCGATCACATATCGGTGCTCGCCGCTGAATGCCGCAGCGACCTGCGCAAGATGGGCTGTGCCCTGCGACTGAATGTGCCGCTGCAGCGACAGTGCGGCGATCTGAAGACCCGCCACCCAGCCTTCGGTGCGTTCGGCCAGCATTCGCACCGACGCGGCGTCGATCGTCAGCCCCATGCTTCTCGACAGGAACGCTGCTGCTTCATCTGGCGTGAATCGCAGCTGGTCAGTGCCGATCTCGGTCATCCATCCCTTGGTGCGCCAGCGGGGCAGCGGCAGGCGCGGCGCCTCGCGCGTGGCGACGACCAGACGCAACTGGTCCGGCAAGTGCTCGATCAGGAAGGCCAATGCCGCGTCGAGTTCTGTGTTCTCTATGGCGTGGTAGTCGTCGAGCACCAGCACGACCGGATGGTCCAGCTCGGCGAGATCGTCCAGCAGCGAAGCCATCCGGTCCTTTGCCGTTGGCGACCCCGCCACGGGATGCGTCACCGCTGCCAAAGTGCCCACGTCCACGCCTGCGGACTGGAGTGCCCCTCGAAGGTAGTCAAAGAAGCGTGCAGGGTCGTTGTCATCCTCGTCCAGACCGAGCCAGGCCAAGGCGGGGCGATCGACGGCTTCGTTGGCCCACCCAGACAGCAAAGTCGACTTGCCAAATCCCGCGGGAGCGCAGACCAACGTCAATGGGCCCTTGAGTGCCTGCGCCATCAGTTCGAGCAAGCGCGGCCGGGGCAGGCTCATCGGCCCTGACGGGGGCCGTGCAAGTTTGGCCTTCAGCAGTGATCCGTGGCGGGGAGTCGGCATGCCGTGTCGCATTCCAGCCGTTAATCGTAGCCGCCGGATCCCCGGGGCGAGCCGGTGTTTGGATGCTGCCGAGCGAAACACGTTGCCGGCCTTGCCACGCAGCTGTGCCGCGATGTCGCACCAGCGTGATAGACGGGGCGGCGCGATAGCCGTCTCGCGGGAGTGCCAGGCCCACACTCAGAGACTACCTCCGCTGCGCATGCTCCGACACGATAGGTCGGAAGGGCCCGATCTTGTCGACGTGAGCGACGTCCCGGGGCAGGGGCGGCGAATGTCAGTCAGTTGCTTTCGATGGTGTTGATCGTCCCGCGGGCGACCGGCGTCGCTCGGCTCTCATCCCGTCTCCGCGAACAAGCCGGCCAAGTGCGCCTCGGCGTGCTCGAGAACAAAGTACCTGAACGCCTCGGTGGCCGGAGACAGATGCTTGCCCGCGACGTGGACGAGGTTCCACCGCCGCACGATCGGCATGCCCTCGACGGGCGGGACGGCGATCAGGCCGGTCTTCCACTCCAGCGCTATCGTGTGCAGCGACAGCACGCTCACGCCCATGCCCGCCATGACGGCCTGTTTGATGGCCTCGTTGCTCGGCATCTCCATCACGAAGGTCGGCTCGATGCGATGTTCGTCCAGGTATTCCTGCAGCACGGCACGCGTACCAGCCTCAGCCTCGCGCACGATGAACGGTTCCTCGGCCAGAGCCGCTGCGGGCACGGCTTCCGCTCTGGCGAATCGATGGCTGGGTGCGGTGACCAGGACATGAGGATGCTTCGCGAAGGGCTCGTCACGACACTGCACGTTGCGAGGCGCGCGGCCCATCACGCACAGGTCGACCTCCCCTGCCTGGAGCATCGCGCCCAGTTCGTCGCGAGAGCCGAGGCGCAGCCTGACGTCGACGGCCGGGTGCTCGGCGTGGAACTTCGCGAGCAGCTGCGGCAGGAAGTACTTGGCAGCGCTCACCATGCCGATGGTCAGCCGGCCCGACTCCAGGCGGCTCAGGCGGGCCATCGCGTCCTCAGCGTCCTTGAGCGTTGCGAGCAACTTGCGCGCGTAGAAGAGGAAGTACTCGCCCGAAGTGGTGAGCGACATGCGTCGCCCCGCACGGTCGAACAAGGTCTGACCGACCTGCCTTTCCAACTCCTTGACCTGCAATGACACAGCCGGCGGCGTGAGATGCAGCGCCTCCGCCGCGCGCAGCACGCTGCTTCGGCGCGCGACCTCGGCAAAAACCGTCAATTGGCGGAATGTCAGGTGCATGTTTAGCTTTTACTAACTCTATCGCAAAGATAGTCTCACTTTCAATAAATTCTTCGCCTGCCTACGCTTCGCCTGACCGTCCCCCTCACCGATCAGGAGACCCAGTGAACAAGCCTGTCGAAGCCGGCCTCGTGGCCGAAACGACCCAGATCACAGACGCCAAGAAGCGCTACTCGGCCGGCGTCCTGAAGTACCGGCAGATGGGCTACTGGCAGCCTGACTACGTGCCCCGGGACACCGACACGATC
>Ga0247823_10003499_pt1 | contig 12692 bp, 12 predicted proteins | sample 13C_PalmiticAcid_2_FD_192426 | JGI IMG/M metagenome (GOLD analysis project Ga0247823, IMG submission 192426) | Soil microbial communities from agricultural site in Penn Yan, New York, United States - 13C_PalmiticAcid_Day30 | ecosystem: Environmental > Terrestrial > Soil > Agricultural land...
GTTGGGCAGGGGGCCGGGTTCGGTCTCGTCGTACTGCGCCTTGCGCTGGCGGACCGTGGACTCCGGCACGCTGGGCGCCAGGGGCACCTGTCGGGACTTGCCACCGAGGTTGCCGGGGCCGTGGGTGCCCGTGTTCAGGCCGGAGCCGGTGCTGACCAGGGAGTCGGGGCCCTTGGTCTTCCACCACTGCATCGACATCTGGGCTTCGATCTCGTCGATCTTCTTCAGCGTTTCGGCGCGGTCGTCCGGCTTGGACGGCAGGCTGCTCTGGAAGAACGAGGGGCGCATGCCGGGCCCTTCGGCGCTGGTGCCTTCGCGGCTGCGGATCTTGCGCAGCATGTCGAATTCGCGCTTGCGCACGAAGTCGTTGCGCCGCTTGCGCTCGATCATTTCCTTGAGCGCGGCCTTGCTGTACTCGCTCTCGCGGTCGGCCGTCCGGGTGTCCAAGTCCGACCAGCTGGTGGTCGGATGGCGCACGAACTTCACCACCTTGGACAGGAAGCCGCCGCTGGAGTCGTCCTTGGACATGAGATCGGTACAGGAAGTGAAACGGGAACGGAGACGGGTGCCGGGGGACTCAGTCCCCGAACATCTTCTGCTTGAGCTCCCGGCGCTGCTGGGCTTCGAGCGAGAGGCTGGCCGTGGGCCGGGCCATCAGGCGGCCGACACCGATGGGCTCACCGGTTTCCTCGCAGTAACCGTAGTCACCCGAGTCGATGCGGGCGATCGCCTGCTCGATCTTCTTGAGCAGCTTGCGCTCCCGATCCCGGGTGCGCAGTTCCAGCGCATGCTCTTCCTCGATCGTGGCGCGGTCGGCCGGATCGGGCACGACCACGGTGTCTTCGCGCAGGTGCTCGGTGGTTTCCCCGGCATTGGCCAGCATGTCGGCCTTGAGCTGGGACAGCTTGCGGCGGAAGTAGGCCAGCTGCAAGTCGCTCATGTACTCGCTGTCGGGCATGGCCTGCACGTCCAGATCGGTGAGTTGATCGACCGGCAGGGTCTTCCAGTTGTTGGCCCGCTTGGGGTCTTTCTGGATGGAGGATGGGACGGGAGGAGTCATGACGGCACGTTGATTCATATGGGAGAAAGTCGCTTTGGCAGCGTCTGGGGCGTGGGTGGGGACCACGGCCGCCTGCGTCATCTGCTCCATCATGACCTTCTTGGCCGCCCGCTTGCCCAAGGGGCGAGGGGTGGGCTCCACCACGACCGGAGGCGCAGCCGCCGGTCGTTTGGTGCTGGAAGGCTTGGGTGCAGGGACGGCAGCGGCAGGCGCGGCCTTGGAAACCGGGCGGGTCACGGGAGCAGCCGCCTTGGCCGCAGGCTGACCCGCGGCTTTGGGGGCGGCCTTGACCACCGGTTTGACCGCCTTCACCGGCGCGCGCGCGGCGGCTTTGGCGGGCGTGGCCTTGGGGGCGGGTGACTTGCTGGCCACCGCCACCTTGCCCTTGGCGACCGACTTGACCGCCGCCTTCACCACCGGTTTGGCCGGGGTCTTGGCTTTCGAAGCGGGTTTTGCAGCGGTCTTGGCAGGGGCTTTCAGAGGGGTCTTGGCAACGGTTTTCGCCGCGGCCTTCGCAATGGGTCGAGTGGATTTGGCCGCAGGCTTCGGGGCCGTTTTCTGGGTTTTAGCCACCGTTGTGGTCCTTTTCGCCGCCGACGCGCGTGCCTTGGCTCCCGTCGCGGCGGGTTTGCCTGATTTCGCTGTCCTGGTTGCCGGGGCTTTCACAACGGGTCTCCTCTCAGTGACTGACGAAGCGGGATCTCGGGCGGTGCGCTGCGGCGGGCTGGGCCCGAGATGCATCACTGTGGGCCGCCGGATGCGACGTTATACCCTCATTGCCGAACGGCTCTCGGCATTGGTCGATCGGTGCCTGCGAGGGCGGCCGGCCGGCCAACTTGGGCCGCGATTGTAACGAGCCTCGTCTGATCCTCCCGGAATCCCGCACCGGACACCGGGCCCGTCGTTGGAGAAGCGAGACACACCGCACGTTCAGCTCCGGCGCGGAGGGGGTGGGGAACCGGCGCGGACGGGGGTCATCAGGTCAGGCTCTGGCCCAGACCCTGCACCAGGATGTCCTTGGGCAGGTCGATGCCGATGAAGACCATCTTGCTCACGCGCTGCTCCCCCTCGGCCCACACGGGCCCGAGGTCGCTGCCCATGAGCTGGTGCACCCCCTGGAAGATCACCTTGCGGTCGGTGCCCTGCATGTGCAGCACGCCCTTGTAGCGCAGCATGCGCGGGCCGTACACCTGCACGATCGCGCCCAGGAAGTCTTCGAGCTTCTCCGGGCTGAACGGGCGCGTGGCGCGGTAGACGAAGCTTTTCACATCGTCGTCATGGTGGTGGTGATGGCCGTGGCCACCGTGGTCGTGCTGGTGCGAGGGGTGGTTGCAGTGCTCGCCGTGCTCGTGATCGTGGTGGTCGTGCGCATGGTCGTCATGTCCATGGTCATGCGCGTGATCGTGGTCGTCGACCTTGAGGAAGTCGGGGTCGATGTCGAGCTTGGCGTTGAGGTTGAAGCCGCGCAGGTCGAACACTTCCTTGAGCGCCACTTCCCCGAAATGCACCGGGCGCATCGGGGCGCGCGGGTTCATGTGCTTGAGGCGGTGCGTGAGGGCGCCGAGGTCTTCCTCGCTCACCAGGTCGGACTTGCTGATGAAGATCTGGTCGGCAAAGCCCACCTGGCGGCGGGCTTCCTGGCGCTCGTTGAGCTGCTCGGCGGCGTGCTTGGCGTCGACCAGGGTGAGGATGGAGTCGAGCAGGTACTGCTCGGCGATCTCGTCGTCCATGAAAAAGGTCTGCGCCACGGGGCCCGGATCGGCCAGGCCGGTGGTTTCGATGACCACGCGCTCGAAGTCGAGTTCGCCCTTGCGCTTCTTCTGCGCGAGGTCCTGCAGCGTGGCGCGCAGGTCGTCGCGGATGGTGCAGCAGATGCAGCCGTTGCTCATCTGGATGATGTTTTCGGTGGTGTCGGCCACCAGGATTTCGTTGTCGATGTTTTCTTCACCGAACTCGTTTTCCACCACGGCGATCTTCTGGCCGTGTGCCTCGCTGAGCACGCGCTTGAGCAGCGTGGTTTTCCCTGAGCCGAGGAAGCCGGTGAGGATGGTCGCGGGGATGAGTGACATGGCAGGCGCTGGCAGATGAGGGGGTGGCGAAATGGGCAACCGGGAAGTGTATGCCACCCTCGCGTTTTGTGCCTCTTTCGGGGTATGCAAAAAGCGGGCCCGGAAGGGGCGATGTCACTCAACCGGGTGGGCGAGGTCGGGTGGTCCGGTCATGCTGGCGCCGGCCGCTCGCGGGCGTCTGCCCGGGCACGCGGATACCACCCCGTCAACAACGCTGTTGGCACGCCGACTCTGTGGCAACCGCGAATGGGGCCAGCGCCCTCATGCCCAGACCACCCGCCCCCACGAGGTGTCTGCCCGTCAAGGGTGGCGTGCCGACCTGTGTTGCGGGACGGTGGCGGTGTCCGAATGCGCAGGCCCCCATTCGCGGTTGCCACAGAGTCGGCGCGCCAACCCGGGTATTGACGAGGGGGTGGCGGTGGACCCGGGCCGTCGCCCGCGAGCAGGGCCGGAGCAGTCGGGCACCGCCACCGGCCCGACGCGAGGTCTCAACCAGAAAAACTCAGGGCCGCAGATAGACAAAACCTTCACGCGCCTGCAACCGGGCGACTTCCGCCACGCCGGAAGGAACGATCTTGGCTTCCATCGCCACCTTGCCTGCGTCGATGTTGCGCGACACCAGGGTGTTGTTGCAGACAAAGAAGCCGACTCCCTTGGCCGACAAATCGCCGATCGCGCCGGAGAACGGCTGGCCGGCGGTGTTGTTGGCGCCGTCGAGCAGGAAATCGATGCCCGCACCGTGGGTCACCACCACGATCTTGGCCGTCGGGTCGGCCGCGAGGTGGTTGCGGATGTTCTGGATCGCGCGCGTGGCCTGCGGGATGCCATCGCTCAGGTGGTAGACCACCTTGACGGCCGGCTGGGACTGGGTCTGCGCCTGGGCATTCGCCTGCAGGGAAGTGGCCAGCACGGCGCCCAGCATCAGGGTCTTGAGCACGGCGAGAAACTTGAACATGGGTGTCTCCGGATGAAGTGAAAAAAAGCGATCGCGCGAGGCGGTCCAGCATCCTACAAGCATTGCCCCGGGCCCGGGGCCTCAAGGGCATGCCTCAACGGGCGCGCGGCGGTCGCGGCGTCGGCGCGGCCGGCAACTCCGCCAGCGGCTCGGGCGCCTGGCCAGCCCGGCTGCCCGCACGGGGATGCGCCGCGTCGTACACCTGAGCCAGGTGCTGGAAATCGAGCCGGGTGTACACCTGCGTGGTGCTGATGCTGGCATGGCCCAGCAGCTCCTGCACCGCCCGCAGGTCGCCGCTGGACTGCAGCACGTGGCTGGCGAACGAGTGCCGCAGCATGTGCGGATGCACCGGCGTGCTCAGCCCGGCCAGCAAGGAGCGGCGCTTGAGCCGCACGCGAATGTGCTGCGGCGTCAGCCGCTGGCCGTGCGAGCCGATGAAGAGCGCCGGGTCTTCGCCGGCCCACGCCGCGCGCTGCACCAGCCAGGCCGCCAGCGCCGCCAGCGCCTGCCGCCCCACCGGCACGCTGCGCCGCTTGGAGCCCTTGCCCAGCACATGGGCCTCGCCATCCTGCGCGTCGACCCAGCCGCGCGCGTGGCCGCTGGCGGCCACGTCCAGCCCCACCAGCTCGCCGATGCGCAGGCCGCAGCCATACAGCAGCTCGGCGATGCAGGCATCGCGCGCCTCCAGCGCCGGGTCGTCCGACGCCTCGTGGTGCGACGCCAGCTGCACCGCATCGTCCACGCCCAGGGCCTTGGGCAGCGGCTTGCCGGCCTTGGGCGCGCGCACGTCCTGCACCGGGTTGTGGTCGATCAGGCCCTGGCGCCCGAGCCAGCCATAGAAACCGCGCCAGCCCGAGAGGATCAGCGCGATGCCGCGCGCGCTGCGCCCGCCACCGTGCATCTGCGCGATCCAGCGGCGGATGTGCGCGTTCTGGACCGCCTTCAGCGCCACTCCGGACTCGCGGGCGTGGGCCGTCAGGCGCTCCAGGTCGAGCGTGTACAGAATGACGGTGCGGTCCGCCAGCCGCTTCTCCACCCGGACGTGGTTCAGGTAGGCCTGCACCAGCGCGGCATCGTCGCCCATCCCCACGGGATCGACGGCGATGCGCTCGGGCGAGCTCATGGTCGCAAGATCAGCTGGGGCGCAGGCGCGAGAGCGCCGCGCTGGTCAGCTCACCGATGCGCTCCAGGAAGTCGGTGCCCATGTCGGGCGCGAAGCGCTGGGTGTCGGGCGAGGCCAGCACCAGCAGGCCGAAGGCCTGGGGCGCGATGCCGGCGCGAAGCGGGATCAGGGCGAGCGAGGCAGCCGAGGCCGAATCGGCCAGCCACTGCGCCGCCTCCAGCCCCGGGTTGGCACCGCAGTAGGGCCGCATGAGGGAGGAGGCGAAGGCCTTCACATCCTCGCTGGCGCCCTGGGCGAAGGCTTCTTCGGCGTAGGTGGCATCGACGTCCCAGACCTTGATGGCCACCTGCGGCACCAGGAAGTGATCGGCAATGGCCTTCGTGGTCACCTCGGGCAGCTCGCGCGCGTCGCGCGTCAGCAGCAGCTCGCGCGTCCAGCGCTGCAGCTTGTCGGCGATGACGGTGTTCTCGTTGCCGTGGCGGATCATCTCCGCGCCCTTGAGCTCCAGGCCGCGGATCTTCTCGCGCAGCATCTCGGCCTGGCGCTCCTGCAGGCTCACCGCCCGCTGGCCGTGCGGGCTGGTCAGCTGCACCGCCGCCAGCAGGCTGGCGTGGCGCTCGAAAAAGTCGGGCGTGTTCGCCAGGTAGTTGGCGATGTCGTCTTCGGTGATGGGCGGGATGTGGTTGGCGTTCATGGCGTGTGCAGGTCGGTGGCGGGTTCAGGCGAGGTCGGGAATGTCGATCTCGCCGTCGAAAACGGTGGTCGCGGGGCCGGTCATCAAGACCGGCTGGTCGTGGGCGGGGGTGTCCTTCCACTCGATGGTGAGCACACCGCCCCGGGTGTGCACGTCCACCCGCTCGTCGAGCAAGCCCAGGCGGATGCCGGCCACCACGGCCGCGCAGGCGCCGGTGCCGCAGGCCAGGGTCTCGCCGGCGCCGCGCTCATAGACCCGCAGGCGCACCTCACCGCGGTTCACCACCTGCAGGAAGCCGGCGTTGACGCGGCGGGGGAAGCGTTCGTGCGATTCGATCCAGGGGCCCCAGGACGGCACCGGCGCGGCCTGCACGTCGTCCACCAGCAGCACCGCGTGCGGGTTGCCCATGGAGAGCACGGCCACCGGCACGTCGCCGGCATAGGGCAGCGCCAGCGGCCAGCGCTCGAAGCGGCCCATCGGTTCGGCGGCAATCCCCTCGGCGTTGAAGGGCACGCGGTCGAGCGCGAACACCGGGGGGCCCATGTCCACCGTCACGCGGCCGTCGGCATGCATCTTGAGCTCCAGCTCGGCGTTCATCACCTTCACGCGCAGCGGGTTGTTCGTGCTCAGACCCTTGTCGTGCACGTAGCGCACGAAGCAGCGCGCACCGTTGCCGCACTGCTCCACCTGGCCACCGTCGGCGTTGTGGATCACGTACTCGAAGTCCAGGCCGCGACCCGGCGAGGCGCGCACGCTCAGGATCTGGTCGGCACCGACGCCGAAATGGCGGTCGGCCAGGAAGCGGTATTGCGCCGCGCTCAGGCCCAGGCGGCCGCGCGTCTCGTCGAGCACCACGAAGTCGTTGCCGGCGCCCTGCATCTTGGTGAATCGGATGTGCATGGCGTCGATTATCGGCCCAGTGCCGTGCGCGCCGGGGCCACAGACTGGTGCGCTGCGCACAGGCCGGGTGCAACTTTGTATGCAATCCCGCCCGCATTGCGTACAAAAGGCGGGCAATCACCAGCCAAAGGGGCTGGCACGCGTTATGCGAGACGGGTCCGCATGAACACCCTGCCTCCCCTGCCCGCCGGCATCGAACTGATCGCGCTGACCAAACAGTACGCCGCCGGCAGCGTGGCGGTGGACGGCATCAACCTGCGCATCGCCAGTGGCAGCTACTGCTGCCTGCTCGGGCCTTCGGGCTGCGGCAAGAGCACCACGCTGCGCATGATCGCGGGCCACGAGACCACCACCGGCGGCGACATCCTGCTGGAGAACCGCAACATCACCCACCTGCCGGCCGCGGGCCGCGGCACGGCCATGATGTTCCAGAGCTTCGCGCTGTTCCCGCACCTCTCGGCGCTGGACAACGTGGCCTTCAGCCTCAAGATGAAGGGCGTGGGCAAGGCCGAGCGCCACGCCCAGGCGCAGGACCTGCTGGCGCGCGTGGCCATGGGCCACCTGGCGCAGCGCAAGCCGGGCGAACTCTCGGGCGGCCAGCAACAGCGCGTGGCGCTGGCGCGCGCCCTCATCACGCAGCCGCGCGTGCTGCTGCTGGACGAGCCGCTGTCCGCGCTCGACCCCTTCCTGCGCCTCCAGATGCGCGCGGAGCTGCGGCGCTGGCAGCAGGAACTGGGCCTGACCTTCATCCACGTCACGCACTCTCAGGAAGAGGCGATGGCGCTGGCCGACACCATGGTGGTGATGAACCAGGGCCGCATCGAGCAGGTGGGCCCGCCGCACGAGGTCTACAACCGCCCCGCCAGCGAGTTCGTGGCCCGCTTCATGGGCGGGCACAACGTGCTGGAGACCACGCAGGGCAAGGTGGCCGTGCGCAACGACCACATCCAGCTCGCGCCGCTGGCCAGCGGCGACAGCGGCTGGCCCGCCACGGTGCGCGACGTCGAGTACCAGGGCACCTACGTGCTGCTCGGCCTGCACCTGGACCACGGCCAGCCCGGCGAGAACATCTCGGTGATGCTGCCCGAGGCCAGCTTCGCCCAGCGGCCCTACGCCCCCGGTGACCAGGTCCGCATGACCTGGGCCGCCAGCCAGGCCCACACCTTCCCGCCCACCCTGGCCGCCTGAGGTTCGCCCGGGTTTCTTCGTTTTCCCTCTTCTTCAACCAACCCCGCACAGCAGGAGATTTCCCATGTCGCACACCGATCACGACGCGCCCGCCCCTTCCGCTCCGACCGGCCTGAGCCGCCGAAGCCTGCTGCAGGGCACGGCCGGCATGGCCGGCATCCTCGCCACCGGCCTGGCGCCGGCCGTCCATGCGCAGGAGAAGATCGTGCTGCGCTACCTGGGCACGGCGGTGAACCAGGACAAGGCCATCGCCGAGAAGTTCAAGGCCGACACCGGCATCGACATCCAGTACGTGGCCGTGACCACCGACGACGTGACCAAGCGCGCCGTGACCGCGCCCAACAGCTTCGACCTGATCGACACCGAGTACTTCTCGCTCAAGAAGATCGTGCCCACCGGCAACCTCAAGGGCATCGACACGAAGAAGATCAAGAACGCCGACAAGATCACGCCGCTGTTCACCACCGGCACCGTGGCCGGCAAGGCCGTGGGCGACCAGGGCACCGCGCCCAAGAAGGTGATCTTTCTCGAGGGTGAGAAGAGCAAGGTGTTCGCCAAGTCGCCCACGCAATTCATGTCGCTGATCCCGACCGTCTACAACGCCGACACGCTGGGCATCCGCCCCGACCTGATCAAGCGCCCGATCGAGAGCTGGGCCGAGCTGCTCAACCCCGAGTTCAAGGGCAAGACCGCGATCCTGAACATCCCCTCGATCGGCATCATGGACGCCGCGATGGTGGTGGAGGCCAAGGGCATCCACAAGTACAAGGACAAGGGCAACATGAGCAAGGCCGAGATCGATTTGACGATCAAGACCCTGATCGAAGCCAAGAAGGCCGGCCAGTTCCGCGCGCTGTGGAAGGACTTCAACGAGTCGGTGAACCTGATGGCCTCGGGCGAGGTGGTGATCCAGTCGATGTGGAGCCCGGCCGTGACCGCCGTGCGCACCAAGGGCATCGCCTGCAACTTCCAGCCGCTCAAGGAAGGCTACCGCGCCTGGGCCGCCGGCTTCGGCCTGCCGGCCACGCTCAGCGGCCGCAAGCTCGACGGCGCCTACGAGTTCATCAACTGGTTCCTCGACGGCTGGGCCGGCGCCTACCTGAACCGCCAGGGTTACTACAGCGCCGTGCTCGACACCGCCAAGGCCAAGATGGAAGCCTACGAGTGGGCCTACTGGATGGAGGGCAAGCCCGCCTCGCAGGACATCAAGAGCCCCAACGGCGACGTGCTGGCCAAGGCCGGCGCGGTGCGCGACGGCGGCAGCTACGAGGCGCGCATGGGCGGGATCGCCTGCTGGAACGCGGTGATGGACGAGAACGAGTACATGGTGCGCAAGTGGAATGAATTCGTCGCGGCCTGACCTCACCTGAAAGCACCATGAGCACCACGACCACCCCTGCCGGCCCGCCCGCCCTCAGCCCCACGCGCACCGTGAAGGCCTGGTGGCAGGCCGCGCCGTTCACGCTGGTGTTCGTGGTGTTCTTCCTGATTCCGCTGGCGCTCACCGTGATGGTGAGCTTCTGGAACTTCAACGAGTACGAGCTCATCCCCGGCTTCACGCTGCGCAACTACGCGGCCATCTTCGAGGGCTGCTCCACGCTCACCGAGCACGGCGACTTCTGCGTCTCGCTCTCCACCTACCTGTCCACCCTGAAGTTCTGCCTGCTGGTCTGGGGCATCACCCTGCTGGTGGGCTTCGCGGTGGCCTACTTCCTCGCGTTCCACGTGCGCTCGCCCGGCATGCAGACCCTGCTGTTCGTGCTGTGCACCGTGCCGTTCTGGACCTCCAACGTCATCCGCATGATTTCCTGGGTGCCGCTGCTGGGCCGCAACGGCCTGGTGAACCAGGGCCTGATGGGCCTGGGGCTGGTCGACGAGCCGGTGGAATGGCTGCTGTTCTCCGACTTCTCGGTGGTGTTGGCCTTCGTGCACCTCTACACCATGTTCATGATCGTGCCGATCTTCAACAGCATGATGCGCATCGACCGCAGCCTGCTCGAAGCCGCCAGCGACAGCGGTGCCTCCGGCTGGCAGACGCTGTGGAACGTGATCGTGCCGCTGTCCAGGACCGGCATCCTCATCGGCTCGATCTTCGTCATCACCATCGTGATGGGCGACTTCGTCACCATCGGCGTGATGGGCGGGCAGCAGATCGCCTCGGTCGGCAAGATCATCCAGGTGCAGACCTCCTACCTGCAGTTCCCGCTGGCGGCGGCCAACGCGGTGATCCTGCTGGCCGCCGTGCTGATGATCATCTGGGGCCTCACCCGGCTGGTCGACATCCGCAAGGAGCTCTGATCCATGCCCCGCTTCAAGGAACCCCGCGCCGCCGGCTTCTGGCCACTGGCCATCGTCTTCGCGCTCTTCGTGCTGTTCATGTACGGCCCGATGGCCGTGATCTTCGTGCTCAGCTTCCAGGGCCCCGAGGGCGGCCTCACCTTCCCGCTGCGCGGCGTGTCGCTGCACTGGTTCCACAAGCTGGCCGAAGGCCTGGGCACGGTGGACATCGGCGCGGCCTTCCTGCGCTCGCTGATGCTGGGCGGCGTGGTGATGCTGTTCACCGTGGTGCTCTCGGTGCTCGCCGGCCTGGCCTTCCGCAAGCCGCTGCGCGGCGCCAACGCGCTGTTCTACGTCACGGTGGCCAGCCTGATCATGCCGTCCATCATCGTGTCGCTGGGCATCGGCCTGCAGTTCCGCCTGCTCGACGGCGGCATCAAGGGCCTGCTCGAAGCGGTGGGCGCCACCGGCACGCTGGAGAACTACGGCACCGCCCTCGGCCTGCTCACCTCGGCCCTGGGCGCCCACCTCACCTGGACGCTGCCCTTCGGCCTGCTGATCATGTTCGCGGTGTTCAACCGCTTCAACCCGGCCTACGAAGAGGCCGCGCGCGACCTGGGCGCCACGCCCTGGCAAGGCTTCCGCCACGTGGTGCTGCCGCTGATCGGTCCCTCGGTGGTCGGCATCGGCATGTTCGGTTTCACGCTGAGCTGGGACGAGATCGCGCGCACCTCGCAGGCCATCGGCGACGTCAACACCCTGCCGCTGGAACTGCAGGGCCTCACCTCCACCGTGACCACCCCCGCCATCTACGCGCTGGGCACGGTGACCACGGTGGTCTCGCTGCTGGTGATGGGCGTGGCGGTCTCGCTCGCGCTCTGGCTGGGGCGGCGGCAGAAGAAGGGGCGCCCCGCGTGACCGGCAGCACCGACAACCTGATCTACGACCGCGTGGTCTCGGCCATCCTCGACCACCGGCTGCCCCCGGGGACCAAGCTGGTCGAAGACCGCCTGGCCAGCGCCTTCGGGGTCTCGCGCACGCTGATCCGACCGGTGCTGGTGCGCCTGGCCAACGAGCAGGTGGTCACGCTCACGCCCCACCGGGGCGCCACCATCGCCCAGCCCAGCGAGCAGGAGGCGCGCGAGGTGTTCGAGGTGCGCCGCCTGATCGAATCGAGCCTGGTCGAACGCTTCGTGGCACGCGCCGAACGCGACGACATCCAGCTGCTCACCCGCTGCATCCGCGACGAAGAGGCGGCGCGCAGCGCCGGCGACATGCGGCGCGCGATCCGCCTCTCGGGCGATTTCCACCTGCACATCGCCGACCGCGCCGGCCAGCAGACCCTGGGCCGCATCCTGCGCGAGATGGTCTCGCGCACCTCGCTCATCCTCATGACCTACAGCAGCAGCCACGCCCAGGCGCGGCGCGACGCCACGGCCTGCGGCTGCGACGAGCACCGCGCGCTGCTGGCCGCGATCAAACTGCGCGACGCGCGCGAGGCCGCGCGGCTGATGCGCGAGCACCTGGACCGGCTCGAAGCGCAACTGGACTTCTCGCCGCCCACCGGCGCGGCGCCGGACCTCGAACGCCTCTTCGCCCCCGTGGCCTGATGCGCCAGCTGCTGGTCATCAACCCCAACACCTCGCCCGGTGTGAGCGCGTTGCTGCAAGCGCACGTGCAACAGGCCGCCGGGCTGCACGTGGGCGTGCGCACCGTGACCGCGCGCTTCGGCTCGCCCTACATCGCCGACGAAGCCAGCTACGCCGTGGCCGCCCACGCCACGCTCGACGCCTGGGCCCAGGACCTGGCCAGCGCCCACGCCCCGCCCGACGCCGTGCTGATCGGCTGTTTCGGCGACCCCGGCCTGATGGCCCTGCGCGAAAGCAGCCCGGTGCCGGTGACCGGCCTGGCCGAGGCCGCCTTCATCGAGGCCGCGCGCCATGGGCGCTACGCCATCGTCACCGGCGGCAACCGCTGGGGGCCGATGCTGCAGCGCCTGGCCCAGGCGCTCGGCCAGGCCCAGCAGCTCGCGGGCATCCACACCGTGGCACCCACCGGCGCCCAGCTCGCCGCCGACCCGGTGGCCGCGCGCGCCCTGCTGGCCCAGGCCTGCCGGGACGCGTCCCGGCAACTCGGCGTGCAGGCTGTCATCCTGGGCGGCGCGGGCCTGGCCGGCATGGCCGGCGCGGTGCAGGCCGAAGTGCCGATCCCGGTGATCGACAGCGTGCTGGCGGGCGCGCACTGGGCGCTGCGCAGCGCGCCGCTGCCGCCCGAGCGCTCGACGCCGGGTTTCGACGTGGCATGGCAAGGCCTCTCACCCGAGATGACCGCGCTGGGCCACCCGCCCGGCTGAACGCGGGCGTCAGCGCGCGGCGGCGCCTTGTCGCAAAATGCCGCATGGTCCGCCCCACCCAACTCCTTCACCC
>Ga0247823_10003500_pt1 | contig 12692 bp, 16 predicted proteins | sample 13C_PalmiticAcid_2_FD_192426 | JGI IMG/M metagenome (GOLD analysis project Ga0247823, IMG submission 192426) | Soil microbial communities from agricultural site in Penn Yan, New York, United States - 13C_PalmiticAcid_Day30 | ecosystem: Environmental > Terrestrial > Soil > Agricultural land...
CCGGAACGCGCGATAGGACGGACCGACGATGACGCCGCTGAAGAACGGAATCATGCGATGGCAGACCGTGAAGTAGACCGGCAGCAGGAACAGCAAGGCGGCCATGCGGCCGCTGAACCAGGCGCTGGCCGGCGGCAGCAGTCCCCAGAGACTGCCGCCGAACAAGGCGACGCCGGTGGCGCCGACGCTCAGCGCCGCGAGACACGACAGCGCATGCAGATCGCGGCGTCCGGAGCGACGCAGCACGCCGAACAGCTGATACAGGCCGAACAGCCAGCCCGCGAGGATCGCGCTGAAGCCCAGCGCGAGCAGCGGCGCCGCCCCGACCGTACCGATCAGCGAGAGCAGATAGCCGCCCATGACGCCGGCGAACACCGGCACGTAGTGGCGCCGCGACAACGCCGGCTGCGCGAGCCAGCGCGGAAATACCGTCAGCAGGAAACCCAAGATGAAAGGCGGCAGCATGCCGTACTGGGCGAGCGCCGCATGCAGCCAGGCCGGCGGCAGCGGCGTGGCGACCGTGCCGCCACGCGCCTGGATCAGCAATACGCAGGCCCACCAGATCATCGACAGCAGCACGCTGGCCGCACCGGCGAAGAACATGAGCCGGTGCGGCGCGCTCGCGAGCAGGGCCGCCGCCTCGGCCGGTACGAAGCCGCGCGGCGGCGGTTTCATGACTCGGCTTCCGGCAGCGCCTGGCCGGCTGCTGCGGTCGTCGTGCTGCGGCGACCACGGACCAGCCAGAGCCGGGCGACGAAACCGGCGAACAGCAACGCACCGACCGCGAACAAGGTGTCGCCGGGCACGCGCATCCAGACCAGCAGATGCACGATGGGCTGGTTCATGAACTCGGCCGAGCGCGCCTGCCAGTAGCCGTGTTCGAGCACCGCCGACAACTGCAGCACGCCGAGCGGCAACAAGGTCAGCAGCGCCATCAGCGACAGGCCGATGTTCATAGCCCAGAACGCACCGCGCAGCCAGCCTTCGGCCCAGGGCTGGTCGGCGCGCAGGCCGCGCAGGCACACCAGCATCAGGCCCAGACCGAGCATGCCGTAGACGCCGAACAGCGCCGTGTGGCCGTGCAGCGGCGTCAGGTTCAGGCCCTGCATGTAGTACAGCGCAAGCGGCGTGTTGATCAGGAAGCCGAACAGACCGGCGCCGACGAGATTCCAGAACGACACCGCGAGGAAGAACAGGATCGGCCAGCGATAGCGCTGCATCCACGGCGTCGCGCGGCCATGCGACCAGGTCTCGTGTGCTTCGAGGCCGATCAGCGCGAGCGGCACCACTTCCAGCGCCGAGAACGATGCGCCGAGCGCGATGACCGCCGTCGTCGTGCCGGCGAAGTACAGATGGTGGAAGGTGCCGAGCACGCCGCCGGCCATGAACACGATCGTCGCGAACAGCACGTTGACCGTCGCCGTGCGTGCGCGCACGAGGCCGAGCTTGACGAACAGGAACGACACCACGGCGACGGCGAACACCTCGAAGAAGCCTTCGACCCACAGGTGCACGACCCACCAGCGCCAGTATTCGACGATGGACAGATGACTGTGCTCGCCCCACATCAGGCCGGCCGCATAGAACGCGGCGATGCAGACCGTGGACAGAAACAATAGAGCGACTATGGACGCGAGATCGTCGCGGCGGCGCAGCGCCGGCCACAGCGCGCGGCCCATGAGTACGAGCCAGAGCACCAGGCCGATGAACAGGAAGATCTGCCAGAAGCGGCCGAGGTCGACGAATTCCCAGCCCTGATGGCCGAACCAGAAGTTGTGTTCGAGACCGAGCTTCTGCATGACCGCGAACCATTGGCCCGCGAAGGCGCCGACGACGATGATCAGCAGGCAGACCCAGAGCAGGTTCACACCGAGACGCTGGAAGCGCGGCTCATGGCCGGACACCGCCGGCGCGATGTACAGGCCGGTGCCGAGCCAGGCCGTCGCGATCCACAGCACGGCAAGCTCCGTATGCCAGGAGCGGGTCAGCGAATACGGCAGGATGCTCGACAGCTCCATGCCGTAGAAATCGCGCTCGACCTGATAGTGCGCGGTGATCGCGCCGAGCAGGATCTGGGTCAGGAACAAGGCAATGACGACCCAGAAATATTTCGCGGTCGCGCGCATGGACGGCGTGATCGTGATCAGGGACATCGGATCGACGGTGGGCGGCGTCAGCGGCTGTTCCTTGCCGTGCCAGACCGCGTAGTGCCAGGCGAGCAGGCCGATGCCGGCGATCATGAACAGCACGCTGAACACGCTCCAGAGGAACGCATCGCTGGTCGGCGTGTTGCCGACGAGCGGATCGTAGGGCCAGTTGCTCGTGTAGCTGACTTCGCCGCCGGGACGCTGCGCGGTCGCGGCCCAGGCGGTCCAGAAGAAGAAGCCGGCCATCGCGCGGCGATGCTCGGCCGTGTCGACGGTGCGGTCGCGCAAGGCGTAGGTCCCGCGCAGGCCGGCCGTGGCCGGATCGTCGCCGAACAGGCTGACGTAGTGCCCGGTCACCGCTTCGATCGCCGCGGCGCGATCGGCCGACACGCGCAGATCCTTGCTGGCCGCATCGAAGGTGTTCGTGCGCAGCTCCTTGCGCAGCCGCACCGCGAGCGCGGCCTGCGCGGCCTCGTCGAGATCGGCGTAGCGCCGGCCGCTTTCGCGCTGCGCCCAGGTATCGAGCAGGGTCGTCGATTCGCGATGTATCCAGTCGGCGGTCCAGTCCGGCGCGACCAGCGCGCCGTGGCCCCAGACCGAGCCGACCTGATGGCCGCCCATGCTTTGCCAGACCTGGCGGCCGCGCTCGATGTCGGCGCGCGTGTATACGGTCTGGCCGCCGTCGGCGACGACGACGCGATCGGGCAATGGTGGAGCCTGTTGATAGATACCGCCGCCTATCCAGAGCAAGGTGGCGAAGGTGACGGCAAGCAAGGTGCCGAGTGCGATCCAGAGGCGTTTGGTCGTGGACATGTGACTAATTCGCGGCCATGGAAAATCGCAGCCTGCGATTGCGGGTCGCGGAAAGCGATGATCCAGGTCAAGCCCGCCGCGGTTGCCGCGCGGTGGTCCCGCGTAGCGTGCGTGATCAGACAGTTGGCGGCTGCGGCGAAACGCCGCGCGATGCTCAGAGCGGCAGCAGTGCGCCGGCCAGCCGTTGCAGTTCGTCGCGGCGCAGCAGGCTGACGTTGCGCTCCTGCACGCGTATCCAACCCTGCTGCTGCAGACGGCCGAAGGCGCGGCTCACGGTTTCCGGTGCGAGGCCCAGATGATTGGCGATGTCGCGCCGGCCCATCGGCAGGCGGAACGTCGTGGCCGAGCAGCCGCGCACGGCGAAGCGGCGGCCGATGCGGATCAGGAACGCGGCGACGCGTTCGTCGGCGGAATGGTCGCCGGCCAGCAGGATCGCGCTGCCGATGTCGCGGCTGAGCAGGCGGAACAGCTGCTCCTGCACCGACGGCGCGCGTGCGGTCAACGCGGCCAGCGAACGGAACTCGAAGCGGCACAGATACGTCGTGTCGACGGCAATCGCGTCGCAGGGAAAGCGTCCCGCATCGATGGCCGAGAGACCGACCATCTCGCCGGGCAGATGGAAGCCGGCGATGTATTCGCGGCCTTCGCTGCCGGCATAGACGGTCTTGATCACGCCGCTGCGCACGGCATACAGCGCCTGGAACGGATCGCCGGCACGGAATACCACCGCGCCGCGGCGGAACGGGCCGACGTGCCGCATGACGAGCTGCAGTTCCTGCAGCAGCGAGCGGTCCAGGCCCTGCGGCACGACAGCCGAGCCGAACACGCAGGTCGCACAGAAGCCGGCGGCCTCGTTGCCGCCGCCTATCGTCGGCGCCCGGTCCTTCGCGCTGTGCTTGACCCTGGCCTCCACCGTTCCTCCTGCCGTTTCGAGATGGCCGTCAAGCGCCAGCATAGCCGGCCGCGGCGGGCCGCGCGGATCAGCTTCGGGCCAGGACTGCCGCGGCAGCTTGATCTGGATCAACGCCGGCGCGCGCGATCCTGCGCAGCATGCGCGCATCCTGACCCGGACTGCGCGCATGAAGCTGCTCGTCGCGATCGATGCCAGCGAATCCAGCGAACGCCTGCTCGACTACGTCGCGCTGCATTGGCTGCCGCGCGATCCGACGCTGGCGCTCGTGCTGTATCACGCGCGCGGCGCCGCGACGCAGTCCGACGACGGCGATCCGCTGCGCTATGCACGCGCGGTCTGTGCGAGCGTAGGCCTGCCCTGGGTCGAGCACACGACGAACGAACCGCCGGCGGCGGGCATCCTGCGCGTGGCTGCCGAAATCGGCGCGGACGCCATCGTGCTCGGCGCACGCGATCGCGCGGCTTCGCGGCCGTTGGGCGCGGTCGCTACTCGGGTACTCGCCGAAAGCCTCATGCCGGTACTGGTCGTGCCCTGAAGCCGCCGCGGCCGCAATGCCGGCACAATGCGCGACACCGGTCGCCGCGCGAACACCCCACTTTCACCGGGGCTTGCGCAGACTGGAGACTCAGGGGCGAGGTACATGCAGCCATGGCTTCACTGACGATCGTCGTCGCCGACGACGACGAACAACTGTTGATGACGCTGGCGCAATTGCTGCGGCTTTGCGGACACGTGGTGCATACCGCGCGGGACGGCAACGAAGCGCTGGCCGCCTGCCGCGCGATGCGCCCCGACACGGCCCTGCTCGACATCGACATGCCGGGCCTGAGCGGCTGGGAAGTCGCCGAGGCGCTCAGTGCGGAAGCCGCAGCGCCCTGCCGTCTCGTCGCGCTGAGCGGCCGCAGTTCGGCCGAGGACCGCACGCGCTCGCAGGCCGCGGGCTTCCACGCGCATTGCGTCAAACCGGCGGAACCGGCCGAACTGCTGCGCCTGCTCGGGGCGTGAGCGGCGCACCGAATTCGCGACAGAACCCCGCCATGTGCCGCTAAGCCGGCAACTGATCTCCTCGAACACCCAAAAAACTGACGCTGTTCCGACCCAACTGATCCGGTCACCATAGCGGCATGAACACCAACCGCTATCTGTTTCTGCTGTTGTCGGCGCTGAGCCTGCCGGCCTGGGCCGAGCCCGCCGCCGACGATCTGACCAAGCACCTGGCCGCCTGCAACGTCTGCCACGGCGCCAAGGGCGAAGGCGCGACGGGCTCGGAGTACTACCCGCACCTGGCCGGCAAACCCGCCGGCTATCTGCTGCGCCAGCTGCGCGCGTTCCGCGACGGCGGACGCAACTATCCGCAGATGGGCTGGCTCATGCGCAACATGGACGACGCCTATCTGCAGGCGATCGCCGACCACTTCGCCGCATTGCCGCCGCGCACGCGCGTGCCGGGCGCGCCGGCGCGCCGCGTGGAACCCGCGCTCGCCGAACGCGCGCAGGCGCTGATCGAACACGGCGACGCGGCGCGCGGCCTGCCGGCCTGCGCCGCCTGTCACGGCGCCGATCTCGCCGGACTCGAACCGGCGATCCCGGCCCTGGTCGGACTGCCCGAGGAATACGTCGTGGCCCAGTTCGGCGGCTGGCGCACCGGCGTGCGCACGGCACAGCAGCCCGACTGCATGGCGCAGATCGCACGCAAGCTCGAACCGGCCGAGATCCGCGCGCTCGCGAGCTGGCTGTCGGCGCAGGAACACACGGAACCGCATCGCCCGGCCGCGGCGGGCAGCCTGCTGCCGCCGCTGGCCTGTGCCGATCTGCCGCACGCGCAGGTGCAGCCATGAGCCGCCTGCGCCAGCGCCTGCTGTTCGGCACCATCGTGCTGCTGCCGCTGCTGCTGCTCGCGGCGGGCTGGATCAGCTTGCTGTATCTGCAACAGGGCGGCAGCACGCCGTTCCGGGTACCGCGGGGCTTCGCCCGCGTCGTGACCGGCGATGCGGTGCAGATCGAACAGGGCCGCGCACTCGCGCGCATCGGCAACTGCGCCGGCTGCCACACGGCCCACGGCGGCAAGGCCTATGCGGGCGGACGCGCGTTCGCCACGCCGTACGGCACGATCTACAGCAGCAACCTCACGTCCCATCCGCAATACGGCATCGGCGCCTGGTCGCTGGAGGAATTCCGTCATGCGATGCGACACGGCGTCAGCCGCAACGGCGTGCAGTCGCCGGTGTTCCCGTACGCGAATTTCGCGCGGCTGCCGCAGACGGATGTCGACGCGCTGTTCGCCTATCTCGCGACCGTGCCGGCCGTGGCCGTGACGCCGCCGGCCGACAATCTGGAATTCCCGGCCAACCTGCCCGGTGCGATGACGGCCTGGCGCCTGCTGTATTACCGGCCCGATCCGCCGCACACGACGGCACCGGCCAATGCGCGCGGCGCGGCGCTCGTGGAAGGCATAGGCCATTGCGCGGTCTGCCACGGCACGCGCGGCCTGTTCTCCTCGCTGGCCGAGGGCACTCGCCTGGACGGCGGCCGCGTGCTCGGCTGGTATGCGCCGGCGTTGAACGCGCAGACCTTGCAGACCTATGCGCCCGGTGCGGTCGCCGCGTATCTGCGCGGCGGCGCCGTTGACGGCCATGCGGCCTACGGCAAGATGGCCGACGTGGTCGCGCAGAATCTGCAGTATCTCGATGCGGCCGACGCCGATGCGGTGGAAACCTATCTGCGCGCGCTGCCGCCGCCTCCGCCGTCGCGCCGCGAGCCGACGAACTGGGAACTGCCTTCGGAACAGCGCGCGCGCGGCGACCGCCTCTACGACGAGAACTGCGCCGACTGCCACGGCAAGGACGGCCGCGGCAAGGACGGCAAATACCCGGCGCTGGTCACGTCCTCGGCGATCACCGGTCCCGATCCGATCAACGCGATCAAGCTGACCCTGTTCGGCGCGGTCGGTCCGGCCACGGCGCAGAATCCGCGGCCTTACACCATGCCGCCGTTCGCGCAGAAGCTGTCCTCGGCCGACGTGGCCGCACTGGTCAGCACCCTGCGCGCGCGCTGGGGCGCCAATCCGCGCCCGGTCAGCCCCGGCGACGTCGACGCCTGGGGCGGCATCGACGAGCGCTGAGCCATGAAGCTCTACGAGCAATACGCCGACGAGATCGCCGCGCTGATCGGCAACGGCCAGCTCGCCACCGGCGACCGCCTGCCGTCGGTGCGCGAAGCGCGCGCGCGCCGCGGTGTCAGCGCCTCGACCGTGTTCCAGGCGTACCAGCGTCTGGAACGCGAAGGCCTGATCCATGCGCGGCCGCAGTCGGGCTTCTACGTCTCGGCGTCCGCGGCGCCGGCGCGCCCGGCGCCGGCCGTGGCCGCGCCGGCCGGCGAAGCGAACGAAGTCGCCGTCAGCGAACTCGTGTTCGAGGTGCTGCGCGCGGCGCGCTCGCCGGGCATCGCGCCGCTGGGTTCGGCGTTTCCGGGACCGGACCTGTTTCCGCTGGCCGCGCTCGCGCGCGCCGCGGCGAAGGGTCTGCGCCGGCTCGCGCCCGAGGCCATCGTCGACAACATCGCGCCGGGCAATCCGCGCCTGCGCGAACAGATCGCCTTGCGCTACCGCATAGACGGCATACGCGTGCAGCCCGACGAGATCATCGTGACGAACGGTGCGCTCGAAGGACTCAACGCGGCGCTGCAGGCCGTGACCCAGCCCGGCGACACGGTCGTGATCGAATCGCCGGCGTTCTATGCGGCGCTGCAGGCCATAGAACGGCTCAAGCTCAAGGCGCTGGAGATCCGCACCGATCCCGAGCACGGCATCGACCTGGACGCGCTGGCCGAAGCGCTCGCGCGCAACCGCGTCGCCGCGTGCTGGCTGATGCCGACCTTGCAGAATCCGCTGGGCAGTCTCATGTCCGAGGCACGCAAGCGCGCGCTCGTCGCACTGCTCGCCGAATACGGCGTGCCGCTGATCGAGGACGACGTCTACGCCGAGCTGTATGCGGGTTCGCAGCGGCCGCGGCCGGCCAAGGCCTACGACGAACAGGGCCTGGTGCTGCATTGCTCGTCGTTTTCCAAATGCCTCGCGCCGGGCTATCGCGTCGGCTGGATCGCCGCGGGCCGCGAAGCGCAGCGCATACAGCGCCAGCTGCTCATGACGACGATGGCCGCGTCGGCGCCGGCGCAGACCGCGATCCTGCATTACCTCGAAGAAGGCGGCTACGACCGTCATCTGCGCCGCCTGCGCGCCGCGCTGACCGCGCGCCGCAACGCCGCGATCGCGACGATAGAAACCGCGTTTCCGCGCGGCACGCGGCTGACGCGGCCGCGCGGCGGCTATTTCCTCTGGCTCGCGCTGCCCGCCGGCCTCGACGCGATGCGCCTGCACGAAGCGGCGCTGCGCGAAGGCATAGGCATAGCGCCGGGCCACGTGTTCTCGCCCGACCACCGTTTCCACGATTGCCTGCGCATCAACTGCGGCCATCCCGGCAGCGATGTGCTGCCGGCGCTGAGCCGCCTCGGTGCGCTCGCCCACGACCTGCAAAGGACTACCGCATGAAGACCCTGATCGTTCTCGCCTTCCTCGCGCTGATCGTCTACAACCTCGGCGCCGGGCTGTATTTCATGATGACCGACAAAGGCGGCAGCGGCCGCATGGTCAAGGCGCTGACGCGGCGCATCGCCCTGTCGGTCGTGCTGATCCTGCTGCTGATCGCCGGCATCGCGACCGGCTTCGTGCAGCCGCACGGCGTCGGGTGAGACGATGAATCCCCTCGTCGCCCTGAATCTGTCGCTGATCCTGCTGCTGCCCTGGTATCTCGTGCTCGGCATCGTGTACTGGCGCACGCGGCGCAAGCCGGCGACGCCGGCGCAGCGCCTGTTCGACCTGGCCGCGCTCGTCGTCGCCGTGATCGCGGCGGCGCTCGGCGGCTACTGGGGCATGACCAATGCCGATCCGCATGCCGGCGCGATCTGGAAACAGGTGCTCGCGAGCCTGCTCGGCTACGGCCTGTTCCTGGCCGTGCTCGCCCTTGCTTTCGTCTGCCGCCGCCGCGGACCATCGGCCGTATCCTGAAACGCCGGCGCCGCCGGCGAAGCCTGCCGGAGTACGTCATGCATCGAGGTTCCTGTCTCTGCGGCGCGGTACGTTTCGAGGTCGCCGCGCCGCTGCATGCGCCCGACGCCTGCCACTGCACGAAATGCCGCAGGACTTCGGGGCACTACTGGGTTTCCACCGACGTGTTGCGCAAGGATCTGACGATCCACGGCGCCGAGCATCTGACCTGGTATCAGTCCTCGGCGCGCGTGCGCCGCGGCTTCTGTTCGACCTGCGGCTCGGCGCTGTTCTGGGATCCGCCGCCCGACCGCGAAAAGATCGGCGTCGCGATGGGTGCGTTCGATGCACCGACCGGCACGCAGCTCGGCATCCACATCTTCGTCGCCGACAAGGGCGACTACTACGAGATCACCGACGGCCTGCCGCAGAACGCGCAGTAGTCGCTGCGCTCCGCGGCGGCCGTGCATGGGCCGCGCGCGTCTAGCGTGGCATCTCCGCGAGGCGCTTGATCTGGCTGGCCTCGATGAACTGCACCGGCTTCCAGCGGCCCTCGCGGCGCAGCACGACGAAGGTGCCGCCCCAGCACAACAGGGCCTGGTCGCCGGCCTGATTGAAACCCACGCGCGAGACGCGGCCGCGCGACGGCCCCGCGCCGACGGCGGCCTCGTTGTCGGCGACGACCACACTGCCCCGTTCCGTGGTCAGGCGCACGGGCGCGGCACCCGGCGGATTGGACGCCGTGAAGTCGTCGATCAGCGCCTGCGGCAGCCGCATGTAGAACTCGGTCAGCATGGCCGGCGTTTCCGGATCGTCGCAGCGCTGCGGCGTGCTCAGATACGGTGCGCCGCGCAGCTGGCCTGCGTCGTCGATATGGCCGTTGTGCGCGAACCAGTCCTCGAACAGCTGAGCTTCGGCCGCCTCTTGCGCCTTCAGCGCTTCGGGGGATTTCAGTTCGGACGTGCAGCCGGCCAGCAGCACCAGCACGGCAAGCAGGGAAATGCGCATTCGCGGCCATCGGTTGCGCTGCGCGGGTCGCAGCTGCCGGCGGCGATGGTAGCGGCTGACTGCTCCAGGATGTGCGTCGGACGCCTCAGGCCGGCATGCCCGGATCGAACAGCTGCTCGAAGGCCAGGCGGCCGTCGCGGTCGAACGCGAACAGATCGGCGACCCAGCCGCAGTGGCGCAGCTGACCGCAGTAGCGCTTGCAGCCGCAGACCGCGGCTTCTCGCGTCGGATAGCACGCGACGAGTTCCGGCGTTTCGTCGGCGGCGACGCGGCGCAGCTCCCAGACTTCGGCCAGAACATCGAAAACGACGTGGTACTTGCGCACGATCATGACGGCGAGTCCGTTGCCGACGCGGTGCTTCCGATACTGCCGCGCCGCCGGCGCCGCACAAGCAGGGGTTTACCTCAGACGGCGCCGGAGCAATTCATCAGCAGGGCGGCGAGTGGACGCCTTCCGGCCGCACGGGTGCGGCAATGCTTCGGGATTGCCGAAGCATTGGCCGTTCCTACAATCCCGCTTCATGTCCGAACTCGACACCTGCATCGCCGAAGTCGCCCGCCTCTATCCGGAGGTCTACGCGCTGCTGCACGCACGCTGGGCGCTGCACGAGAAACGTCCGTCGCCGGAGACCCTGGCCGTGCTGCAGCACCTCGCCCGCACGGGGCCGCTGACCGTCAGCGAGGCCGCCAGGCATTTCGGCCGCGCGCTGTCGGCGGTCAGCGAACTCGTCGACCGCATCGAGGCCAGCGGCTGGATCGCGCGCAGCCCCGACGGCCGCGACCGCCGCCGCGTGCTGCTCTGGCTGACCGAGGACGGCGAGGCCGTGCTCGCCCGCGCGCAGAACGTGCTGTCGGCCGAGGCGCTCGGCGCAGCACTCGCGCGGCTGTCGCCGCCGCAGCGCGAACAGCTCGTCGCCGGCCTGCGCGCCCTCGTCGACGCCGCCCGCTTTTCCCTTCCCCCACGGAGTCCGCCATGAACCACGCTACGCATTGCCAGAGCTGCGGCATGAACATCGACAGCGGCGTCTACTGCACCTACTGCGTCGATTCGCACGGCCAGCTGCAGCCGTTCGAGGAACGTTTCGAGCGCATGGTGCAGTGGCTGCTCGGCCGCGAACCGGCGCTCGCACGCGCCGAAGCCGAAGCGCGCACACGCGACTACATGCGCCGCATGCCGGCCTGGAGCGCGCATCCGGCGCTGCAGACGCCCTGAGCCGCACAACCGATGCCGGGTGCGCCGGCGGCCCGTCCCTGAGCCGCCGGCGCGTTCGCGCCTTATCCGCCGCAGGCAGCCTTGCAGGCCTGGTATTCGGCATCGCAGGCCGCTGCGCAGACGCCGTTCGTGCCGGAGCATTGCGCCCGGCACTCGTAGCGCGCCGACAGGCAGTCGCCGATACATCCCGGATCGGCCGCGCTGATCGTCGAGAAACCCGCGCCGAGCCCGCCGGCCAGAGCCAGCGCGGCGGCAAGCACCATCGAAGAGACCTTCTTCATGAGCAATTTCCTCTTGCAGTGAACAGGCCCTGTCCTAGGCCGGGCCCTACGCCTTTCATTGCGCGGGCAACGCCGCGAGCGCGTCGCGGATGGCCTGCTCGCGAAATCCGCTGATGCGCCGCTCGCCGATGAACAGCAGCGGCACGACACGGCCATCGAGACGACGGAACTCCGCGTCGGCCGCGGCGGACGCGTCGACGCGGTATTCGCGATAGCTCACGCCGGCACCGTCGAGCAGGTGGCGCACCTGCGCGCAGTACGGGCAGGTCGATGTCGCATACAGCACGACACGGCTCTGCGCCGCTGCCTGCAGCGCGGAGAAATCGCCGCTGACGAACTCCGGCGGCGGAAACCACCGCAGCCAGACGGTGTTCACGGCGGGCGCGAGATGCCGTCCGCCGAGGAAGAAGACCGGCAGAGCCAGCACCGGCAGCAGCCAGCGTGTCAGGGCGCGCATGTTCATGTCAGTCCGTTGAAGGGTTCGTCCGCCGCGAACGGCCGCGGCGGTCCGGCCGGCACAGTGGGGCGCAGGCGGCGATCGCGCCGCAACGGCGACGGGACGGACTGCCGTTCCGGATGGACGAACAGCAGGCTCGCCGCGACGAACACGCAGGCCCCGCGCCGCCTCTGCGACCGCCGCCACAAACCACGCGACCGGGTGAGCAGTCCCGTGCATCGGCGGCGGCGGCCCTGGAGGCAAGCAACCGGCTGGGACGAACTGCACGCCGGCCAGGACGAACGGGGCCGGCCGCTTGTTGACCCGGCGGGGCTGCTCTAGTGTCGGCCTCGACACGCCGCACGCGACTGCCGCGGCGCCGGCCACTTTCCTGCCGCCAGAGAGCCGAATTCCTTTCATGCGCCGCACATCGACGCTTTGGCTGCTGGCCGCGGCTGGGTGGCTGGCCTACACGCTGGCACTGGCCGGTCAACTGGTGGGCGTCTACTGGTTCGACGGCAAGCCGCTGGGCCCGACCCAGGCGCTGCGCCTGAGTGCGGCCGGCATGCTGCCGTGGATTCCCGTCAGCGTGGCGCTGTACGCACTCGTCGAGCGGTTTCCGCTGGAACGCACCTGCTGGCGGCGCAGCCTGCCCGTGCTGAGTGCCGCCGTCGTCGCCGTCGTGCTGCTGCGCGCAGCGTATGTCGGCCTGCTCGACCCGCTGCTGCACTACTGGTATCCCGATACGCCGGACCTCGCGGAACTGCTGCTCAGCAGCGCCAGCCACAGCGCTCCGCTGTGCTGCGTGGTCATCGGCATCGTGCACGTTCCGCGTAGACC
>Ga0247823_10003501_pt1 | contig 12690 bp, 10 predicted proteins | sample 13C_PalmiticAcid_2_FD_192426 | JGI IMG/M metagenome (GOLD analysis project Ga0247823, IMG submission 192426) | Soil microbial communities from agricultural site in Penn Yan, New York, United States - 13C_PalmiticAcid_Day30 | ecosystem: Environmental > Terrestrial > Soil > Agricultural land...
GTACACGACACCTCATGACTGGGAAGGAAAAGGCCAGTACCAACCCAACCACACAATGATCAACTATTGGCGGCGACACGCTACTAGTGGTGTGGGGAGATCATCAGGCGGCCACCGGTATCGCGACTGTCGCGAGAAACACCGGTGCGCAATGGACGACGAGCGCGGTCGCGTTGTCGCCGCTGCCACTCGCGCCTGCCAGCCGGACCAGTTCGGTCGCCGGGTCGGGCGCGTGGCTCAGCACGCCTGCCAGGGTCGGCGGGTCGATGTGCCGATGGACGCCGTCGCTGGTGAGGACCAGGTAGGAGGGCGTGCGGACGGACGCGTAGCCGATCTGGCCGGGTTTGGCGGTCCGGACCGACGCGGTGACCAGGTGTTCCATGCGAGGCGTGGCGGGGGTTCCGCGATCGCGGAAGTACTGCGCGAGGGTGTGGTCGGTGGTCAACTGCCTGACGGTGTCGCCGACAACCGCGTAGGCGCGCGCGTCACCCACCCAGGCAATCTCGTAGCCCTCTGAATGCGGGACGGCCAGCACGAGGACACAGTCACCGGAGTCGGTTGTCTCGACCGCGCGCCTTGCCGCGGCCATCGCGGCCTCGGCGCCGTCACCCGCGGCCCGCACCGCGGCGGACGCGGCGAGCCGGGCGGCGGTGCCGTCGTCACCGATGCCGTCCGCGAGGGCGAAGGCGACGAGCCCGGTTCGCGGATCGGCGAAGGAGGCGACCGCGTCGGCGTTCGTGCGGCGCGGCCCGCGATCACTGCTCGTGTGCCACATCGAGTCACGCATCGGGACCTCCTGGCGCCGCCGGTGAGTCCAGCGTGCGCCCGTTCCCTGAGGGTTTCCTGTGGCGATGCGCAGGCGATCCTGAGAAGTCCCCGTTCGTCAGACGCCGTAGGCGCGGATAGTCGTCTGCTCGACGGTATTGCCCGCGGTGTCGGTGGCGCGGGCGCGCAACGAGACGAAGCGGGCCGACCGCGGATAGTCGATCGTGGCGACCCCATCCGCGACGGTCACAAGGCGCCAGGTCCGGCCATCGTCGAACGACGCCTCGACGGCCAAGGCGGCGAGACGCTGCTCGGTGCCCGGATTCCACTGGACGGTGACCGGTACCCGACCGCGGTCGGCCGAGACCCGATTGTGCAGGTCAAGGCCTTCGGGGGCGTAGCGCACAACCATCAGCGGCAGGGGCACACCACCCTTGCCCTTCAGTTCCTCCGGCGGACGGACGGAGGTGAAGGTCCAGACACAGGTGATGGAGGTGGAGTAGGCCGAGACCACGCTGCGCGTCGACGTCGTCTCCAGCCGGTAGGCGGCGGCCTCGGCGGGAACCTCGAACGAGCCTGGACCGGGGACATCCGACCGCCCGACCTCGACACCTTCGCGATAGAGGACCGTCGACCCGCCATCCACTATGGACGTTCCGGTTCGGTCGGCGCCCGCGTCGGCGTAGAGGGGCAGGGCGAGGGTGAGGAAGTCGCGGGAGCGGAACGCCCAGTCGCCGGGCCGGAAACCAGGACCGAACACGGCGGTGTTCCAGTCGTCCTCGGTGGTGACTCCCGGCGGGTGAGTGAGCTGACCACTGGTCACAGTGCTCTCCGTGCGCAGGGAACTCTTGACCTTGCGCCACTGCTGCAACTCGGCGTACCAGGTCAGGTCCTCGACGTTGTGGAACTCGGTGCGCGTCTGGGGAAGCGACAGCGGGAGTCCATAGCCGACCGACGACAGGTAGTGGGATTCCTGCGCGACCCACACCTTCGTGGCACCACGTCGGTCGGCTTGATCACGGTAGGTGGTGTGGACCTGAGCGAGGTCACGGTCGACGACATGCCTGGCGAAGCCGTTGGGCAGGTGGCCGTAGTCGAACCACTGCAGGTGATAGGCCACCGGGCTGGCGGTGATGTCGCCGTCGCGGTCCGGGATCGCCCACGCGCCACCGATGTCTGCGACGAAGTGGGTGTCCGGCAAGGGATCCCCCACCTGGCCGATGAAGATTCGCTCGAACGTGTCACCCAGGACGCCGGTGAACACCGCTCGATCCGCACCGATCCGGCTGTAGCCCGCGCCGACCGCCTTGGGCCGCACGCCTTCGCGCTCGAAGGTCACCGAGATCGGTTGGGCGGCAAGGGCATCGAGCGTCACGGTTTTGTCGGTGGTGACATCTACAGTCGGGATCACGACCTTGTGGGAATCGGCGGTCACGCCATCGGCGCGGCGGGTGTTGATCACCGAGTCCAGGTGGTAGCGGCCTTTGCGGACGCGTACGACGCCGACACCACCGATGGTCGGGACAGGTCGGTAGCGGGACGGATCTATACCGAGGAGGAAGGAGTAGTTGTAGTCGGACAGGTCACCGTCGCGGTCGACGGTGCGCAGGGTGAGGTCGTAGCTCTCGGGTTCGCGGTCGATGGCGACCGGGACGGTCACACGGTGGGTGCCCGTCACGGCGTCGACGCGGGCGCTGAGGGGCCCCTCCGGCGCGTCGACCGTGGTGTCGGCCGTCAGCTCGACCGAGGCGGAGCCGTGTGCCGGCACGGTGACGTGATCTACCGAGAGACGGAAGGTGCCCGCGGGCGCGTCGGTGGTCAGCGACAGGCTCAGCGTGACGGGCTGGGCGCTGGTGTTGTTGTACGAGAACGACTTCGTGACGAGGGGATCGTCGTCGTGTGGCCACGACTGGCGCCCCATGGAGACACTGGGAGGTGAGGCGTAGACGGACTGGGTGACACCGCGGGCGAGGTCGACGCGGCCCGCACCTTGGTCATAGCTGCTCGCGTCGATGGGCTTGGCGGAGGCCATCAGGGCGGCTTTGAGTTGGCGTCCGGTCCACTCGGGATGCTGTTGGGCGAGGACGGCGGCGGCACCCGCGACATGCGGGGTGGCCATCGACGTGCCGCTGAGGTCGCGGTGCTTCTCCCGCGCCTTGCCGAACGAGTAGCGCGAGCGGGCGGCGGTGATGTCGACACCGGGCGCGACGATGTCCGGCTTGAGCGCGGCGTCGTGGATACGGGGCCCGCGCGAGGAGAAGCCGGCCAGCGCGTCGTCCTTGTCGACGGCACCGACGGCGAGGGCGGCGTCAGCCGACGCGGGTGAGGCGACGGTCTCGGCACCTGAGCTGCCGTCATTGCCCGCGGCGACGACGAACAGGGCACGGTCGCTGAGCTGGTTGACCGCGGCTTCGAGGGGGTCCTCCCCCGCGGCGTCCGGTCCGCCGAGGCTCAGGTTGACCACCTTGGCGCCGGACTCGACGGCCCACCGCATCCCCGCGAGGATCGCCGACTCAGGGCACCCGTAGCCCCCACACACCTTGCCGACGAGCAGCCGCGCGTCAGGCGCGACGCCACGGTAGGTGCCGCGGCTGGCGATGGTGGCGGCCACGTGCGTGCCGTGCCCGTCTTCGTCGCGCACCGAACGGTCACTGGTGAAGTTCTTCTCGGCGGCGACCCGACCGCGCAGGTCGGCGTGCGTCGAGTCGATCCCGGTGTCGAGCACGGCGACTTTGACGCCCTGCCCGGTGAACCCGGCTTCCCACGCGACCGGCGCGCCGATCTGCGGGACGCTCACGTCCAGGCTGGGCTGACGCATGCCATCGAGCCAGACCCGCCCGGTGCCGCGTCGGGCCACCCACGCTTCGGCGGCGGTGTCTTTGGGCTGCCTGGTGGGCTGGAGGTCTTCGGTGATCAGGGGCAGGTCGGGTGTGCGGTCGTCGCCGTAGCCCGCACGCAAGAGGCCTGCGACGTCGAACAGCCGGAGGTCGAGGCGACCCGAGTTGAGGTCGCGCCACGCATCATCGGGCACGACCTGAAGGCGCGAACCAAACCCGACGGCGGTCGCGGGGTCGGAGACCGTGGTGGCGGCGCGGTCGGCGGTGACGGTGTTGCCGGTGACGGTGTTGCCGGTGACGGCGAAGTGGATGTGGTCGCGGCCAGGTGCGGGGTCGATGGCGGGCACCAACCGGGTACCGACTCGGCGCACGGTGACTCGGTCTCCGGTGATGAGGGTGACGTCGCCGACGTACTCGGATGCCCCGGACGAGGAAGACGGCCCGGACGGCGAGGATCCAGCCGCGTCCGCCAAGTCGGGCTCGGCGTGTGCGGGCACCGCGAATCCGAGGGCGACGGTCAACACCGCGGTCGCCGCGGCGAGCTTGGTGGGCGTCGCCTTGGTGTGCAGCGGCATCGCGGCCTCCCCGTCTGAACTGTGCTCACCAACCAAGTCCACGAGCCGGTGGGGAGTCAACAGGCGAACGGGGGACCTCGTTGCCAGATGCCGGCCGCCGTGCGGCGCGCGGGGCCCGGCCTTGCCCAGTCGAGCGCCAACGCCGCGTCAGCCGGTCCGATCCGGACGCGTCGACGACGACCACAGGGTCCTGTCATCTCAAATTTTGGGTATATCCACTTAATTCGTGGACCGGCCGAATGAGCCTCTCGGTGGGGAATGGTGGCCGTCAGGCGGCCGTTCTGTTCCATCCCTGCTCACGGCCGCCGCGCCGGTTCGCCGGTGTGGTGAATGGAGAATCCATGCGTTTCAAACATCCATTACGGATGGGTGCGGTGGTGGGCGTCCTCGCCACCGCGGGATTGGCGGCTGCGGTGGTTCCCGCGCTGGCCGCGCCCGCTGAAGGACAAGGCCCCCGACTCTTATCTGAAGATTCCTCATGTACGCGAATAGGGGCTAAGGACGGGTTGCCGAGCGCCGACGTGAGGCGCACCATCGCTTGATGGTTGAGATGGATCGACGCTCAGTCCTGCGTGGCGCCGTCGCGGGCGCGCTGCTCGGCGGACCGTTCGCGGGCTTCGTGACCCGCGCGGCGGCCGACCCGGCGCCCGCCCATGAACTCGGGCCCATCGAGGACCTCCGGGACGGCAAGGTGCGGCTCTGGCTGCCGCGCGACTTCCAGTACCGCTCGTTCCACGACACCGAGTCCGCGGTGACCCTCACCGACGGCACCCGGCTGCCGGGCCGCCACGACGGCATGGGCGCCTTCCACGCCGCGGGCGGCAACTACCTGCTGGTCCGCAACCACGAGATCAACAACGCCGGCCCCGCGTTCGGCGACGCCACCAAGGCCTACGACCCGATGGCGCAGGGCGGCACGACGACCGTCGAGGTGACCCCGTTCGGCGAGGTCGTGCGGTCGTACACGAGCCTCAACGGGACCCAGATGAACTGCTCGGGCGGCCGGATGCCGTGGAACTCCTGGGTGAGCTGCGAGGAGACGGTCAACGGTCCCGACATCGGCCCCGACTTCACCGGCGCCCCGAACATCGCCCTGACCCAGCGGCACGGCTTCGTCTTCGACGTCCCCGCCGACGGCGAGTCGGACCGGCAGCCGATCACCGCGGCGGGCCGCTTCGCCCATGAGTCGGTCGCGTATGACCCCAAGGGCGGGTATCTGTACCTGACGGAGGACGATTTCGGCTTCCCGTCAGGCTTCTACCGCTACAAGCCCCGCCGCGACCCGATCCGGACCGGCCGTCTCGACAATGACGGACGCCTGCAGATGCTCCGGGTCAAGGGAGTCGCCAACGCCAACCTCGCCGCGGCACAGGCCCCGGGCACCTCGTACAAAGTGGACTGGGTGGACATCGAGGACCCAGCGCCCAGCTTCCCTTACACACCAGGCGTTCCGGCACCGACCGCGAACGACATGGCGCTGACCCACGTCGCGCGTCAGGGGTGGGCCCAGGGAGCCGCGTACTTCTCGCGGCTAGAAGGCTCGGCGTACGACAACGAGATCGTGTACTTCACCTCGACCCAGGGCGGTGGCCCCGCGGAGACGTCGATCGGGCCGATCGCGGACGGATACGGGAACGGGTCGGGCCAGATCTGGGCGTACCACACGCGGGCGGAGAAGCTGCGGCTGCTGTTCGAGTCGCCGGGGCCGGACGTGCTGGACTTCCCGGACAACGTGACGACGAGCAAGCGGGGCACGTTGGTGGTGTGCGAGGACAACGTCAACGACAACTACATCCGTGGCCTGACCCCGGGCGGGCAGCTGTTCGACATCGCCCTGAACCGGCTGGTGGGCGCGAACGGGCTGCCACGGTTCAATGACGAGTTCGCCGGGTCGACGTTCAGCCCGGACGGCCACACGCTGTTCGTCAACATCCAGGCGAGCAGGGGGTTGACGTTCGCGATCTGGGGACCGTGGCACAAGATCGGGGTCTAGCCTGCTGGTGCTGGGCTAGCGGCGCCGAACTCTGGAAGGCAACGCTGGTCCGTCAAGTCGGTGACGGTGTCGAGGACAAGTCCGTGAGCCGAGGCAAGGGTGCGGAACTCGTCTACCCGGCGTTCGCGGCCGCCGAAGATCACGACCATGGCGAGGTCGGACTCGGTGCCCGCCCGGCGTCCGCCGACCGGTTCGACGACCAGGATTCGGCCCGCCGGATCGACTGCCTCGACACAGCGCGCCAGGATCTGGTGTGCGTGGCCGAGCGTCACCGCCACCCGTAGGCCATGGGCGTGGCCAATCCGGTCATGCTTCGGATCGGGGCCACGCTGTCGTGATCGTTCACGGAACCCGATGTTTCCCTAGGCTGGTCACGTGGACAACAACCGCGCCGCGCAGGTGATCGAGGGATTCCAGGCGTTCTTCGCAGGTACGGGCGTCGACACGTCCGTTCTCGACCTGTTCCAGCAGGTCGCCGCGACAGTCCCCGCCTACCGGAAGTTCCTCGCCGAACGCGGCATCAACCCCGCCGCCGTCACCACCATGGCCGACTTCCACGCCCTTCCCCTGATCGACAAGGACAACTACCACCGCAGCTATCCCCTCCCCGAGCTCTGCCGCGACGGCCGACTCGACGGGTGCGACATGGTTGCTGTCTCCTCCGGGTCGAGCGGCCAACCCACGGTGTGGCCCCGATCGCTCACCGACGAGCTGCACATCGCCCGCCGCTTCGAGCAGGTCTTTCGGACGTTCCAAGCACATGAGCGCAGCACACTGGCCGTCGTCTGCTTCCCGCTGGGCACCTGGGTCGGCGGGCTCTTCACCACCGCGTGCGTCCGCCATCTGGCCGCCAAGGGATTCCCCATCACCGTTGTCGCGCCGGGCAACAACAAGGCCGAGATCCTGCGGGTGCTCCCCGAACTCGCCTGCCACTTCGACCAGGTCGTGCTGCTCGGCTATCCCCCGTTCGTGAAGGACGTCGTCGACACCGGCCTCGCCGCCGGGTTCGACTGGAGCCGCCACGACGTCAAGCTGGTGCTGGCGGGTGAGGTGTTCAGCGAGGAATGGCGCGACCTCGTCGGGCAGCGGCTCGGCATGGCGGACCCAGTCACCGCGTCGGCCTCGCTGTACGGGACGGCGGACGCTGGGGTTCTCGGCAACGAGACCCCGCTGTCGGTCACGACACGCCGCTTTCTCGCCGGAAGACCGGACCTGGCCAAGGAACTCTTCGGCGACTCACGCCTCCCGACGCTCGTCCAGTACGACCCGTCGAGCCGCTATTTCGAGGTCGACAACGGAACCCTGCTGTTCTCCGGCGACAACGGCGCCCCGCTGATCCGCTACCACATCGCCGACACCGGCGGCGTAGTGTCCTCAATGGACATGAGGGACTTCCTCGTCCGCAACGGGTTCACGCCAGACTTCGACAACGACCTCCCGTTCGTCTTCGTCTTCGGCCGATCCCTGTTCACGGTGTCGTTCTTCGGCGCCAACATCTACCCCGAGAACGTCACCGTCGGCCTGGAGCAGTCCGGGATCAGCGACTGGGTGACCGGCAAGTTCGTCCTCGAGACCGTCTCCGACGCCGACGAGAACACTCAGCTCCAGGTGACGGTCGAGCTGGCGCCAGGCAAGACCGGTAACCCCGACACGCTCGCCGCGGCCATCCGCGACCAACTGCTGCGACTCAACAGCGAGTTCGCCCACTACGTGCCCGCCGAACGCCAACTTCCCCAGGTGATCCTTCGCCCCGCGGGCGACCCCGACCACTTCCCGGTCGGCGTCAAACACCGCTACACGCGGGCGTCATAGTCCTCAGGGCACAGCCGGGCGACGAGTTCGCCCCGGCTGCGCACGTCGACCTTGCCGAACACGGACTTGAGGTGGTCCTGGACAGTGTGCGCCGAGATCGCCAGCCGGTTCGCGATGTCCGAAGTGGACCGACCGGCGATCACCTCGTGGCACACGTCGCGTTCGCGCGCGGTCAGCCCGTGCGCGGCGAACAGCAGGCCAAGCAGTTCGACGCCGGTCGCGCGCTCGATGGTCACCACGGTCTCGTCGGCGTCCGAGCCGTCGATCAGGCGGTCGGCCTGGAACAGGATCCAGCCGCCGTGGGCGTCGCGGACCCGCGCGCGGAACGTGCCGGTCGACGACGACCGCGCGCCGACCACGACCGCGCGCAGCATCACGCCGAAGCGGCCGGGGGCGACCTCGTCCAGCTCGGCCCGCCACGCCTCCGCCGCCGCAGTGGCCGCCCTCGGCTGCCCGGACAGGCTGACGACGACGATCGCTGGAGCGCTCCTCGGCCGCGCGACGCCCACCCGGGACGCCAGCCGCGTCGCGGTGGCGATGGCAGGCGCCACGGAGGCGACGAACTCGACCTCGCGGTCGCTGAACTCGCCCCGACGAACCATGCCCGCCGCGCCCCAGGAGGCGCCGTCGACGCGGAAGACCGCGCGCAGCTCGAAGCTCAGACCAAGTGGCCGCCAAACCTCGTTGAGCCTGCCGCTGCGCTCGATGTCGCGCCGCTCCAGGTCCGACAGTCGGGCCACCGGGACCGGCCGCTGAGCCAGCTCGGCGAAGGTGTGCGGCTCGGTTCCGTCGTACTCATAGGTGGCCAACAGCGGCTCATACTGTTGCGGGATGCGCGCCGCCCCGCTGGTCATCGAGCTGATCGTGGCGGTGTCCGGATCCATCGACGCCCAGCAGGTCAGTTCGGTCGGCACGACCCGGTCGACCAGCTCGATCGCGGCCGTGTGCAGGTCGGCGACCCCGAGGCCCGCCGTGGCCAGCGCGGCGATCTCCCGCCGGGCGCTGAGCGCCATTCCCTCCCACATGGACCGAGTATGCGCCCAGCCGCGACGGGGCGGCATCCCACATTTCCGGGATGGAACGGCAGGTCAGGGCTTCTTAGCGTTCGAGCCATGAAGACACACATGAGCAGCTCGGGCGAGGGCCTGGAACTGGACTCGACCGACGCGAAGGTCATCGTCAAGGTGGACGCCGAGCACACCGACGGCGCCTACGAGGTGTTCGAGGTCGACGCCCCGCGCGGGCCGACCGTGCCGCCGCACGCGACACCGTGGAGCGTGTCGTTCTACGTGTTGCACGGCCGCATGGCGGTCTACGTCGACGGCGAGATCTACGACGTCGCGCCGGGCGCATCGATCACGATCCCAGCGGAGTCGATGCACACGTTCACCGTGCACACCCCTTCGGTGAAGTTCCTCGCGGTCAGCATGACCGACGCCATGGGCCGCTTCTTCCGCGACGTCGACCAGGCCGTGCCATCCGGTACGCCGCTGGAGCAGGCCGCACCGCTGCTCCAAGGCGTCGTCGCACGGCACGGGATCACCCTGAAGGAGTGGTCATGAACATCGTCGCCCAGATCTTCGCGGGCATCGCCGGGCTTATCCATGTCGTCGTGTGGGTGTGGGAGTCCTTCCTGTTCCGCCGCCCGGGCATCCACAAGGGGATCTTCAGCGTGCCGTCGGAGGACGTGCCCGCGGTCCTGCTGTGGTCGTTCAACGTGGGCTTCTACAACTTGTTCCTGGGTTCGGGCACCATCATCGGCCTGGTCATGCTGAACACGGGCGACGAAGCTGTCGGCCGGGCACTGGTCATCTACACGTGCGGCTTCATGGCGCTGGCGGGCATCGTGCTGCTGATCTCCGACCGGCTGGACCTCGGCCGGACCAAGGGCACCGGGCTGGGCGGCGCCGCCGGGCAGTTCGTCCCGCCCGCGGTCGCGTTGACCTTGGCGATCGTGGCCTGACCGACCCTCGACTGGCACCACCCCACACCGTGACCGTGTTCGTGCAATTCCGGCTGAATTCCCCACACTTAGAGCGTGTCTCATTTGGCGAGTTTCTTGTAGCAGGTGAGCGCGGCGGCGAGGGTGAGGAACCCGCAGAAGAGGTCGCCGTGGCGTTCGTAGCGGATGGCGAGTCGTCGGTAGCCGAAGACCCAGGCGGATGGGTCGGCCGCGCAGCGAGGTGCCAGCGTTGGGCTGGTCCTTTTCCGCGCGGCCTCCCGCCGAACCGGACATGATGGTTTCCCGATCATCCGGCTCTCCAGTGACTACTGCGTGAGCGATGTGGCTGGCTGCCCGGTGTGGGTTTGGTCGTGGCAGGAGGCGCAGACCACGAGGGTCTTGCGTCGCCTGTTCGCCATGGCCTTGGCCCACAAGGGCTGCAGTGGTCCGGGTTTGCCGAGATCGGCGAGTTTGCGGACGTGGTGGACCTGAACGTCGCCCGCTTGCCGGCAGATCTCACAGGTGTCCGCGAGGAGCCGTGAGACGAGCTCCCTCTGCGGATAGTCGACCCGGACTGGTTGGCGGTCGGTGACCGTCGCCGTTTTCTGCCGGTGGAGTGGTGTCTCACCGAACCGTGCGACCAGTGGTTGCCTGCCGTCGCGTTCGATGCGTGCCTCGAAGCAGGTGCGTAGCCCGTGCGGTGTCTGGATCTTGGCTTTGTGCTTGGCCGCCATCTTCGACACCGACGAGCGGTGCTTGCCTGCCAGGGTCTTGAGCATGGAGGTCTCCATGACCCAGCGCAGCCGGTGAAGTCGATAGACGTCTCCGGCGAGCAGGTAGTACTGGACGATGCCCCGATAGATGGCCCCGTAGGTGGCGACGATGGTGTAGTCGTCACCGTTGGTCAGGGCCGCCTGCTTGGCGGGTTGACCGCGGCGCATGTAGGGCATGGATTTGGCCTTGATCACCTCCCGTGGCACCCGCAGCGCGACCTGCCCGTTCACCGTCCTGCGGCGCCCGGTGGTCTTGCTGCTGTTGTGTTGAACGGTGATCTCGTAGCCGAGGAATCGGGCCGCACCTGTGCGGGCGTGGGTGATCAGCGTCTTGTCGTGGGAGAGTTCCAGCTTGAGTTCCTCACGCAGGAACACTGCCAGCCGCTGCTTGATCTCCTCGGCTTCGGCCTTCGGTCCGGCGAACCCGAGCAGATGGTCATCTGCGTATCTGCAGTAGCGCAGCCGCCGATAATCCGGGTCGTCCGGGTCGGCGCTGGGCAGGCTGACCATCCGTCGCCGCAGCACCCGGGCCGAGGCCCGGTCACCACGGCGACGAGCCGTTGCCAACTGTGTCTGCAGTTTCAGGTAGGCAGGGTTGCGTGCCCTGCGGTCCCCTCGGGTGTACTCCGGGATCAGAACCGTCTCGACGAACTCGTCCAGCTTGTGCAGGTAGATCGAGGACAGGATCGGGGACGCCACTCCGCCCTGGGGAGCCCCGGACAAAGTGGCACCCCATTTCCAGTCCTCCACGTATCCGGCCGTGAACATGTTGCGCACCAGCCGCAGGAACCGGTTGTCATGGATCTTCTCCGACAGGACCCCGATCATCAGGTCGTGATCGAGAGACCCGAAACAGTCGGCGATGTCTCCCTCGATGAACCAGGCTGTTCCGGTCCAGGTGTTGGCGATCTCCCGCAACGCGGTATGACAGCCTCGACGTGGCCGGAACCCGTGTGACCGCTCGGAGAACGTCGGCTCGTAGTACGCCTCCAACAACAAGCGGACCACCTCACCGACGAGTTTGTCCGACCAGGTCGGCAGCCCCAGCGGGCGGGTCTTCCCGTTCTTCTTCGGGATGTGCACCCGCCGGACGGGATCGAACCGGTAGCGCTCGTGGCGCATCGAATCGATGATGCGGCCGATCTTCGCCTGGGACATGCCGTCCACGGTCTCCCGCGTGACCCCGGGTGTCATCGCGCCGTGGTTGGCGTAGATGCGCCCGTAGGCCAACAGATACAACTGCGGGTTGAACATCTGTCGATACAACTCTTCCAGCGGCAGACCGCGCCTGCCGCGCTCACGCAGGACACCCAGCACCGCTGCGGCGCTCTGCATTACGCATACCTCCCGATCTGTGGTGTCCGATCACCTGGCCTCCTTCGCCCTGCAGGCGGCTTTCCCGCCCTCCCCGGCCGGGCGTGACTCCGGCGACTACTACGAGGCCTCCGTCGCCATAGGACTCGCGTCCCACAGGCGATCCCGCGTTCGTCCCTGTCGTACGTGGCAGCGTGACTTAGGCGGCCCACTCATCTCCTTCAACACCCTCGCTGGGCGTCGCCCCGCGCTCCGGAGGTTGCATCGGACAACCATCGAATCCGACGCAGAGCACGGCACCGGTTTCAGAGGTCTTTCCGGTGGATGGGAACTTGCATCGACTGGAGATTGGGCTTCAGGCAATCCAGCTTTCGCCATATCACGCGGGTCCCCCCGGCGCGCCGTCCCTGACCACTGGACCCGACCACCGGATTGGCTGGCATGCTCTTGTCCCCTCAGCCTTTCGGCCTCAGGTAAGCCATTCGACCCAGGAACCTCCCTCCAAGTCCCTCCCGGCTGAACCGGGGATACAACAGGGCGCCTCGCGGCGCACACGGTGCGCTCGATGATCCAACGGTGTCGGCCGAGTCGGGTGTTGGACTCGATGCCCTTACGCGCCAGGCGTGGGGTGATGCCGCGGTTGCGCAGCCAGTCGCGCAGGTCACGGGAGTCGTAGGCC
>Ga0247823_10003502_pt1 | contig 12689 bp, 7 predicted proteins | sample 13C_PalmiticAcid_2_FD_192426 | JGI IMG/M metagenome (GOLD analysis project Ga0247823, IMG submission 192426) | Soil microbial communities from agricultural site in Penn Yan, New York, United States - 13C_PalmiticAcid_Day30 | ecosystem: Environmental > Terrestrial > Soil > Agricultural land...
CTCCTACCAGTGCGTTCAGCAGCGAAGACTTACCGGCATTGGGCTGACCAATAATGGCTACTTTAGGCAGCCTGTTTTCGCGTTGCTCATCGGTTTCTTCTTCACCTTCCTCACCGTTCTCCCCTTCATCAGAAGAGTTGTCGCCCGTGTATTCTTTTTCCACTGCTCTCGCAATGCTATCGGGAATCAGGTCGGTTACCGCATCCAGCAGTTCGCCGGTACCACTGCCCGACATGGAAGAAAGGCTGTAGATCACGTCGAAGCCCAGGGCATAAAATTCGGTAGCATCCAGCAGGCGGTCGCCGTTATCTACCTTGTTCACCACCAGCAGCACAGGTTTTTTGGACTTGCGGAGCACCTCGGCAAATTCTTCATCGAGGGTGGTGATGCCGGTAGCCACATCTACCATGAACAGCAGCAGGTCCGCTTCGTTCATAGCAATGCGTACCTGTTTGGCAATTTCGATCTCGAACACATCTTCTGAATCGGCCACGAAACCACCGGTATCAATTACGTTAAAAGCCTTGCCGTTCCAGTCGGCCACGCCATACTGACGATCGCGGGTAACCCCACTCAGGTTATCCACGATAGCTTTTCTGCGCTCTAATAAGCGGTTGAACAATGTTGACTTACCAACATTCGGACGACCAACAATGGCCACTGTAAATCCTGCCATAACGAATCAATTTTCAGGGTGCAAAGATAGCGAATCAATCGCCATTAAATGAAAAAGCCCCCTCAATGCAGTGGGGGCTTTACTAAGTTGCGAGAACAGGGATCGAACCTGTGACCTTCGGGTTATGAGCCCGACGAGCTACCGCTGCTCTATCTCGCGGTGCAAAGGTAGAATAGTTATTCGGCAATTCAAAATTTTTGTTGATTATATTTTTCAAACAGCAAATGGTGTTGCGGATAGCTGCGCAATGAACATCCTTTAGTCAATAGTGAATAGTCAATCGTCAATGGGTCTTTCGTGAGAGAGCCTGTCCCGCAAGTGCGGGATGAGTCGTCAGAAGTGAGACGACGCGGGTGAGAATCCAGGACGAGTACTCCAACATCGGCTCAAGCGCCGCCGTGAGCTTTTGCATTACGGATTAGCGAATTGACGGATTCCGCATTTTCATTTTCACATCAGCACATTTCCACATTAGCACATTGCATTTCCGCCGTCTCCTCTGCGCCTCCCTTTCGCGCACTCCGCGGTTCCCCCTTGCGCCTTTGCCCCAAAGGGGCTCCTTTGGAGCGAGAAACCATCAAACACAAAAAATCCCCACATCGCTGTGGGGATTCATCTTGTTGCGAGAACAGGGATCGAACCTGTGACCTTCGGGTTATGAGCCCGACGAGCTACCGCTGCTCTATCTCGCAGTACAAAAGTATAACGGAGATTCGGGTTTTGCAACCGCAATGCTTTTATTTTTCACAGCCATAGCCGCAAAGCCTTGCCAGCAGCGGGCTGGCGGGCACGTATTTTTATTATCGTCACCCAACACAAGCCCTGTACCAGATCACAGGCTGCCAAGTCGGGTATTGGTATTACCTTTGCAGTTATGACGCAAACTGCATTCCGCTCCGGATTTGTAAACATATTTGGCCGGCCCAATGCCGGTAAAAGCACCCTGCTCAATGCCCTGGTGGGCGAAAAACTGGCCATCACCTCTCCCAAGGTGCAAACCACCCGCCACCGCATCATGGGTATTTTGCATACCGATAAGTACCAGATCATATTTTCGGATACCCCGGGTATCATCGATCCAGAATATAAACTGCACCAACGCATGATGAGCCAGGTAACCACTGCACTCGAAGATGCCGACCTGGCCATCCTGATGGTGGATGCCAAGGATGATGTACAGAAAAACGTAACCCTGTTCCAGTCGCTCAAACTCAAAACCACGCGCCTGCTGGTGATCAATAAATGCGACCTGGTAGATAAAAAGGCCCTGGCGGCACTCGAAGAGCAATACAAAGCGGCTGGCATCACCGATCATATCCTCAGCATTTCTGCGCTGAAGAAGATCAATACCGATACCCTGCTGCAAACCATTACCAACTTGCTGCCCGAGGCACCGCCCTATTACCCCGAGGATATGCTGACCGATAAGCCCATGCGCTTTTTTGTGAGTGAGCTGATCCGTGAAAAAATCTACGACCTGTTCCGCGACGAGATTCCCTACCACACCACCGTGCTCATTACCGAGTACAAGGAAAAACTGACCCTGACCAAGATCAGTGCCAGCATTGTGGTACAGCGCGAAAGCCAGAAAGCCATTATCCTGGGTAATAAAGGAGAGATGATCAAAAAACTGGGTTCGCTTTCCCGCCAGGCCATCGAAGCGTTTATTGACCAGAAAGTATTTTTGGAGCTGCACATTAAAGTAAGGCCCAAATGGCGCGACAACGAGACCTTCCTCCGCGAGTATGGATACCAATAGGCCGAATATACCTGTAGATATTATTGCAAATTCTTTAACCGAAAGCTGTGGTGTACAACTGCAGCTTTTGCGGTTAGATACCCTGCACCCGGTGGTGTCGGGCAATAAATGGTTCAAGCTTCATTACAACCTGGAAACGGCCCTGCAACAAGGCCACCATACATTACTCACCTTTGGCGGTGCTTTTTCGAATCACCTGGTGGCTACTGCAGCTGCTTGCCGGGAAGCGGGTTTGCAAAGCATTGGCATCGTGAGAGGAGATGCCACGACCCCGCTATCGCCCACCCTGCAGGATTGCCTGGACCTGGGCATGACACTGCATTGGGTAGACCGCAGTACGTACCGCCAAAAAGCAGCGCCTGATTTCCTGGCTGGCCTGGAAGCGCAATACGGTCCTTTTTACCTGGTGCCCGAAGGCGGCGACAACGAAGCTGGTGTAAAAGGCGCAGCAAGCATCATGGAGCTGGTTCCAGCTGACACTACGGATATCTGCTGTGCCATGGGCACCGGCACTACTTTGGCCGGCTTGTTGAGTACCAGCGCACCTACCCAACACATACACGGTTTTCCTGCTATCAAGCAAGGCGATTACCTGGCCGGAGAAGTCAACCAATATACCGAAGGCTCCAACTTTACACTGCACACCGGATATCATTTTGGAGGATTTGGAAAGCACACACCGGAGCTGCTGGCCTTCATGAATGACTTTTACCAAAGCTTTAACATTCCGCTCGACTTCGTGTACACCGCCAAAATGATGTACGGCATTTTTGATATGCTGGCGCAGCGGGCTTTTGAGCCGGGTGCCATCATCACCGCCATCCATTCCGGTGGTCTTCAGGGCAACCGTTCCCTTTCGGGTAAATTAGACTGGATTCAACAGTGCTTTTAATTATTTTTGTCACTTCCACCAGCAGGATTCCTTTTTTTGACGGATAAACCTTAAAATGGAAGGATAATTGCTTTACACCGCTTTTGAACAAGACACAAATGAAAAAACTGATCTTACTTACCGGCCTTTCTATATTTACCGGCTTTGCCGGCAGCGTATATGCGCAAGTGGATGTGAATAAAATCAAGGAGCAGCGGGAGGCGCAGGCTAAGGCAGAAGCAGCAAAATATAATGTGCCGGTATTGCCCGAGATTAAAATAGAACTGGATAAAAACGGCCGTCCGGTATTATCCTGGTACTGCCAGTATGATGGGGTGAAATCGATTGCGGTGCAGCGTTCTTCCGACTCTGTGGTGAACTACAACACCATCGCGTATATCAACAAACCGCCCAAAGGCGCGCTGTCTTACACCGATGAACGCCCACAGCCCGGGGCAAACTTCTACAAACTGTTCATCGTATTTGATTCGGATGTAACCTGGTGGAGCAGCCGCAACAAGGCCGTGCTGGATTCGGCGACTTTCCTGCAGACGATTGCCGTACTCAACGCCGTGCCTGCCAATGTGGTGCCCGGCAAAACAGGTACCACCAATACCAATCCGGCGAATCCTGGCAACATCACCAAAGCACCTGCCGGTACTACTACCAGCGGTACTACAACAGTCACTACTACCCCAACTGCCACTACCCCTCCGGCCGGCACCCTCAAAGTGCCTTCTGCCAATACCGGTACACCCGGTGCCAGCGAGCCGGTGAAAGAAACGGGTTTGAACTACACGCCTTCTACCTATGTATTTACCAACCCCTTTACAGGCCATGTAAACATACAACTGCCGCTGAGTGCAACCCCGCGGCAGTTTGGTATCAAGTTTTACGATCAGACGAAAAGACTGGTGCTCGATATCGAAAACATCAATGAGAGCAAAGTAGTGCTCGATAAGCGCAATTTCCGCAGCAAGGGCTACTACAGCTTCGAACTCTTTGAATCGGGCACGTTGAAAGAAAAGGGCTTCATCACTATTTACTAGTGGCGAGGGCCCATTCTACCTGGAACACATCAGCAAAGTGATGCATTAATTTCTGCTTCACTTCTTCCTGGGGCACCTTGCGGCCCAGTTCCTTTTCGATGCTGGTTACGCCCTTATCGCTGATGCCGCAGGGCACAATCATATCAAAATATTTGAGGTCGGTGTTCACGTTCAATGCAAAACCATGCATGGTGATCCAGCGGCTGCATTTCACGCCCATCGCACATATTTTACGGGCACGGGCCGGGTTATCGGCATCGAGCCATACACCGGTCGATCCTTCGAGGCGGCCGCCTTCAATACCATATTCGGCAATCGTGCGGATGATCACTTCTTCGAGTGAGCGCATGTAGCGGCCCAGATCGGTGAAAAACAGTTCCAGGTCCAGCACGGGATACCCTACAATCTGCTCCGGACCGTGAAAGGTGATATCACCGCCGCGGTTGGTTTTGAAGAATTCGATGCCTTGTGCTTTCAGCATTTCATTGTTCACCAGCAGGTTTTCGAGGTGACCGCTTTTGCCCAGTGTGTACACCGCAGGGTGTTCGCAAAACAGGAGGTAGTTATGAGTGGCTTTGGGCTCGCCGGTTTCGGTGCCGTCGGCAATATGGCGGTTGTAAGCCTTGATGTCGAGGTTTTCCTGCATCAGTTTTTCCTGGTAGTCCCAGGCGGCTTTATATGGTATCGTCCAAAGATCCCTGAACGTTACAGATGGCTTATTCATCCGGCAAAGGTACAGCAATAGGCGTATTTGGCAACAGCCGGTACACCTTCGCCGGAATACATTAATTTTGCACAAATTTTACCATGGCCCAGATTGATGAAATAGAAGACGAACTGCTGGACGACGATGCCGATGAACTGGATGAAACCGAAGAGTCGGAAGCGCCAGGAGAGGTACACGAACGGGTGAACATCACTACGGACAAACGCCAGGAGCCCCTGCGCATCGATAAATTCCTGATGAACCGCATTGAAGGTGCTACCCGCAATAAAATACAGCAGGCGCTGGACCGTGGATATATCCTGGTAAACGGAGAGATTGTCAAATCGAACTACAAAGTGCGCCCCCTGGATAATATCGTGGTGTACTCTACCAAATCGCGCGAGCAGCTCGAAGTGGTGCCCGAAAACGTGCCGCTGGATATCGTGTTCGAAGACGATGACATCATTATACTCAACAAACCGGCCGGCCTGGTGGTACACCCCGGCTGTGGCAACTATACCGGCACCATCGTTAACGGCCTGGCTTACTACCTCGGTGGCGAAGACATTAACTTTGAACAGCCCGGGATTCCCCGTTTCGGCCTGGTGCACCGCATCGACAAAAACACCAGTGGCTTGCTGGCGGTAGCCAAGAGCGATAAAGCCATGGCCGACCTGGCCAAACAGTTCAAAGCGCACACCGTGAAACGTCGCTACCTGGCCCTCGTTTGGGGTGATGTGGAAGAAGAGGAAGGAACCGTGCATGCCCATGTAGGCCGCCACCAGCGGTTCCGCAAAATCATGGATGCCTACCCCGAAGGTGAACATGGTAAAGAAGCCATTACCCATTATAAGGTACTGGAGCGCTTTGGTTATGTAACCCTCATCGAATGCCGCCTCGAAACCGGTCGCACACACCAGATACGGGTTCACATGAAATACCTGGGTCACCCGTTGTTCAACGACGATACCTATGGTGGCGACCGCATTGTAAAAGGCACGGTGTTCAGTAAATACAAGCAGTTTATCGACAACTGTTTCGAAATCATTCCCCGCCACGCACTGCATGCCCAAACCCTGGGTTTTGTACACCCGCGCAGCCGGCAGGATGTGTTTTTTGAAAACGACCTGCCCGAAGATTTTACCAGGGTGCTCGAAAAATGGCGCGGCTACGTTAAAGCCAAGAACATACTGGAATCATAATATGCGAAAGACCACCCGACCAGGTGGTCTTTTTTTTGTAAAACCAGCAACCGCGCCCCCTGAGCTATTCATCTGAGAATCAGACAGACAATTAAAGATCGTTTTTTGACATATGTTAAAAACCCGTGTTTACACAAGCATTAAGGATAAACCTATGCGTAATTTTCTTTAAATTGTAAACCTCAACAACTAACGATGAAGGTAACTCTACTCAGTGCCGGGCTGCTGTGCCTGTTTACACAGGCGATGGCCCTGGATCACAACCACGATTGGGAACGATCGGCCTACAGCCACTACCGGCACCTGCAACCCGTACAGAACCCCGTAGCGCAACGCTACCAGCCCGCTCTCCGCGAAAAGATGAGCGGCTGGAACATCAGCTTCGACAAGCTCAGCGGTCTGCCCCTCGAAATGTTTGGCAAGCCCCTGGCCCTGAGCGGCACTACTGCCCGTCAGAAAGCCGAAGCGTTTGTACAGCAATACCTGGCTCCTTTTGGCATCACAGGTCAGCAGCTGGTACTGCGCCGCAATACCTCCAATGATAAAGCCCTGTTTGTAGACTACGGTCAGCAGATTGATGGCCGCGAAGTAGTGTTCTCCCGCCTCGGTTTCCGTTTTTCTAAAAATGCGGAGCTGGTGCGCGTGCAATCCAAGGTTTTTGCCGTACCCCAGCAAAAACTGTCACCTGCCCTCTCCGGCACCGAAGCCCTGCAAGCAGCTGAAGCGGGTCTGGATGGCCTCACCCTCAGCGATGCGAATACTGCGCCCGACTGGGTTTGGTTTCCCCTGCCCACCGCAGCCGGTTATGAACTGCGCCCTGCCTATGCTTTTATCATCAATGGCAGCAACGAAGCAGGCAGCCTGCCTGTGAAACTCCGTGGTTATGTAGACGCCATCAACGGCGATGTACTGTACCGCAGCAATGAAGTGAAAGAATCCTTTGACGTAACCGTAAAAGGTACCGTATACAAAGCCAACCCTACCGTTGCCGCATCTGATGAAGTCCTGCCCGACATGCTGGTGACTTCAGGTTCGGTTTCGGGTTATACCGATCCGCTGGGTGTTTTCAGCGACAATACCCTGGGCGCTCCTGTTACAGTGAATTTTGCCCTGCAAGGCAAATGGTCTGTTGTGGCTAACTCCGGCGCACCAGGTTCCACCCCGGCTTTCAGCAAAAACATCGCTACCACCGGCTCCACTTACCTGTTTCCGGATACCGGAGCCAGCAGCAGCCGCCACGTGAATGCGTATTACCATGTAACCCGCATCCATGATTTCATGAAAGGGTTCTTCCCCAACTTTACGGGTCTGGACATTCCTTTGCCCACCAATATTGATGCACCGGGCAACTGTAATGCGTTTTATACCAGCTCTACCATCAACTTCCTCACTGCAGGCAGTGGTTGTAATTCCTTTGCCCTCTGTGGCGATATCGTGTACCATGAATACGGCCATGGCATCAGCGACCTGTTTTACCGGGCCAATGGTGTGCAATGGGGCATGAACAACGGTGCGCTCAACGAAGGTAACTCCGATATCTGGGGCATCGGCATCTCCCGCGATCCGGTACTGGGCCGCGGCAGTATGCAAAACGGCGGTATCATTCGCCGGTATGACCTGGCTCCCAAAGTGTACCCCCAGGATATCCAGGGTGAAGTGCATGCCGATGGCGAGATCATTGCAGGTGCCTGGTGGGATGTAGCCACCAATACCGGCAGCGTGGATACCATGTCCAAACTGTTTACCGCTACTTATTTTGATGTGCCCGATGGTCCTTCCGGTACCGAAGGCGATGTATACCGCAGTGTGCTCATCTCTGCCCTGCAAAACGATGATGACGACAACGACATCACCAACGGCACCCGTAACTTTACGGCTATCGTAGCAGCGTTTGCCCGCCACGGTATTTTCCTGCTGGGCGATGCCAGTTTCAACCATACAGAAATAGACCACCAGCCACAAGGCCAGGACATTACTGTAGAAACCAAACTGAACGTCAACTTCCCCGATCTGCTGGGTGGTGTATCACTGAAGTACCGCGTGCGTCCTGCTACCACCTGGGATTCTATTGGTATGACCAAATTGAGCGATTCACTGTACTCTGCCGTGATTCCCGCTCAGGCCAAAGGTGCGATGGTAGACTACTACTTCACTGTCAACGACAACACCAATACGCCCAACCTGTTCTTCCCCAGGGGATACTATCCGCAGATGGTTGCTGCCGAGTCTAATATTCCTTACCAGTTTGGTGTAGGTATCATACCTGTAAAAGTCAATAATTTCGAAACCGATCCTACCGCAGACGGCTGGCTGATTGGCAATCTCCCCGGAGATGATGCTACTGCCGGTAAATGGATCTGGGATGTGCCCGTAGGTTCGTACCTGAACTCTGCCCAGGGCCAGATTCCCGTTCAGCCCGGTTATGACCACACCACTCCGGCCGGTACCGGCAAATGCCTGGTTACGGGTAATGCTGCCAGCCCCAGTTCTTTCCCCGGCAGTGCCGATGTGGACCAGGGCCTCACCACTGCGATGTCGCCGGCAATGGACCTCACCGGTTACGCCAACCCCGTTATTGAATACTATCGCTGGTACTCCAACGATATGGGCGGCAATCCCGGCAACGATGCATGGGAAGTACAGATGTCTGCCAACAATGGCAATGCCTGGAGATTTGTAGACCGTACCTTCAAAGCAGATGCGTCCTGGAGAAGAAGGATTTTTGCAGTACGCGAGTACTTTACTCCTACCGCCAACATGAAAATCCGTTTCCGCGCTTCTGATATGAATATTTCCAACCTGCCCCAGCAGGGTCAGAGCACGGTAGAAGCAGCTGTGGATGACCTGTACATTTACGATACAGAACCACCAGCAACTGGTTTGGACAACACCACACTCATCCGCGAAACCCGCGTGTTTCCCAACCCGGCCAACGAGGTATTGCACATCACCGTACCCGAAGCACTGAAAACCGTAACCATCCGCGTATTCAATATCTCCGGACAGGAAGTATCATCTACCCGTGCCAATGGCGGCAGCCCCATCAGCATCAGTACGGCCAACCTGGCGGCAGGTACCTACTCGGTGATGATTGAAGCGGAGAAAGCCATGCACGTGACTAAAATCAATGTAGTTCACCCCTAATTCCTTGCGGCGAATTATAAATTATAAGCCCAGCCATCCCGGCTGGGCTTTTTATATGTCTTACTAGGAAGCAGGGACTATTTTAAATGAGCAGACCTGTTTGAAATTATTTTTACTTTAGATCATTAACGCAACGCTATATGAAAAAACTGCTGCTGGGCATCAGCCTGCTGGGTACTTTGCAACAAGTGATGGCACAGGAAAAGCCACTCGATGTATCGGCTTACCGGCTGTACAAAGACATGGCTGCCGTAACCGCTCCGGGTGCGCCTCCATTGCAAACCGCACTCCGGGAACAAATGCCCGGCTGGTACCTGACTTTTGATCAACTCAGCGGCTACCCTTCCAACCTCGCGGGTCAACCCATCTCACTGCCCGGCTCTACCCTGGATCAAAAAGCAGCAACATTTATCCAAACTTACCTGGCGCCGCATGGCTTTGGAAGCAGTACATGGAAAAACCTGCGCAACCAGGCTACCGCCAAAACGCATTACCTCGCTCAACGCCAGCTGGTGAATAACCGCGAGGTGGTGTTCTCCAATCTTACTTTCAAGTTCACTACCAACGGCGATTTGAAAGGCATACAAGCCAAAATATTCCCGGTGCAGGACAACCTGCAGCAACCCGCTATCAGTGCCAACACTGCATTGAAAAGTGCGCTCGAAGGTCTCGATGATTACACCCTGACTCAGCGCAGTGCAGATGAACAATGGGTTTGGTTTCCACTGCCCACCGCTGCCGGTTATGAGCTGCGGCCTGCCTATGCTTTTTCCATCGAAGGAAAACACCAGCAAACCCATATCCCTGCCAAGCTGTATGGTTATGTAGACGCTGTAACAGGCACCTTGCTCTTCAGGGGCAATAAAGTACAGGAAAGCATCAACCTCACTGTAAAAGGCAGCGTGTACAAAACCGATGCTACCCAGCCCGCCACCCAGGAACCCCTGGCCGGCCTCGACGTGATACTCAACGGCACGCAATACTACCTCGACAATACCGGCAGCATTGTGAATAATACCATCAACCTGCCTGCCACCGTGCAGCTCACCCTGCAAAACCAGTGGTGTCAGGTGATGACCGATGGCATTCCTTCTACCCTGCCCGTATTTAGCGGTACACTCAACAGCAATGGCACCATGCTGTTTCCTACCACCACGCCCAGCAGCAACCGCCATGTGAATGCGTTTTACCATGTAACGGCCATCCACGATTTCATGAAGGGTAAGTTGCCTTCATTTACCGGTCTCGATGCGCAATTGCCCACCAATGTGGATGTAACCGGTGGCACCTGCAATGCTTACTTTGACTACACGGCCATCAACTTTTTTGAAGCCGGCGGAGGCTGTAGTTCCTTTGCCGAAATAGCCACCATTGTAGCCCACGAATACGGACATGCCATCAATGCGTTTTTCTACTACGAGCAGAGCGGTCAAACAATGATGAACAGTGCCCTGCACGAAGCCACCGCCGATGTATGGGCCATGGCCTTGAGCGAAGATCCGGTGATAGGTAAAGGCGCATCGTCCAACAACGGACTGATCCGTCGTTACGACCTGGCGCCTAAAGTGTATCCTTTCGATCTGTATGGCGAGCCCCATGCCGATGCCGAGATATTGGCCGGTGCCTGGTGGGATGTGGCCGTGAACCTGGGCAGTGTGCCCGCCATGAGCCAGCTTTTTGCCGATACTTATTACGACCTGCCCGATGGCCCTCCTGGTTCTGAAGGCGACATTTATATGCAGGTGCTGTTTGCCGCCCTCAACCAGGACGATAACGACAATGACCTGAGCAATGGCACACCGCATTTCGGAGCCATCACTGCGGCATTTGCCAAACATGGTATTACCCTGATGGGCGCGATTAATGTGACCCACCAGGAACTGACCAACCAGCCGGCCAATACCCCCATCAGCATCAAAGCCAGTGTGGTGCGCGAGTATCCCAACAACTTTGGCAAAGTAGTGCTCTACTACCGCAACCGGAATTTGAATACCGCTTATACACCGCTGACCATGAGTGGCAGCAGTATCAACTTTACAGCTTCCATACCGGCACAACCAGAAGGTGCTATCATCGATTATTATTTTGCCGTGCAGGACCCGCTGGGCTATGCAGCGACTACCCTGCCCGAAAGGTTTTACCCGCAATTACCGGCGCAGCAATCGAACACACCATTCCAGATTGGTGTAGGCCTTAAAACCATCGATAGCAACCTGTTCGAAAGCAATCCAGTTGGCTGGAAAATCGGAAGTGTAACCGGCGATAATGCCACCAGCGGCAAATGGGTATGGGCGCTGCCGATAGGCTCTTCTTCACAAACCCTCAACTACAACCTGAATTGCCAGCCGGGCGAAGATTTCACTACCGGTTCAGGTCGTTGTCTGGTTACAGGCAATGCCAGCAATGCGCTGGCTCCTATTACCACAGCCGATGTGGACAATGGCAAAACCACCGTACTCTCCCCCATACTCGATTTGAGCAGTCTGAGTGATCCCTGCATCAGTTACCAGCGTTGGTTCTCCAACAACCGCGGCGATAATCCCGGCAACGATCCCTGGCGCGTACAGATCACCAACGATGGCACCACCTGGTACAATGTAGAAAACACCTTCATTTCGGACTCCCGCTGGCGCAAACATCTTTTCAAGGTGCGCGATTATGTGACGCCCAATGCTACCGTGCAGCTCCGTTTCATTGCCTCCGACAGTATCGAAACCCTCAACCTGATGGGACAGAGCGTGGTAGAAGCAGCGATCGATAACTTTTTTGTGTACGACAGCTACCGGGCTCCCGGCGCATCTGTTGCGGAACACCAGATAGCAGCACCGCTTACCCTCTACCCCAATCCTGCACAGGAATCCTTTACCGTAACCCTGCCCGCAGGTTTTACCAAAGGCACCCTGCGCATCAGCGATGTAACCGGCAGAGTCCTCCAGGTTAAAACCATGAGCGGCACCGGCAACATCGTTGTTCCTGCAACCAGTTTGGCATCGGGTCAGTACATCGTTACCCTCACCGAAGGCGAACGCTTGTACACCGCACAACTCACTATCCGGAAGTAAAATTTATAGCTGTTAGCTGCGAGCTATTAGCTATTAGTCCGTATTGTAATAACAAGAAGAGCGCGCCAGGGGCGCGCTCTTCTTGTTATTACAGGCTAGCCGCTAGTAGCTAGGAGGTGTTGACAATTAGAGCATCTGATTGATGATAGTAGCAGCGATGGAAGTCATAGCCATAAAGTTTCTGGCGGTTTTATCAAACCTGGAAGCAACCCTTCTGTAG
>Ga0247823_10003503_pt1 | contig 12687 bp, 10 predicted proteins | sample 13C_PalmiticAcid_2_FD_192426 | JGI IMG/M metagenome (GOLD analysis project Ga0247823, IMG submission 192426) | Soil microbial communities from agricultural site in Penn Yan, New York, United States - 13C_PalmiticAcid_Day30 | ecosystem: Environmental > Terrestrial > Soil > Agricultural land...
GGAACGCGATCACCGCCTCGGCGATGTTCGGCAGGTAGCCGACTACTCGGTCCCCGGGCCCGACTCCGATCCCGCGGAGAGTAGCGGCGAATCCGGCGGCGCGGCTGAGCATCTCGGCCCACGACAGTTCCGACATCGCACCATCCTCGTCGACGGTGACGATCGCGGGCCGATCCGTGCGCGCCTGCCGGATCACCTGATCGACGTAGTTCACCCGCGTGCCCGGAAACCAGCGCGCGCCGGGCATTCCGGTGTCGGCCAGGACTTGCGCGGACCGCTCGCCCAGCTCGAAGTAGTCCCAGACCGCCCCCCAGAACCCGGCCAGGTCGTCGATCGACCACTGCCACAGTGCCCGGTAATCCGGGACCTCGACCCCGTGCCGAGCGGCCACGAACCGCGCGAAATCGGTGATCCGCGCCCGCGCGATGTCCTGCTCTCCCGGCACCCACTGCGGCGCCGCTGTCACGCTGGTCATCGCGCGCTCCACCCACCGTCCATGACATACGAGGATCCGGTGACCATGCCCGCCTGGCCGGAGGCCAGCCATCCGACCAGCGCCGCCACCTCCTCGGGCTCGATCAGCCGCTTGATCGCACTCTCGGTGAGCAACACCTTCTCCACCACTTCCCGCGCGGGAATGCCGTGCGCGGCGGCCTGTTCGGCGATCTGCTTGTCCACCAGCGGAGTGCGCACATACCCGGGATTGACGCAATTGCTGGTGACGCCGCGCGGGCCGCCCTCGAGCGCGGTCACCTTCGACAGTCCTTCCAGCGCATGCTTGGCCGTGACGTAGGCGACCTTGTAGGGCGAGGCGCGCAGGCCGTGCACCGAGGACACGTTCACGATGCGGCCGAACCCCTGGGCGTACATATGTGGCAGCGCCGCGCGGATCAGCAGGAACGGCGCTTCCACCATGAGCGTCTGGATCAGGCGGAACCGGGCGGGCGGGAAGTCCTCGAGCGGGCTGACGGTCTGCACGCCCGCGTTGTTGACCAGGATGTCCACCGACAGGCTCAGTTCGGTGAGCGCGTCGACGTCGAGCAGGTCGACGGCCCAGGCGTGCCCGCCGATCTCGGCGGCCACGGTCTTGGCGCCCAGCTCGTTCACGTCGGCGACCGTCACCTCCGCGCCCCGCGCGGCCAGCTCGTGGGCGCAGGCCGCGCCGATGCCGCCGGCCGCGCCGGTGACCAGCGCCGTGCGTCCGATCAGGTCGCTCATGCCGCGACGACCTTCGTCGACACGACCGCCGGGGCGCTCGCCGTCTCGGCCGCGTCCGCGGCATCCAGCGATTCCAGGTCGATGCCCTTGGTCTCCTTCGCGCACAGCACCGCGATCACCGTGATCGCCGCGGCCACCGCGAGGTACACCGCGATCGGGACCGAGGAGCCGTAGGAATCGAGCAGCTTGACCGCGATGATCGGGGCGAGCGAGCCCGCCACGATCGAGGTGACCTGATACCCCAGGGACACACCGGAATACCGCATCCGGGTCGGGAACATCTCGGCCATGATGGCGGGCTGACCGGCGTACATGAGGCCGTGGAAGACCAGGCCGATGATGATCGCGGTCAGGATCAGCAGGCTGTGGCCGGAGTCCATCAGCGGGAAGGCGAAGAAGCCCCACGTCGCCGCGGCCAGCGCGCCGGCGAGATAGACGGGCCTGCGGCCGAACCGGTCACCGAGATGACCCGCCAGCGGGATCACCGCCATGTGCACGGCGTGCGCGGCCAGCAACCACCACAGGATCGTCGTGGTGTCGGCGTGCACGTGCACCTTCAGGTAGGTGATCGAGAAGGTGACGACCAGGTAGTACATGATGTTCTCGCCGAAACGCAGCCCCATGGCGGTGAAGACGCCGCGCGGGTACCGGCGCAGCACCTCGAACACGCTGAACGACGTCGCCTTGGCGTGCTCCATCTGCCGCTGCGCCTCGACGAAGATCGGGGCGTCGGTGACCTTCGTCCGCACGTAGTAGCCGACCAGCACCACCACCGCCGACAGCCAGAAGGCGACGCGCCAGCCCCAGCTCAGGAACGCGGCATCGGACAGCGTCGAGGTGAGCACGAGCAGCACCACCGTGGCGAGCAGATTGCCCGCGGGCACACCGGCCTGCGGCCAGCTCGACCAGAACGCGCGACTGCGGCTGGGACTGTGTTCGGCCACCAGCAAGACGGCGCCGCCCCATTCGCCGCCGATCGCGAAGCCCTGGATGAAGCGCAAGGTCACCAGCAGCGCCGGGGCCCAGTAACCGATCTGGGCGAAGGTGGGCAGACAGCCCATCAGGAAGGTCGCGCCACCGACCAGGACCAGGCTCAACTGCAGCAGCTTCTTGCGGCCGTAGCGGTCACCGAAGTAGCCGAAGACGATGCCGCCGAGCGGGCGCGCGGCGAAGCCGACGGCGTAGGTGACGAACGCGGCCAGGATCGCGTCCAGATCGCTGGTGCCCTTGGCGAAGAACACCTTGCTGAAGACGAGGGTGGCGGCGGTGCCGTAGAGGAAGAACTCGTACCATTCGACGACGGTGCCTGCCATCGAGGCGGCTACCACTCGGCGCAGACCGCTCGGGGCGCGGTCCTCGCCGGCCGCCGGGGTCGCATTGCGGACGCTCATCACTGCTCCTTGGTGATCGGGGCCACATCACGCCGACAGTGTGATGTGGCCCACTAGCAATGCGAAGAGTATTCGTGCAGATCGAATTCCGTCGCAATGGCCAAGTTCGCACCGAGGATCTGCAAAGATGCAGATATGAGCGGGACCTCGACTGATCCAGGGCGGCGGCCCAGCGCCGACGACCTGCTGGTGCTGCTGGCGGTCGGCCGATCGGGCCGCTATGTCACCGCCGCCGAGGAACTGGGCATCAACCACACGACGATCTCGCGGCGGATCGCCGCGCTCGAACGCGCGGTCGGTGGCCGGGTGCTGACCCGCGTCACCGGCGGCTGGGAACTGACCGATCTCGGACGATCGGCCCTGGCCGCCGCCGAGACCATCGAGACCGCGGTGCGCTCACTCGGCTCCGCCGGCGGGGCGCGGGAACTCGAAGGAGTGGTGCGGCTTTCGGCCACCGACGGATTCAGCGCCTACCTGGCCGCACCCGCCGCCGCGCGGGTGCAGCGCACGCATCCTCGGGTGGCGGTGGACATCATCGCCACCACCCGGCGCGCGTCCACCCAGCGCAGCGGGCTCGATATCGAAGTGGTGGTCGGACAACCCCAGGTCCATCGCGCCGAGGCGATCCGGCTCGGCGACTACAGCCTCGGCCTCTACGCCGCGCGTGACTACCTCGCCGAGCACGGCACACCGGCCGCCGTCGAGGATTTGCGCCACTATCCGCTGATCTACTTCATCGAATCCATCCTGCAGGTCGACGATCTCGACCTGGCCACCAGATTCGCGCCCGACATGCGCCGATCCGTCTCGTCCACCAATGTTTTCGTCCATGTCGAGGCCACCCGCGCCGCGGCCGGGATCGGCCTGCTGCCGTGCTTCATGGCCGACCGGCACGACGATCTCGTCCGGGTGCTCGGACCACAGGTGCGCGTACAGCTCACCTACTGGCTCGTGACCCGTCGCGAAACGCTGCGGCGGCCCGAGGTCGCCGCCGTCGTCGACGCCCTGCGTGCCACGGTCGAGGAACGGCGTGCGGAACTCCTCGGAACTCAGCGTGGGTCGGGGCAGCGTCCGGCGTAGTGGCTCAAGCCGAGGCCGTTGCTGCTCTTGCTGCGCCCGACCGGACCGTTCTTGGCCGATCGCAGCCAGGTGCCCCTGGTGTCGAGGACGGGCATCCGTTCGCTGAACGCACGGCTGTAGCGGGTGGTGCCGTCGACGGTGAGGATGCCGTCGCGGACATCGATGTGGGCGACGGTCGCCCAGAACGAGTTCTTGCCGTTGCCGATCATGACGGTGATCTGATCGGCGTCGGGACCGGGGAGCCCGTCGCGACCGGCACGGCCGTAGCGGACTCGCACGCGAGGTCTGCCGAAGGTATCGATCGCGCCCGCGCCGTTGTCGACGGATTGATACACGTTGAGCAGCAGGTCGCCGTTCTCGGTCGGGCGCACGATCACCTGCTCGGTAGCGGGCAGGTTCTTCGCCCCGGGGCCGCGACTGTCGCCCTGGTGGTGCAGAAACGGCCACTCGGCCAGGTCGCCCTGGTGCCCCTTCTCGCCGCTGATCACGACGTAGTCGCCGGTGATCTCGTTGCGGCAGAAGAAGTACACGTCCAGATCGCCCTTGCCGTACTTCGTCACGCGCCCGTCGGCGTCGTAGTGCGCGCCGCGGCCGTCCCATTCGAGGCCGACGGTCAGGACGTAGCCCGGGTCGCCCTTGCGCAGGTCGATGCTGGCACGCCGGTCGGGCGAGTCCTTGGTGAGGACGACGTCGACCTTGCGGAGGTCGATCGCCGCAGCCGGATGTGGTCGCGGCGCGACGGGCTGCGGCAGCACGCCGACGGATTCGGCGGGATGCGACGGCGCACCGGCAGGCGCGACGATCCCGGCAGGCTCCTCCTCGTCGACCACGATCCCGTACTCGGTCGCGAAGGCCGCCAGTCCCGCGCTGTAACCCTGCCCGATCGCGTCCAGCCGCCACCCGCTGCCCCGCCGATACAGCGCGACCGCTTGCAGCACCGTCTCCGAATCCAGGCCCGGCGGAACGAAAGTCAGCACTTGCCCGGGTCCGGCCACCGCTACCCGAAGCCCGCTGACCTGCCCGAACCGGATACCCTGCGCCTCGGTGCTTGCCGCGATCACCACCCGCTCGATCTCGGCGGGGACGGCGGCCAGGTCCACCGACACCACGGCGTCGGATTCCAGCCGCACGCCCGGGGCCGACGGATTGTTGAAGAACACGAAATCGGCGTCGGAGCGGACCCGGCCGTCCGCGGTCACCAGCACGGCCGACACGTCGACCGCGCCGGCCGGACCGTCCAGGTCGATGCGCACCGTGTAGCGCCCGTCGACCAGATCGGTCTTGGACCCCTTCGAAACCTCGACCACCGTTGCGTTCCCTGTCATGACGCCGCCCTCCACCGGTCGTTGCCCTCATCGCGACCCCACGGTACCCGCGCCCCGTGCGTGCGGCCCGGCATCGCGCGAGCTCGCGCAGCGGGTACCCGGACTGTCGGTCTCGATAGCGGGTCGGGCGGACCGTTGGCGTCGTTCACAGGATTCGCCCGGATCGGTGGCGCCCGCGGCGGCCGGTGTCGTTCACTGGTCGCCATGGACGTCCGTGCACTGATCGACCGCAAGCTGGGTCGCCGGGTCTCGGTGGTGCTGCCCGCGCTCGACGACGAGGACACCGTCGCCGGGGTGATCGCCGCCGTCCGGCCCTGGCTCGGCGGGCTGGTCGACGAACTGCTCGTCATCGACGCGGGCTCGACCGATCGCACCATCGCGCGGGCACGCGCGGCAGGCGCCACGGTCTACACCCGCGAGGAGGCGCTGCCCGAGGTGGCGCCCCGGCCGGGCAAGGGCGAGGTGCTGTGGCGGTCGCTGGCGGTGAGCACCGGTGATCTGCTGGTCTTCCTCGACGCCGATCTGGTCGCACCGGATCCGGATTTCGTCCCGATCCTGGTCGCGCCGTTGCTCGACGATCCCGGGCTCGCCCTGGTGAAGGGCTACTACCGCAGGCCGATGCCGAGCGGCCCGAGCGTGGACGCCGACGGCGGCGGCCGGGTGACCCAGCTCGTCGCCCGCCCGCTGCTCACCGCGCTCGCGCCGGCACTGGCCGAGATCGTGCAACCGCTGGGTGGCGAATACGCCTCCACCCGAGCATTTCTCGGCGGGATCTCCGTCGCCAGCGGATACGGCGCGGAGATCGGGATCCTCATCGACTGCTGGCAGCGGCACGGGCTGTCGTCGATCGCCCAGGTCGATCTCGGCGTCCGGCGCCACCGCAACCGGCCCACGCACGAATTGGCCGTGATGAGCAGGCAGGTGGTGGCGACCCTGCTCGATCGCCTCGGTATCCGCGACTCCGGCATCGGGCTCGTGCAATTCCTGCCGGGCGAAACCGGCTGGCAGCGCCTGCCGTCCGAGGTCAGCCTGACCGACCGCCCACCGATGACCGAGCTGATCGCGGCCCAGCGCGAGATCGCCTGACACGACGAACGCCGGCCCGGTCCCAAGGACCGGACCGGCGTCCGACGAGCCTGCCTACGCCGCGACCAGACCGAAGTCCAGCTTCACCAACTGGTCGGCGCAGTCGAAGTAGCGGTCGTCGTGGGTGATCACGATGACCGTCTTGCCGCGCCGCTTCAGATCCGTGAGGATCTCGCGATAGAAGACCTCGCGGAAGCGCGGCTCCTGATCGGCGGCCCATTCGTCGAAGACGTAGATCTGCCGGTCCTCGAGCAGCGCGGTGAGCAATGCCAGCCGCTTGCGCTGCCCTTGCGACAGGTCGACGGTCGAGAGCCGACCGTCGCGCACCTTCACCTTGTGCGCGATCTGCAGCTCCTCGAGATACCGCTGGACCTCGGCGTCGATACCGGGACGGTCGAAGCCCAGGTAGTCCTCGAACAGATGGAAATCGGTGAACACCGCCGACGAATTCTGCCGGTACCACTCGATGTTGTCGTGGTCGATCCTCTCCCCGTTGAGCGACAACGACCCCGAGCGTGGCACGTACAGACCGGTGATGAGCTTGGCCAGCGTCGACTTCCCGCTGCCGTTGCCACCGACGATGAACGTGATCTGCCCCGGTTCGAAAACCAGGTCGATCGGACCGAGCCGGAAGCCGGCGTCCTCGGACTCGTCGAGTCCGGGCGGCGGCGCCAGCGGTCGCACATCGGTGCCACCGTGGTCGATCCAGTTCTTACCGTTGACATCCGGCTGCCCGGCACCCGGATGCGCACCGGGATGGGCGGGATGCGGCCCGCCGTGGTCCGGCCTGCCGTTGCCGTCGCGCGGCGGCATTCCCGGACGCGGCGGATGTCCCCCACGCTCGGGCGGTCCACCCGGTCCGGCCGGATGCGCTCCCGGCGGCGGTGGCACGGGCGACGGAGCCTCGGCGCGGTACACGTAGCTGACATTGGTCAGTTCCAGTTTGGCCTCCCCTGCCACTGGACGCTCGGTGTACGGCAGGAGCTCCTCGTCGTGCAGGGTCTCCATCGACAGGTTCATCGCCCGGATCTTGGCCAGCGCGACATCGCCACGCAGCAGGTCCGGGATGCGGTGCATGAAGTTCTGCATCGGCATCGCCAGGAACGTGGTGACCAGCACGTAGCCGACCATCGTGTCCCGTGGCAGCTCCAGGGCCGCCGCGACGACGAACAGGATCAGCGCCATCGTCGCCAGCTGCAGCGCCTGGCCGAAACCCTGCGCGTAGGAGAACTTCGAGCCCGCGTCGGTGTTCTGATCACGCAGCGTGCCCGCCGATCCGAGCAGATGCCGATCCATGAAATCCCGGCGCCGGCCACGGTGCAGCTTCAGTTCCTTGATGCCGAGCGTGACGGCCTGGAACGAACGCAGCAGCGCGTCCTCGTTCTCGCGGGCCTCGCGGTAGATCCCGCGCACCCGCTTGAGTACCAGTTCGACACACGCGATGCCGACCAAGGTGCCCGCCACCGTCACCGCGAAGATCGGCCCCGACACGATGGCCAGGAACACGAAGCAGCCGATGATGGTCGCCACGTCGACGCAGATCGACGGAATGGCGGTCACGGCCTGCGACAGCGACCGCACGTCCTCGGTGAGTGTCGCCATCAGGCGGTGCATACCGAGCCGTTCCAGGTGTTCCAGTGGCGCCGAGACGATCCCGGAGCTCAGGTCACTGCGCAGCCGGAAGATCGCGTCCTGCGACAGCCGGATCAGCAGCACCTGCGACGCCACCCCGCTGACCAGGATCACCAAGCCGGTCAGCCCGAAACGCAGCAGCAGATGGTCGGGCTGTGGCTTCGGTGAGACGACCGCGTTGATCAGCGTCACCAGGTAGGTGTTGGCCACACCGCAGATCAGGCCCGCGGCCACCACGGCCGCGATCCTGGCCGGCGAGAGCGCGGCGAGAAAACGGAGAAGATGCATAGCGGGTGCTCTCAGCTGCGGATGACATCGAACACGATGCCCTCGAGGGTGACACCGGGCGCGAACGAGAACGCCACCCCGGTGGAAATCGGTGCCGCCGAACGCGCGTCGCGGATCATCCGCTCCAGCACGAAGATCAGCGAGACACTCAGCATGTTGCCGTGCTCGGCGAGCACCTCCCAGCTCGGCGCCGCCGCCTCGGCCGGGATCCCCAGCGAGTGCGCCGACTCCTCGATGATGCGGGGCCCACCGGGGTGGATCGCCCACAGATCGATGTCGTCCTTGCCCAGGCCGTTGCGCGCGAGCACCTCGGTCACCACCGGATCCACCCCGCGGTAGATGTAGTCGGGCAGGCTGGTCGCCAGCTCGCAGGTGATGCCCGCGTCCTTCACGCCGAGCACGATGCCGTCCTCCGCGTCGTCGAACAGGTGGCTGAAGCTGTCGCGGATCACGATGCTGCCCGCCGCCAGCGGCTGGTGCACCTGGTTGGCGCCGATCACCACCGCGCCGCACCCGTCACCGAAGAGGCTGTGGGTGATGACGTCGTTGACGTCGTCGTCGAACACCGCGTTCACCGAGCTCAGCTCGATGCACAGCACCATCGCCTTCTTGTCCGGGTGCGCCCGGACATAGTCGGTGGCGGCGCGGATGCCGTTCATCGCGGCGGCACAGCCCATGAAGTTGATGACCATGCGGCCCACCGTCGGCGACAGCCCCAGCTGCTTGACCACCGCGACGTCGACGCCGGGGGCGATGAAGCCGGTGCTGGTCACGAAGATCAGCTGACCGATGTCGTCGGCGGGGTTCTCCAGGCCGGCGACGGCCCGCCTGGCCACGTCGACCGCGAGCGGCACCGCGTGCTCGAAGAACAGGTTCATCCGGTCCCGGATGGTGCCGGGGCGACGGCTGAACGCGAGGAACTCCGGATCGAGCGGGTCGATCGCCAGGTGCCGGGTGTCGATCCGGGTCTTCTGGTAGATCCGCGGAATACGCTGGCGCTGTGCGGGATCGGAGAACAGCTCGGCGACCCGGCCCGCGTTCACGGTCTGGTCGACCACGAGTTCGGGCGATCCGGTGGCGACCGCTTCGATCACGCCGACGGTGGTCGGCGGGGCGGGCGGTAGCAGGTCGTGCCCGCGCTCGACGTCGGCCGTGCGGAGCAGGTCAAAGGAAACAGACACGGGCACAAATCCTTTCGAAACAGAATTGAACGTGGCAGCGGAATCGGTTCAGACGGTTCCGATGCCGGTGAAGCCCTGCACCGTGTAGGTCACACAGGTCTTCAGCGCTGTGGGTGCGCAGTGCTCGCGCACGAATCCCCACCGGTTCTCCTCGGCCTCACGCGAGGGCGCGAGCAGGTAGGTCCGGCACAGCTTGGGGAAACGATCTCCGAAGAAGCTCTTCGCGGGCAGCCACTCCACGCCGAACTTCGCGGCCTCCTCGCGCACCACGTCCTCGGTGGCGATATTGGCGAAGCCGCTGCGCTGGAACGGAAGTACGTGATGCACCCGGTGCGAGCTCAGACCGGCGGAGAGGAAGCAGTCGACGTACTTGTTGCCGACCACGGTCAGGTCGTAGGCCTGCTCGAGCTGGTTGACCGCCCAGTCCTCGGTCTCGGTGTGCAGTTCCTCGGTCGGCACCTCGAAGTCGTGGCTGGCCACCACCATGAACGTGCTGATCCACAGAGTGATCACGAATTGCAGCGCCCAGGCCCAGAAGTCACCCGCGAGGGTGAACACGACGACCTCGGCCACCAGCAGGAACCGCACGCCGAACGAACCGATGAAGTGCGGCAGCGCGCCGCGCCAGGTGCCGTACATGTCCTTGATGCCCACCTTGCGGGTGAGCCGGCAGACATCGAGCAGGCGAATGATCATGCCCGTCAGCAGATGTCCGAACTTGTGCACGGTGTGCACGGGCACCCGGTACAGGCGCGGCACCTGCATCATCATCGTGAAGACGTTCTTCTTGATGTCGACTTCACTCTGCGTGTGCGGGTGGTGCAGCAGGGCGTGACCGTCGGCGGTGACGAAAGACAGTGCGACATAGTTCATGTCGAATGCGTTCACCGCGTACTTGTTGAGCCCCTTCTGCGCCCGGTGGATCGCGTAGTGGCCGAATCCGGCCAGCGAGCTGCGCAGCAGCACCATCGCGATCACGAAGACCGGCAACGGCATCCAGCTGGTGTCCCACAGGCGCAGGCCCTGCACGGCGAAATACAGGAAGATCAACACGGCGACGACGATGTCGAACGCGCGGTCCATCCGCTTCAGGCGGGCCGCCAGCTCGGGTTCCTTGATCCGGGCCTTGACCTGATGCAGGAGGTCGCTCTTGTTGTCGAACTTGTACTTCGGCGTGTCGTCCCAGCTGTTGAAGCCTTCCTTGAACAGGAAGTCGGGCGCGTTGTTCTTCGGGTGGATGTCTTCGGGGGTGGCATCGCGACCGAGGCTGTAACGCTCGATCATCCGCGCGATTTTTTCCGGATCACGGTGGTAGGAACCGATGATCGAGGTGATATCGCGGTTCTTCGTCCGGCCGATGAAGAATTCACCGCCTGGATGCTTGGAGATCCAGTCACTCAGGTCGTAGGCTCTGCCGTTAAAGACCCATACGTTGTTGACGGGAGGCCGACCCCCAGGGCCGGGCGGTGGCGGGAGCTCGCGCTCCTCTTCATCAGGTCGATCATCGATCGTCATTTGTTCTTCCTCCGTGTCGATCGGCGTTCGATGCGTGTTGCCTGCCGACCAGCGTCCCGACACGTATAGTCCTTGTGGCGCCTTGCATCTCGCTGAACATTCTCTTATTGGTGCCGCGTCCGCGGCTCGAAGCGCCGGTTGCCGCAGGCGACACCCAGACGACACACCGGCCCGGGGCTGCGGACGGCACTGCGTGCCAGGCTCCGCGGTCCCCGGACCGGTGGGTGACTATCCGGTTCGGTCGGCTCGGATCAGCCGGCCGGCTTGACGATGTTGACCGGCTTGGCCCAGTTGGACAGGCCGACGGTGACCTCGCCCTGGTCCTTCTTCACTACGGCGCGAACGAGATTCGGGCCCTCACCGGTGGACGCGGCGTCCGACGGCTTGGTCGAATCCGAGGCGGGCGGAGCGGTGTCCTGGATCCACAGGGTGATCGGCATGGTGCCGGCGTTCTCGCCGACGCGAGGCACGATCGGGTCGATCACGGCGGCATCGATGGTGCCGGTGACCTTGACGGTGTTGATGCCGTCGATGACTTCGCGGCCCTCGGTCTTCGGGTTCTGGACGTTGGCGATCACGTTCGCGATGCCCTTGTCCTTGTCCAGGATGACGCCCGGATCGTAGACCTTCTCCGCCGGGCCTGCGGGCACGTAGCGGCCACCGGCCTGGGTGTAGAGGACCTTGTCCACCACGAGGAACTTCGACTCGGTGAAGTCGGCCTCCGGCTTGAGCTTGACCTTCGCCTCGCCCATCGCGGCGCCGGAACCCTGGGTCTCGTTGGTGACGTCGGCCGAGACGGTCTCCACGGGCAGGTTCGGCAGGTTCTTCACGTCGATCTTCAGGTGCACGGTGTGCAGGGTCTGCGTGGTCTTCGCCGACTCCTTCACGATCTGCGCGCCGTCGGGCAGCTGACCGGTCGGCGGCGCCGCCGTGGTGGTGGCGTCGTCCTTGGTGCAGCCGGTGACGAGCGCGGCGCAGAGAGCAGCGGCCGCGACGATCGAAGTGATGCCGGAGCGCCGCGCGAAGCGGCTCCGGGGGGTGGGGTGCGGTGTCGTGTCGATCAAGTTTCATCCCCTGGAGATGTCGTGTATGGCGTTGATGAGGCAGCCGAAGCTGCCGGTGCCTGCGACATACTAAGCAGACCATCGGACATCTCGCGCTCCCCCGACGGCGATAGTACCCGAGCTTCGCAGATTGCGACTTGCAAGCGCGCAGTGGAGTTTTCGGATGCTGGTTTCCGCCCTGCCCGGGAAGGATCGTTCCCAGGAACCCTTCTGACCTTCTTGTTCTGCCGAAATCGGCATAGCTTGGCGTCGTAGCCGATGAATAGCTAGCCGACGAGAGAGAAGAAGGTCATGGCAGACAGCATCGAAACAGTGGCCGTCAAGGGCTGGGCCTGGGACATCGCGACCGACATCTACTTCCCGCCGGGCATCGACAGTCGAAGGTGAATCCCACCATCGTCTCGGCCCACCCCACCGGCAGCCGCAAAGCGCAGACCTCCGACACCATCGGGGTGCTCACGATCTGCGGTGGCGCCGGTTACGCCGTGGCGGCCGCCAAGATCGACCGGCGGATCAAGGCACTGGGCACCGTGGTCGGCAGCAATGTCGGCCGGTTGATGCGGGAGGGTTTCTCCGAGTACAACCCGATGGGCATGCTCGAGGCGATCGCCGCGCGGCGCACCGCCGAGGCCTGTGGCCAGGCCCAGGTGATCAACGATTTGCTGCCGCCGTCGGTGGAGGCGGCCGAGCAGGCCGGGGTCACCGATATCGATGTCCTCGAGGCCACCGACTACTACAAGACCGATCGCGGTCAGGCCCCCGGCGGCAAGACGAGCTTCAACTTCGCTCGTCAGGCCGCGCTGGCCGATTGGGACGCCTACGACCGTGTCGAGGTCTTCCTGACCCAGCCGCTGTGCGTGGTGATCGGTGACAAGCCGGGCGCGTTCGCCTCGCCGCGGTTGAGCAT